>Ga0193735_1000060_pt1 | contig 36499 bp, 36 predicted proteins | sample U1m2metaG_FD_145080 | JGI IMG/M metagenome (GOLD analysis project Ga0193735, IMG submission 145080) | Soil microbial communities from a riparian zone of the East river system, Colorado, United States - U1m2 | ecosystem: Environmental > Terrestrial > Soil > Riparian zone | place: USA: East River... | reverse complement strand
CCTTGGGCGTCATCGGTGGATGCGGGCCCAGATGTCGACGGCGCGCTCCAGCAACGATGCCATCTCGGCCAGTGGCACCATGTTGGGCCCGTCACTTGGCGCGCAATCGGGATCCGGATGCGTCTCGAGGAAAAGTCCCTGGGCGCCGGCCGCTATAGCGGAGAGGGCGAGAATTGGAACGAATTCCCGCGCTCCGCCGCTGGCGCCCTCAGGTCCCTGCCCCGGCTTCTGGACGCTGTGCGTGGCATCGAAGATCACGGGTGCGTCACACGCTTCGCGGAGTCGCGTGAATGAGCGCATGTCGACGACGAGGTCACCGTATCCGAAGAACGTTCCTCGCTCGGTGACGGCGATGTCCCGGGAGCGGCCGTTCGATTTGGAGCCGCCACGGACTTTCTGCACCGCACCGCGCATACCCTCGGGCTGGAGCCACTGCCCTTTCTTGACGTTGACCGGCTTTCCTGTCGCGCCGGCGGCCTCCAGCAAGTCGGTTTGTCGACAGAGAAAGGCCGGAATCTGCAACACATCGACGACACTTGCCGCGGGAGCACACTGCTCCGGGGTGTGAACGTCGGTGAGGACAGGTAGACCCGTAGCTCTGCGCACTCTGTCGAGTGCTTCGAGACCAGCATCGAGTCCCGGGCCGCGCGCCGCTCCGCGATTGGATCGGTTCGCCTTGTCGAAGCTTGCCTTGTAGATGATGCCACCAGGAATTTTTTCGGCGAGCCTTGCCAGCGCCTCACCCACGCGCAGGTTGAGCTCGTCGCTTTCCAGCACGCATGGACCGGCGATCAGAAAGAGCTTGTCTGCCGGAAAGAGTTCAGCCACGCTATTCCGCCGCTTCTATGGGCGCGCGCTTCCGGCTGATTCTGATTGGCGATTTCGCCTGGACGGCCGCACCGATGAAGCTTGCAAAGAGTGGATGCGGACGTGTGGGACGCGATTGGAGCTCGGGGTGGAATTGGCAGCCAATGAACCAGGGATGCGTCTGCAGCTCCACCATCTCGACCAGTGATCCGTCCGGCGAAAGACCGCTCAGGTTAAGTCCGTGCTCGATGAACTGATCGCGGTATTTGTTGTTGACCTCGTAGCGATGCCGGTGGCGCTCGCTGACCTGTGGCGTGGCATAGATCGCGGCGGCCTGCGTTCCTGGTCCGAGTTTGCACGGATACGCCCCGAGACGCATCGTGCCGCCCATGTCGGTGACGTGCTGCTGGTCTTCCATCAACGAGATGACGGCGTTGTCGCATTCGGGCGCGAACTCGCTCGAGTGGCTGTCGGTCAACCCGATCACATTGCGGGCGAACTCGATGATCGCCGTCTGCATTCCCAGGCAGATTCCAAAGAACGGCAATCCCGACTCTCGCGCGTAGCGAATCGCCTCGAGCATTCCCTCGACGCCGCGCACTCCGAACCCGCCGGGAACCAGCACACCGTGAAAATCCGCGAGCAGCTCGCGTGTCTTCTCTCTGTTGGTGAAGAGGTCGCTGGCAAGCCACGAAATCTCAACTCCAACATCGTTCGCGATTCCGCCGTGAATGAGCGCTTCCTGAACGCTCTTGTAAGCGTCGACGAGGCCGGTGTATTTGCCGATGACGGCGATTCTCACTCGCCCCTTCGGATGCAGTACGCGCTCCACCAGGTTCCGCCAGTTGGAGAGGTCGGGCGCGCGCCGCCCCAGCAAGCCGAGCTTGTGCATCACGCGCTCGTCGAGTCCCTGCTCGTGAAACAGGAGCGGTATCTCGTAAATGGTCGGCACATCCCGGCTCTCGATCACCGCTCCGAACTCGACGTTGCAGAAGAGCGCGATTTTGCGCTTCACTTCCTCGGAGAGAGCCCGCTCGGTTCTGCAGATCAGGATGTCGGGCTGGATTCCGATCTCCATCAACTCTCTCACGGAATGCTGCGTTGGCTTCGTCTTCACTTCGCCCGCAGCAGCGATGAATGGCACGAGTGTAAGGTGAATGAAGATCGCGTTCTCGCGGCCGATCTCGTGACGGAACTGGCGAATCGCCTCGAGGAACGGCAACGATTCGATATCGCCGACGGTGCCGCCAATCTCGACGATGACCACATCGCTCTCGGGTCCAAGCCGCTTCATCGCGCCCTTGATCTCGTCGGTGACGTGCGGAATCACCTGCACGGTCGATCCGAGGTATTCGCCCCGCCGCTCCTTCGTAATCACGTTGAGGTAGATGCGACCGGTGGTGATGTTGTTCGCTTGCGCGAGAGACCGATCGATGAACCTCTCGTAGTGACCGAGATCGAGATCTGTCTCGGCGCCGTCGTCCGTGACGAACACTTCGCCGTGCTGGAATGGCGACATTGTCCCCGGATCCACGTTCAGATAGGGGTCAAACTTCATGATGGTCACGCGCATGCCGCGCTCGACGAGAAGCCGTCCGAGGGACGCCGCCGCAATACCCTTCCCAAGCGAAGAAACGACCCCGCCCGTGATGAAGATGTAGCGCGTCTGCTGGCTGGAATTACCCTGCATTTGTCACGGCTCCCGTCATAAAGGCATCCCAGCGCTCATTGGCGTGCGCAAGGTCTTCCTCAGTGTCAATTCCGCTCGCCGGCGCTTCATTGGTGATTGCAACCCCAATTGGCAAGCCAGCGGCCAGTGGCCGCAGCTGCTCGAGACGCTCGATTTCTTCCAGCGGATGGGGAGGCAACGAGACCCATTCTCGAAGTGCCTCCCGCGAATACGCATACACTCCGATGTGCTGCAACGTCCGTTGGGCCAGCCTGGCCCGGTCCGCCTGGTCGCGAAGATATGGGATGGGCGCCCGCGAGAAATACATCGCCCGTCCGTCGTCGGCTACCACAACCTTAACCAGGCTTGCCGTATCGAGTATCTCCTTGCTGGCATGGGAGGCCGCTGTGCCCAGCGGGAACGTCCCGGATGAGACCAGCTCCGCTGCTCCGCGCACCGCTCCGGGACCAATGAATGGCTCATCGCCCTGAACGTTCACGATCGTTTTGTAGCCCTTAAATCGCGGCTGAGCTGCGACCTCCGCTACCCGCTCGGTTCCTGACGTGTGTTTGTCGCTGGTCATGACGCATTCGGCTCCCTCCTGGCGGACCACGGACGCAACCGACTCATCGTCGGTAGCAACGACGACGGCATCGGCCAGGTTCATTTGAGAGATTCTTTGCCAGACCCGGACTATAAGGGGAAGTCCGGAAAGGAGACGGAGTGGTTTGCGGGGGAGGCGCATGGCGCCAAGGCGCGCCGGAATCACTACTAGCGTCCCCATTACCCGCCCGTTTTAGCGCGACACGATGCGAAAGTCACGCTCAGTAATATACCAACGGGGGACAACCGGAGCAAACTGATTTTCTCGCTCAGAGCGAGAGCGAAAGTCCAACTGAGAACGCCGATTTCCGCGAGAATGGCGACCGATTTTGCGCGGGATCAATCGTGTAGTCAGCCCGGACGAAGCTAACGCCCAAGCCTACGCCGAGATTCTGGATCAGCGCTGGAAGCCCTCCGACTCCGGCGTTGCCAGCGGCGTACCTGAGTCCGATAAAAGGGCTACCGACGAACGGAAGTTGAATCCGGTCGATGAGAATGATGTAATCGCCCTGGACAAAAAGCAGGCGATCACCGCCGAGCGCGAGCAGATTCACCGTCGCGAGGGTGGACGTGCCGCCGAGATAAGTGAACCTTTGAACCGGGGTGATGCCTGATCCGCCAGTCAAAACTGCGTGGCCTTTGAAGGCGAAAGTCTGGGTACCAAAGGTCGGAAAAGAAACGCGCCCATCGAACGTGGCCTGAGTAAAGGAATCTCCCGGCTGCGGCTCGGAACACAGTCCAAAAACGGGGACGCCTGCACAGTCAGGCTTGAGCGCGGTGCGAACCGACTGTTCCAACTGGGCATCGAGCTTCCCTTCCACGTCCCCTCGTACGATCTGGATGGCGGCTCCACCAAGGGCCGAGGTGATGCTCCCCCTCGCGACGCGCGGATTAGGCCTCCGCATCTTCAGCTCGCCCTTACGGCCGTAAAAGCTCCACGGGGACTTGGTGGGCGCGAGCGATCCTGTCGACCAATCGTGTTCCACGTTTCCGCCGATGAACGGTGCAAAGGTGACGGAAGTGCTCGTGAATGTGCGCGCAAAGCGGGCAGTCCCACGATCGGCTCGATAATAGTTGCGCGAGTCACTGCCCGCGAAGAAGGCTGCCACCATGTTCTCGAGATCACCCCGAATCCACGCGTCGTTGGTGAATGTCCCTCGTCCGGCGAAGAATCTGAGCTCATTCTCGTCGCCCGGACGAATCGTGCCTTCGAGCGAAGGATCCCATTTTCCCAGATTCGAGCGATAAGTGACGAGTGCATCGACGTCGAGCCTGCCGTCGCCAAGCTCGAGTTTCGGCCCCCACGGAAGAGCCAGTCCATTCACGCGATCGTATGAGGGAATCCGCAGACCGACGCCCAATGGAAGTGATATCGGCGACTCGTGGTACTGAGCATACCCCGTGTCAGCAGCCGTCGTCGTCGTTGTGTCCTGAGCATCCAAGACAGACGCATGGCCCGCGAGGGCGATGGCAAGTATGGCAGCGGTGAGAGCCTTCATCGTCCGATGGTTAGAAAGTTTCGAAGAATCTCCTTACCATTTTCGGTAAGGATCGATTCGGGGTGGAATTGCACACCCCATACCGGATGCTCACGATGCCTGATCGCGTGGATCTCGGTGGAATCATCCTTCGCCCGCGCGATTATCTCCAGCTCGGCTGGTAATGAGTCGGTCTCGACCACCAATGAATGGTACCTCATCACCTCGAGTGGACTGGGAATGTTCCTGAATATTCCCTTTCCGTCGTGTGTTATGCGTGAGGTCTTACCGTGCATCAGCCTTCGCGCGCGCACGACTTTCCCACCGTACGCTTCACCGATGGCCTGGTGGCCGAGACAAACGCCAAGGATCGGAACCGACTTTCCCCAGCGCCTTATCGCGGCGACGCTGATTCCCGCTTCTGTTGGCGTGCATGGTCCGGGCGAGATCACCATGCGCGTCACGCCCATCCTTCCAATGTCGTCGACAGTGATCTCGTCGTTGCGCTTCACGACGGGATTCTCGCCAAGCTCGCCCAGATACTGAACGAGGTTGTAGGTGAAGGAATCGTAGTTATCGAGGACCAGGAGCATGGATAATCTTACGCGATCCCGATTACGAGCGCGGATGGAACTGCTTGTGAACCGAGCGCAGGTATTCGCGATCGACGTGGGTGTAGATCTGCGTGGTCGAGATGTCGACGTGGCCAAGCATCTCCTGCACCGCCCTGAGATCCGCGCCGCCTTCCAGCAAGTGCGTCGCGAATGAATGACGTAGCGTGTGGGGTGACACCGGTTTCGTGATTCCGGCCTGGTTTACGTACTTCCGCAATATCTTCCACGCGCCCATGCGCGACAAAGGCTGCCCCCGTGCGTTGAGGAACAGAATCCCCTTTCCCTCGCCTTTCTCCAGCTTTGGACGGAGCTCGCGCAGATAGATTGCAATTGCGCCGATCGCCCGGCGGCCGATCGGAACGAGGCGTTCCTTGGCGCCTTTGCCGAATACGCGGACGAGGTGGTCCTGAAGCATCACGTCGCGAACGCTCAGCGAAATCCATTCCGAGACCCTCAGTCCAGCGCCATAGGCGAGCTCGAGCATTGCCCGGTCGCGAAATGCCAGCGGCTCGTCGAGTGAAGGAGCGGCAAGAAGCTTCTCGACCTCTTCAACGCCGAGCACTTCCGGAAGCGTGCGCCACTTCTTCGGCGTTTCGAGCCGCTCACTCGGGTCACGCACGACGTATCCCTCTCCGAGCATGAACTTGAAGTACGTGCGAACGGCCGACACGTTCCGCCTGATCGATGCGGGAGACAGTCCGAGGTCCTTGAGATGATATACGAATTCGCGGAGCAGGCGGGATCCAATCTCAGTGGGAGACGACGCGCCCTTGATGCTGGCGTAGGTGACGAACCTGGCGATGTCACGCTTGTAGGCACGGCTGGTCTGTACCGAGGCACCCTGTTCGAGAGCGAGAAAATCGTCGAACCGCTCGATGTAGAACGCGCGGGCCACGGCATCATCCAGCCTGGGTTCACTCACGCTTTTTCGCCTGTCGCTTCCATAGCCAAATTCCCACTGCGAGGACGACAATTGCAACCGCGACAAGCCCCGCCACCTTGCCCGAGCGCACGATATAGTGTTCGACGAGATCCCAGTTGTCGCCGGCACGGAACGCAAGAAAGGTAATCAGCCCGAACCACACCGCAGACGCGCTGGCGACGGAGAGCATCACTTTGAAGGCGGGCAACCTCATCGCTCCGGCGAACGGCGGAACGATCGCCCGCACGCCGGGAAGGAAACGGCTGACGAACAAGCCCATGAAGCCGTATTTCTTGTGGAGTCGCTTGATTCGGGCTTCGGCGTCGGGGCCGGCATATTTCTCGATTCTACGCATAAAGGCTTTCGAGCCAAACCGGCGCCCGAGCGTGTAGGTGATGCCAGCTCCGGCAACGTTGCCGAACCACCCGAGAAGAAAAACGGTAATCGCCGAGCCATGGGCACGGTCGGCAAGAAAACTTCCGAATGCGATGACGGCGTCTGACGGGAACGGCGGGAAGAAGTTTTCGAACGCCGAGAGCACGCAAATCGCTATGTAAAGAGATCCGAGAGGCAGGTCACCCAGCCATCCGGTCAGTGTATGGAGCATTCGCTAGCGAATTCCTTTCAGGGTGGCGACCGCGATGCAGGCAAGTCCTTCCTTGCGCCCGATCCAGCCCATGCCTTCGTTTGACTTACCTTTGACGCTCACGCTCGCTGAATCGATACCGAGCGCGGAGGCCAGACGCGCCCTGATTTTCTCTCGATGGGGCGATAGTCGCGGCGTCTCGGCGACGACGCTCACATCCACCTGATTCACGCTGTAGCCGGCCGTCGATATGCGTTTGACTGCAGCGGCGAGCATTTCAATTGAGTCGCGGTTCTTGTTGGCGGGATCCGTGTCCGGAAACATCTCACCGATGTCACCGAGCCCGGCGGCGCCGAGGATGGCGTCGGTGACTGCGTGGCAAATGGCATCGGCATCGGAATGGCCCAGGAGGCCGACGTCCGATGGTATTAAGACGCCACCGAGGGTTAGAGGGCGCCCCGGGACGAACCGGTGGGAGTCGTAACCGACGCCGACGCGGATAGTCGCGTCGCCGTCACGCGGCATCCGCGTGGATAGCTGGTGCGGGATTGACGAGAGTATAATCCTGCTTTCGCCGGGCCGGTGTGAACCCGGCGTCGCGGATCAAGTGCTCCATCTCGTCGGTCGACGTGCGGTGCGTCGTGTTCGCGGCCGACACCACGTTCTCCTCGATCATCAGTGAGCCGAAGTCGTTGCAGCCGAAGCGGAGTGCGACCTGGCCGATCTTCATGCCCATCGTCACCCAGCTCGACTGGAGATTCGGAACATTGTCGAGGACGATCCGGGCAAACGCGACTGTGCGCAGGTATTCGGTGGCCCCCGTCTTCGGCTGGTGCGACATCGTCGGAGTATTCTCGGGCTGAAGCGGCCAGCAAATGAATGCGGTGAACCCGCCCGTACGCGCCTGAACTTCTTTCACTCGCTGGAGATGCTCGAGTCTTTCAGCCAGTGTCTCACCGAGCCCATACATCATCGTGACGGACGTCTTCATTCCCTCGTTGTGGGCGAGCTCCATGATCTCGAGCCAGCGGTCGGCGCCAGCTTTCTTGGGGGCGACGATATCGCGGACACGCTGCACGAGGATCTCTCCCCCTCCTCCGGGAATCGAATCGAGGCCTGCCTTTCGAAGCTCACGTATCACTTCAACGGCATCCATCCGGAACAGCTTGGCGAAGAAGTCGATCTCGCTCGGGCTGAAGCCATGGATGTGGATCGGGTGGTTGCGCTTGATGTACTGCATCAAGTCGAGATACCACTCGAACGGGATGTAGGGGTTGTGTCCACCCTGGATCAGGATCTGGACACCGCCGAGAGATTTGAGCTCGTCGATCTTGGCGCCGATCTGTTCGAAGGAGAGAGTGTAGCCTTCCCCGTGCTTGGGTCGACGCGCGAACGCGCAGAATCCGCAGTCAGCAACGCACACATTCGTGTAGTTGATGTTGCGATCGATGATGTAGGTGACCGTGTTCCCGGGATGCTTTTCCTGGCGAACGCGATCGGCCTCGGTGCCGAGCTCGAGGAGCGAGGCGTTCGTGTAGAAATCGAGCAGGTCGCGTGTCTCGCTCATGCGGCGGGGAGGAAAGTGAGTGTGCCGTTCGGGATCCGTCCGCGCTCGACCAGCCGGCGGTAAAACTCAGTCAACCCAGCGAGGTGCGAATACGACAATCCGTAATCCAGGCCTGAAAGGTATTCCGCGCAGACCTCCTTCTTCACGCTTGTCGCCTGGTGCGCCTGCTCGGCCAGCTCCGCCAAGTGATGGAGTCCCCAATTACGCGAAGAGATAAGTCCGGCGTGGGCAACGAGCGCTTCCTTCACATCGGTCGAGCGCTGCGCGACCCAGACCGCGAAAACAAAGGGCTGTCCGGTCCAGTCCTTCCACGCCTGGCCAAGATCGTAGACGTGTGGATACCGCTCGCGGTCGTTGGAACCGAGCACAAGCGCGGCATCGCCGATGACGAGGCGGGCATCAGCTCCGCCATCGTTCGACTCCACCACGTCGCGGACCTCAGCGTCGCCCGCAATGAAGCGAGGTTTGGCGTGCCAGACACTCTCGAACAGGAGCTCGAGAAGCGCGACACTCGTCATCGAGCTCCTGCTGACGATGACGTTCCTCGACGTCAGCTCGCCGGCCGGACGGCGCGAGAACAGCATTACGCTCCGGACCGGGCCGTCGCATGAAATGGCGAGGTCCGGCAGCAAGAGGTAGCGGTCAGAGTCCCGCGCGTACTCGACTGCGGATACGACGCTGATGTCGAGCTCCCCAGCACCCATCCGCCGGTTCAGGTCCGTCGGAACTCCATCAACGAGCTCGGCATCAAGCGGGACGATACCGCGGTCGATCGCGCCATAGACCGGGTAGCAGTTGATGTAGGGGATTCGACCGATCTTCATCAGGCCGCGACCGCCGCTGTAGCCGTCCGGTCGAAGACGCGCAGAATGTTGTAGAAGGAGTCCCGCTCGGCCGGGGTTTTTCCGGCTGATCTGATCAGATCGAGAATATCGTCGAGACTCAGACCCTGGGCGGTGTGGGCGCCCGCTTCGTGGTAGATCTTCTCGCGCACGACGGTTCCCTCGAGATCGTTCACGCCGAACGCCAGAGAGGTCTGGGAAAGAAACGGTGTGACCATGATCCAATGAGTCTTGATGTGCTCGAAGTTGTCGAGAAAGAGGCGGCCAACGGCGAGATTTCGGAGATCGTCGAACCCGGTCGTCGCCGTTCCCTGGCGGCCGAGCTCGATTCCAAGCTCATTGTTGTCGGGGTGATAAGCGAGGGGAATGTAGGCAAGGAAGCCGTGGGATTCGTCCTGGAGATCGCGAAGCATGGAAAGATGCTCGACGCGGTCCTGAATGGTCTCGACGTGCCCATAAAGCATCGTGCAGTTCGATCGAATCCCGAGCCGGTGCGCGGTCCTATGAACATCGATCCAGTCCTCGCCGGCGAGCTTCTTGTCGGCGATCGTCATGCGCACGCCCTTGCCGAAGACTTCGGCTCCGCCGCCGGGCAAGGTGTCCAGGCCTGCTTCCCGTAGAGCGATGAGCACGTCTTCGATCGACATCTTATCAATGCGCGCGATGTGCGCGATCTCGACCGCGGTGAGCGCCTTGATGTGAACATGCGGGTGACGCGTTTTGAGACCCTTGAACATCTCGCTGTAGTACTGGAGGCCCGCTTTCATGTCGAGCCCGCCGACGATGTGAAATTCCTTCGTCAAGCCGTTGTCCGCCGTCTCAGCTTCGGCAAATACCTGGTCGAGGGTATAGTGATATGCTCCTTCCTCCTTTGGCAGTCGCGCGAAGGAGCAGAACACGCAGGTCTTCCGGAGATAGCAGACGTTCGTCGGATTGATGTGCTGATTGGCCGCGAACGTCACGACGTCGCCGTGCTTGCGCCGATTGGCGTAGTCCGCGAGCATCCCGACTCCGAGGAGATCGGGCGATGTGAAGAGGAGCTCCGCGTCGGCGTGTGAGATGCGCTGCTGCGCAGCCACCTTTTCCCCCACGACTCTGAGGGCGCGATCGGTGATCCTGGCGAGGTCGAGCGAGATCTCCGTAAGAGGAGTCATCGGCTCAGGGCTTGTAGCGCTTGATGGCGAGGGTGGTGTTATGACCACCGAAGCCAAAACTATTGCTCAGGACGGCGTTGACGTCGCGCTTGACGGAGGTGTTGGGTGTGTAGTTGAGATCGAGCTCGGGCTCGGGAGTGTGGTAGTTGATCGTTGGCGGAATCACGCCAGATCCCACCACCATGGCACTGACGATTGCTTCTACCGCGCCGGCGGCGCCCAGCATATGGCCGGTGGCGGATTTTGTGGAGCTGACGTTCACACTCTTCGCGTGCTCGCCGAAAACGGCCTTGATCGCGCGCGTTTCGTTGAAATCGTTGGCGGGCGTCGAGGTTCCGTGGGCGTTTATGTACTGGATATCCTTGGGCTCCAGTCCAGCGTCCTTGAGAGCACGCTTCATCGCGCGCTGGGCTCCTTCGCCATCGGGAGCGGGCGCGGTCAAATGATAAGCATCGCCTGTCGCGCCATAGCCCACGATCTCGGCGTAAATCGTCGCGCCCCTTTTTAGAGCGTGCTCGAGCTCTTCGAGGATGAGAATGCCCGCTCCCTCTCCCATCACGAACCCGTCCCGGGTCGCGTCGAACGGGCGGGAGGCCGTTTCCGGACTATCGTTGCGTTCGGACAAAGCTTTCATGTTGGCGAATCCGCCGATCGCCATCGGAGTGACGGTCGCTTCGGCACCACCCGTGATCATCACATCCGCGTCGCCGTACTGGATCGTCCGATAGGCATCACCTATCGCGTGAGCGCTGGTCGCGCAAGCCGATACCGTGGCGTAGTTTGGCCCCTTGGCGTTGAACATCATCGAGACAATGCCGGCGGCAATGTCGGCGATGAACATCGGAATGAAAAAGGGCGAAATCTTTCCGACGCCGCGCTCCCGATAGACGTCGTGCTGTTCCTCGAAGCTCTTGAGTCCCCCGATGCCGCTGCCGATGATGACGCCGATGCGGTCCGGGTCCATCCCATTCCGTTCGATGAGGCTCGCATCTGTCATCGCTTGGCGAGCGCCAGCGATGGCGTATTGGGTGTATTGATCCGCGCGCTTTGCTTCCTTGCGCTCCATGTAGTCGAGCGGATTGAAGCCTTTGACCTCGGCCGCGAATCGAACGGGAAATTTCGACGCGTCGAATTTGGTGATAGGCGCGGTTCCCGACTTCCCTTCGATCAGGGACCGCCAGGTCGTCGCCACATCGTTACCGACGGGGGTAATCGCCCCCATGCCAGTGACGACGACTCGCCTCTTCATTACGCTCCGACCTTCTGGTTCAGATAGCCGAGCGCATCACCAACGGTGCGCAGCTTCTCGGCGTCCTCATCAGGAATGTCGATGTTGAACTCCTTCTCGAACTCCATCACGAGCTCGACGATGTCCAGGCTGTCCGCGCCAAGATCCTCGATGAAGCTCGCCTCGTTGGTCAACTTTTCACGCTCCACACCGAGCTCTTTCTCGATGATGTCTTTGACCTTGTCGTTATTGTCGGCCATTTGATGGATTTCCTCGTGTTTGTGGGGGTGTCCTGAAATATATCTAACCGAATATCTGATACAAAGTTACATCACCATCCCGCCGTCCACGACGAAGACCTGTCCCGTGATGTAGGAGGCGAGGTCCGAAGCGAGGAAAGCTACCATGGCGGCGACATCCTGCACCGACCCAAGGCGTTCAAGTGCAATCTGTTGGCCCAGTGCGTCGCGGGCCTCCTGGGTCATGGCCGCGGTCATCTCCGTCTCGATGAAGCCGGGCGCAACGGCGTTAACCAGGATATTTCGGGACCCCAGCTCCTTGGCGACGGACTTGGTGAGGGCGATGAGCCCGGCCTTGCTCGCGGCGTAGTTAGCCTGGCCCTTGTTCCCGATCAGGCCGACGATGCTCGCGATGTTGATGATTCGCCCACTGCGCTTCTTCATCATACCTCTCGAGACGGCCCGAATCGCCGCGAACGCGCCGCGAAGGTTGGCGTTCTGAACGGCGTCCCAGTCCTCGTCTTTCAGGCGCATTACCAGGTTGTCCCGGGTGATTCCCGCGTTGTTGACGAGAATGTCAATCGATCCGAATGCTTTCTCGACGTCGCCCACGAGCTTGGCTATTGCCGCCGTATCGCCGACATCAGCCGCGAAGCCCGCGGCGTTGTTGCCAACGGCAGACGCCGCCTCCTCGGCTCGTTGCAGATCGCGACCCACCACGGCGACGCGCGCGCCGGATTGTGCAAAGGCCTCGGCAATGCCACGTCCGATCCCCCGGGTGCTGCCGGTGACAAGTGCGTTCTTTCCGGTGAGATCGATCTTCACGATGCGACCATCTGAAGAAGCTTTTCGACTTCTGGAACGGTTCCGCAGGAGAAGGTACGAGCGCCTTTGACGAGACGTCCCATCAGACCACTCAACACGTTGCCCGGGCCCATCTCAACGTAGAGCGCATCCGGAAAGCTCGTCGCGATATTTCTGACCTCCTCGGACCAGCGGACTGGCGACGTGAGCTGTCGCAGCAGCAGATCCTTTGCGGCGACGGCCGTTGTCGCGGCTCCGGCGGTCACGTTCGAGAAGACCGGATAGATGGGATCCATGAAGGCTGAGGTCGCGATCGCATCGGTGAGTCCGACTACGGCCGGCTCCATGAGAGGCGAATGGAAGGCCCCACTCACAGGGAGCTTGATCGCCCGCTTCGCCCCCGCTTCCTTTGCGAGCTCCATAGCACGCTCGACACCCGCGATTTCACCAGAGATTACGACTTGCTCGTCGGTGTTGAAGTTGGCGGGCACCACGACTCCCGCTTCCTTGCTGGCGCGCTCGCAGATCTGCTCGATCGGCGTCGTCGTAATTCCAAGAATCGCCGCCATAGTTCCGGGACGCGCAGCGCCGGTCTCGTACATCAGCTCGCCCCGCCTACTTACCAGCTTCGCGGCTCCAGGAAGACTGACGGCGTCGGCGGCGTGATAAGCGGTGAACTCTCCGAGAGAATGTCCCGCGGCGGCGCGGACGTACTGGTGCAGCGCGTCCTTCGTCAGCGCCCAAACGGCTGCGCCGTGCGCAAAGAGAGCGGGCTGCGCATTGCGTGTCGAAGTCAGCTCGTCCGCCGGCCCTTCGAAGCAAAGGCGACTCAGGTCCAGTCCGAGCGCGGCGTCGACCTCACCAAAAACCCCGCGCGCGACCGGGAATGCCTCGGCCAGATCTTTTCCCATCCCCGGCTTCTGTGAGCCCTGGCCGGGAAAGAGCAGAACTATGTCCACTGCTTAGAAGCGGATGACCATCGACGCCCAGGTGAATCCGGCGCCAAATGCGACCATCATCACCGTGGAACCGTCCTTAATCCTTCCCGATTCGATCGCCTCGTTGAGGGCGATCGGAATCGACGCTGAAGAAGTGTTGCCGTAGCGGTCGACGTTCACGTAGACTTTTTCCATCGGGATGCCGGAATGCTTCGCGGTCGCCTCGATGATTCGAACGTTGGCCTGGTGCGGAATGAGGAGATCGATGTCGCTTCCCGTGAGGCGCGCTCCGTCGAGCGCCCGGTCGGCGGCGTCGGACATGGACCGCACCGCGTGCTTGAAGACCTCGCGCCCCGCCATCCTCACGAGATGAGAGCGCTTCTCGAGGACTTCCGCGGACATCGGGGTCGTCGCTCCGCCATCGGGCCGGTAGAGAAGGTCCGCCAGCTTGCCGTCGCTACGCATGTACGCGGACAGGATTCCCTTCCCGTTCTTGCTGCGCTTCAGAACCGCGGCTCCGGCTCCATCGCCGAACAGAACGCAGGTCGAGCGATCCTTCCAGTCAACGATCGCGCTCATCTTCTCCGACCCGATCACGAGCGCAGTCTCGGCGGTGCCGGACATGATGAGCCCTTCCGCGGTCGACATCGCGTACAGCCAGCCGGCACAAGCCGCACCGACGTCGAATGCCGCGGCGCGCGTGGCGCCGAGCTCAGCCTGAATGTCGACCGCGGTCGAGGGAAGGAGCCGGTCGGGTGTGGCCGTGCTCAAGACGATCACATCTATCTCTCCCGGATGCACCCCGGCAACTTCCATCGCCTTGCGACCAGCGTCGGACGCCATCGAGCAGGTTGTCTCGCCGTTTCTAGCGATCCGCCGCTCGACAATTCCGCTTCGCTCGAAGATCCACTCGTGGGATGTCTCGATTCCGATGGACGCGAAGTCATGGTTCGTCATCACGTGCGCGGGCAGTCCGCGACCTGTGCCGACGACGGCGGCAATTGGTCGCTTCACGCCGACTCCGCTATCGCGTTGGTGGCAGGCGCCGCTGCCTGAAGCTTCTCACCGATCTGATCGTTCATGCGCGTCTCAACGGCCCGGACAGCAACCTGGATGGCGTTCTTGATGGCGCGCGGCGGTGAGTTGCCGTGGCAGATGATGCTGACGCCTCTCACACCGAGGAGCGGCGCGCCACCATAGTTGGTGGAATCGAATCCCTTGAGGGCAGCTTTCACGTGTGCGGCGTCGATGCCCGGGTGCTCGCTCAGCAGGCGAACGATCATGGGCGCCACCGCTTCGTAGAACTTGAGCACGATGTTGCCGACGAAACCGTCACAGATGACGACGTCGAAGGGACCGCGCTCGCTCGCGCCGGCCGGTAGATCGCGGCCCTCGAGGTTCCCGTGAAAATTGAATCCGGCTTTCCGGAACAGCACGTGCGCCTCCTTCACGACCGCGTTCCCCTTCTCGGGCTCCTCCCCGATCGAAAGCAGGCCGATCGAAGGATTTGGCCTGCCGAAGATGCACTCGGCGTAAACCGCGCCAAGCCACGCGAACTGAAGAAGCTCTGTCGGGGAGCAGTCCACGTTCGCGCCGGAATCGAGAACGATCACTGGCTGACGCGCGGTTGGGAACACCGTGGCAATCGCCGGACGCGTAAGGCCCGGATGGAGCTTAAGCAGCATCGCCGACGACGCCATCTGCGCGCCTGTATTGCCGGCGGAGACGAAGGCATCGGATTTTCCATCCACCTGCAGCTTGAGTCCGACGACCATCGAGCTATTCGGCTTTTTGCGGAGGCCGGAAGTAGGCTTCTCCGACATCTCGATGACTTCGGCCGCCTCAACGATGTTGATGCGAAAGCGAGACGACGCCGCTTGTGAGAGCTCGCCAGAAAGCAGTCTCTCGAGCTCCGCCTCGATTACCGAAGTCTGCCCGACGAGCTGCACAGTGTGCGCACCGTCGAGTTCCTGCAGGGCGAGTAATGCGCCGGCGATTGTCGCTTTGGGAGCGAAATCTCCCCCCATAGCATCCAACGCTATTCGCGCCAAACTAGGCTTCCTTCGGTTCTACTCGCTGTTCGCCATCGTAGTATCCGCACTCCGCGCAGACATGATGCGGACGCCTCATGCTCTGGCAGCGGGGACACTTCTGGATGACGATCGCCGGCGCGATCTTGTGCGTGTTACGCGCGCGTTTCTTTCGCTTGGAGGTGCGTCGCTTTGGGACGGCCATTGTATCTGTTCCTTAAGGTGGTTTGACGAGCTAGTGTGCGTCGCCCTGATGCTTGAGCAACGGGCCCCAGCGCGATTCAGTCCTGGTTGGTGTGCAGTTACAGGTGCTTTCGTTCAAATTGATACCACAAGTCGCGCACAGTCCTTTGCAATCTTCCCTGCACTGGACGTACGCAGGAGCCGTAAGCAGCCACGTTTCTCTCACCGCAGCGCGGAGATCGATCATTCTGGCATTCGGATCGTAGAGGAACACGTCCGGATCGTCCGCCTCGTCAGCTCCGATCGCGGCAAGAAGGAAGTGTACCTCCTCGTCGACCGCGACGTTGACTTCTTCCAGGCACAGGCGGCAAGGAAGCACGATCCCGCCGTCAATGCGACCCGTAAAATAGAACCTGCCTTCACCCGCCGACGACAGTCTTCCGATCACACGGACTGGCTGAGATGGGCGAACATCTCCCTCTTCCCAAATCGGATCGTCCGGCTGAATCGAGCCGTCAACGTGAACGGCTTTGGTTTCCAGCGAGCGTATGTCAAAGGACAGCATAAGCCCTTTAAATTAGCGGGTTTAACAACTCCGTTCCAGTGTTGTCCTGAGCTTTTTTTCGTGCGCGGTTTCTTTTAACTGAAGAGTACCGGCGGGGGCGATCGGCGGGCGGGCTGGTGGCTGCGGGCGAGCCGCGATCGAGGGTTAACGACGCTAGACTAGCTCCGCTTCGGGGAAAAAGAACTTCGACTCGCGCTCTGCGTTTTCGTCGGAATCGGAGGCGTGAATTGCGTTCCGCTCCTTGGACTCAGCGTAGAGCTTCCGAACGGTCCCCGGTTCCGCCTCGGCGGGATCCGTGGCCCCGATTGTCTTGCGGAGCGCCGCTACCGCGTCGGCGCGCTCAAGCACGATCGGCATGCATTTGCCCGAAGTCATGAAGCGAACAAGCGGCGCGAAGAAGGGACGCTCGCGATGAACCGCATAGAATTCCTGCGCCTGCGGTTCGGTGAGCCGCATGACGCGGCTGGCCATGACCTTGAATCCAGCCTTCTCGAGGTGCGCGATGATCTGCCCACCTTTTCCGGAATTGAAAGCATCGGGCTTGATGATGGTGAGTGTTCTGTTGCCGGCCATTTATGAGCTCTATCCTTAGCGCATAGCGCGTTTGAGTAAATCCACGACGTCGATGGGACGCTTGGCGACGCCCACACCGTTCTCCTCGAATGCTTGCATCTTTTCAGCGGCAGTGCCTGCTGAGCCGGAGATGATGGCGCCGGCGTGTCCCATGCGGCGACCCGGGGGCGCGGTCTGACCAGCGATAAATCCGACGACGGGCTTCTTCATCTTCTCGCGGACGAAACGCGCCGCTTCCTGCTCGTCGGTACCTCCGATCTCACCGATCATGACCACTCCCTCCGTCGCCGGATCCTTCTCGAAAGCGTTGAGGCAATCGATGAAGTTAGTGCCGTTGATCGGATCTCCCCCGATCCCGACGCACGTCGTCTGGCCGATCTTGGCGCGCGTCATCTGGTAAACGACTTCGTATGTCAGCGTTCCCGATCGACTCACCAGGCCGACGTTTCCCGCAATGCAGATTCGGCCTGGAATGATTCCGACTTTTGATTGGCCGGGAGAGATCAGGCCGGGGCAATTGGGTCCGAGCAGGCGCGACCCTTTCTCCTTCACGAAAGGATAGACTCTCGTCATGTCGAGAACGGGCACACCCTCGGTGATGCAGACGATGAATGGAATCTCCGCGTCGGCCGCCTCCATCATTGCATCGGCGGCGAAGGGCGGCGGGACATAGATCACCGTTGCGTTCGCGCCGGTTTTCTTCACCGCCTCGGCGACCGTGTTGAAGATCGGAACCTTGTCTTCGAACTTCTGTCCGCCCTTCCCTGGCGTCACCCCTCCGACGACCTGGGTTCCGTACTCGATCATCTGCTTGGTGTGGAAGGAACCATCCCGACCCGTGATTCCCTGGACGAGCAGGCGCGTGCTCTTGTCGATGAAGATGCTCACGCGGCCTTCCCTCCGGTGGCGAGAGCCACTGCCTTCTTGACCGCTTCGTCCATATCGGTCATCGCCGAGAGCCCGTTCTCCTTCAGTATCTTCAGCGCGATTTCTTCGTTCGTGCCCGTAAGTCGAATCACCAGAGGAACCTTCAGCGGATTCTGCTTGATCGCGGTCACGATTCCATTCGCCACATCGTCGGTGCGCGTGATACCGCCGAAGATGTTGAAGAGAATCGCCTTGACGCTCGGATCGCTGGTGATGATGCGGAGCGCGGCGACGACCTTCTCGGGATTCGAGGAGCCACCGATGTCGAGAAAGTTTGCCGGCTCGCCGCCGTAGTATTTCACGAGATCCATCGTCGCCATGGCCAGACCTGCCCCGTTGACGACGCAACCGACGTTTCCATCGAGCTTGATGAAGGTGAGGTTTGCCTTCCTCGCATCGACCTCGCTCGGGTCCTCAGCGGATTCGTCGCGCAGCGCGGCGATGTCGGGACGGCGATCGAGCTCGTTGTCGTCGATCACCATTTTGGCGTCCAGCGCGACCACTTCTCCCCCGGGCGTCGTCACCAGCGGATTGATCTCGGCGAGCGATCCACCGTTCTCGACGAACGCCTGGTAAAGCTGAAGCAGAATCTTCGCGGCGGCGCGAACCTGCTTCATGTCGGAATAGAGGAAGAACGCGAGCTGCATCGCTTCGAACGCTTGCAGTCCGTAGCGTGGATCGATTGGATGCTTGAGCAGCTTGTCCGGCGTCTTCGCCGCGACTTCCTCGATGTCTATTCCGCCCGCCGGGCTCGCCATGAAAACGGCACGCTTGGAAGCCCGATCGACGATGATGCCGACGTAGGCCTCACTCGCGATATCAGCGGCGGGCGTCACCAGCACCTTTCTCACGGGAAGACCCTTGATGACGAGCTTGAGGATCTGAGCGGCGACGTTCCGCGCCTCTTCGGGCGTCTTGGCGAGCTTCACTCCACCCGCCTTCCCACGACCGCCGGCGTGGACCTGCGCTTTGATTACAACCGTCGTCCCAAACTTTCGTGCGATTGCTTCAGCTGCTTCCGGTGTCGTGGCAACCTCGCCTGGCGGGATCGGTATGCCGTATTTCCGGAAGATTTCCTTTGCCTGGTACTCGTGGATGTTCACTCTTGCTCCGAACGCGTGCGCACACGCGGATTATCGATATTGATGTAGCTGTTATGGAATGATTTCCGTACCGCCGACGCCCTGCACCGCGGCCCTTCCCTTGCTCAGCTCAGTAATAATGGCACGACCCTTTGTTCGACGCACGTAATCCGCGGCGGCCGCAACTTTCGGAGCCATGCTGCCTTCGCCGAATGCTCCTTCGCTCGCGAGGCGATCCGCTTCACTCACGCTCATCGAGCTGATCGCGCGCTGCTGTTCCGTGCCCCACCCAGTATAAACTGCATCGACGTCGGTGAGAATCAGGAACAGTTCTGCGCCGAGCTCTCTGGCAAGAACTGCGGCAGCGAGATCCTTGTCGACGACGGCGTCGACTCCCTCGAGTCCTAGCGCCGCATCGCGGTAGATTGGCACACCACCGCCACCACACGCGATTACGACGGTGTCGCGTTCGAGCAGTGTTCGAATCGTAGCAAGCTCGTGGATTGCCAGCGGCCGGGGACTTCCTACGACGCGCCGGAAGCGCCCCTTTGCGTCCTTCTTCACGGCATGGCCCTGCGCCTTGAGCTCGCGGGCGCGCACGGCCGAGAGCCCGTGTCCGATGAATTTCTTCGGATCCTTGAGGGCTGGATCATCGGCGGCAACCTCGACCTGCGTCAGGACCGTCACCACATCTCTCGAGTTCCCCGCCTTCCGTAGCGCGTTCTCGAGCGACTGTTGCAACATGTAGCCAATCCAGCCCGCGGTACCCGCGACGAGCACCCCAAGCGGGAGCGGCGCGACCTCGCTCCTCGCCTTCTCGTTTCTGACGAGCTCGTCGCCGACCTGTGGCCCATTGCCGTGAACTACCACCACGCGCCACCCATCGAGGGCGAAATCGACGATCGGGCCCAGGCTTTCGCGCGTGTGACGAAACTGATCGGCGATGGTCGAATGCTCTCCCGGCGGAGAAAGCGCGTTACCGCCGACGGCGATTACAGCGGTCCGTGTCGCGGTCATCTGTGTGTCGGTGAAATGAGTGCGCCGAGTGAATCGTAAGCGATCCCGAAGGCCTTGAGATCCGCGGCGGCGAGTGCGGCTCGCATGCGGTTGTAGAGTCGAGTAACCGCCGACCTGAACGTCGAGTCGTTGGCAACGGACGAAGGCGCCGCCGATACCGGCGACCACGGTGTTGCAGTCAGCTCGCGCGCGATGCCGGGCGCACGGTAGTCCGCCGAGTTCGGGAAGGCTGCCATCCACGCCAAGGCTATAGGATCGGGAGCTGGATCCGCGGCGATCGTTACTCGAGCCGTGCGCGCGTTTGCGAGCGCGGTTGCGGCGTGCCTGAAATAGCTGCGTTCTTCCCCCGCCAGAACGAAACGCTGGCTGAGAGGATAGTTGGACGACGCGGTGTACAGCTCCAGTTTCCAGTAGAGCGTGTCGGCGTGAAACATCGGTTCGACCATACTTCCCTGCGCGAAGATCGGCGCCAGAGCGCGAATTCTGGTCCGCAGGTCGCGCACGGTCACGAGTCTGGCGCGTCGCGGGACCGAATCAGAGAGAAGATCGAAGGACTGGTACGCCCACGCATTTCCCAGCCGCGAGAGGCCATCGCCAAGCCGTTGTCCCGCGACATCGAGCTGCGGATCGGAGACGACCACCAGCCCCTGGGCGCCGGGATAGACAAGGGAATCCTGGCGCAGCAACTGCTGGCTGGCCGCGCTCGTGACCACGCTGTCAAGCGCGGCCGACACCGCGGAGTTCCGCAAAGCTTCGTACGATGCCGAGCTGAGAGCATAGGCACGTCGCGTAAACTCGCCGCGGGTGGCGATATAAGGCCGCTCTCGCACCATCTGCGTCTCGCGCGAGGTGAACCGCCGCACGAGCAGCGGCACGATTTCCTGCACGGTGACCGACAACACCACGATGACGGTGACCGCGATGAAGCTGGTGCGAAGCTGTCCCGTCCAACCGCTCAGAAGTACCGTGATCGCGGCGGCAGCGGTGGCGATGGACAGCAGCAGCAGTCCCGGGAGCAGCCACTGATGATCGACGTAGGAGAAGACGCCCCGCTCACCGCTACCGCGAATCAGCAAATCGTACGATTGCAGGCGGTAGCTCCACATCGTGATGAGAAGCAGCAATGCCGCCAACACGCTCAAATGGCGCCTCACGCGTGCGCTCATGCGAAGTCCGGCGCGCTCCCACCTCAAGCCGGGTGTGAGCGAATAAAGAATGACCACGACGAGCGAAACGCCAACGGTCAACAGCATCGCCCACGAGTAGGCCGCTTTTTCAAAGGGGAGCCAGGTCGTGTAGAATGCGAGGTCGTGCTGGAAGTATGGATCGGCCTCGCGAAAGCTGACGCGGAGCCGCGCCAGCGCCAGTGACGTCCAGGGCGGAAGCACCGGCGTGACCGCGGCGGCAATTGCGATGGAGAGGAGGAATGCGAACCGGTCGATGTATTTCCGAGGTACAGCCTCGCCAAATTCCACGTTGGCGAGCCGCCGAGGCAGTGTAAGGACACCAATGCTTCTGCCAAGCGCGGAGAGATTCAGAAAGGCAACGAGCACCGCGATCACGGAGCCGATCCCGTAGATCAGCACCAGATCGCCCGTGCGTTCGCGCCAAAGCGGGCTCGCTCCGAGTGCGTCGTACCAGGTGTAATCAGCGTACAGGACGGATGCCGCGCGTCCGCCGATGAGTGCAACAGCCGCGATGACGACCCCGACGAGGAGACGCCTGCGGGTTGAAGGCATCACATCAAACCTTTACGCCATTGGAGCGCAGCCAACCCTGCATCTCGGATTGAATCTTCTCCAGCTGTTCCTTCGTTCGCGCCTCGAACCGCATCACGAGCACGGGCTGAGTGTTCGACGCCCTGATCAACCCCCAGCCATCGCCAAAGAGGACTCGCGCTCCGTCCACGGTAATGACCTTGTACTTGGCACTGAAGTATTTCGTGGCTTCTTCGACAATGCCGAACTTCTTGTCGTCGGGACAGTCAACGCGGATTTCCGGCGTAGACACGAATCGGGGAACATCGGCCAACAGGTCCCGAACGCTTTTCCCCGAGTCGGCGACGATGCGCAGCAGGCGCGCCGCGCCGTAGAGCGCATCGTCGAATCCGTAGAATCCTTCGGCGAAGAACATGTGACCGGACATTTCACCCGCAACCGGCGCGTGGGTCTGGTGCATCTTCTCCTCGATGAGCGAGTGTCCCGTCTTCCACATGATGGGAGTTCCGCCCGCCTTCTGGATGGCCTCCGGCAATGCCTGAGATGCCTTCACGTCGAAAACGATTGCCTGCCCCTTCCCCGTGCGCGCCAGCACGTCGCGCGCGTAGATGATGAGGAGGTAGTCGCCCCAGATTATCTCGCCAATGTTGTCGATGACGCCGATCCTGTCCGCGTCGCCATCGAATGCAATTCCTATGTCCGCCCGATCCTTTTTCACCGCGGCGATGAGGTCCTCGACGTTCTTGGGGACCGTAGGATCGGGGTGGTGATTCGGAAACGTGCCGTCGCTTTCGCAGAACAGGAAGCGCGGCTTAATACCGAGCTTCGGAAAAAGCTTCGGTGCAACGAGGGAGCCCGCTCCGTTGCCGCAATCGAGGACGACCTTCAGCTCGCGAGAAAGTTTTCCGACGTGCGCCACGATGTCGTCGACGTAGCGGTCGATGACCTGCTCGTGGCGAAGCGTGCCCTTGCCGCGGGGAAATTTACCGGCGACGGCGAGATCGTAGATGTGCTGGATGTCGGCGCCGTAAATGGAGTTGGTGGCGAGGCCAAGCTTGAATCCGTTGTACTCGGGGGGATTGTGGGAGCCAGTGATCTGGATTCCGCCGACGACATCCAGATTGTGCTGCGACCAGTACGCAAGCGGGGTGGGAACAATCCCGATGTCCACGACGTCGACACCGCTCGCAAGAAGGCCCGCCACCAGCGCGCGATGCAATCCTTCTCCGCTCGGCCGGTTGTCGCGCCCGACGGCGATCGCACCCTTGGCTGCTTTCTCGATCAGGAACGCGGCGTACGCGCCTGCGACGGCCGTGGCTACTTCTTCAGTGAGATCCTTTCCGGCGACCCCGCGGATGTCGTATTCGCGAAAGATCGCGCGCGACATTGCCATTGGAGTTACCGCGATCGCAGCGCGACTTCCTTGCTCACAGCGGGCGTGCTGCGCTGAGTCAAGGAAACAAGGGCGTCTGGGAACAGTCCGAAAATCAGGATGACGGCGGCCGATCCCCAAATCACGGCGTGGGTCCAGCCACCTGTGCGGTCGGGAAGAACGGCGGAACTCGCCCGCGGCTTCATGAACATCACCATCACGACATACAGATAGTATCCCGCACTGATGACGCTGGTGATGACGAGTATCACGGCGAGTTTCGTCTGTGGGAACGGAGCCTGCAGCGCGGCCTGCAGGATGTACCACTTGGCGAAGAACCCGATGCCGCCAAAAATCGGGAAGCCGAGCAGCGCGAGCATGAACACCGTCATCGCGACCGCGAGTCCCGGCCTGACGCTCCAAAGTCCAGCGTACTCCTCCACGTTCATGTAGTCCTCTCCCCTTCTCCCGAGCGCGACGACCACCGCAAACGCTCCGAGCGTTGCCATGGTATAAGCGAAGAGGTAGAACATGAACGCGGAGCTACCGAGGCTCGTGCCCACGACGAGGGCAACGAGGATGTATCCCGCGTGCGCGATACTCGAATATGCGAGCAGGCGCTTGATATTCTTCTGGGACAGCGCGACCAGATTTCCTACGATCATGGTAAGTGCCGCGAGCCACCACACTGCCTCGTGCCAGGTCGAAAGCAATGTGGGGAACGCCTCGAGCCAAAGCCGGAATAACGCGGCAAACGACGCCGCTTTCACAGCGGCTGCCATGTACGCCGTGGTTGGGGTCGGCGCGCCTTCATAGACGTCTGGTGCCCACATGTGGAAGGGCGCCGCGGCGATCTTGAAGCCGAATCCCACCAGCAGCAGCGCGATCCCGACGAGCAACAATCCGCTGTGCTCCAGTTTGAAGCTGACGATGTTCGCCTTGATGGCCAGGAAATTTGTGGCCCCGGTGGCGCCGTAAACGAGGGCGATGCCGTACAGCAGAAACGCGGTCGAGAACGCGCCCAGCAGGAAATACTTTATCGCGCCCTCGGCGGAACGCTCGCGTCGGCGGTTGAGGCCGACGAGAACGTAGGCGGCGATCGACATCAGCTCGATGCCGAGGAAGACGATGATGAGGTCGCGCGCGGCCGCCAGAATCATCATGCCCGACGTCGAGAGCAAAAGCAGGACGTGGGACTCGCCCGGAGTAATTCCCTCGCGCGTGTTGTAGTCGAGCGACATCGCAATGGTGCCAAGCGTCGCGATGAGAAAGATCTCGTCAGCGGCCCACCGAAAGTTGTCGACGGCGATGACGCCGTTACTCGCGGTATATCCCTGATACGCGTAGTAGCCGACCGCAACCATGGTGAACATGCAGAGCGCCATGCTCAGGATTCCGACGCTTCGCTGGTGTTCGTCACTCTCGCGCCGCCAACCGGACCAGAGCAGCAGGAGCATCGCTCCACCCATCAGGAGCAGATCGGGTCCGAGCGCGGAGGTGAGCTGGGCGGGCATGCTCAGGTCGAATTGCATCACCGGCCTGCCTCGCTCACCGTAAGGCTCCCCGCGCGTTCGACGCGGTCGACGAGGAGCTGCGCCGATCCTTCCATCCGCCGCAGAACCGGGGCGGGATAGACTCCGAGCCAGATGATCGCGGCTATCAACGGAACCAGCAGTGCGAGCTCACGCTTGTTGAGATCCGGAAGATGCTCGTTCTCGCGCTTGTCGAGCGGATTGAAGAGAATACGCTGAAGCGCCCAGAGCAGATAAACGGCGGCGAATATCACACCCGTCGTCGCGATGATCGTCAGAACCGGGTATGTGCGGAACGAGCCGATCAGCACCAGGAATTCTCCAACGAATCCATTGGTGCCCGGAAGTCCGATGCTGCTGAGGGAAACGAAAGTGAGAATTGCCGCGAACATTGGAACCACCCGCGCAATTCCGCCATACGAGTCTATCAGACGCGAATGCCGGCGCTCGTAAATGATGCCCACCAGGAGGAACAGCGCCCCGGTCGAGATGCCGTGATTGATCATGACCATCAGCGCACCCTGCACGCTTTGTAGCGTGAGAGCAAAAATGCCCAGCATGACAAAGCCAAGGTGACTCACCGATGAATAGGCGACGAGCTTCTTGAAGTCCGGCTGCACCATTGCGACGAGCGCGCCGTAGATGATTCCGATCAGAGCCAGAATGAGGATGATCATCCTGATCGTCGGATTCATCGCCGCGCCCGGGAATAATGGCAGCGCGAATCTCATGAATCCGAACGTGCCCATCTTGAGCATGATGCCGGCAAGGATCACAGATCCCGCGGTCGGAGCTTCAACGTGCGCGTCAGGCAGCCAGGTGTGGAACGGGAAAATCGGCACTTTGACCGCAAACGCCAGGAAGAAAGCCGCGAACAACCAGAGTGCCGTTCGCGCCGGCATGCCGCCCGCTGCGAGCAGGTGATCGTAACTGAAGTCGGGCGTCCCGATCGCGGTCCTCACGTGAAGGCCGAGGTAGATGATCGCGACCAGCATCAGCAACGACGGCAAGAAAGTGTAGATGAAGAACTTGATGCTCGCATATATGCGGCGCTCCCCGCCCCAGATGCCGATGATGAAATACATCGGGATCAGCATCACTTCCCACATCACGTAGAAGAGGAAGAGATCGCGCGCCAGGAACACTCCCAGCATGCCGGTGGTGAGAATGAGAAGCAGTGCGTAGTAGCTGCGGGTCTTGGTGCGGATGCTCGTCCAGCTCCCAAGAACCGAGAGCGGCATAATGAAGGTGGTGAGCAACACCATCATCAGGGCGATCCCATCGACCCCTAAGGTGAACCGAACTCCCCACGTCGGAATCCACGCGGTGTCGATTGGCGCCTGCCAACCGTTATCCGACGGATTGAACGACCACCAGAGGCCAATTGATACCACGAACTCGAGCACGAAAAGCCATAGCGCGACATGGCGCGCCGCCGGCGTCTCAATCCCTTCACCACCCGCGGGCTCGCGCACCGGCAGCAGGAGCAGGATCACAGCACCGATGAGCGGAATCGCCAGCAGCGCCGGGAGCACCAGAACCCACGCGTAAATCCCGACGTTTCCTGTCTGCAGCCGTGATCCAAGCCAGCCGAATCCTCGCGCCAGGGCAGCGCTGCCGTTGACGAGGAGGCCATCGATCAGGCCATTGTCGATAAACCGCCACAGGAAATTGCGCGACACTTCGTAGGTGGGCTCGACGATCACTCTGTCGATCGCCTCGTCGACGTAGTACTTGTTGGCGACAACACCCTCGAACCCGTGCTCAGGAACGGCGTCGCGCTTGCGCGGGAGACGGTCGGGCTTGAGAAGCGCCATAGCCAACACGATGCCCGCGACCGCAATCACAACGGCCGCGCCGATAAGGGCTTGCTCCGTCGTTGCTGGAACGTGCGCCGCACCGGCCGTAATGCGCGCCGTGGATTCACCAACCACGGGATCCAGCCAGTGCGCGAGCAGCTCTCGCGGTCCGAGGGGAACGATGTCGGTGAGGAGCTCAGGCAGATTGAGCCAGCCACCGAAGACGGTGAGGATGCCAAGGATGACCAGTGGACCAGTCATGATCCACGGGGCTTCGTGCAGACTCTTCTCCTCTTCCGTCCCGGTGCGAACAGGCCCATGGAACGTGTAGAGCATCATCCGCGTCATGTAAATCGCGGTGAGGAACGCGGCCGCCAGTCCGATCGCGTAGATGATGTACAGCAGAGTGCCACCCGGAACTCCGAGCCAGTTGGCCGATGCGAGCGTGGATCCCTGGGCACGCGCGAACACCGATGCCAGAATCTCGTCCTTGGAAAAGAATCCCGAGAGCGGCGGGATACCGGAGATCGCCAGTGTCGCGATCCACATCAGCACGCACGTGACCGGCAGGTAGCGCTTGAGTCCGCCCATGTTGCGCATGTCCTGCGCATCCTCGCCGCTGTGCGTCTCGTGATAGGCGGTGTGCATCGCCTGGATCACGGACCCAGACCCGAGGAATAGCAGAGCCTTGAAGAACGCGTGCGTGACGAGGTGGAACATTCCCGAGACGTAGGCTCCCACGCCAACGCCGATGAACATGTACCCGAGCTGCGAGATCGTCGAATAGGCCAAGACCTTTTTGATGTCCCACTGTTTGAGTCCGATCGTCGCGGCAAAGATTGCTGTCACTGCGCCAACCACGGCGACCGTGAGTGACGCAACCGGCGAGAGCGAAAACAGAAAAGCGCTGCGCGCGATCAGGTAGACCCCGGCAGTGACCATCGTTGCGGCATGGATCAGCGCGGAGACCGGAGTCGGACCAGCCATCGCATCGGGCAGCCAGATGTAGAGCGGAATTTGCGCGCTCTTGCCGGTGCAGCCGAGAAACATGAACAAACAGATCGCGGTCACCAGCGGACTTCCGGCGACGAGGTCGCCAGCCTTCGCGCTGACGCCGATGAAATCGAGGACGCCGATGTTCGCGAACAACATGAACATCGCGATCAGGAGTCCGAAATCTCCAACGCGGTTCACGATGAACGCCTTCTTTCCGGCGTCCGCGTTCACCTTGTCGTTGAACCAGAAGCCGATGAGGAGATAGGAGCAGAGTCCCACTCCTTCCCAGCCGACGAACAGCACGGGATAGTTGGCGCCGAGCACCAGCACCAGCATGAAGAACACGAACAGATTGAGATACGAGAAATACCTCGGGTAACTCGGATCGTCGCGCATGTAGCCGACGCTGAAGACGTGGATCAGCGCGCCTACTCCCGTTATCACGAGGATCATCACCATCGACAGCTGGTCGAGCTGGAACGCCGCGTCGATCTGGAGATCTCCGACCGGCATCCAGCTGAAATAGCGCTGAACGAGAGGGGCGGCGGCCTGCGCGCTGGCCATTGCCTGCCAGATGCCAACAGCCAGCAGGAATGAGAGAATGAGGACGCCGGGTCCGACGACGCTTACAACGCCGGCGAAGCGATGCCGTTTCACCGCATGATCGCCCCCACTTCCTTCCCCTTCGCCGTGCGAGACCACCGGCTCATCGCCCGAGTCAGCGTGGTGACTATCGGCGCTGTTCGGATCGGTCGGACCGAAATGGGCACCGGCGAGCGAGAGCAGGCCGTTGATCACGAATCCGGCGAGCGGCAGGATCGGCAGCAGCCACACCCATTCGGCGATCGTGCCGAACAGCGGATGAACCTGGGAGGCTGCAGAAACAGCGGTCTGGAGCAGCATCAGCCCCTGAGCAGATTGATGTTCTTGAGGTCGACCGACTGCTGGTGGCGGAAGATCGAGATGATAATCGCGAGCCCGACGGCCGCTTCGGCCGCGGAAACCGTCATCACGAATACGACGAACACCTGCCCCGCCGTTCCGTAAAAGCGCGAGAAAGCGACGAACGTGAGGTTGACGGCCGTCAGCATCAGCTCAACGCACATGAAGATGATGATCGCGTTCCGGTGAATCAGGACGCCGATCACACCGATGATGAAGAGCGCGGCGGTAAGACCGAGCGACTCAGCGAGCACCGGCGGCCCTCCCCCTTCCGAGTACCACGGCGCCCGTTATCGCCACGAGGAGAAGGACGCTCGTCAACTCGAATGCCAGCAGATAATCCCTGAAGAGCGGCTCCGCTATCATGCCCACGGCGTTCAGCTTCTGAAGCTGTTGCTCGTTGAAGTCCGGCGGTACGAGGAGCTGCTGCGGAAGCTTGGTCCGGATGATCACCATGATTTCGCTGAGGAGTCCGAGCCCGACGAGTCCGGCTGCCAGTTTCCAGCCTGTGCCGCGTACATCCGCCAGCTCCGATGGATGCCCGAGATTGAGGAGCATGACCACGAACAGAAATACGACCATGATCGCGCCGGCGTACACCAGGACCTGCATCACGCCGATGAACTGCGCGTCGAGCATCACATAAAGCGCGGCGAGGCTGAACATCGTGTTTACCAGCCAGAGTGCCGCGGTCACCGGGTTTTTTCGCGTCACGAAGGTCACCGCGGATGCGAGCGCGATGACTCCGAACAGATAGAAGTGAAAAACGTAGAAGAGCGAGTAGTGCGGCTCCATCACTCGCCCTTCGGGTCTTCGGGATCCCACATCTCGCACACCGGATGAGTCTGATCCATCAATCGCTGCAGGTCGTAAACGAAGCCTTCCCTGCTGTACTCGGAATTCTCGTAGTGTCGGCCGACGTGGATCGCCTCCTCCGGGCAGACCTCCTGGCAGAATCCACAAAAGATGCAGCGGAACTCGTCGATCTCGAACACGAGTGGATAGCGATTGCCCTCCTCGTCTTCGCCCGGCACCAGCTTGATGCAATTCGCCGGACACACAGTCGGGCAAAGCCCGCAGGCGACGCAACGTGCCTTTCCGGTCTCCGTCGTCAACATTCTGTGCGTGCCGCGCCAGCGTGGAGAGATCGGAGATTTCTCCTCGGGATATTGCGTCGTGACCCTGCCCTGAACGTCGAACAGATGCTTGACCGTCAGCGCCATTCCCCTGAGAGTAGCGCGGATGTAGCTCACATCCTCGATCGGCCGCTCGACCACTTTCACCTTGATCGCCATTATCTGCTCGCCTCTGCCGCGATGGGGCGGCGTTTCTCGAGCTGTTTGTCCAGCTGCCTGAGCCGCTCGATTTCCCTGGGATGCATCCTGCCATAGGCGGGACTGATGATTCGTCCGCGGTCCAGAATCGCGAACAGCACGAGGATTATTCCGAGGTTGACCGAGCCAAGTATCGCAGCGTACAAGTAACCCTCGTCGATCCCCGCCGCGCTCAAGCCGAGCATGACGGCGGCAATGAGCACGATGTATGTGAGGGCGAGCGGGAGCATGAACTTCCAGCCGAGCGACATCAGCTGGTCATAACGGAATCGGGGCAGCGTCCACCGGACCCACATGAAGACGAAGACAAAGAAGAGAATCTTGGCGAGGAAGATTCCGATCGAGAGCAACGATAGCCATTTGCTGAAAGGCCCGATGTTGTCCCGCGCCGTGAACGGAACGTCCCAGCCACCGAAGAACAGCGTCGCCATCAGCGCGCTCGCCGTCACCATGTTCGCGTACTCCGCGATGAAGAACAGCGAGAACTTCATCGCGCTGTATTCCGTATGGTAGCCGGCGATCAGCTCGGACTCCGCCTCGGGTAAATCGAACGGCAGCCGGTTAGTCTCGGCGAACGCGGCAACCATGAAGATGAAAAACGCCACCGTCAGATTCACGACGTTCCAACCGCCCCACGCCTGCTGATTGATGATGGAGTTGAGCGTTACGTTGCCGGCAAGGAGAAGGACAGGAATCGTCGCCATACCCATGGAGATCTCGTAGGAGATCATCTGCGCGCTTGAGCGAAGGCCCCCAAGCAGTGCGTATTTATTGTTCGACGACCAGCCGGCGAGGACGATCCCGTACACGCCGAGCGATGAGATCGCGAGGATGAAAAGAAACCCGACGGGCAGATCCGCAACGACCAGGTCGATCCTTCCCCAGCGCGTGGGCATTGGCGCGCCAAAAGGAATCACACACCAGGTAAGCAACGCGGGAATGAACGAGATTATCGGGGCGAGAACGAAGAGCGGCTTGTTCACACCCTCCGGCATCGTCTCTTCCTTCATGAAATTCTTGAGGCCGTCGGCGGCGGGCTGGAGCCATCCCTTGCCCACGCGGTTGGGGCCGTGCCGATCCTGAATCCAGGCGGAGATCTTTCGCTCGGCCAGCGTCAACATCGCGACGCCGACCATGTAGATCGTGAAGATGACGATCATCTTAATGATCGTGAAAATGAAGAACGGCCCTCCGCTCACGGGCGGAAGATTTGGATCTGCTGCCTGAAGAAGCGCCGGAAATGCGTGAATCACCGTCATGTCGCAGCCACCGCGATCGGTGCTTTCGGGCCGCTTGGCGGTGCGTCGAGCAACGGGAGTCCCTTGAAGCCGAGCGAGTCGTAGCTAAGGCCGGCAAATGAGGTGTTGGAGCTGGCGAGCTTCGCGAACACCTCGGACGGGAGAAAGAAGTTAGTCTGCTTTCCCATGGCGCCGAGCAGATCGCCGAGCACGAGCCAGCTGGGGCGGGTTTCTCCCGGAGCCTGCTTCGCCTGCGTGAAGCGTTGCACGCGCCCGCGGAGGTTGGTAACTGTGCCTTCCTCCTCGGAATAATTGGCGATCGGTAGCACGACCGATGCTTTACCTGCCGCTTCTGGAAGGACGGAGCCGATCACGATGACATCGCCCGCGCGCGCGACAGCGGCGGCATCGATGCCGGCCAGATCCTCGCCAGCGACGACGAGCACATCTCCCTGCCCCAGGCCGCCCAGCAGGTCCTTCGTTTTCTTGAAGCCGAGCTTCTCGGCGCCATAAACGTTGGCCGCCCGTTCACGTCGAAGCGCGAGATCCTCGACACCGGGCAGAGGGGCCTCGTCGCCTTCGGTGACCCGGAACACTCCGCTTCCACCTTGCATCAGCTCGGTGAGAAGGAAGAGCGATTCGTTTGACAACATCGGCGAAGCCGCAACGAAAGCCTTCTTGCCGTTGAGGGCGCGTGCCGCCGCCGAAATCGCCGCCTCCCAGCTCGATGCGGCAAGGCCATTCCTGGCGCGAACCATAGGGTGTTCAACGCGGTTTTTCTCATTCATCCAGCGATAGTTCAGACGCCCCCAGTCGCACATGAAGAACGCGTTGACGTTCTCATTGGGCCTCGGGCGCATGCGCACGAGCTGATTCTCGCGCGTCTCCATGATCACGTTGCAGCCCTGAGTGCAATTGGGGCAGATCGATGCCGTGCGGTCCAGCTCCCACGCACGCGCCTTGTTCAGGAAATCCTTGGAGAGAAGAGCGCCAACGGGACAGAGGTCGACGACGTTCGCAGCCCACGGGTGGGTGAGATCCTTCCCCTCGAACTTGCCAATGAGCGCGCGGTCGCCGCGCTCACTGACGTTCAGGGCCGGGTCGTGCGCGACATCTTCCATGAAGCGAACGCAGCGCGTGCACAGGATGCAGCGGTTCGGAACGTAAATGACGTCACCACCGAAATCTTCCGCTGGATTGAAGCGCTTGGGCTCCCGGTAGCGCGAATCCTCACGCCCTTCCTGATAGGTGTAATCCTGTAGTTCGCACTCACCCGACTGATCGCAGATCGGGCAATCGAGCGGGTGATTGATGAGGAGCATCTCGAGCACGCCCTTGCGCGCGTCGAGCGACTTCTCGGAATGCACCCGGACGACCTGTCCCTCCGCCACCGTCGTGGCGCAGGAAGGGGCGAGCTTGGGCGCCTTCTCGACCTCGACCAGGCACATGCGGCAGACGCCCGCGATAGGAAGTCCCGGGTGATAACAGTAGTGCGGGATGAGAATGCCGGCGGTTTTCGCCGCCTCGAGAATGGTCGTCCCTTCCGCAACACTGACGGGACGCCCCTCGATCGTGAGATTGACCATTTTCTTCTCGGCCATCACGCCACCGCCGCGGTCACGGGGTGAAAGCGCTTGCCCTGAATCAACGCCTCGAACTCGCCGCGGAACTTCTTGATGCCGGATATGACGGGAACGGCGCACGAATCGCTGAGAACGCAGATTGTTTTTCCCGTCATCTGCTCACCGATGTCGAGGAGCGTATCGAGATCTTCGACAGTTCCCTCGCCGTCTCTGATGCGCTCGAGGATTTTGGTCGTCCAAGCTGTGCCCTCGCGGCATTGCGTGCATTGGCCGCAGCTCTCGTGCGCGAAGAAACGGGCGAGGCGCGCGATCACCGTCACCATCGGCTGCGCGTCGTCGATCACGATCACGCCGCCTGAGCCGAGCATTGATCCACCCGCGACGAATCCCTCGTAATCCATGAGCGTGGCTTCGGCTTCCTCCATGTTCTGGATCGGAACCGACGCGCCACCCGGAATCACCGCCTTGAACTTGCGTCCGTGCAGGGGTCCACCGCACAGATCGTAGAGGAATTCCTTGAACGGGAAGCCCATCACGACCTCGTACGTTCCCGGACGCTGCACGTTGCCGCACACGGAGTAGAGCTTGGTGCCTGTGCTCTTCGGACTCGACAACGACATCTTCTTGTACCAATCGGCACCATTGAGGAGAATCGGCGCGGCCGCGATGAGCGTCTCGACATTGTTGATCGTGGTAGGCATGCCGAAGACACCCGACACCGCCGGAAACGGGGGCTTGATGCGCGGGTTCCCACGACGACCCTCCAGCGATTCCATGAGCGCCGTCTCTTCGCCGCAGATATAGGCGCCGGCTCCTTTGTGCACGTGCACGTCGATCCGCTTGCCGCTCCCCATGGCGTTCTTGCCAAGGATCCCGGCAGCATAAGCCTCCTTCACCGCACTCTCCATCCAGTGAAGGGGCTCGGTGAACTCACCGCGGATATAGACATACGCGGTCTCGGCTCCGATCGCGTACGCGCCGATCGCGCAGCCCTCGACGAGTGCGTGCGGCGTCCAGCGCATCAGCTCGCGATCCTTGAACGTTCCCGGCTCGGACTCGTCGGCGTTGCAGCACAGATAGTGGGGCTTTCCATCGCCCGGCTTCATGAACGACCATTTCATGCCGGTCGGAAAACCGGCTCCTCCCCGCCCGCGCAGGCCAGACTCCTTCACCACGTTAACGATGTCGGCTGGTTGCATTCCGAGCGCCTTCTCCAGCGCCTTGTAGCCTCCTCGTTTCTTCCAACCAGCGAGGGTGCGAGCATCGGCCTCACCGAAATGCTTGGTGAGAACCGTCGTTTCCCTCGGATGGGGATGATGCGGGAATCCCATTATGCGAGCCGTGCCAGAAGTTCGGGGACTTTGTCGGGAGTCACAGATTCGATGAATTCTTCGTTGACCATTACCGGTGTGGCAAAACCGCACGCTCCGAGGCATTCCACCTCGATCACTGTGTACCGGCCGTCCGGAGAAGTGAGGCCAAGCTCGCCGGTCTTGGTGTGGCGAAGAAATGCTTTCACTACATCCTCAGCGCCGCAGATGCCGCAAGGCGACGTCGTGCACACCTGGATGAAATACTTTCCGACCGGGTGCTGGTGGTACATCGTGTAGAAGGTGACTACGCCTTTGACGTAGGCGGGGGTGAGGTCCAGCAGGCCAGCGACTTCGGCCATTCCCTCTTCGCTCACCCAGCTCCGCTCGCGCTGTACGATCCATAGCGCGGGAAGAAGTGCCGCCATCTTCGTCGGATAGCGCGTGAGCAGCTCATCGAGCTCGCGCTTGACATCTTCTGTGAACACCGCGACGTACGGCTCATGCGCCGCACGGTCGTGCGATGCGTAGTCGGGAGACTCGAGACCGCCGACCAGATCAGGTGTCAACGGTCAATCTCCCCCATGACGATGTCGATGCTGGCGTTGATGGCGATGACGTCAGAGAGGAGATGCCCTTCGACCATCTTTGGAATGGCGGCAAGATTCACGAATGACGGCGGACGGATCCTCCAGCGCACCGGCTTCGCCGTGCCGTCGGATACCATGTAGTAGCCCTTCTCGCCCTTGGGGCTCTCGACGGCGACGTACGATTCGCCGATTGGCGGACGCGGGCCTTCCATCACGACCTTGAAGTGATGGATCATTGATTCCATCTCACTCGTCGCTTTGGACTTCGGCGGAAGAATGACGCGCGGATCGTCGATGTTCACCGGGCCGTCCGGCAACCGGTCAGCCGCCTGCTGGAGAATGCGCACCGATTGGCGGAGCTCCTCAAATCTCACGAGATAGCGATCATAAACATCGCCGTTGGTTCCAACAGGGACTTCGAAGTCGTACGTCTCGTAGTCGAGATACGGAAAATCCTTGCGCACGTCGTAGTCCACGCCAGACGCGCGAAGCATCGGCCCCGATAGGCCCCAGTTGATTGCTTCGTCCGGTGTCATGACGCCGAGTCCGACGGTACGGCCGACCCATATCGCGTTCCTGGTCAGTACGCGATCGATCTCGTCGAGCGTGTGCGGGAAAGTGCGGATGAATTGCCTGAGCCCGTCCATCCAGCCGCTCGGAATATCGGCGGCCATTCCGCCGACGCGCGTCGCCGACGTCGTGAGCCGTGCGCCAACCCACTTCTCGATGAGGCGGTAAATCTCTTCGCGGCGCTGAAACGCCCAGAGAAACGGAGTGAACGCTCCAATATCGATGCAGAACGTACCGAGCCAGACAAGGTGGGACATGATCCGTGACAGCTCACACGCGATGACGCGCAAAACCTTGCAACGCTCCGTGACCTCGATGCCGAACAGCCGCTCGGCGCCAAGGGCAAAAGCCACGTTGTTGCCGATCGAGTTGAGATAGTCTTCACGATCGGTCCAGCAGATTATCTGGTTGTACTGGCGGTACTCCCCGATTTTCTCGAACCCACAATGGAGGTAGCCAATGTGGGGAATGCAACGGACGACCGTCTCTCCGTCGAGCTCGAGCACGAGACGCAAAACACCGTGCGTGGCGGGGTGTTGCGGACCGATGTTGATGAGCATGTGCTCACCTTCGAGATCCGGCTCGACGCCCGGCGGCGGCTCGAGGGCGACCGCCGTTCCACCATCGTTCGTCACCAGAGGGACGCGCTGCGGCCTTCCCTGCGCGTCGAGACCCGATGTCGAGAGCTCTACTTCAACCGTGCGCTTGGACATTACTCGCCCGTCCTCTCGCCCTTGCTCAGTCTGTCCCGCATGTCCTGGGGGAGGTCCACAAAAGCGTCGGCGATCGTGAGCTCTTCCATCGAGTAGCGATTCTCAGGATTCTGAGCGAGCGCCTGGCGGAGCTGCTCTGACCGGCTGAAGCGTCCTCGCAGCGGGAAATCCTTGCGAAGAGGAAAACCTTCCTTGTACGACTCCCACATGAGGATCCGGCGAAGGTCCGGATGCCCACGAAAGCGGATCCCGAACATGTCGTAGCACTCGCGCTCGAGCCAGTCCGCACTCTTATAGATGTCCATAACGCTGTCGATTTCGAGCGCCGCTCCTTTGGGCAGCTGCGCCTTGATGCGAAGGAAGCTTCGATACGGAAGCGACCGCAGATGCCATACAATCTCGATCGGCACTTCCGCGTCGCGGTACTCGACAGCCGTCACATCGCTGAGGAAGTCGTACTGCTGCGACTGATCGTCGTGGAGCCAGCGGATGATTTCGTGCGCCGCCGCGGGATCGACGTACACGATCGTCTCGCCCCAGATCACTTCGACGCGCTTGACCCCCGCGGGGAACTTGTCCTGAAGCGCTTTCGCCGAGGTGTTCGCCTCTCCGCCGCGGTGCTGAACGTTCCGTTGCGTTGCCGGTTGGGCGCCGGGCGCGCTTGCTCCCGTCCTCACGACCTCGAATCGGCTCACAGTCCGGACCTGGTCTGGTTTACCGAGTTTCCGAACGGCTCACCCAGCTCGTCGATCACCGGCGGCGGGATGTAGAGCTGACTCGAAGGATCGGGCTCCATCTCGTCGCGGATTCCTTTGTCGGATGCGCGTTCGTTCTTGACCTTCTCCTGAAGCATGCGGATGCCGTATATGAGACCCTCTGGCCGCGGCGGGCAACCCGGGACATAGACGTCAACGGGAATGATCGTGTCGATGCCCTGCACCACTGCGTAGTTGTCGAACATTCCGCCACTCGAT
>Ga0193735_1000059_pt1 | contig 36828 bp, 29 predicted proteins | sample U1m2metaG_FD_145080 | JGI IMG/M metagenome (GOLD analysis project Ga0193735, IMG submission 145080) | Soil microbial communities from a riparian zone of the East river system, Colorado, United States - U1m2 | ecosystem: Environmental > Terrestrial > Soil > Riparian zone | place: USA: East River... | reverse complement strand
CGGCAGGCCGCGCGTGCATCCGGAGCATGCGCTCGCGGAGAGCGAGGTCGGAATCGCCACCGGCATGTACTACACGCCCATGGGCGGAGACATCATGTTCGTCGAGGCATCGATCAGGCGTTACTACGGTGCTAACAACGGCGATGGGTCCGCCCCTGCCGGGCCAGGTGGCGCCGTATCGCTGATCCTCACCGGTCAGTTGGGCGACGTGATGAAGGAATCCGCGCGCGCGGCGTTCACTTACGCCACCAACAACGCGGCCAAGCTGGGAATTCCGCGCGACAGGCTCGGTGCGATCGAAGCGCACATCCACGTGCCGGCGGGCGCCATTCCAAAGGATGGACCGTCGGCTGGCATTGCGATCGCGACGGCGCTGGTGTCGGAGATGGCCGACCGGCCGGTAAAGCAGGACGTGGCAATGACGGGCGAGATAACGTTACGTGGTCGCGTATTGCCAATCGGCGGGCTCAAGGAGAAGGTGCTCGGCGCGCATCGAGCCGGGATCAAGACGATCATCATCCCGAAGGGGAATGAGGCCGACATCGAGGACGTGCCCGAGGAGGTCCGCAAGACGCTTCAGTTCTATCCAGTCGAGACACTGAACGAGGTGCTGAAGATTGCCCTCGTGCCGGCAGTCGCGGGCGAGAAGGCGCCGCCGCTCGAGATGAAGGAAGTCGCATAGTACAACTGCAACAAAAAGAACGGGGGGCCAAGATCGGCTCCCCGTTTTGTTTTTGCGCGTCGATCGTGGCTAACTCCAGCGGATAGTGGCGACGGCGCCTGCCGGCAACGCGTAGAGTATTGATTTACCGCTGAAGTGAACGGCGAAGGTCTTTTCAGCCGCTGCGGTGTTGAGAACGATCAGGACTTTTGAATCGTCGTCGGCGTTCTTGAACGCGACAGTCTGCAGACCACTTACGTTTGTGCTGGAGAAGATACGGTGCGCGCCGGGCTTCACGAACTGGCTGGCGTGGGCGAGAGCGTAGTATTCCACGTTCCGCGTGACGAAGCCGTTGGAGGAGTTGATCGTGATGACGCCGCGGCAGTTGCCGCACCCGCCCAGATGCGGGCCCGCGTTCTCGTCGAGCGCGAGATTCCAGAGTGCGACGCCCTTGGCCCACCCGCGAGTGCTGCCGATGATGAGCGTGCCCACGAACCACTTCAGGTTGTCGCCAAAAACCTTTGCCCAGTCACCACCGGAACACTCGGTGAAATAGGCATCCTTCGATGGATACGCCGCATGCACGTTATCCTGCACCCCCACGTCACCGGCGTAGCAGTGCCAGGCGACGGCATTCACATATTGCCGTGCGGTAGGGTCAGCGAGCACCGCGAGTGGAGAGCTCGGCAGATCCCAGTTGTGATCCCAGTCGAGTATCAGCGCCTGAATTCCAGCCTGCGCGAAGAGCGGCCCGACGTGCTTGCCGATCACCTCGGCGCGGGCTGGCGGATCGAGCCGCATGCCCGGATAATCCGCGGGCTCATATGCCGGCTCGTTCTGCATCGTGACGGCGAAGATCGGTACTCCCTCCGCCGTGTAGCCTTCGATGAACTTGCGAAAGTACTGCGCAAAGGAATCGTAGAACTCGGGCCGCAGGGTACCCGTGATCAGACTTCCGGTCGTCTTCATCCAGCCCGGCGCACTCCAGGGTGAGCCGACGAGCTTGAGCTGCGGATTGATTGCCAGCGCCGCCTTGAGCGCGGGTAGCTTGTCAGCCCGATCTTCATCGATGGAGAAGTGTGCGAGCGTGGAATCGGTTTGGCCCGACGGCATGTCGTCGTAGCTGTAGTGGTGGGTGGAGAAATCCGACGCACCCATGGGCACGCGCATGAAGCTCAATCCTATACCGGGATTGCGGCCGAACAGCTCGCGGAGAATCGCGTCGTGCTGGGCGCCGAGTTTCCGCTGGATGAGATACGCCGACGCATCGGTCATGGCGGCGCCAAAGCCGACCATCTCCTGATAGCTCGTTCCCTCATCCACATCGATCACAATGGGCGATGCGACAGCGTCGGAGCGAATGAGGACGTCGGCCTGCTGGGAGAGCAGGCGCGTCTGATCCGCGCTGGTAATCCAGGAGTGGGCGACGGGGCCTTGAGGGGGTCCACCAGTGCCCGGATCGACCGGCGTGTTATGCCCGCACGCCGCTACGAGTCCGGCGACGGCGACGAGCCTCACCGCTTCTTTACGACGCCTCGCGCCGACCATGCCTCCAATTATCCCTTTAAGAGTCACCACCCTGGGTTCTGCGTCAGCTTATCATTGCTGTTGATCTGCCCAACCGGGATGGGGAAAAGGTTGCTCGGCACGCCGTGAATCGGTGTCTCGCCGGGTTGGAGTGTCTGCATCTGGGTGGTCTTTGCCTTGAACGTGGCGTCGAGGAGGCTCCAACGCGACAGGTCGAACCAGCGCTGTCCTTCGAACGCAAACTCGCGCCGACGCTCTACGCGAATGGAATCCGTCAGGGCGGCTGAACCAAGTCCGGACACCGTTGGAATACCGGCGCGTGTCCGTACCTGGTTGAGTGCTGCCTCCGCCGAACCGCTGGTAGCGGTGCCGCCGGCGTTGACTGCTTCCGCGTAGATCAGCAGCACATCCGCGTATCGCTGAATGATCCAGTTGTTCGGCATTTGCTGCCAGGAGCGGGCGGTCATGTCCTTGCTGTCCGTTTCGTCAAGCCACTTGTGGAATGCCGCGCCGTTCGGCACTCCCCACCTTGCGGTGTCGCCCAGCGCGGTTACATACGGGGACGTCATGTACGTGGCGCCATTCCCGCGTTGATCGTTCGCCGAGTAGACCGCGATCAGATCCGGATTCACCTGCATCAGGCCGTACGCGTCTCCACCTGGGAATCCGGAAGGAAGACTGAACAGCGTCTGAACGCTGCCAACGACGCCGGGGGTCTGCTCCGGCGCGCCGTAGTTGATCTCGAAGATGCTCTCCGGGTTCACAAACTCGTCGGAGATCTTGAAATTGTCGAGCCAACGCGCGGCGAGTGAGTAGCGGCCGGCGGTCATCACCTGTCCCGCGTACTTCGCCGCATTGTTGTAGTCCTTCTGATTGAGATAAACCTTGGCGAGCAGTGACGTCGCAGCGCCGGAAGTGGCGCGACCAAGGTCCGCGCCGGAGTATGACGCCGGAAGGTCGGTCATCGCCGTCTGGAGATCGCTTACGATCAGCGCGTAAACCTGAGCGGCAGGGGTTCGGGCGATCTGGGCATCGGCCACTGACTTCGCCTCGTGCTCCATTAGCGGAACGTCGCCGAACATCCGTACGAGCTCGAAATAGGTCAGGGCGCGCAGGTAGCGCGCCTCGCCGAGCACACGATTGCGCTCGGTGACGTCCATTACAATCGCCGGCACCCGGTCCAGCACGATGTTCGCCTTGTTGATCGTGATGTAGGCGTTGGTCCAGAGGTCGTTGATTGACCAGAGCGTCGGGTCGAACGTATAGGACGCAAGCTGGTGTCCGTCCGGCCCGTAGTTCGCCGTGGCGAACATGTCGTCCGTGGCAACGTCGGACTCGTACCAGATCCAGAAGTGCACCCACACCGACTGAGCATAAACGGCGTTGACGGCCGACACCGCGTCAGCGGCCGAGCGGTAGAAGTTCTCTGGTGCGAGAACATCGGTCGGCTTGGGCTCGAGGAACTGATCGCAGCCCGGGACGGAAAGCGCGGTCAGACAGCCCACAATCGCGGTCTTCCGGCGCAGTGATTTGAGAAAATTATTGGTCTGCATAAGATTCGCGTGACTCCGTCGCGCTAGAAGGCGGTAGTGAATCCGAAGATGAACTGTCGGGTTTGGGGATACGTGCCGAAATCGATGCCCTGAGCGAGGACGCTGGTCGCATACTCACTCACCTCCGGATCATACCCGGTGTACTTCGTTTTCGTGAAGAAGTTCGTCGCGTTTATATAGATCTCGGCGTTCTGAAGATGCCCGGGTCGCGACGATGAGAGCAGCGACGCCGGCAGACGGTAGCCGAGGCGGAGGCTCTTGCCACGGATATACGAGCCGTCCTCAACGAACAATGTCGACGGTCGCGCATCGTAGGTGTTGCCGATCTTCGGAACGGGTATGCCGTTGGCCCCACTGCTTTGGGCCGGTAGCACATCGGTGAGCTGATTGTTGTTTCCGGCATCGTTGGTCAGCAGCGCTCGCGTGATGTTGTAAATCTTGTTTCCTTGCGAGAACTGGATGAACAGCGAGAGGTCGAAGTTCCTGAAGGTCAGGTCGTTGGTGAAGCCGCCGGTGTAGGTGGGCTCGGCGTTGCCGATGATCTTCTGGTCAGCCGTCGAGATGACGCCGTCGCCATTGAGATCGGCGTACGTCGTCTGTCCGTTGGACATGCCACTGTAGACATAACCGTAGAACGAATTGATCGGCTGTCCCACCTTGAGAATGGTCGGATTCTGGACTGCGCCCGCGCCTACGCCGACCGGTCCCACGATCTGTGAGTCCGCGCCGATGCTCAGCACCTTGTTGCGGTTCCAGGCGATGTTGAACCCGGAGGTCCACCCGAGCGCGCCGGTGGTGTTCACGGTGTTGAGCGAAAGCTCGACGCCCCGATTGCGGACGCTGCCGATGTTCTGGAGCTGCGAGCTGTAGCCGAGATTGGCAGGGACGGCGACCTCGAGAAGAAGATCCCGAGTCGTCTTGTTATAGACGTCGGCGGTGAGCAACAGCCGGCTGCGCAGCAGGGCCGCGTCCAGTCCTATGTTGCCCTGGCTGGTGCTCTCCCATTTGAGGTTTGGATTGGCCAGCGTGTTCGGGCTGTAGCCAACGACCTTCACTCCGTTGAACAGGTAAGTGGAGCTGCCCAGCGTCGCGAGGGCCCGATAGTCACCGATGTCCTGGTTTCCGGTTTTTCCTATACTCGCACGCAGCTTCAGGTCATCGAACAGTCCGAGTCCTCTCACCAACGACTCGTCGGACAAACGCCAGGCGATTGCAGCGGATGGGAAGAATCCGTACTGATTACCTGAACCGAATTTCGAGGATCCGTCGACGCGTTCGGTGACCGTAAAGAGGAACCGGTCGAGGAGGTTCCAGTTCGCACGGGCGTAGTAGGAGGCGAGCGACGAATGTGGCGCGCCCGTCCAGACCCCGATGAATGTTCCAGCGCTGTTCAAGCCATTTTGTCCGAGCGCGTCGGTGACGAAGTTCTGCCCGGTGCCCGACACGTTAGCGGAGTTGGTGCGTTGCAGAGTCACGCCACCGAGCAGATCGACCGCGCGAAGCAGCCCGATCTGTCCAGGAGTAAAGTGCAGCGTGTTCTCACTGAGCCATGTCGTCACAGCGAGAGATCCGCGACTTCCAAAGCCGCCGGTGCTGACGCCGGGAAAGGTCGTCGATGGAGAATAGAAGTCCTGCATCGACGAGAGGTAGTCGGCTCCGAAGGACGACCGGAATGTCAGCTTGGGGAACAGGTCGTACTCACCGAATACATTGCCGACGAAGCGATTCTGCTGCTCCTTGTTGGTAATCAGCGTGGCCGCGCCGACTGGATTGGAGAAGATTCGGCCGGTGGCCGGATTCACTCCGATGAAATACTCGCTGCCGGATCCGAACACGCCGAGCGTTGGCGGCGCGGTCAGCGCGTTGAGCAGGACGGAGGATACTTCCTGTCCACCGCCACCGTTCGGCATGAGCTGCGACTGCGAGCGGCTCAAGGTGAAGCGATTGCCGACCCTGAACCTACTACTGATGTCCTGATCGAAGTTGAGGCGCACGGAGCCGCGGTTCATGTTGGTGTTCAGCACGATACCGTCCTGCCGCAGCAAGTTGCCCGAGACGTAGTAATGCGTGTCGTTATCACCGCCCGAGAACGATGCCTCAACGTTCGTCACGGGAGCCGAGCGGAAGATTTCGTCCTGCCAGTCGGTGTTCGGAAGCGCCGCTATCTCCGCCGGCGTATACAACGCTGGTTGACCGCCATTCACGCGGGCGGCATTGGCGTAGGCGGCGAACTGCTGCGCGTTGAGAAGAGAGAGCCTATGACGGACCGCCTGCGTGCCGTGGTAGGCATTCACTGTGACCGTGTTCGCCCCAGAGCGACCACGCTTGGTCGTAATCAGGATGACGCCGTTCGAGGCGCGTGCGCCGTAGATCGCAGTCGCCGAAGCATCCTTTAGTATCTCGACCGATTCGATATCGGAGGGATTGAGCGCGGCGAGAGGGTTTAGACCGCTCACCCCTTGGGTCTCGAGCGTATAGGTGTTCGTGTTATTGGCGCTGGCTGCTACGGGGACTCCATCGATGACGTACAGCGGATCATTGCCCGCCGCGATCGAGTTGCCGCCGCGAATCCGGACCGCGGCGGCCGATCCGGGCTGGCCACTGCCGGTGGTCACCTGAACGCCGGCCACCCTTCCCTGCAACGCCTGCTCAACCGACACCACTGGTGTGCGCTGGATATCATCCGACGTCACCGATGCAATCGCACCTGTCAGATCGCGACGTCGCTGCGTGCCGTAGCCGATGGTGACCACTTCGCTGAGGCTCACCGCGACGGGGCGCAGCGCGAAGTCGGCCGTCACCGTCTCGTTGGGGCGCACCACCACAGTGGCGCTGTCGCGTCCGAATCCGAGCCGCTGTACGAAGATGGTACGGGTGCCCTCCGGTACGCCGGCGATCGAATAACGTCCGTCGGCGTCGGTCCCCGTGCGGAGTCGCGTGCCACTCACCGACACCGTCGCATCGTTGAGAGGCTCGTTCGAGCCGGCCATCGTGACGCGGCCGGCGACGGTGCCGGTCGCCTCTTCGGAAGGTGGCGCCGTCGCGGGAACAAGCGCCATGTGTCCATCAGTGGAGACCCACAACTCGACATTGATGCTGCTCAGAACTTCATAAAAGGCGCGCAACACGCTGACGTCCCGCACGTCAATCGAGATGACGCGATCGAGGGGCACCACCGCGCGGCTGTACGAAAGAGGCGCACCAGCACGAGACGCGATCTCCTGGAGCGCGCGCTCGAGGCGCACCCTGCGAAGGCGCAAGGTGATGGGCTGTCGCAGCAGCACCGGTGCGTCGCTCTCGTCGATGGCAGAGGCGAAGCGAACGATGTAGGTGGTTTGTCGCGTGACGAACGACTGCTGAGCTGCTCCAACCGATGGGACGGCGAGTAGCATCATTGCCGCAAAGGCTCCGAGCATCAGCCTGATCGCGGCCGCCGTGAGTCCGTGACTGCGGTCTGCGAGCAATTGTTCGATGGTCTTACCAGATGCGAACTGCATGGAACTTCCTCCCGAATGCTGGGGCAGGTGATCGTGAACGAGAGAGTAAGTGGACACGACGTCATCGCGCGCGGCGCGGCGCGGCGGGTAAGTGTGAGGACGGAGTCAGGCCGCCGATGCGGTCAAGCGTGACGCGGTTACCGGTGTGACGCACGCGAAGACCGAGTGTGGCCGCGACGACCTTGATCGAGGATTGAAATGAGGCGTCAGTGAGGACGCCCGTGAACGGCAACGAACCGAGCGCAGGGTCGGCGAGCTTTATGTCGGCGTCGTGCCAGCGCCGCAACTCGTCCAACACAACCGCGAGCGGCGCGTCGTGGAAGAGAAGCCGGCCGTTGAGCCACCCGAGCAGCGATTCGACGCCGGCGCCACGGGTTACGCTCGCGGTGCCATCCGCTGCAATGCGGCCGACATCGCCCGCGGCAAGACGGCCAACGCCGCTCAGGGCGACCTCGCCGGTGCGAACAACCACCTGCACTGCCCCGCCGTCCTCAGCATAGCTGCGGACGGCGAACTCGGTTCCCAAGTCCCGCGCGACCGCCGTTCCTGCGTAGACCGTGAACGGGCGAGTCGAGTCGTGCTTTGCTTCGAAGTAGCCCTGACCCTCGAGATACACGACGCGTTCCTCTTCGTCGTAGTCGGCGGGGACCTGTACGCGACTCGCCGGCGCGAGACGAACGCGCGTCCCATCGGAGAGCCGGAGCTCGGCGCGCTCGCGGTTGGCGGTGGCGAAAGTCTCCGGCGGCCGCGGCGGTGCAGGTGTTGTTTCGCGGTGCGCGACACGAACGACCGCAGCGACGATGAGGCCCGCGGCTAGAGTCGTGAGCACAATTCGCTGCCAGCCTGAGTGGCGGCGGCGCGACGGAAGGAGCGCGAACAAATGGCGGGGCTCCGTCCCCGTTACACGACCAGCTCCCAGCGGCGCGGCCGTCCCGGGAAGCGAATCGTCGTCGGCCTCGTGGAGACGTCCGCGCAGCTGCACCCATGACCTCCGCGCGTCCGGTGGAGCGTCACGCGACCGCTCTTCCTCCAGCTCCGACAGAAACAAAGTGAGGGTTGCGGCGAAGGCGGGACGCGCCATGAGTTGGCGACGCACGATGGCGCTTTCCGCCTCGGAGCACTCGTTCGCCAGATATCGATCGAGCAGCTCGGCGTCGATGCCATCGCCGGGCACTCGATCAGCCACGCTTTGGAGCGGACAGACTGCGACCTCGGAGATGTTCCACGCATGTAGGTACCGCGAACGACTGTAGCGTTACACTTCGCCAGGCCGGGAGCTACCGGCGCGGGTGTTCGAGCAGGGCGGCGAGATCGGCGCGAGCGCGGGTCAAAAGGGTCCGGACTGCTTCCGGGGTGGTACCAAGTACACGGGCGATCTCGAGCGAGGACATTTCGTGCTTCCAGCGAAGCGTCATGGCGATGCGGCGTCGCTCGGGAAGCGCGGCAATGGCGCGGTAAACCGCCTGGTCTGTCTCCTCGGCCTCCAGCGCGAGCTGCTGGTCCAGGGGAGACGTATCCGCTTCGGGAACGCGGGCACCGGCTCCGGTCTTTCGCGTGACTACGCGCTCGTGGCGAAGGTAGTTGAGCGCGAGATGGCGGACCGACGCGTACAGCCACGCCCTCACACGCGTCTTGACCTCCCACGTCGCTCGTGTTCCCCAGACCGCGAGAAACACGTCCTGCACCAGCTCCTCTGCCACGTCGCGCGACCGCACATGGGTATACGCGAACCGCCATAACTCGTCGTGATGCGCCAGATAAAGCGACTCGAATGCGCTCTCATCGCCTCGGCGGATGCGGGCGATGAGATTCGACTCTTCATCGTGCACTGCGGCGGAAGGAGTGTTCACAACGGGCTACGGCGGTCCGAAAAGCGAAGAGGGAGCACTTCAGGGTGGGCGGCGAACATATAATACTGGGGATTGTGATCCGCCACCTCGGTGCAAACCCGCGGCTCAGAAGATGATCGGGCCCCACGCAAACACCTTCCACGGGTCCGCGCGGAGCGGTGGCGGCTCGGTACCCTCGACGAAATACTCGGTGTAGCGGCGGTCCGCCGGAGTCAGATCCGTCGCCAACTGACTGGTCTCGCGATCGACCTCGCCCACGATCACGCCGAGGGGCGGTGTCCATTGCGAGGCTTCGCGCGACGTCAGGATCTCGGGCTTCGCGGCGTAGTAGCGCGCGAGCATCTTGCCAAACACGGGTGCGGCGAGCGATCCTCCGCCCGCGCCGGGTGCGATCGATATCGGCTTGTCGAAGCCGAGCCAGACGCCTGCGACCACATCCGGCGTCAGCCCTATGAACCACACGTCGGAGTTGTCATTCGTGGTTCCCGTTTTTCCGGCGACCGGAATCGACACCGGCAGATAGCGACGAATGCTCGCGGCTGTGCCACGCTCCACCACGTCGCGCATCATGTCGCGCACTACGTATGTCACCCGCGGATCGAGCGCCGGAGCGAGCGCGCGCACCTCGCGCGAAAGGACCACTTTGCGGTTCTTGTCCTCTACACGGTATATGAAGCGCGGCTCGACGGGAGTTCCGAGATTCGCAAACGTCGTGTAGACGGCAACGAGGTCGAGCGGCTGCACCACCGACGCACCGATAGCGCTCGACGGATACGGAGCGATCACGGAGTTGAGGCCCATTCGGGCCGCGAGATTGGCGATCGAATCCATCCCCAACTTCATCCCGAGCTGAACCGCGACAACGTTCCGTGACATAGCCAGTGCATCACGAAGACTGATCGTGCCGAGAAACTGGCTGTCGGAGTTCTCTGGCCTGTAGATGGTCTTGTTCGGGAGAGTGATCGCGAGCGCGGTGTCCGCAAACAGCGCGTTGGGAGGGATACTGTCGGCGATCGCAGCCGCGTAGACAATCGGCTTGAACGCAGATCCCGGCTGGCGACTCCCGTCGACTGCCCGGTTGAATCTCGAATCGCTGTAGTCGCGCCCGCCCACCAACGCCCTGACATCTCCGGAAGTCGGGTCGAGCGCGACCACCATGCCCTGCAGATAGTCCGTCGTTGCGCGCCCTGCCTGTGCTTCGGCTCCGCGCGTGTACTTCGGATGCGCATAACCAGGTTGTGATTCGATCGACGCCGTCTCCTCGAGCAGCGCGCTCGTCGCGGCATTCTGAAGCACGGGATCGAGGCTCGTATAGATCCGATACCCGCCCTGATTCACCGGGATTCCCTCGCGCAGCGCCTGCACGCGCACGACGTCCACGAACCACGGTGAGTACGCCGAATACCCGCCGTTCGGGGAAGTGACGATCGGAGACGCCTGCGCGGCTTTCGCCTGCGCCGCCGTGATGTATCCCTGAGCCGCCATCAATGACAACACGACGTTTCGGCGCTGACGCACGCGATCCGGGTACTTGACCGGATCGTAGAGCGCCGGTCCTTTCGGCATCGCCGCCAGCGCGGCCGCTTCCGCGAGCGTCAGCTTGGATGCGCTTTTCCCGAAGTAGTGGCGCGCCGCGCTCTCGACTCCGTACCAGCCGTGACCGAACGGAATCTGATTCAGGTAGCCTTCGAGTATCTGATCCTTGGTGTAGTGCTTCTCCATCTCACGCGCCGCCGACTGCTCGGCGAGCTTCCGGCCGATGCTTCTGTCGGTGCGGTCGATGAGGGTGGGATGCATGTTGCCGACGAGCTGCTGCGTGATCGTGCTCGCCCCGCGTCGCTCCCCGAAGATGTTGTCCTTGAGCGCGCCCGCGATCCCGACGACGTCGACGCCGTCGTGCTGGTAGAAGCGGTGATCCTCGACCGCGACGAACGCCTGCGGGAGGTACTTGGGCAGCGTCCTGATCGAAACGCTGGTGCGAATCTCCTTGCCGATCTCGCCGATCAGGGAGCCATCGCGCGCCAGAACAAGCGATGCCTGGGCGACGGGAACGATCGTCCATGGCTCGGTGTCGACTGCCTTCGGCTCCTGGGCGCCCAATAGAACCGGGATAAACAGAAGCGCACCCGCAAGCAGCGCACAGAGCGGTTGATTGTACCTCTGCGCTATGGCAACTTCAGATTGATGGATCGATCTATTCATCTTGTCGTAGTTCAGCTCAAGCCGCGAAAGGGCGATTATGCTACCAACCTCGCCCGCGTCGCCGGCATTTTCTCGCAGATAGACTCCCTCGAGCCAAGACCCGATGTCGCCGTCTTCGCCGAGACCGCGCTAACGGGATACTTCGTTGAAGGTGGCATCCGCGACGTCGCGATGAGCGCGGGCGCGTTCGCCCGCGACCTGCAGTCGCAGTACACCTCGGCGGTTAGTACACCGCGGCCGCTCGATGTGTGCATTGGGTTCTACGAGGTGTGGAACAACGCCTACTATAATAGCGCGCTCTATGTGACACTGGGAGGCGATGAGCCGGTTATCCGGCACGTGCATCGCAAGCTCTTCCTGCCGACATACGGGATGTTCGACGAGGAAAGATTCGTCGATCGCGGCTTCGAGGTGCGCGCTTTCGACACGCATTGGGGCCGCGCGGCGATGCTCATCTGCGAAGACGCCTGGCACAGTCTCACCGGAACCGTAGCGGCGCTCGACGGAGCCACCACGATCTTTGTTTTGTCGGCTTCCCCCGCCCGGGGTGTGTGGCGGCGCGAGGACGAAGGTCCGGTCCCCGCCAACCTCAAGCGCTGGGAGCGTTTGGCGCGTGACATCGCCGAGGAGCACGGCGTGTTCGTGGCGCTGGTGAATCTGGTGGGCACGGAAGGCGGCAAGACGTTCTCCGGTGGATCGATCATCTGCGGGCCACACGGCGATGTTCGCGCTCAGGCGCCGCTGTGGGACGAGACGATCATGACGATCACGCTCGATCCGAACGATCTGACCCGGGCCCGCTCGGATGCTCCGCTCCTCACCGATCTCCAGACGATGATGCCGCACCTCATGCGCACCGTCGACCGCATCCAGGCGGGAGAACCGCTGGCCTTGACCTACGACGATGCGCCGAGCGATGGCGGGCCTCTCACTCCCGCCGGCAAACGCGCCGATGGCGAGCGCGCCGACGCTCCGTCGACCGAGGAGACGACGCGCGGTCCTGGTCGCAAGTCGCGCAAAGCAGTCGCATCGGCGAGCAGGAAATCGGCGCCAAACACGCAAGCGAGCACGCGAAACCGGAATGGCACCGAGCCGATCCCGGTGATGAGAACGCCCGAGGCTCCTGGTGGCCCGCCGCCGCTGGAGATCGACCCCGAGCTCACCGCTGGCTGGCTCGTCTCCTTCCTGCGGGAAGAGTTCGAGCGGCGAGATTTCAAGAAGGCGGTCTTGGGCCTCTCGGGCGGAGTCGATTCAGCGGTCACCGCCTATCTCTCAGCCCAAGCGCTCGGTCCGGAGAATGTGGTCGCGGTGCGAATGCCATATCGCACGTCCAACCCTGATTCGCTCGCCCACGCGCAGCTCGTCATCGATCAGCTGAAAATCGAGTCGCGAACGATCGACATCTCCCCAGCCGTCGACGGTTATCTCGCGCACGAGAAAGACGCCGATCCGGCGCGACGCGGAAACGTGATGGCGCGCGAGCGCATGATAGTGCTGTTCGATCAATCGGCGAAATACCACGCTCTGCCCGTCGGCACCGGCAACAAGACGGAGCGGCTCCTCGGCTATTTCACCTGGCATGCGGACGATTCGCCGCCAATCAATCCGCTGGGCGATCTTTTCAAGACCCAGGTCTGGCAGCTCGCCCGATTCCTCGGCGTTCCCGACGTGATCGTCGGCAAGCCGGCGTCAGCTGATTTGATCGAGGGACAGACCGACGAAGGGGATTTTGGAATCAGCTATTCCGAGGCCGATAAGATCCTGAATTGGCTGGTGAGCGGGTACAGCCCAACGCTCCTCGTCTCGCGCGGGTTCGACCCCACGAAGGTCGAGCTCGTTCGGAAGCGCCTCGCCGGCACTCATTGGAAGAGAAAGCTGCCGACGGTAGCGATGGTTAGCGCCACCGGGATCGGCGAGGCGTACCTGAGACCGGTCGACTATTAGGGAGCCGGCTGCGCCTGGCAGGTGCCGGCGATCAGCGCGACCTGGGGCGGCATTCTAAACTCGCAGGTCGATACAAGCTTGTAACGCGTGTTGTACTCGCGCTCCGCGGCAGCGACGGCATCGAGCTTCCGGTAGAGCGCCGCCGAATCCGTGGTTGCAGAGCAGTAGACCAGATAGTAGCGCGGTCCTCCGCATGCTCTCGAGCCAACGGGCGCCGTGCGGCACTGCGAGGCGGAGCTGCATCCTCCGGCCTTAACCAGCGCCTTCGCCTGGTCCTCGAGCGCAACGATCTGGGCCCAGTCGGCCTTCTGATCGCCGGTGAACACGACATTCTCGCCACCGGGTCCAACCGGCGCCGGAGTCGACGAACCCTGAGAGCAGGCAGCCAGGGTGATGGAGATCACGAAAAACGCGGTGGCGCTTTGAGTTAGCATGGTTTTCTCTGAGTTCAGTGCGGTGCGATCTTTCGGCAGGAAGCTGGCCAGCTGGCGTCCCTCGCGCGTAGCCTGTCCGGCGCGCTATCTGCTATTTTTGGAAGTCGAGCACGATCCCATCGGAGAATAATGGCCACCAGAACGCTTCCCGATCGCAAATCATCCTCAGGACCCGGAGCGAGGCTCTCACCGGAGCAGCTCGTCGCGGCATACCGGAACATGCTGCTGTCCCGGCGGATCGACGACAAGGAAGTCCAGCTGAAGCGGCAGAACAAGATCTTTTTTCAGATCTCCGGCGCGGGGCACGAAGCGATTCTCACGGCTGCCGGAATGATCCTAAAGCCGGCCTACGACTGGTTCTACACTTACTATCGCGATCGAGCGCTGTGCCTCGAGCTCGGAGTTACACCGGCCGAGATGCTCTACGAGGCAGTGGGCGCGGCGATAGATCCTGCCTCCGGCGGGCGCCAGATGCCGAGCCATTGGGGACACAAGGCGTACAACATCGTGTCCGCCTCATCACCGACCGGCACGCAGTTCCTCCAGGGTGTCGGATCCGCGGAAGCGACGCTGCGCGCAAAGCTCCTCAACATCTCCGACGGCTTCGAGAAGGACGAAGTCGTCCTCGTGACGACCGGTGACGGTACCACCAGCGAGGGCGAGTTCTGGGAATCTCTCAACACGGCGTCCAACCTCAAGCTTCCCGTCGTCTACCTGGTCGAGGACAACGGCTACGCAATCTCGGTCCCGGTGGAGGTCAACACCGCGGGTGGCAGCATCTCAAAGCTCGTGCGCTCGTTCCCCAACTTCCTCATCGAAGAGGTGGACGGCTGCGATCTGTTGGCCAGCTACGATGTGATGCAGCGAGCCGTGGAATACGCGAGGCAGCGCAAAGGTCCGGCGCTTGTTCACGCGAAGGTGATCCGGCCCTACTCTCACTCATTGTCGGACGACGAGACGATGTACCGTCCTCCGGCCGAACGCGAAGCGGACGCTGCTCGCGATCCGGTTACGCGGTTCCCGAAGTGGCTCATCAGCGAAGGCCACGCGACGGAAGACGAGATCAGAAAGATCCAGGAAGAGATCGACGAAATCGTCCTCGCTGCGACCGATGATGCACTGGCACAGCCGCAACCCGGCCCCGAGACCGTCTACTACGGCGTCTACTCACCCGATGTCGATCCAACCAGCGAGCAGTTCGATACGGAAGATGATCCCCAATTCTCGGGCGAGCCTACCACGATGGTCGACCTGCTCAACGCGTGCATGAAGGACGAGATGCGGCGTGATCAGAAGATCCTCGTCTTCGGCCAGGACGTCGCCGACGTGTCCCGGGAGGAGCATCTCGGAAAGGTCAAAGGCAAGGGCGGCGTCTTCAAGGTCACGTGGGGATTGCAGAAGGAGTTCGGCGGCGCGCGTGTCTACAACTCGCCGCTGGCGGAGGCGAACATCGTGGGCCGCGCGATCGGCCTGGCCGTACGCGGGTTCAAGCCGGTGGTCGAAATTCAGTTCTTCGATTACATCTGGCCCGCCTACATGCAGCTGCGTGACGAGCTCGCCACGATGCGCTGGCGATCGAACAACAGCTTCTCGGCTCCGGTAGTCGTGAGAACGACTTATGGCGGCTACATCCGCGGCGCGATCTACCATTCGCAGACGGGCGCTTCGATTTTCACGCATTGCCCGGGATTGCGCGTGGTCTGTCCCGCGACCGCGCTCGACGCAAATGGACTGCTGCGCACCGCGATCAGGTGCGACGATCCCGTGCTATTCCTTGAGCACAAGCATCTCTACCGGCAGACCTACAACAAGTCAGCCTATCCAGGTCCCAACTTCATGATCCCCTTCGGGAAGGCGAAAGTGGTGCGGGAAGGGGCCGACGTCACTGTCGTCACCTATGGCGCGACGCTTCAGCGCGCGATCACGGCTGCCAACGCCGTCGCCGACAGCGGGATTTCGGTTGAGGTCATCGATCTTCGGACATTGAGCCCGTGGGATCGCGAAACCGTCTTTGAGTCCGTGAAGAAGAATTCCCGCGTCATCGTCGGATACGAGGATTCTCTTTCGTGGGGATATGGCGCTGAGATCGCGGCCGCGATCGCCGACGAGTGCTTCGCGTGGCTCGATGCGCCGGTCAAGCGGGTTGCATCGGCAGACACTTTTGTCGGCTACGCTCCCCGACTCGAGGACTCGATTCTGCCCCAAGTCGAGGACTTCAAGAAGGCCTACGAAGAGATCGTGAAGTTCTAGCTACCTGGGTGGAATCGCCTCGTTCCCGGAATTTGGCATCCTCGGTGTTGGCGCGGCGGTGTAGGTGGCGGGCACTTCGTAGGTCTTGGGATCGTGCGGCACCCACTGGACGGCGGTGACTTCGGCCTGGCTGTTGGTGACTTTAGTCTGTCCCTGCGACGTGAGCGAGCTGGAGCTCACTGCCCGTAACGGAGTCCCCTTGGGGAGCTTCGCCTGCGCAGCCTTCATCTTGTCGGCGAACTCCTTGTTCGTAGTACCGAACATGTTCGCCATGTCGCCGCCGTTCAGGCTCGCGAACGGATTGAGATCGCCCTTGATATCGGTGGCGTAGTAGGTGTCGGTAGTGGAGCTGATCGTGACCGTTTGCTCCTGCCCCATCGCGCTGATTTTCATCGTCATTCCGGTGGCGACCCGGTAGTGCGAGGTAGGATGCCCGAGGATGGTCGGGCCGGCGCCGAGGCTATCGACCTTCGCTTCGGTGCCGGAGAAATCCATCTTCATGCCACCCATCTGCTGGGCCTGCGCAATCATCTCGGTAGGCCGCACCTTGAGGTATTGGCCTTTCTTCGAATCGAGGTAAGTGATGGTCTTGCCGCTGTCGGTGACGATCATGCTGACCTCACCCTGAGACGCGAGCAATCCCACGGCCGCCCCAGCGCCTTGCATCTTCATTTTCACGTCGACGCGCATCTTGTCGGCGGTGCCGACGGCGTGTCCAGTGAGAATGCTGGTGTCGACCATGCCCGACACCACAATGGTGTTGCGAAAGTCGAGTGCCAGGTCCTTCCCGGCATTCTGCGCGTGAGCATATGTGATTGGGGCGATAGCGAGGGCGAGCGCCGACGCGCTGACCAGCCGGGAAGCGAATCTCATGCTGAAAATCCCTGATTATGGATTGGAGGCGAGTACCACAAAAGACGGGTTGGACGCACCAGGAGTAACCCTGAAGGCGCCTTTTAGTGCCCTTCCCGGGGCCACCTCAGCGAAGCCAGGACCGAGGCCCCGAGAACCGCGGCGACAACGCCGAGCGAACCGACGATCGGAATGTGGATGAAGGGCTCGAGCAGCATCTTGGCGCCGATGAAGATCAGGACCAGGGACAGCCCGAGCTTGAGGTACACGAACTTGTCCACCACGCTGGCGAGCAGGAAGTAGAGCGCGCGCAGTCCCAGCACCGCGCAGATGTTCGAGGTGTAGACGATAAAGGGATCGCGCGTCACCGCAAAGATCGCGGGGATTGAATCCATGGCGAAGATGACATCCGTCGTGTCGACGATCAGCAGGACGATGAACAGGGGCGTTGCTGCGTAACGCAGTTTCCCGGCAGCGTCGGCTTCGCGAACGAAGAATTTCTCCCCGCGATATTCGGCTGTGACCGGCAGGAGCCGCCGCGAGAGACGAAGAACCGGATCGCGCTCGGGATTGTACGAGAACTCATCCTTCTGCAGCGCCATCTTGACGCCGGTGAATACCAGGAACGCCCCGAATATGTACAGCGTCCACGAAAACCGTGTGACGAGCGCGGAGCCGGCGACGATCATCACTCCGCGAAGGAGGAGGGCGCCGATGATTCCCCAGAAGAGAACGCGATGCTGGTATTTCTCCGGAACATTGAAGTAGGAGAAGATGAGCACGAACACGAAGATGTTGTCGACTGACAGCGCGTATTCGATCAGATAGCCGGTGAGGAATTCGAGCCCCGACTCCTTGCCCATCGTCCGATAGATCGCGAACGCAAAACAGAGCGAGAGCGCTACCCAAACCGCGCTCCAGGTCGCTGCTTCCTTGAGGGAAACCTTCTCTGATTTGCGGTGGAGGACGCCGAGGTCCAGCGCCAGGATCGCGAGGACGACTACGTTGAATCCGACCCAGCCCCAAAGGCTGTTCACAGCCCGGAATACCGGGCGATTGGGGCGGCCAACCTAGCGACGCTCGAGCGCGTCGCGGACGTCAAGTAGTATCTCGAAGTAGAGCTGCTCGCGGCGATACGCGAAATCGAGCGTCGCCATCTGCGTCTGATCGGCGGTCGCTTTCGCGCGCTCGAATGCTTCGCGGTACATCTCGTCGAGGTCGTTCAGAATCGTCGTGCGCGTACGTGACATTGACTTGCTCTCCGCGCCGAGGGCGCGATCATCGGTCGAGGTGAGGCCGGCGATGCGCTCGAGCGCCGTCTCCGGATCCTCATTTTCGAAGATCAGTTTTTTCGCAGCCCCGAGCGCGAGCCGGCGTGGATTGAACGGCGTTGGTGGTGTCACTGCCTTTGATGCTGAGTGCGCTGAAAGTTAAGCCAAGGTCAGGAGAGAACGTAACGGGGCCAGTCTGCATGAGATGGAAAACGGGGCGGAAAGCACGTTGCTTCCGCCCCGGGTGCTCGGCGCTCGCAGGACTATGCTTTGCCGCTGGTGCCGGAGCTACTCCCTGTTCCGCTGCCGCCAACACCACTTCCGCCCACACTTCCGCCCACGCCGGGCGAACTACCGCTGGTGCTTCTGTCGCCCTTGTCGCCCTGACCGGGCTTGGACTCGGTCTTCGCGTCCCGCTTCTGGTCCTGACTCAGTGAGCGTCCAACATCGTCTGACTCCTTGAATTTCCCTTCCTCATCGCGCCGGACATATCTCTTGTCACCCTCGTTTGGCTCGATGAGCTCCCTGTCTTCTGGCATTGGAACCTCCTGATTGGGCCTACAGGAAAGCATTTGACATGCCAGATACATCGAATGTTTACAGACGGTGGAATACTGCCTCATCAATCGGTTTTCCGTGCTTGAGGTGCTCCAACACGATGCGCTCCAGCAGCGCAGGCGTGACCTCGGAATACCAAATGCCTTCCGGATACACGACCACGATCGGACCATTGCTGCACACGCCAAGGCACGGAGTCTCGCCGCGCTTCACGCGCTCCGGACCAAACAGCAAGTCCTCACGCTGCAGCAGATCGGCGAGAAGCGAGTAGATCTGGCGTCCACGATGGTCGGGCGAGCAGAAGCTTCCGGTACACACGAGCACGTGGCGCGAGTAGGGCTCCATCTCCGCCCGTCTTTTGTCACTCATTCAGAAAAGATACACGTGCTTATGCGCCCACATACTTGCACCGCCGTGGATTCCACCTGATTATGCTAGAAGCTCTCCTTTTTCAGGAGCGGACCATGGGAGCGACAGTCACAAGCAACGCAGCCAGCGATTCCGGCATCGCCGGCAAGGGGTACGTACACCCCGAAGTTCTGGTGAGCACGAGCTGGCTCGCCGAGCACCTCGACGACCCGAGCATCAGAATCATCGAGAGCGACGAGGATGTTTTGCTCTACGATACCGGTCATATTCCCGGAGCACAGAAGGTTGACTGGCATCAGGATCTCAACGATCCGGTGCTTCGCGATTACGTCTCGTCGGAGCAGTTCGAGAAGCTTCTTCGCGAAAAGGGCATAGATGAGAACACGACCGTCATCTTCTACGGTGACAAGAACAATTGGTGGGCGGCCTATGCCTTCTGGGTGTTCCAGCTATTTGGCTTCAACAACGCGAAGTTGCTGGACGGCGGACGCGTCAAGTGGGAACAGGAAGGCCGCGCCTTCAACACCGACGTTCCGCGCTTCCAGAAGACCAACTACAAAGCTCCCAAACGATCGGACGAGAAAATCCGCGCCTTCTTTCAGCAGGTGCGCGAGCACTCGTCCGCCGGCAGGCCCTTGATCGACGTGCGCTCGCCCGAGGAATACACCGGCCAGCGTACGCACATGCCCGACTACCCGCAGGAAGGAACGCTTCGGGGCGGCCACATCAAGGGAGCGCGCAGCATTCCGTGGGCGCGTGCCGCGAATCCGGACGGCAGCTTCAAGGATGCGGATTCGCTGCGCGCCATCTACGAGCAGGAAAAGGGTCTGAAAAAGGGGGACGATATCGTGGCCTACTGCCGCATTGGCGAGCGGTCATCCCATACCTGGTTCGTGCTCACCTACCTCCTCGGCTACGATCGCGTCAGAAACTACGACGGCAGCTGGACTGAGTGGGGGAATGCGGTGAGAGCACCGATCGAGAAAGGACCGGAGAAGTGACGGCTCGCGCGACTCCGCCGGTCGCGACGAAGCCGTCGCTGATACACATCGAGTGGGTTGGAGCGCACCGCTTCGATGCGGGACGTCCGAACGGTCCGACGGCCCGCATCGATGGAGAGGGTGAAACCGGACAGAGCCCGCCGGAGACACTTCTCACCGCGCTCGCTACGTGTGTCTCATACGACGTGATCGACATTCTGGCGAAACAGCGCACGCCGCTTGAATCGCTCGAGATCGACGTGGTAGGTGAGCGCGTCGACACGATTCCGCGCCGCTACAAGCACATCACGCTCAACTTTCGAATCGGCGGGAAGGGGATCGAGAAGGACAAGGCGTTGCGCGCGATAGAGCTATCGGCGACGAAGTACTGCTCAGTGCGTGACTCGCTTAGAGAGGATATTTCGGTTGATTGGACAGTCGAGCTTGCTGAGGAATCCTCAGGGGCTCATTAACTACAACTGAACAGGCGAGAGCACTCGGTAGGCAAGTTGCGAGCTTGCTAGTTCACTGCGCACTGACTTTTCTACCGCTGTATCATGTCACACGCAAATGCCTTTGCCTGGAATGCCACAAAGGCAAGTCCCGGCGTCGTGAACTAAACCACTCGCAACCTACCTACTGGGTCCTCTCGCCTGTTCAGTTGCAGTTGTCAGTTACGAGCGCTCTCGCCTGTTCAGTTGCAGTTACGAGTGAAGTAGTTCACCGCCGCTTCTTCGGCTTCGATGCAGCGGAGTACGGCGCCCACTTCCTCTCCGTATCCTCTATCTCTTCCCGCAGCTTGATGTAGCTGTCGTACCGCTCGGCGCTGATCGAGCCTTGCTCCACGGCGCGCCGAACCCTGCATCCGGGCTCGACCCGGTGCGTGCAGTTCCCGAACTTGCATTCGGGAATGTGTGTCCGGAATTCGCGAAAGCATTCGTCCAGGTGCTCCGACGCAAGTCCCCACATGCCGACTTCGCGGAGACCGGCGGTGTCAACGACGTAACCAGCGTCGGGCAGCGGATGAAGCAACGCGCCGACCGTGGTGTGCCGCCCCTTGTTCACCGACTCGCTGACCTCTCCGACGCGAAGATCGAGTCCCGGATACATCGCATTCATCAGCGATGACTTGCCGACGCCCGACGGTCCGGTCAGCACCGATGTCTTTCCGGCGAGCTCGTCGTGGAGCTCGTCGAGCCCGATGCGCTGCTTCACGCTGGTGAGGTGGACGGGGTAGCCGGCGGCTACGTAGTCACCGAATGCGCGCTCCGTCTCGTCCTTGTCGACCAGCTCGATCTTGTTGATGACAATCCGCGACTGGAGCGAGTTGCCCTCGGCGATCACCAGAAACCGATCGAGCATCCTGCGATGCGGCTCCGGCTTCGCCGCCGAGAAGACGACGACAACCTGGTCGACGTTCGCCGCGACGATGCGCTCTCCCTGCCCGGCTCCCGGCTCGCGCCGAGCCAGCTTCGAGTGGCGCGGAAGGATCTCATCGATCGACCAGTGAACGCCCCGCTCATCGATCTCCAGAACGACCCTGTCACCAACCGCGAGCTTCCTGCTTTCGCCTCGCTCCTGTTTGAGCCTGCCACGCAGTGACGCTTCGTGGGTCTCCCCCGAATCGGCGCGGACGTGCCACACTCCTCCTGTTCCCTTCAACACGACGCCTTCCTGCCGATTCAACTGATATCCTCTTGGCGCATGGCGTCCCACCACGGCTTCAGCGCTTCGCGTCTGGACTTGATCAATTCATCCAGGCGGAGCTTCACCTCGTTGAGAAGCATCGCGCCTACGATCTTGCGTGCTTCGTCCTCCGTGTCGGCGAAGGCGAGAAAATCGGTCTCAAGATGTCCACTGGCGACCGGGTCACCTTCGCGCCAGCGGACAAAGAGAAGGTACGCCCCGAATGGCCTATCCTTATCGTCGCTCACGTCGGTGACGATCTCGACGCTGTAGGACGCGCCATCGCTCCCTTCGAAAGCAGCGGGCCGATCGTGCACAGCCATGTACCCGCCGATCGTGTTCGGATCGCCCTTCGAGTGGTCAGCGGGGAGGAATCTGCCCATGCTCGTTACCGGCGTCGGCCGACCATCTCCTTGAAGACGCTTCCGGTTAGAAATGCCACGTTTGCTGGACGCTCGGCGAGTCGGCGCATCAGATAGGGATACCATTGAGTTCCAAACGGAACGTAAACCCGCATGCGATATCCTTCACGAACCAACTTGTCCTGCAGGTCGCGCCGCACTCCGTACAGCATCTGAAACTCGAACCGGCTTGGGGCGATGTCGTTCTCCTTGACGAACCGTTTCGCTTCCTTGATGATCGTTTCGTCGTGGGTGGCTATGCCGGGATAATTCCCCTTCAGCATCAGCTCGTGCATGCAGCGTACGTAGGTCGCGTCCACATCCTTCTTGTCCGGATACGCAACCGTCTCCGGCTCCTTGTAGGCGCCTTTGCAGATGCGCACTCGCGCCTTGATGAGATTCGCGCGCTGCACGTCGGCGAACGTTCGAAATAAGTAACTCTGCAGCACGATTCCCACGCTCTCGCGGTACGCCGGGTAAAGGCGCTGCTCGAACAGGTCCAGAGTGCGCTGCGTATACTCGCTCGACTCCATGTCGATCCGCACGAACGTCTGATAATCCCGCGCTCGCTGCAGAATCTCGTGCATGATCGCGACGCATAAGTCCTCGGACACGTCGAGACCCATCGCCGTGAGCTTGACCGAGACGTTCGCGCGCGCTTTCTGCTCGTGGATCCGATCGAGCATCGTGACGTACGCGTGCCCGGCCGCGCGCGCTTCCACTTCGTTGTGAACGCTCTCACCGAGGAGATCCAACGAAGCCGTGATCCCGCGGGCATTGAGCCGGGTGACCGCCGCGAGGGCGGTATCGAGCGACTCGCCAGCGACGAAGCGGTTGGCAAAACTCTTGGCGAGCCTGTTGTTGCGGACGAAGCGGAATATCTGCTGCTGACCCGAGAGATAGAGTAACGCGCTGCGAAGCATCTAGTTCTGAAGTTCCGGTTCGGTGGATGCGGACGAGCGACGAATCGCGGCGCCGCGGCCGCGGCGGAGGTCGAAGATTCTCTTCACCGGAAATCGTCCGCCCTTCTGCAGGCGCGCGTCGAACAGGTTCCAAGTGGTAAAGCCATCATCGCTCTCCGGCTCGAGCAGGTAGACGATCAGCGCTCCTCGCGGCTGCGCCGTGGAGACGATGAAGGACTTGGGCGGAAGTGTCTGCAATCCCCGCTCCCAGTGTCCCGTCAGGCGAACCTCGTGATGCCCTTGAAAGGCCCGTTGTGCGGTGGTGATGCTATCGATCACGAAAGATTCTCCACGTGCCGTCCACGCGGTGTCGGAACGATCGACTCGGATTCCGTGCAGCCGCAGAAGCGTGACGACCGCTGTGTCCTCGGGCGCAACTACATAGGCCGCCGGAGGTGTACGATTCAACGTCGATGTGAACCGGTCATAGACGGGCATCCGAATCGGCCTGAACCGGCCCGTTCGACGCTGGCCGCGCGGAACGCCAGGCTGGGTGAGGGACGAGTCGCCCGTCGTTTCGATGTCCTCCTTGATCACGTCCATCATCCGGGGCGTCGCAATCACCTCTGATCGAATGGCGACCATTTGGACGGAGTCGGGGGAGCGGCCCCAGGCGAGCGGTTGGCTGTCGGCACGCGCGGTCACCGACCTGATCGCGGCGCCCTTCTCCCCGACCAGAGAAAGAATCTCATTCACGAACGCGTATGTGGAGGCGATGCGCCGCTCCAGCGGATCGTGCGAGTAGGCTTCGCTCAGAATCCCGATGCGGCCGCGAATACCATAGTAGTTGGTCCCGAAGCGGGGACGTGCATCGTAGGTCTCCCATCCTTCTGCAACGGTCGTGTCCGCGACCAGACCGCGCCCATCGCTCACGAAATTCCCGTAATCGAATACTTCGAAACCGTCTCTGGTGCGCATGCGCTCGCGCAAAACCGGTAGCAGTGAATCCCGGGCATACGCTCCTCCAAATACCGCGGCGGGACTCAACGACGGAGAATAGGTCAGTGCGTAACCGTGAAAGCTTCCATCGGTCGTATGGAGATCGACGAAGACATCGGGATCCCAGGTATTGAACATGATGAGGGAGGCGCGCGTCTCCGGCGCCTCCGCCTTCACGTAATCGCGATTGAGATCGAGGCCCTGCGCATTGGCGCGGACGCCGACCATCTCGGGACCGTTCTGCTCAGTGCGATTCACCGATTGCGGCGCGAAGCGCTCGTTGCCGTCGGCGTTGTAAATCGGCACGGCGATGAGGACGATCGAGTCCAGCGCGTTCGCCTTGCCAGCGAACGCGAGGTCGCGGAGGAGCGCCAACAGGGCCTCCTTTCCTTCGACTTCTCCCGCGTGGATGTTTCCCTGCACATAGACAATCGGCCGGCCCAGCCGTCTTGCTTCCGATGGTGTGTACACGAGCGGACGCGAAGCGATTACGAATGGTATCTCGCGCCCCTCGCTCGTTTTCCCGATCGACCCGAACGCGAGCGGCGCGCGCAGAGTGCGCAGCGAATCGAGAAAGCTACGAACGTCGCTGTAGTGTGATGTTTCCCTATAGTTGGTGAGCTCCGGCCGTGTTCGCGGGAATGTCGCGGGGTTCGGCGGTCCGGGTGGGACACGCGCAGCGCAACCCGCAACTACGATCACGACTGCTGCTGTTGAAAGGGACGAACGTACCGCGAGCACTCCAGTGGTCACACGTGCTCGTCCGAATAGAAGGATTGATTGCGGCGAGCCATCTCGAGTAGAATCTCCGCGGGCTCGTACCTGCCGGGGAAGCGCGCATTGAGATCCTCGAGCCGCTGCACGACGATTTTCACGCCGAGCGAATCCATGTAGCGGAAGGGTCCGCCGCGAAATGGTGGGAAGCCGATGCCGAATACCGCCCCTACATCGCCGTCCCTTGGTGACCGGATGATGCCGTCGCTGAGACACCGAGCGGCCTCGTTGAGCATCGCCAGCACCGTCCGCTGCTGGATCTGCACGGCGGGCATTTCCGGCCACTTTGGCGGCTCGGGTGATTGGGGCGCGATCGATGTTGCCATCGGAATGCTTCCAGGCGACAGGAACAACGCGTACACGGACGGGTCCACCTCTCCCTTCTTTCCTTCCTTGTCGTAGCTGTAGAAACCCTTCTTGGATTTTCGCCCGTACCGTCCGGCCGCGACGACCGCGGGAATCGATTTCGCGGGCGCCATCCGCGGATAGGCTTCCGCCATGATCTTGCCAGCCTTCGTCGCAACGTCGAGCCCGACTTCGTCGATCAACGTGATCGGGCCGACGGGAAACCCGAAGTCGACCAGCGCCTTGTCGACGATGTCTACGGCCACACCCTGATCGAGCAGGATGCCGGCTTCATTGATGTAGGGTGAAAGGATCCGGTTGGCGTAGAACCCTGGCCCGTCGTTCACGACGATCACGGTCTTTCCGAGCTTTTTCCCGTATGCGACGGTCGTAGCAGTCACCTGGGGATGCGTCTTATCGGTCGGGATGACCTCGAGCAGCGGCATCTTGTGGACGGGAGAAAAGAAATGCATCCCGAGCACCCGCTCCGGCCTGCTCGACGCCTGCGCGATCAATGAGATCGGAATCGTCGATGTATTGGTGGCGAAGATCGCGCTGGGGTGGATGGCTGCTTCCGTCTCGCGCAAAACCTGGTGCTTGACCGCCAGATCCTCGAAAACTGCCTCGATTACAAGATCGACATTGCCGAATCCAGAGTAATCGACCGTGCCACCGATGAGCGCCATGTAGTCGCTGTACTGGATTTTGGTGATCTGCTTTTTGGTCAGCCTTTCCTTCAGGACGTCGCGCACCGCCGCGTAGCCCTTCGCGACACGCGCGTGATCGGCGTCCTTGAGTCGCACCAGGCTTCCGTGTTGCACGGCGATCGACGCGATGCCTGCACCCATGAATCCAGCGCCGATTATTGCGATCTTGTCGACTGGGAGCGGCTCGAAAGCCGACACCGGCAGCTCCGGGTGCTCCGCCGGATCAACGCCCGGATCCTTCTTCAGCTCGTTGGTGGCGAAGAAAAGAAAGATGAGCTGCTTGGATACATCGGTCATCGCCATCTCGCCAAAACGCCGCGATTCTTCGCGATAGCCGTAAGCCGCCCCCTTCTCGTATCCGGCGGCGACCGCATCGATTGCCGCAATCAGCGCGGGATAGTGTCCGCGCGATTTCGCCAACGTCTGTTCGCGCGCTTTGCGCAACACCAGCGCTCTTCCCGCCGGATTGGAGTCGAGCAGCAGTCCCTTTACACCGCTGTTGCGGCGCTCGCTCTTTCGTCTTCCCTCAGCGACCTCGCGCGCACGCTGCAGCGCCACCGAGCGAAGGATAGATGGATGGACCAGCTCGTCGATCACACCCAGCTGCAGCGCTTTCTTCGCGCGGACGTTCTTTCCGGTGAGGATCAGGTCGAGGCCGTTGGTGAGACCGATCTTGCGCGGAAGCCGTTGCGTGCCGCCGGCTCCGGGAATCAATCCCAGCTGCACCTCTGGAAGCCCGAGGATTGTCTTCGGATGATCGGTTGCAATCCGATAGCGGCAAGCGAGCGCTGTCTCCAATCCACCGCCGAGGCACGCGCCATGGATCGCGGCGATGATTGGAATTCGGAGGTGCTCGAGTGAGTCGAGCAGCATCTGCCCGTCACGACTCAGCCTCTCGGCATCCGACGCCGTCTTGAGCTCGAGAAACTCCTCGATATCCGCGCCGGCGATCCAGACATCCGGCTTGCCGCTGATCAGTACCGCCCCGTTTACCGTTGTGTCGCGCTCGAGCTGGCTCACGAGTGCGACGAATTCATCCTTCACCGCTCGACTGAGCTTGTTGACCGATTCGTTCGGTAGGTCGAAGGTGACAACGGCGATTCCATCGCTCACCTCGACCGACAGTGCAGGCTTCCATCGCGTTCCGACGAGTCCGCCGATGGTGACTCCCGAAGGCGAGCTCATTGCGTTCTCTCTACGACCATGGCGAAGCCCATGCCCCCAGCGGTGCAGACCGTCATGAGCCCGAACTGTCCATTCCGCCGGCCCAGCTCGTTGAGAAGCGTCGTAGTGATGCGCGCTCCCGTAGCGCCGAATGGATGTCCGATGGCGATCGACCCACCCATCACATTGAGCTTTGCTCTGTCTACCTCGCCAACTGGCTGCGAAAACCCCGCGCGCTCGGCCCACAGCTTCGACTCGAAGCCCTTGAGATTCGACAACACCTGCGCGGCGAATGCCTCGTGCATCTCCACGAGATCGATGTCCTTGAGCGTGAGTCCCGCGCGCTTGAGAGCCACAGGTGCGGCGAGAACAGGAGCCTGCAGCAGCTGTTCCCCCGGATCGAGCGCGGCGTACGCGTACGATTTGATGATCCCAAGCGGAGTATAGCCAAGAGACTTCGCCTTCTCCTCGTTCATGAGAAGAACACACGCGCCACCGTCCGTGAGCGGCGACGAATTGCCCGCGGTGACACTTCCATATTTCCTGTCGAATACCGGCCTCAGCGCGGCGAGCTGTTCATAGCTCGTATCCTCGCGGATGCCGTTGTCCGACGTCAGCACGCTTTCGAACTTCGGCGGCACGTAAACGGCCATGATCTCGGCCGTCAGCCTACCGTCGGCCGTTCCCGCGGCGGCGAGACGGTGTGAGCGCAGCGCGAAATGATCCTGCTCCTCGCGGGCAATGGCGTTGAGCTTGGCCATCTTCTCCGCCGATTCGCCCATCGTCTCTCCTGTCGAAGGCTCGGCGATGGCGGGAGTTACCGGCACCAGATCCTTCGGGCGGATGCGGGAGAGCGCCCTCAGTCTCGCCGGCAGCGATTTCGCCTTCGACGCGAGGACCAGCGCGTCCGCGAATCCCTGCGCGTGGAGGATCGGAATGTTGGAAAGCGATTCTGATCCGCCCGCGATCGCCACATCGAGCTGGCCCAACGCGATCTGATCCGCCGCATCGGTTATCGCCTGATTCGCCGATGCGCACGCACGGCTCACGCTGTACGAGTTGATGCCCTTTGGTAACAGCGGAAGAAGCGAGACCTCGCGCGCGATGTTCGGTGCGAGGACTGATGGGACGACGGTACCAAATACCAGCGCCTGAACTTCCTTGCCGTCCAGGTTGGTTCGCTGCAGCAGCTCCGCGACGCAAAGCTTGCCGAGGTCTATCGCCGAGATGGATTTGAACGCCGTGCCAGCTTTGGCGAACGGCGTTCGTACACCGGCGACTATCGCGACGCGCCGCCCGTTCCCGAATGTTGCCATAGAGGGAACTTAGACGGGCGTCGTTTATCTATCTAGGACGTGCTTTCCTCTTCGCCCCGTATCACACGCTCTTTCTCCAGCAATCTTTTCTTGCGCTCGACTCCCCAGCGATAACCGCCGAGCCCACCGTCGAGCCGCACCGCACGATGACACGGCACGACGACGGCGACGCGGTTGCTGGCACAAGCACTCGCGACGGCACGCACGGCCTTCGGTGATCCGATCGCGCTCGCGATTTCGCTGTAGGACCGCGTCTCGCCGAGCGGAATCTTTTGCAGCTCTCGCCAGACCTTCCACTGAAAGGCCGATGCCTGAACATCGATCGGGATGTCGGATCGGGCGCGCCCGCCATCCATGGCGGCGACGATTTCTTCGACCCACGATGCAAGCGAGCTCGATGGCGCAGTTACTCGCGATCGTGTCGCCGCCGGATACTCCTCGGCTAAGGCGGCCTCGAGTGCGCCCGCATCGTCACCCAGTGTTACGGCACAGACACCGCGAGGGGTCGCCCCCACCAGCAGAGTGCCAAGCGACGTCGTGGTGACCGCATAGTCGATGTGCATTCCCTCGCCGCCACGTTTGTAAGTCGCGGGCGTCATTCCGAGCTGCGCGTCAGCGGTGCCATAGACCCTGCTGCTCGAGCCATAGCCCGCGCCGAACGTGGCGCGACTCACGGTCTCGCCGCGCTTCAGCTCACCCTTGAGCCGCTCGCTCTTGCGGGCGCGAATGTACTGGGCCGGCGTCAGTCCGATGATCTCCTTGAACTTCCGCTGGAGATGGTACGGGCTGAGTCCCGACTCATCGCCGAGGAGCTCGAGAGTTATGCGCTCATCGCTGAGATCGGCAATGTGGGTGTCGATGTAGTCCCGAGCGCGCTGGACCGCGCGGTCGGGCGATTTGGCGCGATTTGGCCGGCAGCGCTGACAGGCGCGAAACCCGGCGCGCTCCGCGGCTTCCGAGGAAGAGAAGAATGCTACGTTGTCACGCTTCGGCCGGCGGGACGGGCACGATGGACGGCAATAGATGCCGGTCGTAGTCACACCGTAGAGGAAGCGGTCGTCGGCGGTGGGATCCCTGTGCAGCACGGACTCCCAGGCAACGGCTTCATTCATGGGAGTATCCTCCGTTCGATGTCCTGCTTTCATCGCCGCCTTCAAGATCGCTCATCCTCTCGATACAAAAATCATAACAGCCTGCTTCGGTATCGCGTACGTGGATGTAGGCGACATCCCGATCCTGTAACAACCGCTGTAGCTCTGGCTCGACTACCCCATTGGAAACATACCGCTGCGCCACCAAACGGCGGCCGCTCCCATAGGCATTGAGCGTGAGCCGGTGGCTAAGCATATCCACCGGAAAGCCTCCATCCTCGGGATATCGATCGCAATCGTGCTCGTGGATGAAAACCGGACCGGGAAGAGGAAAACTCTCCCTTCCGTTGAAGGAATCGTAGGTGAACAATATCCGGCGATCACTACCGACGGCAAAGGTCTTCAGACATTGCCGGCATGGGCCGTAGCCGGTGGCCACTTCGGTGTGCGCCGGATGGCCGTAGCCTGGTGACCGCAGTGTCTTGCGGACGGTGTCTGCGACTCGGTCTCCGATGGCCACTACGCGATAAGACTGCATATATCCTCACTCGTGAAACGGTCTGTTGCGTTGCTCATGCCGAATGATGCCCGTGCTTCTGGAAGCCCGATATCCGAATCTTGCGGTCAAATTCGTTGTACTTTTGCTGCTTCGCATGAATCCCCGACACCCAGGCGAGAATGGCTGACCTCTCAGGCGGGGGCGAAAAATTCGACCTGCTTGTGATCGGAGGCGGGATCACCGGCTGCGGGGTAGCCCGGGACGCGTCGATGCGCGGGCTCAAGGTGACACTGGTCGAGCGCGACGATTTCGCGAGCGGCACCTCGGGCCGTTCCTCGCGTCTCATTCACGGCGGGATTCGATACCTGGAGCACGGACAGCTCCATCTGGTCTACGAGTCGATACGCGAACGACAAACGCTGCTCCGCATCGCACCGCACCTCGTAAAGCCGCTGGCTTTCACCTGGCCGATCTATAGCGGAGCACGCGTCGGAAGACTTCGGCTGAGCGCGGGACTCCTTGCGTACTATCTCATGTCGGGCGGTCGCACTCGAAAGCACTCTACCTTGAGCGCGAGCGAGACTCTCGAGAGAGAGCCAGGTCTCGAAAGAACAGGTCTCACCGGTGGCGCGGTCTATTACGACGCCTGCACCGACGATGCCCGGCTCACGATCGCCAATGCGCTCGCCGCGCGACAGAATGGCGCTACCGTCGTCAGCCACGCCCGCGTTACGGAGATTCTCCGCGAAGCTGGAAAAGCAGTTGGAGCGGTGGTGCGCCACCAGCACTCAGACGGGACCAATTCAGTTCGGGCTCGCGTGATCGTCAACGCCACTGGTGCCTGGACCGGACAATTCGACGCCGGCAAAGCACCGCGCCGCGAGCGGGGCAGCAAAGGAGCTCACATCAGCGTTCCCAGGACGCGAATCGGGAACCGCGACGCGCTTACGCTCATCTCACCAATCGATGCGCGCGTGATGTTCTGCCTTCCCGCCGGCTCGCAGGCGATCATCGGTACCACCGACGACTGGACCGAGGAGTCGCCCGAGAGCGTGCACGCTTCGGTTGCCGATGTCGATTATCTCCTGCGCGCTGCCAACGCTTACTTCCCCGATGCGCATTTGACCCGAACCGACGTAGTCAGCGCGTGGGCCGGGATTCGGCCACTTGCCACCGCGGTGTCATCGAATCCAACCGCTGTGTCGCGCGAGCACAGCATCGTGAGCGACGGCTCTGGCATGATCCACGTCACCGGCGGAAAGCTGACGACCTACCGCTCGATGGCGGCGGAGATCGTGGATCAGGTGCAGAAATCATTGGGCGAGGACCTGGACCGTGCGCCCACTGATTCGGTCGAGCTTCCCGGCGCAGAGCGAGACGGGGAGATTGCTCGCCTTCAACGCGAAGACGCGAGGCTGGCGGGTCCCTTGGTGTCCGGACTCCCTTACACCGGCGCGCACCTCGTGTACGGCGTCTCCAGGGAAATGGCTCAAACCCTGTCCGACCTGCTGATTCGCCGAGTGCATTTGGCGTTCGAGACGGCGGATCACGGAACGACTGTCGCGGCGCGCGCAGCCGACATCGTGGCGCCGCTACTCGCCTGGGACGATCAAACGAAAAGCGCTCGAGTCCGTGAATACAGGGAGGACATCGAGCGCATCTTCGCTATCGGTTGATTGTGCGATCTACTGGACCGTGATTGTCCCCGCCATCGCTGTCCCGTGCACCGAGCAATGATAGTTGTACGTTCCGGCGGCCGCAAACGTTCTACTGTACGTTCCCTGATCCTTCAAGCCTGAAGTAGCTCCGTCGTCGAAGACCACGTCGTGAGAAACGCAGGTCTGAGTTCCCCCGTAGGGATCACCCGAGCAGCTATTCCACGCCCATTGAACCGAGGTGTTGACGGACACACTCTTCGCGTCCGGGCTGAAGGCATTGTTTGTAACAGAGATTGCTCCGGTGGGCGGAGGCGTGTTGCCGGGCGTCTGGCTCGGCGGGCCAGAAGAGTAGCCGCCACCGCATGCAGCGGCCGAAATCAGGGCAAGCGCGATACATACATTCTTTGTCATCATGTTTTCTCTCCCTGTGAGCCTCACTGTAGGAGCGGCCACAAAGGAGATCAAGCTGCTTTTCCTGCACCTGCGGTGAACAACTGAAAAGCTGCGGCGGACTACGCTTTAGGCTGCGTCGTGGATGGTCTTGAGCTCGACGATTTTGAGGCGGCGGGTCATCGCGGGCAGCTTGAGCACGACTGACTCTCCGACGCTCCGTCCAACCAGAGTTTTCCCGATCGGCGACGACATGCTGACGTGCCCTTCCTCGAACTCCACCGAATCTCCGAATACAAGGCTGTAAGTCTCGCGTTCACCGGTCTTCTCGTCCTGCACGACGACGTGTGAGCCAAGCCCGACCTTGTCGGCGGGAATCTGGGAGACATCGATCTGGGAAAGCTTGCTCAGGCGCTGGCGCAGCTGGCCCAGACGCGCGCGCACCAACTGCTGTCGCTCGAGCGCGGCCTTATATTCGCTGTTCTCGCGCAGGTCGCCCATCTCCACGGCCCTGCGAATTTCCTGCGGCAGGGTGACGTTCAGCTCGTGCTGAAGGCGCTCGACCTCTTCTCCGAGTTTTACCTTGAGTTGCTCGATCATACGACTTGAGCCGGTCGAGATGGATGCCGCGCGCGCAACGGCGAAAAATCAGCGCCCGACCGTATGCCGGCCGGGCGCCGCACTTTCAAGCTAGGCAGAACCGAAGACAGAGGCAATGTCCGGGAATCTGGTCCATCAGCGCTGGGAGAGTTCGGGGGTTCGGCGGAGGGGATGCAAGTGATGAGTGGGCAGTCGTTGAGTTGTAAGTGTGCCAGCGGTTATCAGTGGTCGTGCCAAAACTGGGAACCACTAACAACTGATCAACTAACCAACTTACAACTCATCACTTGCATTCCCCCCGCCCAGCCCGGGACTTGCCTCGCCGCGATTCAACTCGGATGCAATAGATCCCTACCTATGCTGCGGGAGCTTCGAGTCGGTGTGGTCGATCTCTGGCGGCGCGGACGAGGACTTCTCGTATTCCTCCCGCAACGTGGACATCATCGCTTCGCGCCGGTCGAACAGCCGCTTGAGCGGCCGGACATCGTGCCGCGCGAAGGCGTAGGACGTCAGGAGTGGCAGCGCGACGGTCGAATCCAGATAACACACCACCGCATCCGGAAGCCGATCAGGGTCGATTTTCCCCCAGCTCACCGCTTCAGCCGGGGTCGCCCCCGACAAGCCCCCGGTGTCGGGCCGCGCATCCGTAATCTGCAGGAAATAGTCGTGACCCTTTTCGTCGATGCCCAGCACTTCCTGGATCTGCGGCTCGGTTTGCAGCATGAAGTTCTTGGGACTTCCTCCGCCCAGGATCATCACGCCGCTCTTTCCCCCGCCCCGCTTGGCGTCGAGAACTATCGACGCCGTCTCGTTCACATCACTATTCGGATCGAGAACAAGCTTGTTCCCATCCAAAGCCAGAGCGGCAATGTTCATCCCGATGGAGCTGTCGCCCGGCGACGAAGTGTAGATCGGTACGCCAGCCGCGTATGCCGCTGAAAGCAACGACTTCTGTCCGATGCCGAGCGCCTTCTCTCGCTCGCGAACGTACCTGCCACAAAGATTGTGGAATTCCGCGCTCGACATCGCCCGCTGGAATTCCTTGCCGGTGATGATCTTCCGGAAGAAGGCGTCTGTCGACAGCAGCACATCGTAGTCGAAGAAGATGTCGTAGATCCGGACGACCCCTTCTTCGCGCAAAACCACGTCCGACTCCTGCGCGTTGCCGCGATGCATCGCCAGCCCGAGCCCGAAGTGGGTGTCGTGATAGAGATTCGCTCCGGTCGAGATGATCCAGTCCACGAATCCGGCCTCGATGAGCGGAATTAGCGCCGACATCCCGAGTCCAGCCGGCGTCAAGGCGCCGGTGATCGATAGCCCGACCGTGACATCGGCGGCCAGCATTTTTCCCGTGAAGAGCTGGCACGCTTCACGGAGACGCGCGGCGTTGTAGGCGAGGTAGGTCCCCTCGATCAGATCGGCGACTGTCTCCTTGCCGTCGATGCGGCGCGGGTCGATGCGCTGGCCCTTGAGAAAGCGGCTCGCCTCGTGCGCCGTGTGCTGCTGCCCGCGCTTCTCGCGTTCTTCCGCCGCGAGCTTCTGCTGCGCCTTCGGGCCCGCGGCAGATGCTTTCCCGTGGCGCGACGACTTGAAGCCACCGCGCTCGCGACGTCCTCCCTCCCCGGCACCGTTGCCCTTACTGCTTTTTGCCATCTCGCCTGCTTTCCACAGTTTCGTCGATCTGCTCACCGGCGGTCTTCCCGAGCGACTTGTACGCCGATATCACCGCTTGCGCAGCTTCCATCGGATCGTCGGTCACAAGCATGAGATCGAGATCGCCTTCCGAGATCTTCCCCTCGCTCAGCACCCTCGCCTGCAGCCAGCGCAACAACCCCGCCCAGTAATAGCGGCCGAAAAGAATGACGGGGAAGCGGTAAATCTTCCCCGTCTGAATGAGTGTGAGCGCCTCGAACAGCTCGTCGAGAGTTCCAAAGCCGCCGGGGAAGATAATGAATGCGACCGAGTACTTGATGAACATCGTCTTGCGGACGAAGAAGTACCGGAAATTGACGAGCGTATCGACGTAGGGATTGGCACCCTGCTCGAAGGGCAGCTCGATGTTGCAGCCGATCGAGCGGCCGCCTCCAATACGCGCACCTTTGTTCGCCGCCTCCATGATCCCCGGTCCGGCACCCGTGATGATTGCGAAGCCCGCCTCGGCGAGGAGGCGCCCGGTCTCCAGCGCCGCGTCGTAATGCGCGTCGTCCGGTCCGATTCGCGCTGAACCGAAGATCGTCACCGCTTTTTCAACCGATGCGAGGGTGTCGAACCCTTCGATGAACTCCCCCATGATCCGCATGACGCGCCACGGATCCGTCCGCGTAAAGTCGATGCGCGGTCCCGGCTGCTGGAGAAGCTTTTCGTCCTCAGTGACGGTCGCGACATCGCGGATGGAATCATCAACGAGGCGCCTGTCGCCCAACCTCCGCCCTGTAATCTGCTGGGAGGGCGGAGTTCTGCCGGCCTTGAGGTGACCTTCCTCGGTCCGTTTCTTCAACCCCTCCAGCGCCTGCTGCTCGGCTGAGGCCATTACTTCGGGATTGAGCTTCTTGCCGCCGGCAGTCCGCGCGCGCGTTGGACGGCGCGCGATCTTCGCCGCATTTGCTTTCGGGATATCTTTTCTCTTCTTCATTTTTGGCGGGCTTTCTTAATTCGGAAACTAAAGTTGCGTGCGTCTGCAGGAAGCCCGCCAGGTGATGGCGCGCAGGTCGTAATGATCATTGCGGATGGCGTGCGACCGGATGTTCTCGCTCGAGCCATCGCGAGAGGCGAATTGCCCGCGCTCGCGGGCCTGCGGGAAGAAGGATCGCTCTCGACGGTCACGTCTGCTTTTCCCTCTGTGACGGGACCTGCGTACGCGCCGTTCATCATGGGAAGATATCCGGGTAGCGTCGGACTCCCGGGTCTTCGCTGGTACGATCGCTCACGTCGGATTCCGAGACTCTCCGGACACTCTAGAAGTTATGTCGGCGCGGAGATGCGATTCGTCGATCGCGACATCGACCGCGCATCGCCTACGGTTTTCGAGCTCGCCAAACCCAGCTTCGGGGCGTTGAGCGTCATCGCGCGCGGTCTGCGTCGTCGCGAGCGGATCGGGCAGACTCCCGGTTTTGTGGCACGCGCGGCAGTTACTCACTTTCGCGGCAACGTCCGCGGCTGGCTCGCGATAGACCGCCGCGTCGGAGAAGAAGTTGCCTGGCGACTCCGCACTCACCGAACCAGGTACGCGTTCGTTGCGCTCACCGGCATTGACAAGACATCCCACGCCGCTGGTCAGGATTCACCGATCGCCGCGGATGCGCTCCGAATCGTTGATGACACCGTGGCCCAGATTCGCTCCGACGCCGAGCGCGACGGGCGCTGGGGGAAGATGCACCTGTGGGTTGGGAGCGATCACGGACACTCCGCTGTGCGCGACCACGAGGACCTGATCGCGATTCTGGCCGAGTGGGGTTACAGCACCCTCTCGCATCCGTGGGCGTTCAATACCGGAGCAGATGTCGCTGTGATGGTGAGCGGCAACGCGATGGCGCATCTCTACCTGAACCTCGAGGAGAAAGCGAGACCGTGGTGGCCTTCGCTCGCGGGAAAATGGGGCGAGCTCGTCGAGAGATTGCTGTCCCGCGAATCGATCGATCTCCTGATTCTTCCGACCAGTCCGTCGTCGTGCGAGATAATTACCCGGGATCGAGGCGCAGCCAAGCTGGCATGGAGGGAATCCCGATACACCTACATCCCGACAACCGGAGATCCGCTCGACATTGGAGAACAATCGGGCGACAATCGGCAAGCCTACGATGCGACGATCGAATGCGATTATCCCGATGCCCTGGTGCAGATCGCACACCTGATCGGCTCAGCGCGGAGCGGCGACATCATCCTGTCGGCCGCCAGAAACTGGGACTATCGCGCGAAATACGAGCCGATTCCTCACGTCTCGTCTCATGGAGCCCTGCACCGTGAGCACATGCTCGTGCCGTTACTGCTGAATCGTGCTCCCGAGGGGGTTCCGCGCCGCACCGTGGATGTGATGCCGAGCACATTGGCCGCGCTCGGCATCACACCGCCGAAGACTCTGGATGGAGTTTCTTTCTTCTAGGCGATCGGCTCGCTATTGCACGATGACGGTGCCTTTCATTGAAGGACCGTGGATCGTGCAGTGGAACGGATAGCTGCCTGTCGCTGCAAACTGGCGCAGATTCGTGCCTGACGTATGTAGGTCGATGTTGCCGGAGTTCCCATTGCCGACAGCCAACGCCGCCGCTGGCGTGTCGAAGGTTACGTCGTGCCCGACGCCTCCAGAGTTGTTGTCCCACGTCACCGCGGTGTTGGGGGAAACCGTAACAGT
>Ga0193735_1000058_pt1 | contig 37924 bp, 33 predicted proteins | sample U1m2metaG_FD_145080 | JGI IMG/M metagenome (GOLD analysis project Ga0193735, IMG submission 145080) | Soil microbial communities from a riparian zone of the East river system, Colorado, United States - U1m2 | ecosystem: Environmental > Terrestrial > Soil > Riparian zone | place: USA: East River... | reverse complement strand
ATTCAACCTGAGCAACTCGCTGCCATGGAATCGGGCCAATTTTAGTCTGTTCTACGACGGCCTGGCTGATACGTGGATGCAGGGTATTGATATTGGTGCGGTAGTTCATTGGATTGGCCAATACGATGACGACAATGTTTCTCTCACAGGATCGCCGAAGCTAAATATGCCTAGAACTGGCGGTCCGGGAGATAACGCTGCACCTTTTCCTCAGCGCGCACGGAAAGTGGCCGAGTGGACTACGCTCGACTTGATCGCATCGTACACGTTCAACCTGCCGCCGCCATCGGCAACCGGAGTACCCGGCTTGGCAAAAGATGGCCGCAAAAACGTAAAGCTGAAGGACGGCAAAGAGAAAAACGTGATTCCTGTCTCCACAGCCGAATACAGTCCCTGTGGATTGCGCGCCTGGTTGAATGGCACGACGATCACGCTCGGGATGCAGAACGTGTTCGATGAGGATCCCCCCTTCGTGGCCGCCTCCTTTGAGAACGGCTACGATGAATCGCTGACCACGGTCAAAGGCCGGTTCTGGTACGTCCAGCTAAAGAAAAAGTTCTAGCCGAACTGGAACAACGTACCGGAATTTTCCAAGTCCGGAAGTATCCGCTGCGCTCTGGTCCGCGCTTTGTCGATTTAATCCGCCGCGTTCACCTTGCGACAAAAAACAAAATTCACCGCCGATTGCACGGATAACACAGCTAGAAAACGGGTAGGGCGTCTGGCGGTGCCAGACCCAACGCGTCGAATCGGGCATCCATCTAATTGTAGGGCGTCCGCCGCGGCGGACGCCAGTGAGGAAATCCATCCGTGACATCCGTGTCATCTGCGGTTTTCGCAACTTTCCGCGTAACGCCCGAGCAAGTCTTACGGAGTACACCTGTGAACGGCCAGAAATGACTTCCCAATGACGAGAAGCTACGGAAGGCCAAAACAACGAAAGGAAATAACACTTATGAAAATGACATTACAAAACAGAACGGCGCTGGCCGCATTGCTCTTTGCTCTAGTTTTGCCACTAGTCCCAAAGGTCTATGCGAGCGGCCACTTCGCTACGAACTATACCAATGCAAGCCTCACTGGCGTTTATGGGTACAGCAGTTCGGGCGAGCACTTAGGACCTAGCAACCCGAATAGCAATACGACAAACATTCCGGCTGATGCCGCCGGCGTTATGTGGTTTAACGGCCTTGGCACGTTTGAGTTTCATGATACCGCCGATCTGGGCGGCTTCGTCATTCAACGTGGCACCGCCGATAACCCCATCGTCGGAACCTACACAGTGAACCCGGATGGCACGGGCACGATGCAGTGGTTCAGCAACGGCTCCAACCACACGCGGGCGTTCGCCATCGTTGACGGTGGCATGGAATTGCAGTTCGGCGCAGCCGATGGCCTAGATACGAGCCGCGGCGTCGCAAAGAAACAATAAGGAAGCTGTTGAGGGGCCATATCATGCACGCTTGACACCTCCCGACATGGGGGTCAAGCGTGCGGTAAGGAAGTTAGCTCCCAATGGCGCTTGCGTGAGCGCGATGCTGGAAGCTTACTCACGGCGCCCTCCTCGCCATCCGAGAATTCGATGCAGCAGCATGAGCCTCGAAATTACACCGACGCGCAACTTTCCGGGTAACGCCCCGCCAAATTTTACGGAGTACCTGAGTGAACGGCCAGAAATGATTCCTCACGATGAGAAATTAAAGAAAGCCAAAACAATAAAAGGAAATAACACTTATGAAAACAAAATTAGTTAAGAGAATACTGGCTCCCTTGGTAGTCGCCTTTGCGTTACTCCCAATGGTTGCCGCACCGGCAATCAGGCCGAGCATGGAAGGCGGAAAACTTCAAGGAACCTGGGAGATGCAGATAACTCTAACCGATTGCGCAGGTCACGTGATAAGGAGCTTCCCGTCACTAATAGAATTCGCGGCGGGAGGCACGGTGGTGGAGTCGAACGGAGGGACACCGCAAGCTCTGAAGACGCCTGGAGAAGGTGTTTGGCGCCACACCACTGACAATAACTATGCGTTTCGCTTCAAATTCTTCACGTTTAATCCTCAGAACGTCTTTACGGGCTGGACGATCATTACAGGGGAAACAACCGTGGATGAAACAGGAAACGCCAATGCGGGGTCCGCAACCGTCAAGGTCTATGACCCAAACGGCGTGTTACTTGTAAGTCTATGTGCTGAGACTGCTGGCACGAGATTCGAGCTGTGACGGAACCATGGGATTTGGCGCGTTCCATCCGCGCCAAACCCAGTAACACTGGGAAATGCACCTAACGAGTTAGCACGGCACCCCCGGCGGTCTCGCCCTACCATCATTTTTCCATTCCGGCGACGTTCTCCGTGTGATCATAGGTCCCATGACTGTGCTTGGATGGGCGGATGCGGAGAAAGAACTGGAAGGCGTAGCCTAGGTCATCGCCATAGTAGCGATCAAGAGAATCGGGGCGGTCGTTGATGGTGAATTGCGTGCCGAGACCGATGTCGATACCTTTGCCATGTGATAAGTCGCGGACGTAACCGAGCGAATACCCGCTCACGGGAAAAATTTCGGACTCATCGAACGGCTTGAGAACAAGTTCGTGCCCGGATTTTTGCACCCGTTCCCAGCGAAAGTAAACCGTGTTGGGGCCACGCTGGTAATTCGATTCGATCAGGAAGGATTGTGTTTTGCCCTCCTCAGTGGCGTTGTTTTGGCCCCAGACAAATGTGTTCGACCAATTGCTATCGGGACCGAGCGGCAGATTGTAAATGGCCGACGCGGTCGTGCGGTGGATGTTTGTCTTGGGGTCAACCGCTTCGGGACTTTTGATATAGCCATACGAAGCTTGCAGCGCGAGATTTTGGGTCGGGTTCCAGGAAATGCGGCCGCTGTAAGAATCGAAACGCGGCCGATCGAAATCGTAACGATTTTCATCCGGTTCACGGCCAGTGAACACGCTGCCTTCGACTTTAATATTGCGCCAGACCAGCCCGGCCGTGGCCACACCGAACGTGATGTGCGTCGAATCCTGCCAGTGATGTCCGATTGGCGCGTCGGGATCGTCCATCGCCGAGGGGCGATGCATGAACGCCGGGGGGCCGAGTGCCGGTTCACCCGGATAACCGAAATAGACATAAGCGCTGAAATCGTGATCGAACTTTTGGGAGAGACTCAATGAGAGTTCGTCGAAGAGATCGTGCGGATGCTGGCGATCGTGCAGCGGCTGGTCATGCCACGATTCACCGGTTTGAAATAGGAGCGGATAACCGCGTCCACCCTCGGTGAGGGGGTCGAGGCTCATCATTAACCGCGCGCCGATTTGCGTGTTGTCACCAAGCGGGTGCGAATACATTCCCATGACCCAGTTGGGCGCGTCGATGCGGTCGTCGCCGCGTCGTGTGCTTACGTTGGTATATCGGGGGAAAATCGCGCCATGCAGCATCAGCATGTCCTCGCCGAACATGAACATTTTGCCGTACACTGGCGATGTATCCGGCAGCCAACTCGTGCCGGACCCTTCGCGGCTCATGGGATCGGCAAGGTCAATAGTGGAACGCATTTCCATGTGCATTTCATGCCTCTCGTGTGAAGGCGGATGCATCGCGTTTGCGCTATTATCATGATGCGGCATCGCCATTCCGCTTGAATCGTGCGTCTGATACGACTGATGCTGCGGATGCCGCGAATGATTGGACGTTGAGTGTTGGGCGTTGTGCGCCTGCTCGCGATTTATCGGAGTTGGCCGTTTTTTCTCTTCATCCACTGGCACGAGTTTCATCCCACATTTCGGACAGCTACCGGGATGATTTGCGACAACCTCCGGATGCATCGGGCAGGTGTATTTCTGTTTTTCATGCTCTCGCTCCTGCTCATAATCGTGCTCGCTGCCCGGGCGATTGAGGTCAATCGCCTCTACCTGCGCACCGGCGCTAATCGCGAACGTTATCGCGCTGGCAAGAATAAAAATCCGTTTCTGCATGTTGGGTCGTATGTCTTCTGTAGTGGCAGCCGCGTCGGCTGCGGCGGTCTGCGCAGATGCAGGCGGCACGCCTGCCGCTACAGCGGAACCTTTGCGACCCCGAAGGCTTTCGGGGCTCGTTAGGCTAGCGGCGGCGGAGCGTGAGCGAGAAGGCTCCGCTGCAAAATCAATTCAGCGAACGAATGTGCATCTGGCGGCCCCGTGTCGAGAAACAGGGGCACTAGCGTTGTCTGCGAATGCACAATGGCAAGGGCGTGCTCACCACGGTAAGCATCGGCATCGGACAATTTCGTCTCGTCGCGAGCCCAGCTCTTTGCCGGAACCGAAGCAACGGCGCGCAAGATTTTGCAGCACTGCGCTCCAGTTGACGGCTTTTCCTGTTTCGCAGGTTTGGAATGAAACGGGCACTGGCTTGACGCCGTGTCGTTCGTTGCCAGCGCGGCGAAAACACAATGATTTGAAATCGCAAACCATGAGCAGATCGCAACTGCAATGATCAGGCAACGCGCAATTGCTCTCACACCAATTCAATCGTTGACGCGATGCGAATGCTCAAATGTTTTCTTTCGCTTCGCTAATCGGTGCAGCGCCGGTCGCGGCGACTTCCGGTGGCGCTAACGGCACGTTCTGTGGCATGGCCGTTTGCGATTCGACTGGTCCTTGCTTGATGCGTGTCGACATTAACATCGCGGTAAAAAGAAGAGCGGCTGCGAGATAATACGGCGCGCCAGGAAGGTGAATTGTGTTTTTCGGATCAATGAACCATCCAAAAATTCGAAGAAACAACCATGGGCCGACAATGAACGTTATCGAACGCATGCTCTGGAGCGCGCCTTGCAATTCGCCTTGCTCGCGCTCGCTGACGCGACGAGTCATCATGCTTTGCGCGGCTGGCATGGAAATATTCCAAAGTGAAATGACTGGGATCGAAGCCAGCAACCACGCGCCCGTTTTGGCCAGGCCAGCAACTAGCATTCCGCCCGATCCAAAAAACTGGCCTATGTAAAGAGTCCGTCTTTCGCCGAAACGTTTCACCATTACGCCGGTCAGTCCGCCGGAAATCGCGGCAGTGACGACTCCAACCACCATGAGCGACAGTCCGATCATCCCCTGGCTCCAGCCGTAGCGATAGATCGCGTAAAGCGCCCAGACGCTAAACACATTGTGCGCGAGATAAGCTAGAAATTGGATTGTAGTGAGCCGCCAAAGTTCGTGATGAGAGCGCAACAGCGCAAGCGAGCCGACCGGGTTCGCACGCCGCAACTCGAATTGTTTTCGCTGATTTTGCGGCAAGGATTCCGGAACGAAGAAGTAACCCCAGAGCCAGTTCGCTAAACTAAGAGCTGCTGCAATCCAAAACGCCAGGCGCGGATTGACATCGCCCGCCAATCCACCAATTGCCGGGCCGAACGTGAATCCGATACCGAATGCCACGCCGATCAGGCCGAACGCTGCAGCTCGCTTTTCTTTCGGCGTAACGTCGGCGATGTAGGCCATCGCGGTCGGAATGCTTGAAGTCGTGATGCCGGAAATAATTCGGCCGAGGAAGAGCCAGTTTAACGTAGGCGCCATTGCCATCACGATGTAATCCAATCCGAGACCGAGATTTGAGAGCAGGATGATCGGGCGTCTTCCAAATCGATCTGACAAAACTCCGAGCAAGGGCGAACAAAAAAACTGCATCAGCGCGAAGACCACAGCGAACCGGGCGCTCCATTTTGCCGCATCGGTCATCTCGCCGCCAAGAAAATCAAGTATCAGCTTGGGCAAAACTGGGATGATCAAACCCATCGCCAGAACGTCGAGAGTCACCGTGACAAGAATGAAAATGATCGCGGCTGGGCGTGATTTCATTGTGACTGGAGCATGAACGCAACGTTGCAGGGGCGGTTGTGTCAACAGCCGAGACAAATGAAACGTGACTAGATCCTGATGCTCGTTGATAACGAAAGTGCGCTAGAGCGTGGTGGGTGGATCGGCTTCTCCCCGAAAATGCCAGTCCGGCTCGGACCGATGCCAAAACCTGTCGCCGTAGGCGCAAATACCAGGCCGCGACGCCGCATATTCTGCCAACGCGTTGAGGACAACGCGTTCCACCTTGGTTAGCTTGCCTGATGACGAGGCTTTCGTATTTCTCGCCAAAAACGGAATTGCGCCAGAGCAAAATTCACGGACGTGGTTTGTTTGCGATCGCCGATATTGCCAACGATGAAATCGTGGCGGTGAAAGGCGGGCACATTGTTGATCGAAAAACTTTGCGCGAAAAAATCACGCCACGGCTGGGGCCTGTGGAAATTCAGATCGACGATGATTTGTTTATCGCGCCGGTAACTGACGAAGAGCGCGAGCTATCGATGTTGTATTCGAACCACTCGTGCGATGCGAATCTCGGAATGCGCGGCGAGATTACGTTCGTGTCGATGCGTGACATCCGCGCGGGCGAGGAACTCACTCATGATTGGGCGACGACGGACGACGACGATTACTCCGTTGAATGCAAATGCGGTGCGCCCGATTGCCGCAAAACTGTGACTGGCAAAGACTGGCAACGTCCGGAATTGCAGAAGCGCTATGCCGGTTATTTCTCAGCTTATCTGGCGCGCAAAATCGCCGGCGGATTGTCAGTCCGAGCGAAGCGAGGAACCTCGCAATCGGGTTAGTGATTACACTCGCCAACTGCGTAACCCGGGACGCGGCGTGAGATCCTTCGCTCCGCCCAGGATGACAGCTAAGACCCCTGGCAGGCAGAATTGCCCGCGTCGCTCCTCAATACCGATAGTGATCTGATTTAAACGGGCCGTCGACTGGAACGCCGAGGTAATCGGCTTGGTTTTGGGAGAGCTTGGTGAGTTTGACCCCTATTTTTTCCAGGTGCAGTCGCGCGACTTCTTCGTCGAGTTTTTTCGGCAGAACGTAAACGCCGACTTTGTAATTTTCTCGATTTTTCCAGAGATCCAGCTGGGCGAGGACCTGATTGGAAAATGAATTCGACATGACAAAGCTTGGGTGACCAGTGGCGCATCCGAGGTTTACCAACCGGCCTTCTGCCAGAAGGAAAATTTCGTGACCATCCGGGAACGTGTACTTGTCCACCTGGGGCTTAATGTTCGTTCTCTTCACGCCTTTGGCTGTGTTGAGTGCATCGACCTGAATCTCGTTATCGAAGTGGCCTATGTTCGCGACGATCGCCTGATCTTTCATGCGCTCCATGTGATCGAGCCTAATAATGTCGAGGTTACCGGTGGCGGCGATGTAAATGTCGCCCCGTCCAAGCGTATCTTCGATCGTAGTGACTTCGTAGCCTTCCATCGCAGCTTGTAACGCATTGATCGGATCGATCTCGGTAATAACGACGCGTGCGCCCTGTCCGCGCAGCGATTGCGCGCAGCCTTTGCCGACGTCGCCATAACCGCAGACAACCGCGACTTTGCCACCGATCATGACGTCGAGAGCGCGGTTCAATCCATCGACCAGCGAATGACGGCAGCCGTAGAGATTATCGAACTTCGATTTCGTGACGGAATCGTTCACGTTGATCGCAGGAACCAAAAGCCGGCTTTCCTGATGCATCTTATAAAGACGGTGCACGCCAGTGGTCGTCTCCTCCGAAACGCCGCGCCAATCCTTCACGATTTCGTGCCAGCGATAGGGATTCTCGCGCTGAATTTCGAGCAATAAATCCTTGATCACCTTTTCTTCCTTGTTCGCCGATTTACTCTTCGCCCAATCGCTGCCTTCTTCGAGCTCGTGACCTTTGTGAATAAGCAACGTGGCGTCGCCACCATCATCGACTATCAGCTGCGGACCTTTGCCGTTCGGATGCGAGATCGCCCGATAAGTGCACCACCAATAATCCTCAAGACTTTCGCCTTTCCACGCGAAAACGGGGACGCCTGACTTGGCGACCGCTGCCGCCGCGTGATCTTGCGTCGAAAAAATATTGCAGCTCGCCCAGCGCACGCTTGCGCCTAGATCGGTCAGCGTTTCAATCAACACCGCCGTCTGGATCGTCATGTGCAGCGAGCCCGTGATGCGCACGCCGGAGAGCGGCTTTTGGGGCGCATACTTTTCGCGGATCGCCATCAGGCCCGGCATTTCCTTCTCCGCGATGGAAATTTCTTTTCTTCCAAAATCGGCAAGCTCGATGTCTGCGATTTTGAAATCCTGTTTTGTCTTCGATTCGGTAATTGTCGTGCTCATAAAGTGTTCGCGGTGTTATTTAACGGCCTGCTTTAGCGCTTCCGCCTTGTCCGTCTTTTCCCAAGTAAGTGAATCCAGATCATCAATGCGTCCGAAATGGCCGTAGTTAGTTGTTTTGCGGTAGATGGGACGAAACAAATTCAATTGCTTGATGATTTCGGCCGGCTTGAAATTGAAAACTTCCCAGATCGCCCGCTCCAGCTTTTCTTCGTCCACCTTGCCGGTGCAGAAAGTATCGACGCTCACGCTCACCGGTTCGGGATGGCCAATGGCATAGGCGAACTGAACTTCACATCGGTCCGCCAAACCGGAGGCGACGACATTCTTCGCGACCCAGCGTCCCATGTAAGCGGCGCTGCGATCCACTTTCGTCGGATCTTTCCCGGAAAACGCGCCACCGCCGTGCCGTCCCATGCCGCCATAGGTGTCGCAGATAATTTTGCGACCCGTGATGCCTGCATCTCCCTCGGGGCCGCCGATTACGAACCGGCCTGTTGGGTTAATTAAATAGGTCGTCTTGGCGTCCAGCCATTCCGCCGGCATCACTTTCTTGATGAGAAGTTCGGTCAAAGTCTCGCGAACTTCCTTTTGCTTTACGTCCTCGGAGTGCTGCGATGAAACGACTACGGTCGTAGCTCGCACCGGTTTATAGCCGTCGTACTCGATCGAGACTTGCGTTTTACCGTCGGGACGCAGCCAGGGAATTTGTCCCGATTTTCGCAAGCGTGTCAGCTCGCGTCCCAATTTGTGCGCGAACGAAATCGGCGCCGGCATAAGCTCCGGGGTTTCATTGCAGGCAAAACCAAACATCAATCCCTGATCGCCTGCGCCCTGTTCGTCCGTGCTTTTGCCCTCAGCGGCGGCGCTGTCCACACCCTGCTTAATGTCGCGCGATTGCTCGCTCATTTCGCAGATGACCCGGCAGGTGTCGGCGTGAAAAACGCAATCGCCGTTTACGTAACCGATGTCGCGGATGGCAGCGCGCACACGTTCCTCAAGGTCAAGCTTTGCATTGCTTGTAATTTCGCCGGCCAGCACGACGAGGTTGCCTTTTGCGAGAGTTTCGCAAGCAACGCGGCTCAGTGGATCCCCTGTAAGGCAGCCGTCGAGAACGTAATCACTAATGGTATCGCAAACTTTATCGGGATGGCCTTCGGTGACGGATTCGGATGAAAAGATGTAACGACGAGACATGGCTTGAAGACGGTGATTCGTTAAAAAAAGTTACAACGTTAAGATTGGATTAGCCTCGGGACGCGTTCCGCCGTTGTAACGATTCAACGTTTTCAACGATGTAACGGCGTCTAAAGACATATTGACCAATCATGATGCGTAGATATATCGTTGGCTACTCCCATGGCGTCAACCATTAATTTGTTGCGGCTTCTGGCCGACCCAACCCGTGTGCGTTTGTTGCTGATTTTAGAGCAGGAAGAACTCTCGGTGGCCGAGTTGCAGCAGATTCTGGGAATGGGCCAATCGCGTATTTCCAGTCATCTCGCCCAATTAAAGAGGGCGGGTGTCGTTTCCGATCGCCGTGTAGGTAAAAATGTGTATTACGGTGCGAACCATCACGGACGAAATTCACAGCGAGAGCGCGTTGAAGAAATTACCCGTTTGCTCGCCCCCGAACTGCCTGAAACATCACGCGATCGGACCAGTCTGAAGCTTGTTCTGCACAAGCGCCAGGACAAGGCGCGCAAATACTTCGACGAGCTCGCCGGCAAGTTTGGGCGGAGTTATGTGCCGGGCCGCTCGTGGAAAGCCCTCGCTCACACGCTCATTACCTTGCTTCCGCCGCTGACAGTGGCCGACCTGGGCGCCGGCGAGGGGACGCTTTCGCAATTGCTGGCCAAAAACGCGCGTAAGGTGATCGCCATCGATAATTCGCCGAAGATGGTTGAGTTCGGGGGGCAGCTGGCGAAGAAACACGGAATCAAGAATCTCGAATATCGGCTTGGGGACATAGAAGACCCACCGATTACCAAAAACAGTATCGATCTGGCGATATTGAGCCAGGCGTTACATCATGCCATTCATCCCCAGCACGCGGTTGCTGCAGCCCACGGGATTCTAAAACGCGGTGGCCGGCTGGCGATTCTCGACCTCTTGAGCCACCGATTCGAACGAGCCCGGGACTTATATGCAGACCATTGGCTTGGGTTCAGTGAAGTGCAGTTGCACCAATTCCTGGAGAAAAGCGGCTTCCGGCAAATTGAAGTAAGCGTTGTATCGCGGGAAAAGCAGGGCCCGCACTTTCAAACCGTCCTGGCTACTGGCATTAAGTGAACGCCGGAGCCAGGTCGTGTGTCAATGCTGCGGAGCGGTTGACTTATGGTCTCGACCGACAAATCTGCAGCCATGACCGGCTTCTTCGACGAAGTGAAGCGGCGCAAGGTGTACCAGGTCGCGGCGGCCTATATCATTGCTGCCGGCGGCATCATACAACTGGCATCAGCTGCGTTTCCGGCGTGGGAATTGCCAAACTGGGCGCTGCGTCTGGTGATCGTGCTGCTACTGATGGGCTTTCCAATAGCGCTGATCCTTGCCTGGGCGTACGACATCACCGCGCAGGGCGTTCGCGTGACGCCAACGCCAGCGGGGCCCAGGTCGCATCGTCGCCGAAACATAGTCATGCTTGTACTGACCGGAGTGGCTGTTTCCGCCGCCGCCGGGTTCTTTCTCCTGCCGCGCGTCTCGGCCCACAAGTGCGACAAGTCGATCGCGGTGTTGCCGTTTGAAAATCTGAGCGACGAAAGAGAAAACGCGTATTTCGCGGACGGCATTCAGGACGACGTGCTCACCAATTTATCGAAGATTGGCGACCTGAAAGTGATCTCACGCACCTCGGTCATGCCGTATCGAGGGAAGGGATCCAACGTTCGTGAAATCGGGAAGGCTCTGGGAGTTGGTGCCATTCTGGAAGGCAGCGTTCGCCGCATGGGCAATCGCGTCCGCGTGAACGTGCAATTGATCAACGCCGACACCGATGAGCACATGTGGGCGGAAGATTACGATCGTGATTTAACCGATGTGTTTGCCATTCAAACGGACCTGGCCCAGCAAATCGTGCGCGAATTGCAGGCGAAGCTGTCGCCAATGGAAAAGGCGCAAATTGAACGCAGACCCACTGAAAACGGTGAGGCCTATCTGGCGTTCATGCAGGGACACGAGGTGTTTTATCGGGCTGATAAATTCCGCAGCAATACAGAAAAGGCTGAGCAGTTTTTCGACGAAGCAACGAAACTTGATCCAAAATTCGCCGGTGCATTTGCTGCATTGGCACGGGTGCACGAATGGAGTTATCGCGACTTCGATCCAACGCCCGCGCGAAAGGAAAAAGCGCGAGCCGCAGCAGTGGAAGCGCTCCGTTTGCAACCGAACCTGCCCGAGGCCCATCTGGCGATGGGTTTTTACTATTACTATTGCGAGCGCGATTATCAGGGAGCGCTCAACGAATTCGCCATTGCAAAGCTGAGCTTACCAAACTCCCCGGAAGTTTATATGGCCATTGGTGCGATTGAGCGTCGTCAAGGCAAATGGAAGGAGTCCACCGCGAATCTGGAGAGGGCCGCATCGCTCAGTCCAAAGGACGCCTGGGTTTTGCAAAATCTTGCTGACAATTATTACGCAAACAGAAATTTCGAAACTGCGGAGAAGATCTTCGATCGTGCGATCGAGGCTGCACCCCAGTCATTGGGTCCGCGCGCGGAGAAGGCGAAGCTTGCGCTAGATTGGAAGGGAGATCTTAGCGTGATGGAGAAAGAGCTCACGCAATTACCGGCAGGCGTCGATCCAGACGGTCTCGTCACGTTCTCACGTCTGCAGCTTTTGTTGCTGCAGCGGAAATTCCCGGACGCTATCGCGCTCCTAAAGCAATCGCCTCAAGACGTCTTTCACTATGATAAACCAAGAGAATTTTTTGAGGGCGCGATTTATACGTTCTTGAATGATAAGGAAAAGGCGGTCTCTGCCTTTGAACGTGCTCGACCAATCGCAGAAAAAGCCCTGCGCGAAAGCCCGAATGACGCCTCCCGGCACGTAATTCTTGGCATGATTCTGGCCGGGCTTGGTGAGAAGGAGTTGGCCATCGCCGAAGGCAAACGGGCAGTCGAACTTCAGCCCGAATCTGAAGACGCGCTTGACGGGCCCAAGACGACAATTGCGCTCGCTCAAATCTACACTTGGACCGGGGAAACCGACCAGGCCCTTCAGCTTCTTAACCGTTCGCTGAGTACACCGAGTGGAGTCACAATTCCATCCCTGAGACTTGATCCGATGTGGGACCCGCTGCGAAGCGATCCACGCTTTCAGGCTTTGATCGACAAACACGAAGCGAAAGTCTAGCGCGGTCTTTATTTTTTGCTGTCTGTAACCGGCATCATCGGGACCTGACCGGCAAAGTTCATTTTCGTGTCTATTTCTTCGCGGTTGAATATAATGCCGCTCAATCCAAATCTCCTGTTATGAGCAGCGGCTTCTTTGAAGAAGTGAAACGGCGCAAGGTGTACCGCGTGGCAGCGGCTTACATCATCGCTGCGGGAGGCGTCATACAGCTGGCATCCGCTGCATTTCCGGCGTGGGAATTGCCAAACTGGGCGCTGCGTTTGGTAATCGCACTGTTGCTGCTCGGCTTTCCGATCGCGCTGGTGCTTGCCTGGGCGTACGACATCACTGCGCAGGGCGTTCGCGCGACGCCAACGGCGGGCGTGCCCGGATCGCATCGTCGCCGGAACATCATCATGCTGGTGGCGACCGGCGTGATCATTTCCGCCGCAGCCGGGTTCTTTCTGCTGCCTCGCGTCTCGGCGCACAAGGTCGACAAGTCGATTGCAGTGTTGCCGTTTGAAAGTCTGAGCGACGAAAAAGAGAACGCTTATTTTGCGGACGGCATTCAGGACGACGTGCTCACGAATTTATCGAAGATTGGCGATTTAAAGGTGATCTCACGCACATCGGTGATGCCCTATCGAGGGAAGGCATCCAACCTTCGTGAAATCGGGAAGGCGCTTGGTGTTGGTACTATTCTGGAAGGCAGCGTTCGTCGCATCGGCAATCGGGTGCGCGTGAACGTGCAGTTGATTAACGCGGAGAACGACGAACACATTTGGGCGGAAGATTACGATCGTGAGCTGACTGATGTGTTCGCGATTCAAACCGATCTGGCTCAAAAGATCGCGAATGAACTGCGGGCAAAATTATCGCCAAGCGAAAAAGCGCAGATGGAACACAAGCCCACCGAAAACGGCGAGGCCTATCTCGCCTTTGTGCAGGCACATAATCTCCAGAACGCCCTTGAGGACTTCGGGAAACTGAAACAAAGCGAGCAGCTTTATGCGCGCGCCATCGAGCTCGACCCGAAATTTGCGCTCGCTCTTGCGCGCTACTCACAGTTGGAAAGTTGGATCGTTCACATCTTCGATCCCACTCGGGAACGGCGCCAAAAAGCCCGCGCTCTCGCCGAGCAGGCCCTGCAATTACAGCCTGACCTGCCAGAGGCGCATTTAGCCATGGGGTTTTCTTATTATTACGGCGACAACAATTACGATGCGGCGCTGAAAGAATTCGAAATCGCCCAAGCCGGATTGCCTAACGAATCCGAAGTTTATCTCGCTATCGGAGCGATCCAGCGTCGCCAGGGCAAATGGGCCGAATCGACTGCGAACCTTGAAAAGGCCGCCAGTTTGAATCCGAAAGACAGCTGGCCGCTGCAGCAGCTCGCTAACAATTACCAGGTGCTGCGGAACTTCGATGAGGCCAACAAAACAATCGACCGCGGGCTCCAAATTGACCCTACAGAGGTGGGACTTTGGGAGATCAAGTCCAAGCTGGCTTTCTTCGAAAAAGGCGATCTGAGCGTCTCGGAGAAAGCATTTCAGACGGTGAAATCGATGCCGATGAACGACAAGGACAAACTTAGGATCGCCGGCTCGCGCGCGGACGTTTTTGTTTTGGAACGCAAGTATCAAGAAGGATTGCGCGAAGCGGAAAGCCTGCCGGACGATCTCCTCGCACCGATTCACCCCGCAGCCTTGTATAGCAAATATTTTCTCATCGGCTTTGCGCGAAAGGCGCTTCAGGACGAACCCGGCGCGCGAGCCGCCTTCCTGAAAGCAAAAGACCTCCTTGAAGCGCAACTGAAAGAGAGTCCCGATGCTCCGGACATGCATATTCAGCTCGCGAAAGTTCTCGCCCATCTCGGAGAAAAAGATGCCGCGTTAGCTGAAGCGCGGCGCGCCACCGAATTGCTTCCGGAGAGCAAAGACGCCCTTGGCGGCCCGGAAATTGCAGCCGGGGCGGCTGAAGTTCATGCCATTCTTGGCGACAACGGTCGCGCGATTGAAATCCTGGACGGATTGTTGAGCCGGCCCAGTGCTGTCACGGTGCAAGGCCTGAAGATAAATCCGATTTGGGATCCGTTGCGAAGCGATCCGCGTTTTCAGGCGCTGCTGCAGAAATACGGTGGTAAAGCCTAGCCGGTGACGCGATTCGCAGTTCTGCAAAGAGCGTCTGACACATTTATCTCATATGACTCATGCGTTTTAAATGTGCCTTTTTCTTTCTCGCCCTTGCCGCAACCGCACAAGCGGATTGGACGATTCTCTCGACCGCGTCCGAGCCGGGACGCAGCGGCGTAGTGCACAAACATGTTGTTCTGGAAAACGTCGCTCGCAGCGAACGCATCACTGTGGATCTTGCAATCTTTTCCACCAAATCCTGCACATTGCGCGTCCTTCAAAATAAGGATGGCGCGGAGAGTCTCGCTGACGTGATGAGACATGAAAAATGCGTCGCCGCAGTGAATGGCGGCTATTTCGATGAAAAGTTTGCTCCAATCGGTTTGCGAATGGCGAATGGGCAAATGATCGCTCCGCTACAGCGTGCACGGTTGATCACGGGTGTGCTTGTCGCTTCATCGCGTGGGGTGCAAATCGTGCGCTCCCGTGAATTTTCGCGGCGCCTGGGAGTGACCGCAGCAATTCAGTGCGGGCCGTTTCTTGTTGATCGAGGTCAGCCCATCGGCGGTTTGAACGATTCGCATCTGGCCCGACGGACTTTTGCGGCGACGACAACCGGCGATCGCGCGTTGGTCGGTGTTTGCACAGGCGTTTCGCTCGCAGAATTGTCGAAGATCCTTGCCACAACATCGTTTGCTGAGGATTTGAGAATTGAACACGCGCTAAATCTCGATGGCGGATCGTCGACCGGATTTTGGTTCGCTCGGGAAAACAGCAGCGCATTTTCAATTTCGGAACAGAAACCCGTGCGTGATTTTGTAGGGGTTGTGCCAAAGTAGTTTGCGCCGTCATTCCGAGCGCAGCGAGGAACCTCTCACAGGCTGATAGATCACGCTTGGTATCTTGTGTATTCTGAGCTTCGATTGTGGGGTCCCTCACCGTCTGCGCGGTTCGGAATGACAGTATTTATTATGCGTACATTCGGCGGCTTTATATCTGGGGATAGATTTTTCTACGGCGAAATTCGTGACGACGTAGTGCACGTCCTGAAAAATCCGTATTGGGCCGGCATCGAGCCGACAGGTGAGATTGTGAGCCTAACGAATGTCATTGTCGATCTCCCGGTTGCGCCATCGAAGTTGATCGCAGTTGGTTTGAACTACGCAGACCACATTGCAGAAATGAAGCGGACCACTTTGGGAACGCCCTTGATCTGGTTCAAATCACCCGCCTCATTGTTGCCACATGATGGCACGATCGAAATTGCGTTTCCCAAACATCAAACCGATTTCGAAGTGGAGTTGGCAGTGGTCATTGGCAAGGCCGCGAAAAATGTCCTCCCAGAGCGGGCGCTGGATTTTGTCTTCGGTTACACAATTGGTCTTGATATCAGCGATCGGGAGTTACAAAAGACCGAGAAGCAATTTGGCCGCTGCAAATCATTTGATACCTATACACCGATTGGGCCCTTTGTTTATGCCGGTGTCGATGTGAGCGATGTTTCCCTTGAGTTGCGACAGAATGGCGAGGTGCGCCAGAGCACGCGTACCAGCAAAATGATTTACTCCATTGCGCAAATTATTTCCTTCGCCAGTCAGTCACTCACACTCTTGCCGGGGGATGTTATCTTAACTGGAACGCCCGCCGGTGTCGGTCCCATTCATCCCGGAGACGAACTCGAAGCAACAATTGATGGCTGGCCACAGCTGCGCAACAGCGTTGCGATCGCGGATAACGCTCGAGCTGCACGTCCAATTGTGTCTGCCCAACGAATAATGTGAAAGACTTGCCTTACATGTTGCCTCTGGTGATATTGGAGGCAGGGAACACACTCTCAGGGAGCAAAAAAGTGAAAAGTTTTGCTGGACTCGCCAGTCGTAACTTTGCGATAAAGGCACTCCTGTACCGCAATCGTTCCAATCAAATTCCTGATTTAACAAAACTATGAAAACACCATTCATCGCCTCTGTCTGCTTACTAGCGCTTGTACTAACATCCGTGGCGCAATCTCCGCCACCTGTGCAATCTCAGCCCGGAGCTCCCGGTACGAGTCCCGCAGCGCAAGCGCCCACAAACCCCGCCGCCGTAAATCCCGCTGCGCCCATGCAGTCGCCGGCTACGAACGTGCCGCAAGGGCAGCAGCCTGCCGTGCCAGGAGCATCTATTCCTGTCACGCTGAGCCCGGCACCGGGAGCTGCGACCAGCCCCGCTGCGGCCACCGGAACCAGTCCGGCTGCGGGTACCGCGACCAGTCCGTCCCCAGCCGTCTCTCCTGCTGCGGAAGCACAACCACCAGGTTTTCTCGCCAGCAACTGGTTAATCAGCAAGTTCCACCAAGGCGGGCCCGTGATGTGGCCGATTCTGATTGTGTCGATCATAGCGCTTACTGTGGTGATCGAACGATGCCTTTGGTGGACCGGCCGATGGTTCCGACGCGATCCGAAACGCATCGAGAAAGTGTTTACTGCGATCGAGCAGGGAGATAACACTGAGGCCTCCAGGCTTTCCCGTGGATCACGCGACCCGGTCCTGCGAATGATGTGGAACGGCCTCAATCATCAACACACTTCGCTGCAAGGGGCGTTGCAGGTCGCGGCCGGTATCGAGATCAAGCGGGCCGGTCGATTCCTGGTGGTCATGGATACCCTTGTGACTTTGGCGCCGTTGCTCGGTCTGTTGGGCACGATCACCGGTCTGATCAGGTCGTTCAGTTTTCTGGGCAACGAAGAACTCGCTGTACAAGCCGTGACTGGCGGTATCGCCGAAGCGCTAATCGCCACAGCGTGCGGTCTTGGCATCGCGATCTTCGCGTTGATTCCGTTTAACTTTTTCACTTCGCGTGTGTCTAACTTAGAGTTCGAACTGCAAACAGCAGCCACAAACCTGGAAGTTATGCTCGAAGCACAACACAAGGAGCACAGGGAGCACAGAGGAGTGGAGATCGAGCACGGTACACCCGCCTCGGCAACCCGGTCTTCAATTTAGGAATTTTCCATGCACCTCAGCTCACCTGTTCCTCACAAGAAAGCGCGGATCGAGATCATCCCGTTGATCGACATCATGTTTTTCTTGCTCGCCAGTTTCATGATGGTGAGCTTGAGCCAGGTGCACATGAAAGGCATGAAGGTGAACCTGCCGAGCGGCAGCTCCGGTGAGACACAATCAAAACGGGATTACATCAGCGTTTCGGTCGATAAGGATGGTCATTATTTCTTCGACAAAACTGAAATGAACGAGGCGGATATGCAGGCGCGCCTGATCCAAGTGCACCAATCAGATCCGGACGCGAAAGTGTTCGTGCGCGGGGATCGCGACACGGTTCATGGGAACATTGTTCATTTGCTCGATTTGCTCCGGTCGGCAGGCTTCTATAAGATTTCATTCGAAATTAAGAGCGAAGCGCTAAAGGGGGTGCCGGGCTCCGGTGCGTGATTAACTATGGCAGACGAATTACCAAAACCATTGCTTTATCGGCCACCCGCGAGCTGGTATTTCTGGGGCGCTTTTGGTGCTGCATTAGCGATTCACCTTACCGCGGTTGCGCTTGCTCAAAAACGCGAGGTCGCGGTTGAAGTGCCCCCCGACATACCGACAGCTGTGGTGGAGGCAACACTTCAGGCCAGCGAAGAACCTACCCCACCGCCGGAAGACATTCCCCTGCCGGAGCCTCCGCCGCCGCCCGAGATCACGCCAGAGTACGTGGAAGAAACGACTCCTCCGCCAAAGAAACCGCAGACCCAAAAATTCGCGCCTATTAAGGCGCCGCAAGCTGCTGGTCACCCGGGCCCGATGTCGATCTCTTCAGCCAAAGCTCTTGCCACTTATGCGCCGCGCCCGCAGTATCCGTATGAAGCGCGTTCGCGGCACGTTACAGGCAGCGGAGTGTGTGTGGTCGAAGTCGGTCCAAGTGGCAACGTAACCAGCGCTTCGATGGCATCGAGTATCGGAAATCCTATATTGGATAACGCGGCAACGAGTGCTTTCCGACAGTGGCGATTTAAGCCGGGTTCCGTTTCAAAGGTCAAAATCCCGATCACGTTTACAATGACAGGCGCCCAGTACTGAAAATCCAGGAGTTTAGCATATGAGACTCGCTTCACCGGTTCCGCATAAGAGAGCGCGCATTGAGATCATCCCTTTGATCGATATCATGTTTTTTCTACTCGCGAGCTTCATGATGGTGAGTCTGAGCCAGACGCACATGAAAGGGATTCGGGTGAATCTGCCGGCTGCAATTGCTCCGCCCCCAAGCCAGGTAAAAGACTATGTCTCCATCAAGGTCCGTGAGGGCAACGTCGTTACTTTTGACAATCAAATTGTGACCGATGACCAGGTGTTGCCGCGCCTTTTTGAACTGCACCGGGCAAATCCCGAAATTAAGGTCTCAATCAGCGGGGACTTAATGGCCATGCATGGTGACGTGATTGCCGTTCTTGACAGAGTGCGGTCCGCGGGAATCACGAAGGTTGGTTACCAGATCAGGGCGGCGGGCGCTCAGGGTGCTCAGCCCCCAGGTGCTCCACCGCCTCCGCCGGCACCGGCGCCGAAGCCCTAGACTTCGCGGCAGAGAGCCAGCAGTTGAGCTTGCAATTTGCGAATCGCCTTTGCCCGGTGACTGATATTGTTTTTCAGTTCTTCGGGCAATTCGGCAAAGGTTTCTTCGAATCCATCTGGAATAAAGATCGGATCGTAGCCGAATCCGTGTAAGCCGCGCGGTCGTTCGGCGATTTTTCCTTCTGCGACTCCTTCGACTGTCGCAAGGATCTGGCCATCGTGCGCAACCGCCAGGACGCAACGAAATCGCGCGCGGCGCCGATCGCTCTTCGCATCAACTTTCGCAAGTTGCCTAAGTAACTTGGCGATTTTTTCTTTGTCGCTCGCATTCGCGCCTGCGTAGCGCGCTGAATGAATTCCCGGCGCGCCTCCCAAAGCTTCCACTTCCAGTCCTGAATCGTCCGCGATTACCAGGTCGGGCAATTTTTTTGATACTGCGATCGCTTTGAGCTTCGCATTTTCTTCAAAGGACATCCCGCTCTCCGTTATTTCGGAAATTTCGGGATGCGCGGTGAGGTCCCGCACGGCCAAACCTGACCCGAGAATTTGCTCAATCTCGCGCGTTTTATGCGTGTTGCGGGTTGCCACAATCAATTGCATGCGCGTTTGACAGGATTCAGGATTAACCACTAATCCACACTGATGACTGCGAATAACGGAAAGTTATGAGCGTGAAGAGATTTTTTGTGAATTCGTGTTCGTTCGTGTCCATTCGTGGTTAAACCATGGACGAGCGACGCAAACCGTACCCATTCGACCAGTTCGAACCAAAGTGGCAGGCCATCTGGGAAGAGCAGCAGCTTTTTCACGCGCCCAATCCCGCTGAGAAAGGTTTCGATCCCTCGAAGTCGAAATTTTACGTCCTCGACATGTTTCCCTATCCGAGTGGCGCAGGCCTGCATGTTGGCCATCCCGAAGGTTATACCGCCACGGATATCATCGCCCGTTACAAGCGCATGCGTGGATTCAATGTCTTGCATCCGATGGGGTGGGACGCATTTGGTCTCCCTGCGGAGCAATACGCGATCAAAAGCGGCCAGCACCCGGCAATCACCACGCGCGAAAATGTGGCTAGCTTCAAGAACCAGCTCAAGCGAATTGGTTTTTCCTACGACTGGCAGCGTGAGATCAACACTACCGATCCACGTTATTACAAATGGACGCAGTGGATTTTTCTCCAGATCTATAATTCCTGGTTCAATCCCGCCACAAATAAAGCCGAGCCCATTTCGACTTATTCGGGCAAAAACCCGGATGAAGTTCGTCTCGCTTATGTCGCTGACGTGCCGGTGAACTGGTGCCCGGAACTCGGCACTGTTTTGGCTAACGAGGAAGTCGTTGACGGAAAAAGTGAGATTGGCGGTTTTCCTGTCGTCCGTCGGCCAATGCGCCAATGGATGTTGCGAATTACCGCGTATACAGAGCGGCTACTGACTGAGCTGAACGCACTCGATTGGCCCGAAGGGGTCAAGTTGCTTCAGAGAAACTGGATTGGCAAAAGCGAAGGTGCAGAGATCGATTTCAAGATCGACAAAAGCGACCAAAAGATCCGTGTTTTCACGACACGTCCCGACACGCTTTACGGCGGAACGTTCCTGGTGCTCGCGCCGGAACATTCGCTTGTCGATCTCATTGTCACCGAGGAGCAATGGCCCGCGTTGCGCGAATATCGCGAACGGACCGCGCGCAAAAGCGATCTCGAACGGGCCGATCTCTCGAAAGACAAAACCGGCGTATTCACGGGCGCGTATGCGATTAATCCCGCGACCGACCAAAGGATTCCAATCTGGATCGCTGATTATGTGCTGATTGGTTACGGGACCGGCGCTATTGGCGGCGTGCCCGCGCACGACGAACGCGATTTGGAATTCGCGAGAAAGTTCGATCTACCGACTGTAACTGTCGTTCAGCCAATCGGAGATGAACCGGCATTTGGATTCACCGGCGAGGGTATTGCCATCAATTCTCCAGTCATCAACGGCCTAACGAGCGCGGAAGCAAAGAAAAAGATCACGGCATGGCTCGAGGAACGTGGTCAGGGAAAACGCTCGATCAATTACAAATTGCGCGACTGGCTTTTTTCGCGCCAGCGTTACTGGGGTGAACCGTTCCCGATTATCTGGGAAGATGGCAATCACCATTCGTTAGGCGAGGACGAACTGCCTGTCGTGCCGCCGCCGCTGGAAGATTACAAACCCACCGGGACCGGGGAGCCGCCGCTGTTCAAAGCGAAAGATTGGATTCGTTATTCGGAAAAAGCGACTCGCGAGACGAATGTCATGCCCCAATGGGCCGGGTCGTGTTGGTACTACCTGCGATTCTGCGATCCAAACAACGATCAGCGTTTCGTAGGAGAACAAGCCGAGCGCTACTGGATGGGCGGCGAGAAGCCGGGTGGTGTCGATTTGTACGTCGGCGGCATCGAGCACGCGGTCCTGCATCTACTTTATGCACGCTTCTGGCAAAAGGTGTTGTTCGATCTCGGTTATGTCTCGAAGCCGGAGCCGTTCCAGCGCCTGGTCAATCAAGGAATCATCCTGGGCGAAGATAATCAAAAAATGTCGAAATCGCGCGGGAACATCGTGAACCCGGACGACGTGATCGACCAGTACGGCGCCGACGCTTTTCGTTGTTACGAGATGTTTATGGGACCCCTGGAGCAAATGAAACCGTGGAGCATGCGCGGTGTGGAGGGCGTGTCGCGTTTTCTTGCGCGCGTCTGGCGTTTGTGCATGAGGGAAAACCAGAGCGACGACTGGGAATTATCTGGGAAAATCAAACAGATCGACGCAGACAAGGCCCAACAGAAGATCACCCATGCCACCATCAAGAAAGTCACGGAGGACATCGAGTCCTTTTCGTTTAACACGGCAATTTCACAGATGATGATTTTCGTAAACGCGTTCACCGGCGCCGAAGCGATTCCGTTGTCATCGATGCGCAGCTTTTTGGCTTTGCTCAGTCCATTCGCGCCGCATATTGCCTCCGAGTTGTGGGAGAAATTGAGCGCGAAGTTTACGGATGCGCGCAGCGATATCACCGAACAGCCTTGGCCGACCTACGATGAGCGGCTACTTGTCGAAGACGAGGTGGAAGTCGTCCTTCAAATTAATGGCAAGCTCCGCGATCGAATGAAGATGTCGATTTCTGCGACGGACGAAGAAATGAAGACGGCTGCGCTGTTAACGCCGACGATTCAAGATCGCATCGCTGGCAAAACCCTGCGCAAAGTGATCGTGGTCCCGAAAAAGCTTGTAAATATCGTTGTCGATTAGTTGGATGAGACGGTATGTGGAAAGAATTTAAGGAGTTTGCGGTTAAAGGAAATGCCGTCGATCTCGCGGTGGGCGTGATTATTGGCGCCGCCTTTGGGGGAATAGTAAATTCACTTGTCAAAGACATTCTCATGCCGCCGGTAGGATTACTCACCGGTGGCCTCGATTTCTCCAATAAATTTCTCATCCTCAAGGCCGCACCTGGCAGCGGCTCCTTTAATACTCCAGCCGAGGCCGCCAAGGCAGGCGCAGTGACTTGGAATTACGGAAATTTTATCACTCTTATAATCAATTTCGTCATCGTCGCCCTCTGCATTTTCCTCGTAGTCAAAGCGATGAACAGATTAAAAAGGCCATCGCCAACTGCCGCGCCAGTTTCGAAGGAGTGCCCGGCGTGCGCAATGACGATCCCGATCAAGGCGACACGTTGTCCGCATTGCACCACCGAACTCTCGCAGACCGCCGCACGTTAGCATTGTAGCTGGCGTGGTTGGGTACCACTGTAAAGAAGAGTCTCCTCTTGGTAGCGGCTGTTTCCCTAGGGAATTTTCGTAAATTATTGCTTGCCCTTGGTGCCTTCGCCTGTTATGGAGACCGCCAATGCCAAACCGCCTTAACCTTGCGGTGGCAGCAGCTAGCGCCTGTTTAATTGTTGGCTGTGCCACGCAGTCGAAACCGAATCTTAGCAGCGGCCGTGTACCGAACGTGCGTACTACTGCCTATACGCACAGTGAAGGAAGCGGATGCCACAACGCAGTCGGCTGTCGTCTTTCCGGTGCCAAAGTGATGAGTGCTGCGTCTGATTGGTCGCGTTATCCGTTGGGCACGCGGTTCCGCATCGCCTCGACAAACGAGGAATACGTTATTGACGATTATGGGTGGGCACTTGTTGGGACTGATACAATCGACCTGTACAAGCCGAGCCGGCTGGAAATGAAACGCTGGGGCGTTCGCCGTGTAGACATTGACGTCTTGCAATGGGGATCGGAGGAGCAGAGCCTGAAAGTGCTCGCACCGCGCTGCAAACATCGTCGCGTGCAACAGATGGTGACAGCTCTTGAGAAAAAGAAGGGGAAGACAACTGTCGCGCAAACTTCTCCTCCCCGTAGTTCACTTTGATTTAAGGCCAATCGCGCCGCATTTTCCCGGCGCATGAGAATTTTCGTTGTTGGCGGCGCCGGTTACATCGGAAGCGTTTGCGCTGAGCTATTGTTGGATGAGGGCCACGAAGTAGCCATCTTCGATAATCTGACTGAAGGACACGGGCTCGCGGTCGATTCACGCGCTAACTTCATTCAAGGCGAACTGGCCGACCGCGAGCAAATCCAGGCTGCGCTGTCCAATGCGCGCCCGGACGCCGTGATGCATTTTGCTGCAAACGCGCTCGTTGCGGAATCAATGCGCGATCCGTCGAAGTATTTTCGCAATAACATTTGCAACGGGTTGAATCTGCTCGATGCCATGGTCGCAACAGGCATTCAGCGAATCGTTTTTTCCTCGACTTGCGCGATTTTCGGACTGCCTGAGCGGTTGCCAATCGAGGAAACGACTCCGGCGCGTCCGATCAATCCATACGGCGAATCGAAACTCGCTTTCGAAAAAATCCTGCACTGGTACGATCGGATCCATGGACTAAAATTTGTGTCATTGCGTTACTTCAACGCAGCTGGGGCCACGAAGAACTTCGGTGAAGATCATCGGCAGGAGACACATTTGATCCCCAACGTGCTTAAGGTCGCGCTGGGCCAAAAACCGAATGTCGAAATTTACGGCACTGATTACGAGACATCCGACGGAACATGCATTCGCGATTACATCCACATTGTGGATCTGGCGCGGGCACACATTCTGGCGCTTGGCTCAGTCAGCAGTGCCTTTTATAACCTCGGCACGGGAGGCGGCTCCAGTGTTCGCGAAGTAATCGCGGCCTGCGGCAAAGTCACCGGACGAAACATCGCCACTATTGAAAAGCCGCGCCGGTCGGGCGATCCGCCTCGGCTCATCGCTTCTTCAGAAAAGATTAAAAAAGAACTCGGTTGGCGACCGCAGTTCCAGTCGTTGGAGGCGATTGTCCAAAGCGCATGGAAATGGCACGAGAAATTTCCACGCGGCTACCAAGATTAAAAATGGCGGCGCTTATTGTTATTGCGCGCCGGAAGCGTCGCGCAAGGATCCGCTTAAGGCTGCCTGGACTAGCCCAGTTCCCAGATCATTTACTCTGCCGCTTTCCGCTGCGACAACCTGCACATTCTCGTTCCTGGGCGCCCAGACGTTGGGATCGGTCGGACCGAACAGCAGGATGCAATTTGCGCCTGCAGCCGCGGCCAGGTGGGATATTCCGCTGTCGTGCCCGATGAAGATTGAGTGCTCAAGAACCGCGGCCAGATGAGGCAGCGGCAAATTTTTTACGAAGCGGATATTCTGGTCCTTCCAAGTATGCTCCAACTGCGCAGTCTGCGCTTTGTCTGCTTCGCCTGAAATGACGATCAGAGAAGGGCGCTTTTCGACGTGCCAATGTTCTCTTGAGAATAATTCGATCCAATTTTGCAGCGGCCAGTTCTTTTCCTTGCTGCCGCTTCCAGGATGAATCGCGATGATCGGCTGCGATGGAGTCTGAAGAAACTCGCGGCCGAACTGGCGATCTTCTTCGGAGAGGAAGATTTTTTCAGTGAGATCGACAACTCTAATTCCGAGTTCTTCAATGGGTCGCGCGAGCTGCCACGCGGCATGATCGCTCGTTTTTGCGATCTTGGCGGGTCCGAAAAGCAGATTTTTAACACCACACCGGCGGAGGTTACTTTCAAAGATCCCGTCCGGGTCATACAGATAGCTGATGATCAAATCGAAAGTCGCGAAATAATCTGCCGATTCTGCCGGTAGCTCCGAATTCTTCGCGAAGAAGCGGGAGAGAGGTCCGTATTCGATTGAGCGAACTGCTTGCGCGTAGAATCGGTTTTCCGCCAGCACCGCGATATGTTTGTAACCAAGGATCTCGATGCGCGCATCAGGATAGGCGTCACGGAGCGCCTTAAGCGCTGGCAGCGTAAGAATGAAATCGCCGATCGCGCCGCCGCGGACGACCAGAACGCGGTTCATGAGCATCTATTGTAGCCACGGCCCTGCGGGCCGTTTCACTGTTAAGCCAAAAGGGCCCGTGTGACCGGCCACAGGCCGGTGGCTACAACGAAACGCCTTAATAATGCGTAAACGCGAACGTCAGAATCACGCAGCCGTAAATCAGCGCGATAACGTGCAAACAGCACCAACGAAACACGCTCCGTGTGCCCCAATTAATTTGATCGCGGAGCAGATACGGGATGGCGACCCAAAACAGGCCGGCAAGAATCAGTAAATAGGCAAAGACCGTTAGGAGCAAACGGCTTGGCTCGTAACGCAGAAAGGCGGCGTCGAGTAGTGGCTCCGCGGCCAGCAAACAAAGGATTCCAAGTGCGCGCACGGCGAGGAATTCTCCAACGAAACGCAGCACGAGTCCGTAGCCGATGGGCAACGCAATGAGCAGGGGACGCCGAAAGGCGGAGAATTCACCCATCTGGATGGTGGCGACCAGCCAGAAAGTCCATACAAGACAAATGGTTAGCAGGAATACTCCGGCCACGTGAGACCGGGGAAACTTTTGTGCAACACTGGCGAGGTTCGGTTTCAGTAAACCCGGCAGACTGATCAAAACGAGCAATACGCCTGCGATGATTCCAGCGGCTTGTAAAGAGAGATGGTAAATCACTGGCGGTGAAAGTGCGCTCCGGCGGATTCGTCCCGCCGCACGGCGGGCGAATTTTCAACTCGCCGTTCGGCGGATGCAACTTTAAAAGTGCTGTGATCTTTCAGCAGCAGCGTCCCGTACAAGCTGAATCCGTTGGCGCGTTGCACATATACATCAACGATTTCTCCGATCAGTTTTTGGTTGCCTTCGAACACGACAATCTTGTTTGTGCGTGTTCGGCCCGTCAACCGCGTTGGATTGGTTTTGCTCGGACCTTCGCAAAGAACTTGAACGTTACGGCCCACCAAACGTTCACCAGATCGGCGCGTCGCTTCGTTGACAACGCGGAGCAAATCCCGATTGCGCTCTTCTTTGATGTGTTCATCGATTTGATCAGGCATTTCCGCGGCTGGCGTATGGCGGCGCGGCGAATAGCGAAAAACGAACGCGTTATCAAACTGGAGTTCTTCAACTAAATCGCGCGTCTGTTTATAATCCTCTTCGGCCTCGCCTGGAAATCCCACAATGATATCGGTGGTAATCGCGACACCCTCGCGTGCCTGCCGGATGCGGCGAACAAGATCGACATATTTCTCGGCCGTGTAGGCTCGGTGCATCGCTTTAAGAATTCTGTTGGAGCCGGATTGCAACGGCAGATGAACGTGCTCTGCCAGTTTCGGCAGACGCGAGATCGAGTCGATCAAGTCATTGCGGAAACCGATGGGGTGCGGGGAGGTAAACCGGAGCCGTTCCAGGCCATCAATTTCGTTCACCGCTTCCAGCAATTGCACAAAGGGACTTTTGCCATCGCGCGTCGGAAATTCGTGACGGCCATACAAGTTTACGATTTGTCCAAGCAACGTGACTTCTTTCACACCATGCCCGACCAGCTGGCGCACCTCACTCACGATCTCGTCGATGGAACGGCTTCGTTCTGCGCCGCGCGTCCGCGGGACAATGCAAAAGGTGCAATGCATGTTGCATCCCTGCATGATGGACACGAACGCCGTGGCCTGCCTCGGCGCCAGCTGTTGATCGCGAATCGTCGATTCCGAGCCTGGTTCCTCCGCAATGTCGACGATCGAAGAACGCAGGTCGTCCATTGCGCGATTCTGGTAGGGCGAGATCGCCGAGCGCGCAGTTTTCCTGGCGACCAATTCTTCCACATAGTCAGCCACGTGATGGAATTTTTGTGTGCCAACGACCAGGTCGACGTGAGGCAAATTTTTTAACAAGGACGCGCCTCGCGCCTGAGCCATACAGCCGAGGAAACCAAAAACCACGTGGGGGCGCTCTTTTGCCATCCGCCCCAGCATTCCCATTTTGCCAAGCGCCTTTTGGTCAGCCATGTCGCGCACGCTGCACGTATTCAACAGCACAACGTCAGCTTCTTTTTCGCCGGCGACGCGCTCGTAACCCCGCGCGATGAGTGAGTGTGCGACCTGTTCCGAGTCGCGCTCGTTCATCTGGCAGCCATAGGTCTTGATGAAGAATTTTGGCATGGACGAGCGAAAACAATACATGCCCAGGCTGCCTCCGTCCAAAGCAGGACACGAATTTCACCCGCCTTCGCGCCAGGCTACGGCGCGGCAAGGCGAACTCACACGAATCGATTCCGCCCACGAGGTCGTGACAATTCGCGTAATCGTGTCTTAAATCGCGGCATGCCCCAAACGAAGGATGAACCGCCAGCAATTGGGATCATCGGCGGCAGCGGTCTCTATCAGATCGCAGAATTGCGCGACACCAACGAACTCAACGTCGACACGCCATTTGGGCCACCATCGGACGCGCTCATTGGCGGAAAGGTCAGCGGACGCCAGGTCTATTTCCTGCCGCGCCACGGTCGAGGCCATCGGATTTTGCCGCACGAAATTAATCACCAGGCCAACATCTACGCGCTTCGCTCGCTAAATGTTCGTTGGATTATTTCAGTGGCAGCAGTGGGTAGTCTGCAGGAAAAATATGCGCCACGAGATGTGTTGTTGCCATCGCAGTTTTACGACCGCACGAGCCGGCGCGACGTTCATACGTTCTTTGGAGACGGCATTGCAGCACACATCGCGTTTGCCGAACCGATCAGCACAAAGCTGCGCAATCTTCTGGCCGATTCAGCGAGATCCCTCGGCGTTACCGTGCACAACGGTGGCACCTACGTGAATATGGATGGGCCTGCTTTTTCCACCCGCGCAGAATCGGAATTCAATCATCGCAACGGTTTCGATGTGATCGCGATGACGAATCTACCGGAGGCGAAACTCGCCCGCGAAGCGGAGATCGCATTCGCGACAATGGCGATGATCACCGATTACGATTGTTGGAAGGCGGAAGAGGAACCGGTTTCGGCAGAAATCGTCCTCAGCCATTTAATGGCAAATGCGGAAACAGCGAGGAAGATAATTGTGAATGTAATTCCGCAAATCGCGACAGAGCCGAATTGGCCGGAGCATTTCGCTCTCGATACCGCGCTGATCACAGACCGTAAGCTTTGGCCAGAAGCCACCGTCGAAAAGCTGAAACCGATCTTGGGGCGATTTTTGGCGGACTAAAGTTCTCCTGAGGAGCCTCGTCGCTTAATCATTTCGCACAACGCCTCGATTTGGGCTGCCTTGTGTGCTGCGGTTACAGTAATGCGCAATCGCGCGGCGCCTTTGGCCACGGTCGGATAGCGGATTGCTGGAACGAGAAATCCAGCACTTTGCAGGCCGTTCGCAAGATCAATTGCAGCTTTCTCGTCGCCCACGAGCAAAGGGAAAATTGCGCTGCCGGCTGCAACGTCTTCTCCTTTTAATTCAGCACGCGGCAGAAGTTGCTGCATCAATCTGATTCTTTCCCAAAGCAAAAGTCTCCGTTCCTCGCCTTCCGCCGACGCAAGAAAATCCACTGCGGCGAGTGCGGCTGCTGCGATTGCTGGCGGCGGCGCCGTGGAATAAATGAAAGAACGCGCTCGATTGATCAGCCAGTCGATTAGTGTGCGGGGACCGCAAATGTAGCCGCCGCTCGCGCCAAGCGCCTTGCTGAGGGTTCCCATCTGAACGTCGATTTCATCGCTTACGTTTTCCTCCGCAGCGAGGCCACGTCCATTTGGGCCAATCACCCCGACTGCGTGTGCTTCATCGAGCATGAACAGTGCACCGAATCGCTTTCTTAATTCAACCAATTCGCGTAAAGGCGCGCGATCGCCGTCCATGGAAAAGACAGACTCAGTTATGATGAGAACGCGCTTGCCCGGGTGTTCGCGCTGAGCCCACTCAAGATGGCTCTCCAACTTTCGGAGATGATTGTGTGGAAAGACGCGCAGTACCGCGCCGCTCAATTTTGCGCCATCGATGAGCGAAGCGTGACAGAGTTTGTCGAGCACAACTACATCATCCTTGCCTATCAATGCTGGGATCGTGCCGAGCGCAGCGACGTATCCGCTACTGAAACAAAGCGCGGCTTCGGTACCCTTCCATTTCGCCAGCGCTCGCTCCAGGCGCAGATGCGGGGGAAGGTTCCCACTGATCAGCCGCGACGCGCCAGTGCCGACACCAAATTCGGCGATTGCGGCAGTCGCTGCTTCGCGTAATCGAGGATCGTTTGCGAGACCGAGATAGTCGTTTGAAGAAAAATTGATTAAGCGGCGGCCGCCAATCTCGACTTCTGGTCCTTGCGCGCCGGTGATTTCACGAAGATGTCGGTCCAACGAACGCGCACGCAACGCCTCCATGTTTCTTGCGAAGAGATCCTCCATCACAAACAATTGAATTGCGACGCCAGCCAAATGAGAATCACAAAGTGAAAACGCGTTGCTTTGATCATATCGACTTACGAGTGAAAGACATGGCTGTGGCGAGAAAGTTTTATGGAAAATTCCTGCCGCAACTTGGATTTGTTGAGGAAAGACCGGGCAAAAGATACCATACCTTTTATTCCGCCGGCGGCGATAAGCCGTCAGAATTTTTTGGTTTCACGCAGAACAAAAATCATAAGCCAAATGGCACGCGTATCGCATTTTGGGCGGATACTCGGAAAGAAGTGGATCGGCTTGCGAAGTTGGTCCGTAAAGCCGGCGGCAAAACGCTCGAGGGTCCGGAAATCTGCAGGAGTTACCCTGTCGGTTACTATGCATTCTTCTTCGAGGATCCAGACGGCAACAAGCTGGAAATCTGCTGCCGCGAGCGTCCGATCATTGCGAAATGACGTAGTTTCTGCGAAGAGTTGAAGAATGGATAAACCGGCGCACGAGCCTGCGATTTTGCAGGAGCCGCGTCGCCATCGTTATCTCAAGCTGATCGCGCTCTTCAAAATTGCAAAGGGCGTCCTGCTTTTGGTCCTCGGTGTCTCGCTCCTTTTTCTCAACACGCGCACCCGCTGGATGGATGCGCTCTCGAATTGGACCGCCGACGAAATCCTGTTGGAACATAGCAAGACGATCGCCTATCTGCTCCATAAACTACAGGCGGTGCTCGCAGGCGGCATGCTGCGGGCCACAGGTCTTCTGGCGCTTTGTTATACGATAGTTCTTTTCACTGAAGGAATCGGCGTTTACATGCAGCAGCGCTGGGCGGAGTTCCTTATGATTTTCGCGACTGCTGCGCTCATTCCAATCGAAGCTCGTCATCTCTGGCATCGCCCGGGTTTGGTAAGCGCGCTCATTCTGCTCGTGAACTGTTTTATCGTATGGTTCCTCTATCGCGTGCTGAAGCGCGACAAGGCTAAAGCGCATGCCGCGCAGCCGTCCGAACTGGTCGAAACAGGTTAGTGATTCGTTTGTGGGCGCCGACACGCTCGCAAGAAGCGCGAGCGGCGATTTAGTTTTACGGCACATATCGGACTTGCGTGATAATGAACAAGCCGAAAATAGACGATAAACTGAGGCTGCAGGCGGATTTCGGAGAAACCGACGCGATCTGCGTCGAGGTACTCAAAAATCCGGCTACCGAGGAAGGCGTTTTGCTCAAGGTAATGACCCGCGGCTCATTCGAGCAAGGCCAGCAGGTCTGGATAGTCGATCGCGATGGATCGAAAGTCGGCGCCACGGTTGAAAACGTTCTTGAACAAACCATCGACAGCGAAGTAACGCTGTCCACGGTTCTCCCAGCGTAAATCTCGTAGGCCGGCCCGTCTCCCAACCCAGCGCCTGTTCAGTTACGCGCAGGCCTTACATTCTCGTCCCCGACCTTTATTCTTGATTGCAGCGCTCCTGCTAATCACGATTTAGACAACCCACGCGAGTCGGCGAGTTCTGGGGAGCGGCACGACCCCCGAAACCGCACGCGCGACGAGTGCGCTCCCCAGACGACCGTTTCTGCCTCCTGCTCCGTTCCTTAGTTGGGAAATGAAAGCAAAACAGCCTGAACGCGGTTTCCCGTTCCTGAGAATCAATGAGCGGGAAGGCAAACCGCGGAAGCGTGGCCTAACAGAGATCCGCGGCCCGTACTATTCTGTCATCGGCCGACGTTACCTGGAGGATTTGTTCGAAACGATGAGTGCCTATGTCGATTCGCTCAAGTTTGCCGGCGGCTCGTTCACTCTCATGCCAGAACAAGCGGTGCGAGACATCATCGAGCTTTGCCATGAACATGATGTGCTTGTTTCAACCGGTGGTTTCATCGAACGCGTTCTCGTGCAAGGCGACGACGCTGTACAGAAGTATGTCGCCGAATGCAAAAAGCTCGGATTCGATACAATCGAGATCTCGGCTGGGTTCATCTCGATCCCGACGGATGATTGGGCGCGACTGATTAAATTGGTGCGCAAATCAGGGTTGAAAGCCAAACCGGAGGTTGGGATCCAATTCGGGGCCGGAGGCGCGACCGCAGCCGCAGAACTAACGGCCGAAGGCACGCGCGATCCAAACTGGGCGATCGCGCAGGCAAAACGATTTCTGGATGCCGGCGCCGACATCATCATGATCGAGAGCGAAGGTATCACCGAAAATGTCGATCCATGGCGCACGGATGTTCCTGCGAAATTCATCAATGAGCTGGGAATGGAAAAGCTTATGTTCGAGGCGGCCGATCCCGATGTGTTTGCGTGGTACATCAAAAATTATGGCGCCGATGTGAACCTGTTTGTCGATCACAGTCAGATTGTGCAATTGGAATGCCTTCGAGCCGGTATTTGGGGAACGAAAAGTCTTTGGGGACGGGTGGTGACGTATAGGGAATGACGAAGCCCGAATGACGAATGACGAAACAAGCACGAATGCTCAAATGACGAGAGACGCGCGAACGATCTGCTTCATCATTCGGATTTTCTCATTCCTTCGTCATTAGATATTCGTCATTCGTCATTTCACGGCGAGATGCGCGATGAACCAGTCACTCGCGAGTTGTGCGACTTTCTCTAGCTTCCCTGGTTCTTCGAAGAGATGTGTCGCGTCTGGAATAATCTCCAGTCTTACTTCGCAGCGCATCCTATCGCGGGCCTGCTCGTTTAATTCGATGACGATGTCGTCATTGCCACCAACAATGAGCAGAGTCGGTGTCTGCACTTTTGGTAAAGCTTCGTCCGCCAGATCAGGTCGTCCCCCGCGCGATACCACGGCGCCTACGTCCTGCGGAGCATCGACCGCCGCCACCAGCGCCGCCGCGCCGCCGGTGCTGGAGCCGAAATAGCCAGTCCGCAAACTGCTCGTTTGGTTTTGCTGCTTTGCCCACTTTGTCGCATCTACGAGGCGCTCGGCCAGCAAGCGGATATTGAACCGATGCTCTCGGGTCTGCATGTCGATCGCTTCCTCCTCCGGCGTGAGCAAATCAAATAGCAACGTCGCGAGTCCGGCTTCATTCAGTGTACGCGCCACAAATTGATTTCGCGGACTGTGACGGCTACTGCCGCTGCCGTGGGCAAAAAGAACGAGGGCACCCGCGTCTTTGGGAATATGTAAATTTCCGGAGAGAACTGCGCGCCCGGCATGAATTTGCACTTCGTTCATCCCTTACTAGTGCTCTTGGTCCGTCATTTCTGTTCTTGCGTCGCACGGCCAAGCAGCTCGCGAACATCTTCGTCGGTCGTCTGAGAGAAATCTTCGTAATATTGGCCGACTGCTTGAAAGAATTCAGGCGTGCTCAGACAGATCGTTTCGTCGGCTTGTTCTTCGATCTCGTGGCAGGTATCCGGCGGACCGACCGGCACGGCTACGACGATCTTCGCAGCGCCGCGCTGGCGCAGTGCCTTTACCGCAGCGCGCATCGTTGCGCCCGTGGCCAATCCATCATCCACCAAAATGGCAATCCGATCCCGCAACTCCGGCGCCGGACGTTCCTCCCGATAGATTTGTTCGCGCCGCTGAAGTTCTGTTGTCTCCCGTGCAGTAACAGCCTCAATGGCCTGGTCTGCATGCGGGATCGCGCGTATGACATCTTCATTCAAAACACGCACGCCGCCGGAAGCAATGGCGCCAGCAGCCAGTTCCTCGAAACCGGGGACACCGAGCTTGCGCACGATAAAAACGTCGAGTGGCGCACGAAGACGTTTTGCAACTTCGTTGGCGACAGGAACGCCGCCGCGGGGCAAGCCGAGCACAATCACGTCCTCGCGATCCGCATATTTCTCGAGCTTTTCCGCGAGTAGCCGCCCCGCTTCGATTCGGTTTGGAAAAACCCGTTCCATGCGGCTAATCTCGCCGGTTTATGCTGCCGAGGCGAGCGCCTTCCTCTTAGGATTTCGCTTCTGCGTGCAGTGGCGTGTGTGCTACATACCAAGGTTGACCAGCGCCGCTTGCTAAAGCTCCAGGCTTCAGCTGGCGGGATTCCGATTAGGCCAGGGTGGGGGCGGCGGAAGGTCATAGCGTTTCGTCTTTAGTTCTTCCTGAATCTCCTGGATCGCACGGTCGAGTTGCTGGTCTTCGCCTTTGAATTCTTTACCAGGATCGTTATCGACTACGATGTCGGGATCGACTCCGTGACCTTCGACAATCCATTGTTTGCCGTCTTTTGAGTACGGAGCGAATTCTGGTTTGAAGAATTGACCGCCATCGGCAAGCGGCAGCGATTCGCGAATGCCAATCACGCCGCCCCATGTGCGTTTTCCGATCAACTTGCCGAGCCCAAGCGTCTTAAAGCGATACGGAAAAATATCGCCATCGGATGCGGAGAATTCGTTGGTCAACGTGACCATCGGGCCGACAAACGTTTGCTGCGGGTCGGTCTGGGGCATGCCGTTCCGTGCCATCCCGACCATCACCAGCGCGCGCCGCAACCGCTCGATCACTAACGGCGAGACGAATCCGCCGCCGTTGCCGCGAACATCAACAATAAGCGCGTGCTTGCGGATTTGAGGAAAGTAAAGCTTGGTAAACTCGTTCAACCCGGGCTGGCCCATGTCGGGGATGTGCAGGTAACCGACTTCGCCGCCGGTTTTCTTGTTTACGTAATCGATGTTCTTTTGCACCCAATCGAGGTAGTAAAGCGGCGCTTCATTGTTAGTGGGCACAACAGTCACGTCGCGTGCACCGGCATCAGTCGGCTTGGAATTCACGCGCAGGATCACTTGTTTGTCTGCGGTGCCAATGAGTGCGTCGTAAAGATTGGGCAACGTGGAGACTGGGGTGTTGTTGATCGCTAGAATGTAATCGCCGGGTTTCACGTCCACGCCGACATCTGTGAGCGGCGAGCGGGTTTCTTTATCCCAATTTTCGCCTGGCAAAATGCGTTCGATGCGATAAGCGCGCGTGGCCGGGTCGCGAGAAAATTCCGCGCCGAGCAGGCCAAGCTTGATGCGTGGAGTGTCGGGGCGCTCACCGCTGCCGACGTACGTATGGCCGTTGTTCAACTCGCCAATGAGCTCGCCTAACAAGTAGGTGAGATCATTGCGATGATTCACGAACGGGAGCAATACAGCGTATTTGTCTCGCATCGCCTTCCAATCGACGCCGTTCATCGTGGGTGAGAAGAAGAAATCGCGCATTTGCCGCCAGCATTCGAAGTACATTTGGTTCCACTCGGCATGGCGATCCAACTGCGTATCGAAACCTTGGATCTTGTGCTCGTGATCTTTGGTGTCGAGCTTGTCCTTTGGCACATCGATGATGGCGTAATCTTTTTTGACCTTCACCAGCATCTTTTTGCCGTCGAAGGTGATTTGGTAATTGTTCGCGTCGCCCAGGACGGTCTCCTTGCGATCGTCTACGTTGTAAACACAAAGGTGCGATTTCCTGTCTCTTTCGGGGAATCCTTCTTCGTCATCTTCGCCGACGTCATCAGCCGCTGTGCGGCGTAGATAAAAAATCCGCCCGTCATCCAGCATTCGGATGTTGCGATAATTTCCCGGTGTAATTTCCAAGCCAAGGATCCGGTTCTGGATTCCGTCGGTATCCACTTTCACAACGACTGGCTTCTTTTGTTTTTCTTCCGGCTTCTTGCCAGTGGCTTTTTCTTCCGGCTTTTTCTCTTCGGGTTCCTTTGCTTTTTCCTTTTGTCGTTTTTCTTCAGCCTTGCCGACTTCATCGCTCTTCGGGGCGAGTGGGTTCGCGGTTTCTTTGGCAAGTGTGACGAGGTAAACCCGCTGCATGTCGCGATACACATTCGCAAATTCTTCTTCGCCAAACGTCGGCTTGAAATCGCGGGCTGAGCTGAGCAGCACATATTTTCCATCGTCGCTGAAGACTGCCTCGCCAGAGCCATACCAACTATCGGTGACAGCGGTCTGCTGTTTGCTGGCGATCGAGTAAAGATAGATACGAGGCATTTCGTTCTCTTCCGGTCGCGCCCAGATAATCCACTGACTATCCGGCGACCAGTTGTAACCTTGGATCTCGCCGTATTTGTCTTGATCGACCAGCGTCATCGCTTTGGTTGCGATATCGACATAACGCAATCGTTGCAGCCGATCGCTCCAGAGCAGCTTCTTGCTGTCCGGCGACCATTTCGGCGCATAGTAATAGGTGTCGGCGCCGCTCGTGATCTGTTGAGCCTCGCCTTTGCCATCTTGTGAGCGGACGTAAAGTTCGTTCTCGCCTGTCACATCCGAGTTATAGGCGATCCATTTTCCGTCCGGCGACCAAACCGCGTCGCGCTCATGCGCGCCCGAAGTCTTCGTCAGGTTACGCGGAGTTCCGTTCTTTGCCGGCACGGAAAAAAGATCGCCGCGCGCTACCGTGATGGAGCGCTGGCCATCCGGCGCGAGATTCACCGATTCGATGTGTTTGGCTGCATCGACAAGCGCGGAGCGGCCGATCGCGAAATCTTCCTTGATCTCGATAGGCACCGGTGTCGCCTGACCGCTCGCGAGATCGTAGCGCCAGATGTATCCCCCTTGCTCGAACACGATCGAGTCCTTGCCGATCGACGGGAACTTGATGTCGTAGTCTGTAAACTGGGTGAGTTGCTTGGTTTCCTTCGTCGCGAGGTCGATAACGAACAAATTCATGCGGTTGTCGCGGTCGGAAATGAAATAGATCTTGTTGTCCGGTCCCCACATCGGGCAGATGTCCTGCGCGGGGTTGTTCGTCAGATTTTCAGTGGCGCCGGTTTTGAAATCGTAAATCCAAACATCGTCCGCCATGCCGCCACGATAATGTTTCCAGGTGCGGAACTCCCGGAACACCTGGTTGTAAGCCATCTTGGAATCATCCGGCGAAAACGAAACGAAACCGCCGCGCGGCACCGGCAACTGCTGGGGCAATTCTCCGTCCAGTCCAACGGTAAACAGTGAACCGATGAAATCATTGAACGACTTCATGCGCGAACGGAAGACGACCAGCGGCTTTGTGTTTTCCCACGTCATCACGAGGTTGTTGGGCCCCATGCGGTCGGAAATGTCGTCCCGGCCGAGGGTGGCCGAAGTCGTCAGACGTTTGGGCACGCCGCCCTCGGCCGGCATGACGTAAACTTCCGTGTTGCCATCATATTGCGAAGTGAAGGCGATCTGTTTCCCATCCGACGAGAAACGTGGGAACGAGCTGTAGCCTGGACCGCTGGTCAGGCGTCGCGCAATGCCGCCCTCTTTGCCGACTGTGTAGATTTCACCAGCGTAGCAAAAGACGATCTGTGTACCGTTCGTTGCTGGAAAACGGAGCAGCCGGGTCGTGTCGGGTCCGCCAGAGGACGGATTCGCGGCTGCGAACAATTTCTGCGCCGAGATGCCCGTGATAGAAATCAGACCGATGGCGGTTAAACACAAAAAAACAAAAGGCCGAGAGAATATGTTCATAGAAAAGACATGAAGTGAGGAAACTGCCGTCGAACAAACGGGATGCAACTCCGATTTCATTCAATAGTCGGCATTCAGACGATTATATAATGGAGACGCCGCTAATTGCCGATGTTGTCTAAATAAAAGTAGGGCCCTTGGCCCGATGTCTTCTTTAAAACGGAAGGAGTGGGATTAGTTCCCACAAATCGTAAACCGTTGAAAATCAACGGACGGTTTCGCCGCTTTGTGTAACAGAGTTACCGGACAGGTGTGCCATTCGACAAGGGCGAACTTTTCGTTGGGAATTACTGGCGTCTTCAGGAGCTCGACTAACGACTGCGCCACGGCAATCAGAAAGTTTTTTCACGGAGTTGGTGCGTCCAGAAAATAGGTGCTCATCGGGCCTCGACCCTTGAGTTCAATCGTTCCTCGCGCCTCGAAAGCAAAGCGTCCTTGCAGTCTCTTGAACACCGTTTCGCTGACGTGAGTACGACCGGGCGCGCTATGCGATTCAAGCCGGCTTGCGGTGTTCACCGTGTCACCCCAGACGTCGTAAATGAATTTGCGGATGCCGATGACGCCGGCAATGACGCTGCCGACCTGCAACCCGATGCGCAAATTGAGGCCG
>Ga0193735_1000057_pt1 | contig 38366 bp, 44 predicted proteins | sample U1m2metaG_FD_145080 | JGI IMG/M metagenome (GOLD analysis project Ga0193735, IMG submission 145080) | Soil microbial communities from a riparian zone of the East river system, Colorado, United States - U1m2 | ecosystem: Environmental > Terrestrial > Soil > Riparian zone | place: USA: East River... | reverse complement strand
TCACATAATTCTGTGTGTTGCCAACACTAAGATATCCGTCATAGACTGGTTGCTGGTTGTCGGGGATTAAGGTGCTGTCATAATCAACTGTCGCTATCTGAACTATGAAATGATATAGCCCACCTTCTAAGAATATTGGACCAGCAGCAACGACTGGACTTTGATGCGTTCCAGTATATGCATTTAGTATTGGATCCTGTTCTCCGTATACGACTATCTGACTGCTATTTCTTGGATTCATCTGGATTCTCAAATCTCCAGCATGATCATGGAACCAATTTGTAAGTAAGCGTTTACCTTCCTTTTCAATCGTAATAAAGTATGTCACGTGATCGAAACTCTTGTTCATACTAGAGTCGAATAATCTGAATTGTATTATTGGTTTTTGGCTTTGATTCTTTATAGTTTCTGTGGTCACAACAGGCGGGCTCATCTTAATAAGTAGGTCGGCCTTCCTGTTACCTAAGGATGCAGACAGTTGTTCTTCAAACAAACCGTCGGCATACGCAATTTGGGTTAAATTAATCAATATCAGAAAGGAGCCCAGAATAAATAAGATAATGCTCAACGGCAAATCCCTAGCAAACCGAGAGTTAAAAGTTGTTGATAGTGTCGTAAACCCTGCTTTCAATGTATACAAAGTCAATGCTAAGCTTTATTTAAGCATTTGATGCTTCTTATTATCGTTTCTGATATCGGGACCATAATGTTTGTGAATGCTTGCTAGACTAACCTGATAATAATCTGACCTTCCTGCATACTAATCCATCAATGTTTATTATTTACTTTCAAGTATAGGTAACGAGATGGTATACTTATAAATTTTGTAAACAGGGGGATTGATAATGCTAGAATCACAATTGTTGACTGCTTTGTGTTTTGGAGTTGGTCATCTGCGAATCAAAATTGACACGATTTATAGCATAATTTTTTAAAGTAAATGTATATCCTATTTCGGGCCCCTTGGGATGCAGTACACTAGCGTATGTGATCCATTGCTAAATACAAACTCCATCTCCTGTTAAATATAAATGAAGATCAATGCAGGTATACCCTACTGACTGGTAATTCTCGTGATGGAGCAGTGTACTCTAGAATCAATTTTAGACTATTGCATGTTGAGGATTTACCCGTTCATATTGCATTCTGAACAAATCGACAACTTCAGATACATCTTCCTCACTCCTAATCCATTTGCTTACCCATCCGGATTCAGGTAGAATATGATGTGGTGAAGCACGACCTGACTTAATGAGCTGATTCCTCACTTGCATGGGAAAGGGTAGGTCCGCCAATTTATCGCCATGAATATGTCCCATCTCTCTTTTTCCTACACGAAATTCAGTCCCGCCAAAAACGATGAGGACCAGTGGTAACTCCAGGCCAACTCAATATTTCTTTGCTAATTTTCTCTAGTATCAATGATTCAAGACCCACATAAAATTCAACCCACAAAGCAAATGTTATGTATGAGCCTCCATTTGGAAAGGTACTTCATAAACTCTGCCATATCTGTTAACGATGACTGTTACTCTATCATTAACCACTTTTTTCTTTCTAATATAAGATGATATCTGTGAAGGACTCTCTATCTTATTTCCGTCTATTTCTTCGATAATGTCTCCTCTTCGCAATCCTGCATTATCCGCTGGACTATATGGCTCAACGTTGACTATTAATGCACCATGTACTAATGGTAATCTGTAAAAGCTAGCTATTCTAGGATTTAATTTTACTGTATTTATACCTAGCCATGGTCTTGTGACATGCCCATTCTCTACCAAGTCGTTTAATATCGATTTTACTGTATTAATAGGAACCGCAAACCCGATTCCTTGTCCATACGGAATTTTTGCTGTGTTTATTGCTACTACTTCACCTTTTGTGTTAATTAGGGGACCGCCTGAATTTCCAGGATTTATTGCTGCGTCAGTTTGTACTAACTCCAAGATTCCATTTTCGAATTGTACGTTTCTGTTTAATGAACTGATAATTCCAGCGGTTACTGTTGGTCCCCCAGTTAGGCCGAAGGGATTACCCACAGCTATGACTATTTGTCCAACCTTAAGCTCTTCAGAATTTCCTAAATTCACAGGTTGAAATTTAACCGGATCTTTACTGTTTATTTCAAGAGGTTCAGCTCTAACTACAGCTAGATCGGTTTCCTCGTCTGTTCCAACAACTTTTGCACTTACCTGTTTTGAATCCCCAAGAGTTACTCTTAATGTATCAGTCTCATCTATCACATGGTTGTTTGTGAGTATATGTCCTCTATCATCAATGATTATACCTGACCCGACGCCTTGTACTGGAAATACTCTGAATACCTGGTCTTGCATCATCCTAACACTGGCAATGTTGACTACACTCTTGCTGACTTTTTCGACTGCATTTACAATAGATTCTTCTGACATTGGTATCAATTTACAATCACTTCTTCAAAAATTATATCGGTCATACGATATAATATATAGACATTAGCCTATTTATATATATCGTATATGCAATATGATAAGTTACTACAGGTTAAAGTTCCTTGGCTAGAGACCAAAAAGATAAAAATAATTATAGACGAATTCAGAGTTTCAGAACGTTCTAAACATTGCTAAATCCTTAAGTAAAGTTTTAAAGTAGACTTTATTGAAACTAGGTGGTTTCATTTATGCATTAATTATTTTGTGATAAAAATGAATGCAAGATTTCGCATATGATAGCGGGTTTCTCAACAAAGGGTGCATGGCCAGCATCTTCTATCATCTCAACTCTGTAATTCTTAAAAACTTGCTTGAACGGCTCACTATACTCTATTGGTATCAAGTTATCGCTTTTGCCCCATATTATCAATGTAGGAATATCTTCGATAGATTTTAATCTTGATAAGTCAATCTGTGTAGTAGTACTATTTTGGTAAGCTGATTCAAATGGATATTTTGCACCAGGTGAGTTAATCCTTGTTATAAAAATATTGATAATTACAGGCAAGACTTTCCAGGGTTGAGCCACCATTTGTTCAAATACATTCCTTACACTATCATATGATGGATATTTAGCAGCGTTAAGGTATTGCTCAAGTAGAGGTGTTGGTCCTTTCAGAAAGCCCGAAGAATCAATTAACACAAGCTTTTCTATCAGTCCCTTATTTCTTATAGCAAAATCAACAGCTATATATCCTCCTAGTGAATGACCTACTAATGTAATTTTTCTATCATCACCACTTAGTCCAATTTTCTCTATAAATTCTAGAATGAATTCTGAGAACTGTTCAATGGTATAATTAACATCTGTTGGTTTGTCACTTCCTCCAAAACCAATTAAGTCAACGGCTATCGTGTGATAATACATTGATATTGCATCAGGAATATCTAACCATCTATCAGCCGATGAACCAAGACCATGTATAAACAAAATGTGTCTATCAGAAATACGGACGCCTTGTTTTGATTCCAAGTATCTCATTTTGATATTATTATTTAGTAGTATAGATTTGTCTTGCATTGGTATGTGGATTTATCTAGTAATACCTTTTATATGCGCATCTTTTCTCAAGCATTTCGAATGATTATCTGGGAATAGAGAATATTAAGATGAGTTAGATTGTCATATTTCCGATTATTTTTAATGGTCTATCAGACATAATGCAGCATTAATGGTCTTATTAGTATATTACGATTGGTTTTATCAATTTTCCAAATCTAGTTGAAATAGCACAAATTAGAAATATAATATGGGTTGTGTGATTGCATTAGAGGCTTAGCATTTTAAAAAACAAGTTACCTTTAATTCCTTGCTAGTCATAGAAGATATGGGTATGCAGAACAGTGATGTAATATGGCTGATGTCTATTATTTCTCTATCTCTTGGAGGGACATTTGCAATTATTTACGTCATTAGACATTTCACAGACTATTTTGAAAGAAGAAAGAATAGATGATAGAAACCAAATTCTCCGTATTAACCTTTAAATCATTAAATTTTGAATCTTCTATTTATTTACTAAATTGTGGTATCAATACCATGCAAGTTCGGTGCGATAATTAAGCTTTATACTGGGCTTATTAAAAAACCGGCACTCACCTTAATTTTGGTATACTGGCCAATTAGTTAACTAATTATATATTTCATCTTCTCATAATCTATAATCACAAATATGAGCGCAAAAAAAGGTACTGAAAATAGGGACTTGGTTATTTGTAACAATTGTCTGTGGGCCGTATCCCTGTTAAAAGGTTCCCAAGTGTTTGATTGCTGTCCTGTATGTAACGACAAGGATCTAGAGGTTATCCCTGTTGAGGATTATGAGGATTATAAACTAGACATAAACCTAAAAAGAGGTTTGAGCATAGAGTTTACTGGTGAAGATTAATTCATCAAGCTTGATAACTAGCTTTTATTTTTATCTAAACGCCTTATTGTCCTAGATTCTAGCTAAACTAATGAATATTTTCACAATACTCATGTATGGTAATAGAATTCTAATATTGTACGAAAAAAATTTACTGGTTGCCGTATATGAACTATTTGTCGTTCTTTAAGCCAAACAGCTAAAACTGTAAGTAGTTGTGAAAAAGATCTTTCAACAGAGATTATCATCATAATTTGGTATTGTATTTTAATTAAAAAAAGATATAGATGCATTTCTATTGACTCCTATTAAATTTTGTTAACTTCATCTGCATTCCATACTTGGGGCGCAATGTGATTAAAGCTTTCAATTCAACTTTATGAGATGGAACATGTTTCATCCTCCATTGCCTGGATATAGTGGCAAGCAGAAGAATTGCTTCCAACCACGCGAATGGTTCTCCTATACATCCTCTAATGCCACCACCAAAAGGAAAGTAACTAAACCTTGGTAATTGTTTTTTAAATTCTTCTGTCCAACGACCAGGATAAAAACGATTGGGTTCAGGAAAATATCGAGGATTGCGATGCATTACATATTGACTCATTAAAATTATTGAGCCTCCAGGTATGCTATATCCTCCCACTTTATAATCGTCAATAACTTGACGGCCTAAAGCCCATGCGGGTGGATAGAGCCGCATAGATTCTGTCAAGATTTTTTCCGTATATTCTAGCCTTGGTACATCGTCTACTGTGATAGTTGTTCTGTTGCTACCAAAGATCGAATGAAGCTCTTCTTGAAGTTTTGTTTCAATTGTTGGGTGTTCGGACAAAAGATAGTATGTCCATGTAAGTGCATTTGCAGTTGTTTCATGTCCGGCCAAAAATATAGTCATTACCTCATCTCTCAGCTGCTCATCAGTCATTCTTCCTATCCCTGCCTCTTCGTCTTGTGCTTGCAGAAGTGTTGATAATAAATCATCATCTTCTTTTTTTTCATGTCCTTTATCCAGTTTCTTTCTATGCTCCTTGATCATTCTATATACAATTGAATCCAAGTCCCGTTTGGCTGTCTGAAATCCTTTGTTTATAGGTAAGAGGGGTATTTTTTCAATTAGTTCACCAAATGGCATCAGAAGACGGTTAAAATATTGCATGCATGTCTTGAGAGCATCACCTACCTCATCATGTCCTGGCTCGATATCGTAGCCTAATACAGTCTTACAAATAATTGCTAATGTAAGCTTTATCATTTCTTTATGAATATCGAGTATTGTTCCATCGTGCCAGCTATTACACATATCAATTGCTTGGTTCACCATAATATCCGCATAAGACTTAATTCGTTTAGGATAAAATGTTGGTTGTATCAAGTGTCGTTGTTTATCATGGTACTCCCCCTCACTGGTAACCAATCCATTACCCAAAAGACGCTTTGACACCTGCAATCCCCTACTTTTGATAAAATTCTTGTAATTAGTAACTAATACGTCTTCTATGTAATCAGGATGGTTTAAGAGATAGACGTTTTGTCTTCCGAATTTAAAATGGGCTATGTCTCCATATGTATGGGATATATCAATTAACACTCTAAGTGGATCCCGCAAAAATTTCCGAAGCAATCGGTATGGCAATATATAAGCTGGCCCTGGTGGATATTCAATCCCACTTTTCATGTAGTATTACTCCATATTCCTTATCCTTTAAATATTAACATTGTTTGGTGTTACTCTAGAACCTATAATTCATTCTACAGTTATGATAAGCTCTAACTTTATAATGACAAATAAGTTTAATAATTGAGACTATAGAAAAAGTTATGGATAAATCGACCCGAATATTTCGTATCCTTACTGCAACATTGGTAACTATCATAATCGTAGTATTTTCAGGTCAGAGTACAGTTACATTTGGACAATCAGATGCTCCTGTAAACAAACCACCTGCTATTCTTGTTTCATCACCAATCAAAGGTGAAATTAACCAACCTGTTACCATAAATGCATCTATTTCGGATCCAGAAGGGAATATAACTTCTATCATATGGAATCAAGAAGATGAATTTCCTCCTGTAAATATGAATATCTCACTGGATAAACAATCAATGTCATTTATTCCTAAACAGAACGTTACCTATGTATTCAGCATAGAGGTAGTTGATAATACTGGATCAACTACATTGAAATCGGCTCAAGTGAATGTTGGCCCCTAATTGCCTCTTCTCTCAAATTTTTCAAATATCAGTGGTATCAAGTCTTTCTTTTCTACTAGGCTATTTTATTTGCTTCTTTTCTTTAGATTCATCGGTGGTCGTTATTTTTATTAACATTAAGACCATTTAATTTTAAAATACTAAGATCTTTACATATCTAGGAATTTCATACCAGAGGATTTGTTACAGTTGTAGGAGGGTCACAAGTTACTACGTCCAGGATCTTTCAAATGAGACCTTCAACTTGATGTTGGCTATCATTTCAGATTATATTTACAGTAAATATACTGATAACATGTAATTTTTAGTCGGGTTCGGTAGGACTGATAATACCACTCTAATTTTGCAACCCCAGGTTAAAATAAGAGTTTGCGATAATTGAACACAATTCTAGATTCTAGATTCAAAAATATGACTTTGGCATTAAATAAGACTCCACCCTCAGACGTAAAGTCGTGAATAACGAATCAGTAATACATATTAAATCATTTGAGAACTCTTATTGGTATTCCTTTGATTTTAGCTAGTAGCGGAATATTTATGACCATTCTTCTAGCTGCAGTCTTTACTAGCCCTACTTCTTTAGGCTCATATGCATCGGCAAGTCAACTGACTAGTAGCCAACCCATCAATGGGGTTGTCATGAAAGGAGCTATTGCCAATATGAAACAGGATGACAACGGTTCGCCTAAAGCTCCATCGAATTACATTGAGGATAGCTTAAAAAAGATTTCCGGAGCGGGTTTGGATCATGCTAGATTCCTGTTCTATTGGGAAGCTTATGAAAAGGATCCCAAGGCTTTCATGAAGGAAATACAATCAGTAGCCAATGCAGCAGATAAGTACGGAGTGAAAATCATTTATGACAATCATCAATGGCACACTTCTTCATGGCTAGAAGACATAGGAACAGGTTTTCCTTATTCTCTGTTTCAAGGTAATTCAAAATATTCCAGAGGCGGTGGCGGTAATACTCCCGATAAAGCAGCGCAAGTCTTTTGGGGGGACTGGTGGAACAGATCTGTCAAAGATAAACAAGGAAAAGATGGCTGGACACTGATGGCAGATTTTCTTAAAAAAATAGTATTGACAGTAGATAATCATTCAAGTACTTTAGGGTACGAGATCCTAAGCGAGCCTCACGTTGACAAAATAGATCAATGGTCTAAAATAGGAAAATTTAATTCCTTTATAACTGAGGAGTTGAGAAAGATCACAGACAAGACTGTTGTCTACAGCATGAATATTCCAGTTGACTTGAATAACCCCATTAAAATCTCACCAGAAAACTTGGCAAAAATGGCGCCTTCAAATAAGGAGAATATCGCTTTCAAGATAAGTGTCTATGGAGTTCCTAATAGAGATGCGTACCAGAAGGAGAGATTTAATATTTTTTTGAAAACAAGGGATCTAACTGGAGTACCATTATACATTGGGGAGTGGAATAACGTTGTAAGGACAAAGAATGGCGGAATATTCAAACTCAACCCAGGTTTGAGCGAGCTTACGAAAACTAATGCTGGACAGATACTCGGGGCTTTCAAGAAAGCAGGAGTATGGGGCACGGCTTTTTGGAAGTGGGATTATAGGGATGCAGATACGACCAGTTTTAACTTGGTTGATGCCAAATTAAAACCCACCAAGTACTTGGGTATCTTAAAAGACGCGGTGGAAACGATTTATGGTTCTTCCAGTTTAGCACAAAATAGTAATGAACCCACCCTTTCTTCGACAAATGCACCGCAGGTTGGTCTTGATGCGGCCTCTTCCAATACTAATACCGAAATGAATGGGACATCAACTTCAGATGTTAAATCAACTTCAAATGGTACATCAACTTCAAATGGTACATCAACTTCAGATGTTAAAGAAAACAATATGATTAATGAACTTGTGAATACAGGAAAGTTCACACAAGATCAAGCCAAAGACTTCGTATCAAAAACGATGCAGAATGGAACCAATAGTACGTCAACTTCAGAAAATACTCAGTCAACTAGCAGTCAAGATAACAATGTAAATACTCAGTCAACTAGCAGTCAAGATAACAATGTAAATACTCAGTCAACTAGCAGTCAAGATAATAACAATAATCAGCCCTCTAATGCTAACACAAACAATCCTGAAAACTATGACGATCTCAACGACCTAGTACATGACATAAAAAATCGCGTCGTAGTTGATAAAGACATATCTTTGAATGCTTTTCAAGATTCAGGCGCTTATAAAGGGGCAGATGCAAATACGCAAGATTGTATAGACCTAGCAGGAAAAATAGGAGATAATCTTACTGATCAGGAAATAGTGCACTGTTCTGAGGATCCAAACTTTTATCAAAACCAAATATCTAATACGAACAACAATAACAACAATAACAATGCTGGTGATACCAGTAACTAGTATCTTCAGTACTTTTTTTATTCATTTCTAGAATCTCAGTGCTCAGATTCACAATGACTTGAAGTCTGCAAGAAAGTGGTTATAATAAATTGGTATTTTGTTTTCATAATTTTTGAATTCTAACATTTAGTATATTATTCATCTATAATCTTTATATTCTCCAAAATCTGGAGTGCATCTCTTATTGGCTCGTATACTTCAGGATTGTTCTTTTGATCGAGGTTACCGAGCATGGTATTTTCATATTATTATGGAAATTTTCTATAGAAACTAAATCCCCTGAAATGAAGGTTCCATGCACATTAATAGTAATTGGTATTTTATTATCTGACTTGCCAGTTGTTACAATTCTCACTAGGGATTCTAAACCAAGTATTATTTTCTTATAACGCTCAAGGATTTTCTCATTATCTAAATCTAATGACAAATTATCTGAGATATCTCGTCGTCGAATTTAAGGATTAATTTTTTTATAGTTTGTTCAACATCTTCTTACATAAACCCGTAACAACGATTCATTCCTGGTGGGTCCTTTGAGGGAACACATTTGACTCCTACCTCTGCCTGCATTATCTGCAGGGAATACACTTCGTGGAACTGTGATAAATGCGATTCCGTGGAGTATGTTATTCATTCCATAAATTATTGTAGACCAAATTACCTTTGATACCATAAATCAGACTCATTCAATACTAGAAGCCGATAAATTGCATAGCGAACTGAAGATTCTAGACTGGATATTATATCAGGGTTGTATTAATGAAAAATAGACTTTTCAAAGGTGTAATTAAGGTAAGGCAAGTTCTTATATTTAGTAGCATAAATATCATTACTCTTTTAACACAAATAGACAGCGGCCGGTGGGATTCTCTAAGCTTGATTCCACTCCCACCAGTCCTTACTAAAATTATTTTATATTTTGTTGTGGTAGTTAAAGTACGCAAAACTCTGCTGGTGGGATCATTCATCATTATTGGTTTATCATCTGGTCCCATCAGTTTTATTATTGATCAAAATAGTCTGGTGGGTACAACTTCTGTCCATACTTTTCTGCGATGCTTTGGAGTCGTTTTAGTTCATCCGGCGTCATTTGTGGAATAGGTAAAAAAGTATTGGCTGCTACTGGCTTTCCTATTTCTAAGAACATTTTCTCCATACCGGCAGGCGTCGTAAAACATAGAATGTGTGCCGTTTTATCTGTTTTATTGGTAAATTTATGTACTGGTCCATTAAAAGGTATATTTACATATGAGTCTTTTGCAGCAGTGTATACTTTTTCCCTTGTTATCACTTTAATCTCTCCATCTATAATGTAGAACGCTTCTTGGAAGGTGGCATGCGAATGAGGTACGGGTCCTCCTTTTGGAGGAATCAACATATCAACAAGAGCATAAGCGCCTCCTGTTTGCTCACCACCTATAATAATGCGATAAGTATCTCCTACAACTGATACACTAGGTCCTTCCTGTGCCGCCACGGCGGTAAGAGAGTTGTTTATATTTTCCATGTTTTTACACGTTGATTGTTATAATTAATGTTTTATCGAGATTGAATTTTCCCTCTTGTTTCCATTGATTATATAACTCGATAGGCAGCCTTTTGTTTCGATATTGTTTGTATGGTATTATAGGAATCTAATTTGTGAATCGAATTCAATAATTTATTGAAGTTAAACTTCAATTAAGAGAATTGATATTTGATAAAAAAATTTAGAGTTCGGATAGAAAAGAACGTTAGTAACCCATAGAATCTAATAACCTTCTACGCAAGCCGTTTTATAGTTTGTAGTACACCTGAACTATAACGTCTAAACACAAACGACTGGTGGGTTCCTTATTGTTATCTTGTTCATTCAATCAAAACTCATCCCATCAGTTGTTAATATTTATTTCGTTGCTGACATAATTGTTATAAAAATATTTTGTATTCTTTGAAGGTAACGTTAAGAAAATCTTACATTTTTATATTGTTTCGAATTAACCTTTATAAAATCTAAAGTCTAATTCAAGTCAATGGAATTCTCGACTACGACATTGGCTCTAATTGCTATAATCGCAGTGAGAGGACTTACTGGAGTAGTGGTAATAGACATTATTATCCCACTTCAAGATGCAGAAGCAAAAGGATGCCAGTTTCCGATTCTACCCTCCAATGTAAGTCAAAAACCCTGTTTTGAACATTAATGAAATTATAAATAAAATAAACCAAATGGATTCTATAATAGAAGCCGATCAATTGCATGGTGAATTAAGAATCCTAGATTGGATTTTATATCAAGTTTGCAGTAACGAAAAACAATTTAAAGGAATCGTGGGAAAATTATCAAAACATGTAATAGATAGCAGAAATATGTATATGCTTCTCGTAAATTATTGTTGATCTACAGATTGCAAGGGGCAAGATTGGACAATATTGATTTACAGATTATAAGGTTACTTGCTAGAGACTCTAGAACTCCTTACAGAAGCATAGCTGCTGATGTTGGAATAACACAAGGTGCTGCAAAAGAAAGAATTAATAAAATGCTTTCAAACGGAGTAATACAAAGGTTTGTTGTACTTATCAATCCCATAATATTTGGTTATGAAAAACTATGTGTTTTAATAGTTAAGAATATCACTAAGACGACTAAAGAACAAGACCTATTCAAAAAGTTAAGCCTTTTGGGAGACCTTGTTGCGTATTCAGAGGAACTAGAGGGATCTTATATATTCAGACTATATGTTAAGGATATAACACAATACAAGATAGAGACAGTAACTGATTTACTAAAACCAGCAACGGTAGAAGCTTTCTTTGCGGATTTTAGTCCACCGCCAACCATGAAAATTCATAGTTCTGATTTGGAGATTATGAAATGTTTACTATCAGATGCTAGAAAGTCAGTTGATAATATTGCTAAAGAAACTTCGCTTTCGCCTAGGACTGTGGCAAGAAGATTAGAAAAAATGAGAGGAAACTATGTTTCACAATTTACTATTTCAAGAAACTTAACTTCTATGCGATTAACAGGATATATGGAATTTGATGTATTAATTCACGTTGAATTAGCTAGACACCAGAGCGTCCTTGAAAAAATATATCGTGAATTGGACGAATACTTGATTTTTATTCCAGCTTGGTATCAAAGAGAAGTTATTGTCGCAGTATTCTTTTGTGCAAACATTTCTACAACCAAGTTAATATTAAGAAGATTAGAATCTTATAATGGGGTCAATAAAGTCGAGTCGTTCATAAGAACTAATATAACAATTAATCAAAACTGGTTAAAGAGGGAGATTGATAAAAGAATAACAACTAATCAGAACTATCTATCATCGTCGGCTGTTGCAACAACAGAAGACTGACTGATTTTTATACCCACACAATAAAAATCAGACAAATGTAAGAAAATTTAAACCAAAACTATACCTTGACTTGCACAATACCTAAATCAATCTTATCTTTATAATGATACATGACCTCTCGTAGAATGGGAAAGTCAACAACAGAGAATGCTATGCGCAGTCACTCTTATCAGCGCTTGACGGCCGATAATTCCCTCTTAGTTCTAATTGATCACCAAGTAGGACATTTGTTGACCATTAAGGACATAGACCAAGAAGAGCTGCGCCATAATGTGGTTGCGTCGGCACGCGCAGCCCGTGTATTAGGTGTCCCAGTCATTCTCACATCAACTGCGCCAGATATATTTGGACCGACTTTACCAGAGCTAACAGAAGCGTTACCAGATATAGAAAATATAGAACGAAGTATAATCAACGCTTGGGAGGATCCAAAGGTAAGGCAGGCTATAAAGGAGACTGGACGACGAAAGGTTCTCTTCTCGGCCCTAACTACTCATGTATGTCTGGCTTTTCCTAGCATCTCAGCTGCCAATGAAGGTTATGACTCATATGCTCTACTTGACGGTTCTGGTACATGGAATGAAACCTTACGGGTAAGCGCAATAGCTCAGATGCAGCAAGCAGGTGTTATTATTTCGTCAGGCTTCGCGGCGTTTGTTGAGATGGTTCATGATAATGCAAATCCGATTGCTCCCAAAGTCTATGCAGCTCTAGATCTTCCAGGTGGCAAATCACTATCACAACTACTCAAGCGCAGGACGTAACCAAGGCCTTAATAGGCTGAATTCTAATTGAGGATGAAGATTATCGTGTTGTGTCTTATTTCAGTTAGTGAAAATACCAAGGTATCCTAGGCACCATATATATGACTGAACAACACAGCTCGCCTAAATCAGTTCTGTCAAGTCAAAGACTATTCAGAGCTCTGTGGATAGCCAATACAGCCTCAAATGTTGGTTCTTTCATGCAAAGCGTTGGTAGTGCTTGGCTGATGACATCGCTTTCCGCTTCACCATTAACCGTTGCGCTTTTGCAAACAGCAACTAGTCTATCTATTGTACTGCTAGCCTTACCAGCAGGTGCACTTGCAGATGTATTTGACAGACGTCGCCTACTTTTAATAACACACTATTTTATGCTTGTAGTTGCGGCAACGCTTGCCTTGCTTACTCTGACTGGATTTATTACACCATCTATTCTTTTATTATTAACCTTTCTTTTGGGCGTGGGCGCGGCGGTGAGCCTGCCAGCAGCAATGGGCTCTGCGATGGAACTGGTACCAAAACCTGATGCACAGCATGTTATAACACTTGGAGGAATAAGTATCAACATAGGATTTGCCGTTGGCCCAATATTAGGCGGACTGGTAGTAGCAGCATATGGACCTTGGTCTGTGTTTATGCTAAATGCACTGTCATTCGTAGGTCTCATACTATTTCATCAGAGATGGCATAGATCTCCATATTCTGGCCAACTACCACCCGAACGTGTAGTTGGTGCGATGCGCGCCGCATTAAGATATGTACGCCACTCCACACACATACATGGATTATTTGTTCGGGATTTGGCATTTTCTATCAGTAGCAGTTCGCTGATGGCACTATTACCAGTCCTAACTAGGCAAGTATTGGGACTTGGATCAACGGGTTTTGGAGTACTGGTAGGATGCTTTGGCCTTGGGGCTATAATCGGAGGTTTCATTGTCCTTCCACGATTGCCAAAGAAACTTTCGATAGAATGGAAGACAGGCGGAGCGATTTTAGTATTTGCTGGTACTCTCATAACTTTGGCTTTTCAGCCGAATTTTGTCATTCTTTGTTTTGCAATGATAACAGGCGGCATTGCACAACTCATCATAATATCCGGCCTCAACTTTTCAGCATATAGATCTGCTCCAAAATGGATTGGAATTCGTGTATTGTCTATCCATATACTCGTATTTCAAGCAGGTGTGACTGGTGGAAGTGTATTGTGGGGTACTCTTGCGGACTTGCTTGGGGTTCCTAATGCATTGTTACTTGCTTCCATTGCATTGATAGGTGGTTTGACTACAATGACTCGATATAAATTATTGTTGCATGGCAAAGATCTTGACATTATTCCAGCTCTAAATTGGCCACTACCACAAGTAACAGCCAATATAAGGCCAGATGATGGACCAGTATTAATACAGATTGAATATATAGTAGATATAGCAAAATCAAAGGATTTTGAATTTGCAATAGAAGAGCTAAAAAATGTCCGCCTGAGAGATGGAGCGACAAATTGGGGTGTTTTTCATGATATTTCAAATCCTGATCATTATGTTGAGACATTCATCGCCGAATCCTGGGCTGAGCATTTGCGTTATCATGAACGCTTTACAAATATAGATAGAGAAATAGAAGATCGTGTTCTTTCCTTTCATATTGGCAAGGCTGCTCCCGTAGTTAACCACTTTATTGGCTTAACAAGCTAATGATCCTATAATTTCATTTTTGTCTGACCTATGTTAGAATCTGTTACTCGGGATCTAAAAATAGTGTCAAGTATGATCACGAGCGACCAGCGCCACGACAAAACAACTTAAGGTTACAAAAGAAAATATTCACTCAAATAGGAAGGTTCCTATTCCTGGAGTACGTTATGAACAAATGATGGCGGCCTGACCTTTCTCGTTCAAAGAAGCAAACATGTGTTCTATAAATGCAAAATCAGCCTTGTCTTTTTCAGGAGGAATTCCAAACCTAAATCTGTTATATGGGTCTTTAGAAGCAACTTTTGAATCCCAATTCATGGAAAATGGGAAATTGGCTAAAACCTTATCATATTTGTTAAGTCGGCCTCCTTCAACAAGTCTTGGATTTGATAACGTATCACCGTATTCAATTTCAAAATCTATGATATTATGCAATATCAGATTCATCTTACACATTGCAAGGTTTCCATAGTTGCTTTCCTGTCCATGTAATACAAGACTCCTTGGTTCTCCCTTGTTCCTTTGAACATACTTTGCAGATTCAATGAGCATACCACCGGAGCCACAAGTAGGGTCGCAAATTTTCATCCCATCTTTTGGTTCAACTAGATTTACGAGCAATCTAACTATTTCTCTTGGTGTGAAAAACTCACCTCCTTTTTTCTTTGTTTCATCCGCAAACTCTGCTAGTAGATATTCATAAGCGTCTCCAAAGATGTCCTCTTTTTCCAAGTCTTCATTTCGTAATCTAGGGGAATTGAAATGAGAAATTAAGGCACGGAGTTTGTCGTCAGGATATTTTCTTTTGTCATTATATTTTGTATTAGTTAAAACACCTTCTAATTTTGGATTCTCTCTTTCAATTATACGACATACATCATCAATCTTTTCTCCAATGTTTTCAGCAGTCGATGACAGAACAGTCCATCTTGCATTCTCAGGAATGTAAAAATTATGTCGTCTTTTATTATAGGCTTCTTTTTTGTTTATACCTTTCTTTATTAGACTTTCGGCATTTTCTTCAAAAGTGTCATTCAATCTCTTTAGGAAAAGCAGAGTCATTACAGGTTGACGATACTCTGAAGAATCAAGTGAACCTCTTAAAATGTCGGCAGCACTCCAAAGATGGGATTTAAGAAATTCAAAAGAAATTTTCTGGCTATCCAATGAATAGTTAACGGGTTTAACGGATTTTTGATTGTGTGGTTGTTTGTGCAAATACTTTATCATAATTTTTTAAGACTTATGTTTAAAGTTTATTAAAAAATTATCATCATTTAAATATCAATTTCAAATTAGCAGATTCCTTGAAATAAATAGGCATTTCGTTTAGAGTATAATTATGTCCAATAATTATGAAATCAAAATCCATGATGTAATCACAACTGCCGACTTAGAACAGAAAATTGAACCTACTAAATTCGTAAATTATCCTTAGGGAACTTATGATTTAGAATATTATGGTGAACGATGTGGTATGCCTATTCATTTTTGTTTAGCTTTATGTTCCTCAATCAATATCTTGACAATATCTTCAAGTGAACGTTCTTTTCCATCCTTCATTGTATGTTCCGCTCCTATTTTTAATAGAGATTTCTTGGTTTCATCTCCTACCCTCATAGTAGAGACCATTATGGTCTTAGAATATACTTACCTCCATATAACCATAATATATACTTTGTATATGAGCTATACTTATATAGTATACATTGTATACATGGGACATGTCAGAAACTTTTATAACTACAGTTACATCTATTGGTGGCGGCTTTTTCACCGGTATAATTCTTGGTTATTTTCTAAAAAAAATAATTAAAATACTAATGTTCGTTGCAGGTGGCATAGTTGCTTTATTATTATATCTTCAGCAACAACAGGTAATTTCAGTCGATGTTGAAAAAATGGAAGCTTCGTCAACTTTTATTTTTAATTCAGTCGCTTCCTCTTTTGATAAGATGACTCAAACTGGTGACATGGCAAGTTTGGGAATCCCACTAGCAGGCGGCCTTTCAGTTGGATTTGCAATAGGTCTGATGAAAGGATAACTAGAAAGGTAACAAAAATATGAATAATTTCTTAAAACAAAGTTTAACCGGATTATTTAAGGAGGTTCTGCGTGTTAATAAACCACTTAGATTTGAAGAAATTGTAGGCCACAATGATATTAAACAAATCTTCGTAAAGGCTATGCTTTCTAAGAGACCAGTTCACATCTTATTAGTGGGTTCGCCTGGTTCAGCTAAAACCATGTTCTTGACAGAAATAATGAGGCATCACAAAGCGAGTTGCTTTGTAGTTGGAAGCAATGCGACTAAAGCAGGGCTAGTGAATCAGTTGTTTGAAAGAAGACCAAAGTTTCTGTTAATAGATGAATTGGAAAAGATGAGTATTACAGACCAAACATCTTTGTTACACTTGATGGAAACAGGAATAATATCGGAAACTAAAATTAACAAGACAAGACAAATAGAACTAACCTCATGGGTTTTTGCTACGGCGAATTCTTGTCAAAAAATAATCGAGCCTCTTCTGTCAAGATTCGCCATAATGGAAATCCCAGAATATACTTTTGAGGAATTCACAGAAATTGCTTTAATTAGACTTGGTAGAGAGAATATTGACAAACCAATAGCTCTTTCCATTGCAGAAAAAGTTTGGCATGAATTAGATTCAAAAGATATTAGAGATGTTATCAAGGTAGGAAGACTTGCAAGTTCCAGCGAAGAGGTAACCTTTGTTGTTAAAATGTTAAAGAAAAGGATATCAAAATCACAATATTGTGCTTGTGGGAATGAATAAGAAATGAATTCTTGCTCTACTTAGTTGGAATGACATCAGGCTAATTTTCTAATGATTTCATCTGCAGTTTCTGCAGTTTCTAATCATGCAGGTCTTAACAGGCTAAATCCAAGATTTTTTCCAACTATAGGAGTCACTGTTGACTTTAAAACTGAACGGTGGAGTTTTGCAGTAGAATAACAACGTTTTAATAAATTCATATAAAAGTCTGAATAAGTATTGCAGGTCAATAAGCAATTGTTGTTAATTCGATAGGTTATTCCGTGATTGAGTGGCTTTTTAATGTACGGTGGAGTTTTGCAGTAGAATAACAACGTTTTAATAAATTCATATAAAAGTCTGAATAAGTATTGCAGGTCAATAAGCAATTGTTGTTAATTCGATAGGTTATTCCGTGATTAACCGGCTTTTTAATTAAGACCGGCTTTTTAATTATATTAATTTATAAAATACACAAACAAGCACATTGAATTTATTCTCTAAATCGTAACAAATCGGTGGGACCGATTTTATTGTCAAAAGAAACTCTCTGTTTGCAGTTGCCATACATTTTCCAAAAACTTTAACTCTGTCCAGCATATAGGCCATCTCAGATTTCCTATTTGCCTTGTTGAGCGCTAATTCTTATGCCTTTAAAAAATCAAAAACGTGATCGCCCTAAAACTTCCAAACAGTGAGGAAAATGAAGAAGTAGTAGGTTTATTAATTATATTTAGTAATGTTTGGATATTGATTACAAATCATAAAAGGTTCCCACAGAAATCATTTGTTTTGACCTCTTTGTTTATAGTAGTAATATCAGGAATAGTATTATTCAGTGGAACCAGCATTAATTTGTATAACATCAATAATCAAGCACAAGCACAACAACAAGCAGAGCATACGAAGGTTAGCAAATTATGGGAAACACCAAATGACTTGAAGAACCCAGAATCTGTAGCTTATGCACCTAAGCAAAATGTCTTGTTTGTTTCTAATGTAGATGGAAAACCAACTCTAAAAGATCAGAATGGATTCATTTCCAAGGTTTCACCTTCTAATGGGAGCATAATTGAATTAAATTGGGTAACAGGACTAAATGCACCAAAGGGTATAGCTATTTCTAATAATAACAGTAGATTGTATGTTTCGGATCTCACAGATCTAGTCGAGATAGATGTTGACAATGGAAAAATAATAAAGCGTTTTAATGCACCCGGAAGTGCTTTTCTTAATGATGTTGTCTCAGACAATCAGGGAAATATTTACGTATCTGATACAATTACCAATACTATCTACAAGCTAGATGTAAATAATAATACGGCTTCATTACAAGCTTGGTTACAAAGCCCACAATTAAATGGTCCTAATGGTTTGCATGTTGACAATCGTAAAAATAGACTAATTGTTGCTTCTTTAGGAGATCTGAGTAAACCCGGAGCTGGCATAGAAGTTGTTGATTTAAAAAGTAAGACAATAAGCACTTTAGGAAAGGAAGGAACGACCTCTCCGATTGGCGGGCTTGATGGAATAGAATCTGATACTACGAATTCACATTACTATGTTACTGACAATCCTGCAGGAAAGCTATACATTGTTAACGCTGACGGAACAGGATATGGAACTATGATAGATTTACACAGACAAGGGACTGCTGACCTAGGATTTATACCAAGCCAAAGCACAATTATAATACCTCTTATGCAGGACAACAAACTTGTAGCTTATAAGTTAGCAGAATAGAAGCGTATGTAGAGTTGCGAATAATTAATTTAATTCTTTACAGACGGGATAGTATCCTGTGCATTGAAACTCGAATAAGATAACGAACTTTATGACGTATAACACATTGTTGGATACTTTGGATTTTGTGGAATTCGAAGTGTTAGCACTTGACTAAAAGAGTTCTAACTTTAGTAAAGTTCCTTCATGGTTCATTGTGTCTAAATCTAAAATTGGAAACAGTAAGCATTTATCTTGTTTTCTGGTATAAAAAGTAGTATCAATAAATAGCCTCCCCTGTTCTATCAAAGTCTAGGTTCGAATGCCTTGGGATTCGGACACCGCATGTATTGGGGTTCTGTTTCAAGTTATTTAATTTTTTCACGCATTTAGCGACTTAAGACATGAACTATCAGATCCCCTAAGTTACTTATCACTATTCTTGAGAGTTTAGACTTGACCAACAAGAACATTCCGTCTGTGTGCAGGTAGGGCATTGATACGGGGAAATGCTTGATTGACATTCTTTCGGTGTGCAGTTGCAAATTGAGCATTTCATAAGCTAGCGTAATGAATGTTGGAAGAACTGTTAAGAAATTTAGGTTGAATGAATCAAAACCTTTACCTTACATTATTGTTAGATTAACATTAAGTGGGGTGATGCTATGAACACTAAAACATGTAGTCATTGGGCTTGTAATAAAGCAGATAATACATGCGTAGGATGTGGTGCTATAATCTGCCCGCTATGTCTAAAAGAACCTGTAAATTGCAAATGTGAAAATAAAGATATTTGTTGCACATCATGAATTACAGCTAGTCTATCGTTATTTAGAGTGGATGCTCACCTTTTTTTTCATAACGGTGCTTGCTACATCTAAGACTACCACTAGACTTCGACCTATGAAGTCTAATTACTATAAGTCCATGATAAGCTACCACTCTTCAGTTTCCTTATACGTAATAACAATAAGATTCGAAAGATAAGAAAAAAACTAAATTTAATAGCTATGTATTACAACTAATCTTGTGAGCAAAATTTGGGATAAGGTTAATTCTAATGATTCAGCGTTCTTTGGGGAAGACCCCAGTGATTTTGCTCAAAGTCTGACATAAGAAATTGCATGGAGTGTTTTCAAAAAATAAATCTTCAGCTTTTAAACCATGAACCTTTATCGCATGATCTGCACCTTTGCTCAAGATTTCATCTTCTGTTTCACCCTCAATCACGTAATCGCAATCCAGTCCTGTTTCACGGCAAGAAAGGCGTAACAATACAGTATGCAAATAATACGCCACATAAAGTATTAAGTTTTCTTATTCAAATATCTTCCAAACTACAAAATCTGGGGGCACAGATTGACCTTTGAAGGTTTATTTAAGATGTTTGGATAACTTATGTGCTTTGAAGCTATTATCACTAAACGTCGGTCTTCCACGCCAAGTGAGATTCCAAGATGAACTTGTAACTACAGGAATCTTTAAGGAACCTGTTCGTGGTCGTATAAGACTACGGGAACTCAATCTCGACGGAGATAAGCAGGCTGACTTGACAGTACATGGTGGTGTCGACAAGGCCATCTATGCCTATGCAAGTGAACATTATAGCTACTGGCAAAAGGAATTCCATGACATGTCCTTGCCTTGGGGTATGTTTGGTGAAAATTTTACTACAGAAGGAATGTTTGAAGAAATGGTTAACATTGGAGATCAATTCCAGGTTGGAACAGCAAAAGTCGTGGCAACCCAGCCTAGGATGCCTTGTTATAAACTTGGAGTAAAATTTGGAAGAATGGACATAATTAAAAGATTTTTAGCAAGTGGTCTTACAGGTGTCTATTTCAAGGTAATGAAGGAAGGAGAGTTAGAACAAGGTGACGTAATTAAACTTATCAAAAAAGATGAAAATAGTGTTACGGTAAAGGATATTGTCAGGTTATACACTGTAAATAAGGACGATGTTCAAACAATAGAACGAGCCATAAAGGTTAAAGATTTACCAAACGGTTGGAAGTTTCATTTCATCGAACAGTTAAAGCAGGTAAGAAAAAAATGATCGCCATCATAAGCTGGCATACAAGCAGATGAGATGATCCATGAAAAGCAAACTAATAGATAACTATGGTAGAATTGCAAAAAAGCTAAGGGTCTCTGTCACAGATAGATGCAATATGAGATGCGGGTATTGCATGCCAACAAACAATACAAAGTGGTTTGATAGTACTGAAGTTCTCTCTTTTGAGGAGATAATTAGGCTTTCATCTATTTTCGCTAATTTAGGAGTTGAGAAAATAAGAATAACAGGAGGCGAGCCACTGGTCAGGCCTATGATAGAAAACCTAATTAAATCAATTGCAAAGATACCCCACATTAAGAGCATTGGGCTAACAACCAACGGGTTACTACTTTCAGATAGAGTTAAAAAATTAAAATCTAGTGGCCTTAACAGCGTGAATATTAGTCTAGATTCATTTAAAGAGGATAGATTTAAGATGATGACTGGGATCAATGGATTAGACAAAGTTATAAGTTCAATCCAAAAAGCAAAAGATGCTGGACTTGATGTAAAGATAAACACAGTTGTCGTCAGGGGTTGGAATGATGACGAAGTTGTTGAATTTGCCAATTTTGCAAGACGCACAGGCATCACTGTCCGATTTATAGAATTTATGCCATTAGACGGAGCGGGGATATGGAGAAGTGATCTTGTTTTTAGTAAGAAGGAAATGATCGAAAAATTAGAGTCCAATATTGGGAAAGTGTTTCCTGTCTTAGAACAAGAGATATCAGCACCTGCAAAACTATATTCTTTTTCAGATAGAATCGGCACCGTCGGATTTATTCCCTCTGTAACAGAGCCCTTCTGCAATCAGTGTGATAGGATAAGATTAACTTCTGATGGAAGATTTCTTACATGTCTATTTGAGAACCCTGGCTTCGATATCAAGAGTTATCTGCGCAGAGGAGCATCAGATGAGGAGCTTAGCCAGTGCTTGATTCACTGTATGACTATGAAACAGGAAGGGATAGTGAGCTTGATAAGAATTAATGGTCTTAAGCCAAAACTAAACCTCATGCATACTATTGGTGGATAAGCTCAATATGAGATCGAATGTCTCTGATAACGACAAAATAAAAGTCAGATTATTTGCAATATTGAGAGAAGTGGTGGGTGAAAGGGAAATAACAATAACTGTACCTAGTGGCGTCACAGTAAGCTACTTAAATAATGAAATATTAAAGAAGTATCCACAGCTTAAATCGTTTAGTAACAAATTTGTAACTTCTGTAAATTGTAAGGTTACTACTGGCGAGACCATTATTACTTCCAGTGATGAAATTGCTCTTTTGCCGCCAGTCAGCGGGGGATGAATTCTTGATTCGTGTTACCACCAATCATCTAAGCTTGCAAGATGTAATGCGTGAACTAGAGGACAATTCTGCAGGTGCATTATCCATCTTCATGGGCAATGTCCGTAATCGAGGGAGTTTTGGTAACGTTTCGGAAATCTATTACGAGGCTTACAGTGAGATGGCAGAAGAAAAAATGAGAGAAATTGAAAATGAAGCACAAACAAAGTGGGGAATAAAAAAATTAGTAGCAATTCATAGGATCGGCAATTTAAAAGTCGGTGAGAACAGTATTATAATTGGGGTATCTTCTGAGCATAGGCACGAAGCTTTTGAAGCATGTAAATATATCATAAATAATGTGAAAACTCGGGTACCAATTTGGAAAAAAGAAATATCTGAAGAAAGTCAGAAGTGGACTGATGGGATCTTACTTGGGTAGAGAAAGAATGAATGATAAAAAGAGCAAGGGCATGTTTGATGTTGCTGCTAAGCCAGATTCATACAGAACCGCACGGGCCCAGGCAGTATTGAACATCGACGCTAATACGGCAGTATTGATTGGCCAAGGAAAGTCACCCAAAGGTGATATTGTGGAGGCAGCGAAAATAGCGGCTACTTCGGGGGCTAAGAAAACTTGGGACCTTATACCATACTGTCATCCAATACCTCTAGATCACATTGAGGTTCAAGTGTCAGTAAAATCCCAAGAAATTGAAGTCGACGTAGAAGTTAAAAGTATATGGAAAACAGGGGTGGAAATGGAAGCTCTCAGTGGAGCTTGTATCGGTGCATTGACCATATATGATATGCTAAAACCCATAGACGATTCATTATTCATCTCATCTGTCAAACTTGTTGAAAAGTCAGGAGGAATAGGCGAATTTGCAAAAAAGGAGGGAAAAAAGATCAGAGCGGGTGTGATAGTCGTCAGCGATTCAGTTGCAGCTGGAAAGCGAGTAGATAAATCTGGAAAATTCATCGTTAATTCCTTAAAAGATAGAAGTATTGACGTGATCGAATACAAAGTGGTGCCTGATGATAGTTCTGTTATTGAGAAACTCTTAAGGAAATATTCAGATGATCTCCATTTAAACTTGATATTGACTACTGGAGGAACAGGACTTGGCCTCAGGGACGTAACACCTGAAGCTACAAAAAAGGTCATAGAAAAGGAAATAACCGGAATTGCCGAGGGGAGTAGAGCATATGGTCAGAGAAGAACACCATTATCTATGCTCTCAAGAGGAGTTGCGGGCGTAAGGGGAACAAGTCTAATAATCAATATTCCTGGAAGTTTAAGGGCAGTATCTGAGTCCTTAGATTTCTTATTTCCGGGGTTAGAGCATGCGTTCAAGATGATGGAGGGACACGGCCATTAATGAAATTTTATTGTTAATACTTGTTCCTCTTTTCTTTGCAATAAGTTTTATTTATTCTAGTGTTGGACTTGCAGGAGGAAGTAGCTATATTGCCATTCTAGTACTTGTTGGAATAAATCTATACACCATCCCTCCGGTGTCATTGGCTCTGAACATAGTTGTGGCTTCAACGGCCCTCTTCAATTATTTGAGAGCTGGTCACTTATCGCTTCGTATTTCTATTCCGTTACTAATCTCAGTACCATTTGCTTTTATTGCTGGTTCTGCTGTACTACCAGAAAATCTTCTCGTATTAATTTTCGTAATTTCCCTTTTTTCAGCTTCGGCCATGCTGCTATTAAGTGGCAGCCAAATAAAAATAAGGCAGGAGAAAATACGAAAATTAAATCTAAGTGTACCTAGGCTTTCATTAATCACATTACCATTAGGTGCTATTCTAGGGACTGTTTCAGGCCTTGTTGGTATTGGTGGAGGTATCTGGTTATCGCCAATCTTGATATTAACTGGTCTAGCAAATCCAAAGACAGCTGCGGCCTCAGCAAGTTTATTTATACTCACAAATTCGGTTAGTGGGTTTGTTGCCCATTCAATTACTAAGGAAGTTGATTTTGCACTGATTTTACCATTGGCCTTTGTCGTCCTTCTTGGAGGTTTTCTGGGCTCCAGGTTGGGGGCCTTTAAATTGAGTCACGAAAAATTGATTTTTATTGTAGGAATTATAGTAGCAGTCGCAGGGATTAATCTAGCAACCAGACTATTCAAATAGAATTTTAATCATGAATTATGCTCTCTAATCATCTAGAGTAATATACAAAATCTATCGGGTTACCTGACGAGAAAGAAAGGCCGGGAAGTAGGTTGACCTTTATTTGTTGTCCTTTGTTCATCATTGTTACTCCTTCTGGTACCATAACAAATCCATTTGCTCTAGTTAGAACTGTTATATTAGTAGTTTCACCGGTTATAGGTATTGCTTGAATGTCACCAAATCTTGATCGCCCCAGTTTTACATACAATATTTTTAGAAAGCTTTGAAATTTCTTACGTGCATGCCAACTATGAACGAGCCTCGCTATTATAATCCCATTTTTGTATGTGGTGAGCCCCAACATGGCTCTCAAAAGAGGTAGTACGAATACGATAAAACCATTAATTGCTCCTTGTACTGGTCCAGGCAAGATAATAATTGGTTTGGACTTTAAGACAGCCAGTCCAATCACTCTTCCACGATCAAGTTTGATACCATGCACTAGAATTCCTGGTTTTCCCAATCTGTTGATTGATTCAGCGACAAGATCCCGAGCTCCTACAGATGAGCCACCTGTTGTGATAATAATATCGCTCTGAACTAATGCCAGCTTTATTTTCCTTTGTAATTCGTTAATGTTATCTTTGGTGACTCCTAGATCTAGCGAAAGTCCACCGCTTGCTTCGATTAGTCTAGAAATGATTCTACTATTGGTATTTAGGATTTTACCTTTATTAATATCATCCAAGTTATCAGTAAGCTCGCTACCGGTGGGAATTATCGCAATAATTGGTTTTCTAAAAACTTTTATTCTGCTAATACCAAGCATAGATATTAATGCTAAATCTTGAGCTCTAACTATATGTCCTTTATGTAGTAACAGCGCTTTCTTTTTGATCTCATTTCCTGCATAAGATATAAATGATCCTCTAGGAAAGGAGGAGTAAATTTTTATTGATCTGTTTTTATGTACTGGCTCTGTATATTCAATGGGAATAACAGTATCTGCTCCAGGAGGTAAATATCCACCAGTAGAAATCCTAATGGCTTCTCGTCTATGTAAGAAAGGCTTTGGCAAAATATCAAATCTCATTTGACGTGCAACTTTGAGAATAACAGGATGATCGCGAGAGGTCTCTTTTATGTCTACATACCGTACGCCAAATCCATCCATGTGAGAAGAGTTTCTAGCCGGAATGTCAACATTTGATATGATGTCATTGTAAAGTACTCGTCCAAAAGAATCAAAAGTATGAATCGATTCTGCTGAACGCTTCATCTTGATACTGCGTACGACTTTACCATAACTAGCTCCGACCGAAGTATATGACGAGGGTGTCCAATGCATCGTCGTAGTATAGATGTTTGAATATTTAGATGATATGATTTGTCAGATATTGGATTGTTTCTTTCTACTGGCAGGGTATTTTTTTAGAATTTCGTACTCTTTATATCGTAGGTTTCGATCAAATTTTTATGAATGAAAATGCTACAATAGTGCTACTATTTATCGGATTAATGGTGTCATTGCATGTTGGGAAGTCCACGTTTTTAGTGGATCCCGTCTTCAGTTTGGTTCAAGATCAAAAGGATACAAACGGTGTGCAGAGTAACGATAACGGGACAACTAGTAATGGAAAAAATATGACAATAAGTACTAGGAATATGACTTTTGGATCCTCACTTGACAATGCCAAGATGCATTTAATGGAAGCTATAATGGATCTCAAGGAAGGCAATACGAAAGGAGCAATTATGCAACTTAATATGACAGAAGAGGGAATTAAGATGCATGAAAAAGAGATGATGCAAATGATGATGAAACAAAATATTTCAAATAGTACAGCTGTACCTGAAAAATAAAACACCATGAATTTCAGTATGGAAGTGGATACTATTTTCTTAAATTCATAGGAAAATGAGATGTGGAAAACCTTAAATCATTTACTCTTAAAATAAAAGCGTGACAGCTACAGCAGGTCACCAACTTAGAAGGTCTTTTATTGCAGGAATAGTTGCTGGTGCGCTAGCTATTGGAATTTCACTGCTAATCAGATCACTTGCTGGAGGGCCATTTCTTCCTGAGCTTGCATCGCAGACTTTATTTTCACTCACCCCAGGAGAGTTCGAGTCACAAGCAGTCGAGAACTTTGGACCTCTTGCAAAATATTCTGCTTTTACAGCCGCCATTATAATTAATTTCATCTTATACGGTCTGTTTGGAGTTATCATAGATAGAATTCACATCAAATTAAAAAAGAGCGGCTATGTAAGAAAGGCATTACTATCTTCGTTAGTTGCATACATCATCTTACTTATCATATCTGTTGCGCTAGTAACAACAATCCAGTTGAGATCCCCTACTGGAGCAATCTCAGTTCCTATCCTAGCAATCTCGTTAGCCATACCTCAAATTGTATTTGGGTTTGTGTTCGCTTCCTTCTTCAGGATCAGTAAACCAGTAAAAAAGGTTACTGATGTCAATGCTTATCAGTCGCCTCCTAACATTCAACGGAGGAACGTTAGTAGAAGGGACTTTCTTCAATTTATTACAGTTTCAGCAGTAGCTTTTCCGATTTTATATTTCGGATTAAATCGCTTGTTTTCAGAACAAAGTCAAGGACAGGAAGAACAGGAGCTCGCATCGTCTTCACAATTACAGCCAAAATCAAGACCATTAGGTTTTGAAGATCCTATGTTAGCCCCACTTCTTGCCTCCGAAGTGACTCCTACTTACCTCTTCTATAGAATTGATATAAACCCCATAGTTCCAGCGGTCGATGAAAAAACATGGAACCTTAACATAAAGGGTTTGGTCAATAACCCATATACAGTTAATTATGATGAACTGAAGGCTATGCCTGCTGTAGAACAGTATGCTACCTTACAATGCGTGAGCAATAAGATTGGAGGTGATTTGATAAGTAATGCGTTGTGGAAAGGAGTAAAGCTTAAGCAAATCCTCGAAAAAGCTAAAGTCAAGCCAGGATCAAAATACATAGCATTCAGATGCTCTGATGGTTACGATGTTGGTATCCCATTAAAAAAAGGACTTATGGAAGGAACCATATTGGCATACGAAATGAACCTGGCTCCTTTAACTGCAAAACATGGGTTTCCTGTTAGGGCTATTGTACCGGGATTGTATGGTATGATGAACCCCAAATGGATAACAGAGATAGAGGTTGTTGACAGTGTATATGAGGGCTATTGGCAAAGAAATGGTTGGACTAACAATGCGGATGTACATACTACTTCAACTATGCTTATTCCTGGAGATGCAGAAGCAAGGGATAGATTTAGGAGATTAGATGAGATGCCAAAAATTGTACCTGGACAAAAAGCCCCAATTGCAGGGATAGCATTCGGAGGTGATCGTGGAATTTCAAAAGTTGAGGTAAGCACTGATGGTGGTGCAACTTGGAAATCTGCTATTATCAAAGACCCTCTATCTCAATACACATGGGTTCTATGGACTGCTGGTTTTACCCCGATAGATAAGGAACATTACAATATAATTGTCAGAGCAACCGACAAGACAGGGCAAACACAGACAGCTGAATTCAACAAACCGTTTCCAGATGGAGCCACTGGATACCATACAATAACAGCATAGGAATTAATTACCAGATTTTAACTGTCAACTATCCAATGGTCTTCACTTTACTATAGGGGTATCAGGTAACAAAGAGTGTAACTGAATTTTTCATAATCACAAAGTTAAATCAAAGATAGAAGCAGAAGGATTTTCTTGATTTGGCTACAATTCTATCAAAAATAAACTTTATCTATTGATGTCGGAGAACTTTACTTAATGTTTGAAAATACCCACTTTGACAGATTGTCGGTTTGTGTCTTGATTTTATTATTGGCTCTTTTAGGAATATCATTATCTTTTCTTTCAAATGCTGCGGAAGATTCTGATGGGCTAAAGCAGCGATCTATGGAGGCCTTTAAACAATTTAATGCTATGACAGAGGACCAAAGAAACTCAGCTATAGAGAACATGAGTGAAACAGATATGAACATGGTTATGATGGGGGCTGCGCAAATTAACAACGAGGTAAATGAAACTATACAGGCAATGGCTCCGCCTAATACAGAGATGGCATCAATCTATGATTTAAGAAGTGGTAATTTTACAAACTCTGGAAACATCTCAAAAGTCAGTGGAATTTCAAGAATTCTCTCTGTAAATGATAATGAGTTCCTACGATTTGAGCACTTTAACATAACGAATGGACCAGAGCTTCATGTATACTTTACTAACAAAGGAGATTTAGTAAATAGTAAGGATCTCGGTATACTTAAAGGAAATATAGGTCCACAAAACTACTTTTTAGGTAATATTGCTAACCAATATGACACAGTAGTGATTGCCTCAAAGCCATTTAAGATGGTGTATGCAAAAGCGATATTGGAACCCTGATCACGTTTGAAGGTTTGAATAATTGTGAAAAAAGAAATTAGATTGGAATAGAAATGATCATGATTTTGATGGCACTTCAAATATAGTATGTCAGTCAAATTTACCATTCAACAATTGATTATAGACGATAGGTTGCAATAGGAAATCAGGTTTAGGTTACTCTCCAATTCTATGATCTGAGTATTCATTAAAAAATGAGGAATGGTTTTCCCATTATATTTAATGGAACCTTATGCTGTTGTTTTCACTTCTGTTATCCAATCCCATTTGATACCAGCTTTATTATGATGGTTTTTTACCGTTACTAATTTGGTGCGTCAAGAAGGCAAAAGAACTTATCATCTTCTTTGTTATACATTAAATTAAGGTGTTTGACTCCGAATTCATCTATTGGAGCTTGTTGCAATTTTTTTAAAGTATCTTCGTCAAATCCTTTTAATGAGTGTACATCAAGGAACCTGGGCATTTGACTAAGCTCTTATAAAAATAATATATATCTTTACTCTTCTACATTTCATATAATTTTATTACTTGGGCACCTTTACAGATTTAGAAATAATATTGGTTTGTCATATGATAAAAGATACTTTCATTACCTTTTCTGAATTTCCTATTCATAATTCCTTTGGTTTCTATGTAATGTAATCTTTGTTTATTTTAAAATTAGTAATATGTGCAAGATAGTGATTAGCGGCGGGTAGGAATAGTTAATAATATGTATGGCTAGGCTACTGCATGGATTTTGTTGAATCCGTGGATGTCAAGAGTCTACCCCTGGTTCTCACACAGTCATATCAATTAATGGTAAGGAAGTGTTACTCTTCAATATTGACGGAGAGATTAGCGCTATCGGAAATATATGTTTACACAAAGGAGGACCTCTAAGTGAGGGCAAGGTCGAAAAAAAGTATGATGGTTACTATGTTACCTGTCCATGGCATGGATGGGAGTATAATGTAAAAACTGGGGCTGCTCCTCCTGGATTTGGTGACCAACAAGCCGTCTATGATACTCTGGTCAAAGATAATAAGATTTTTGCTTCAACGTTACCAAGAGTGCTACCTCTAAAGGCGGAACATAAAGATAATCCACTTCAGGATTTAGCAGAGCTTCGTTATGAATCAACCAGATCATCTTTAAACATACTTGGCATATCTTGTACAAACATGAATCAAAATTTGCCTAGGAAATCCACATCCGATGAAGCTTTGCAAGATGCGTTAGGATATGGAAGTGAGAAATATAATGCAAGTACGGTACTGTTAAAACTAAGTGACTTAGAGTTTAGACATTGCGAGGGATACTATAGCAGAAATGAGCAGGCCTGTACCTGGCCATGTTCAATTTCGGAGATGGATAGTAACGATGGCATGAATGAAGTCTACAGAAAGCTGATACTATGGGCCGATATTCTAGTCCTATCAACACCAATAAGATGGGGAAACGCCTCATCACTATACTATAAAATGGCTGAACGTCTCAATTGTGTTCAAAACCAAACAACCTTACAGGACAGAGTACTAGTAAAGAACAAAGTAGCAAGCTTCATCATAACAGGTGGACAGGACAACATTCAACAAGTTGCAGGTCAAATGATGGTATTCTTTACTGAGCTTGGATTTTCATTACCGCCATTTGCGTTCGTGGGGTGGAGTAGAGGTTGGACTGCGGAAGATATGGGACACAATGTAAAGCTATTCTTAAAATCTAGGTATGTCAAGAGGTCTGTTAGAGATTTGATAGATAACGATATCAAACTTTTGCGCCAACTTAAGGGCGATCCATGTGTGCATATTGCATCACCACAACCAAAGATTTCAGAGGCACCTTCGAAAATTAAAATCGATAATGATGGTACTCCTAATGATTAACATGGTAACACTTAGCAGACTGATAAGAAATAATATAGTAACTGGATGAATGAATGGTTGCTCCGCCTAGATAAAATTAAGGATCTCCAGAATGTTTGTAAAATAGTTTCTAAATTAAAATCGCAACTAATAGAGGAGTTGCCTCACTATGGACACGATGCCCTCTTTTTAAAGAATGATGAGATAACGACTGGCCTATTAAACAATATGACAGAAATTAAAATAAATTTAGTCACGGCAGAGCTTCTTTACTTTCATAATGAGCAAGGATACCTTGTCGAGTTAACTCGTGATGAAATAATTGAAAGATTACAAGATATTGTTACCAGATATGGTCTCAATATTCCACGGTCTCCTCGTTTGACAAATCTTAATACTGAAGACTTGCCCGACTACCTTGCATTTGCGACAAAGGCTAACAGAAGTCTAGAATTATTTCGGATGAAATTAATTGGACAGTTCACTCAGGTGCATCTGTGGCCAGATGGATTTGATTTCTCAGTAGAATGGTTTACGAAGAAAAATGACGAACAGATTGGTGTAGGGATCTCTCCAGGACATGATCAATATGAATCACCGTATCTTTATGTAAATCCTTATCCGTTTAATGAAATGATGGTCAACGAGTCATTGTTCACGGGCACATGGCACACAGTCGGATGGAAAGGAATCAAAGTAGAATGGAAAGACCTTGAAAAGAAGCTAGAACAACAAATCTCAGGCGAAATATATGACCTATTCCTAATTGCACAGCGCAATTTTCAAGAAAGGTAATCTTTTTTAGATGTGTATGGGATCTAACGCACAGTTAATTTGTTGATATATTTCGTAATTTTACAAATGAACTAAACTTTATCAGACCCGCTAAATTACTTAATTACTATATTTTCACTAGGTGGAATATTATGCCATCGTTTATTTCTAATCTGTCTTTTTATCCGTGATATGACTGTCTTTGTTCTTTTCGATTCGACTGTTATTGACATCAATGCCGAGACTGCTCTGATCCCTAGACTTCATTATTTTTTCTACCTGATTATCATATAGTTTTACCAAATCTGCAATTGTTACTATGCCAATGACTTTATGATCTTCATTTGACAAGACGGGCATTTCTTGAAGGTCATTTGACGAAAGTCTAATTAACGCATGGTGAAGAGAATCAGAGGTGTAAGCAAAAAATGGATCTTTTATCATAATATTTTCTAATTTAGTAGACTTGCGATATTCTTCAGGGAACTCAAAAAGTTTGTATCTATATACAACACCCTCAAGTTTGTCATTTTCATTAACTACCATAACCATTCTACTGTTATTTCGGTTCAATATTTGAAGTGCCTCTTCTATAGACAGATTTTCTGAAAGTTTATTGATTGGATTTTTCATAACGTCTTTTACATAAAGATCGCTCAGTATGACACGTTGATATTCCATTCTGTGAGCAGGTGAATCAGACCTATTTAGAACTTGGTTCCGGAAAATTGAATTATGCCGTCCCGACATTATGTATGCGATAAAAGTGGCGAGCATCATTGGTGCTAGAAGAGCATAACCTCCTGTTAACTCACTGCCCATAATAATTGATGATATTGGTGTTTTTGCTGTAGCACCGAAAAATGAAACCATTGAGACTATGATTACAGACGAAACGTCTATCCATGTAAATAATCCTAATAAGTGAAAAGCCGTACCTATAAATGCACCTAATAGGCCTCCTATTACCATAGAAGGACCAAAAACTCCAGCACTTCCACCAGATCCTATTGTCAAAGAAGTCGCCAAAATCTTGAGTATTATTACAGGTCCGATCATGACCAGTGGAAATAGGACATAATCCTTGTTAATCACTATTTGTAACCACCCGTATGAAGTTCCCAATACTTGGGGAAATGCAATTCCTATCACTCCTACCAGCACGCCTCCAATAGCTGGTTTTAAATATTTTGGAATATGAATTCTGCTGAAATAATCAGATATTGCATAGAAAGTCTTTACGTATCCTACACTTAATCCAGCAGAAGCCAGACCAACTATCGCATAAAGAATGAGTGATACCGGGTTTGTGTATCTTACAAGATCAAGAGGAATGGTAAACAAGCGATCCCACCCGAAGACGAATCCAAAAACAGTATAACCAGTTACGGATGCTACCAATCCAGGTATTAAGGCTCTTACCTCAAAATCTCTTCTGTAGAAAACCTCCGCACTGAAGACAGCTCCACCTAGAGGGACCTTGAATATACTGCCGATACCCGCTCCAAGGCCTGCAGCGACTGCGATTCTTCTTTCATCTTCATTCAATTTGAAAAGCTTGCCTATGAGTGATCCGAAACCGGCAGCTATCTGTCCAGCAGGTCCTTCGGTGCCTCCGCTTCCACCACTTCCTATAGTGATAGATGAAGCTACCCCTTTCACTAAGGGAACTCTTGCCCTAATATGCCCGCTTTTGTGATGATATGCATCGATTACTGCATCTGTTCCGTGTCCCTCAGACTCGGGAGAGAATTTCGTGGTGATTAATCCAACTAAAAGGCCTCCCAGACCCGTTATCAATGGTAGCAACCATGGTCTTTCGATAGACAGAGTATATGTAAAGTTATTTTGAAAACCTCCTGGCAATGGGGGGAAATAACCTGCTCCTACCCCTAGGAAAAGACCAGTAAAAAATTCAACTGAAAGAAATAGGGCTACAGCCCCCAATCCCGCTACGACTCCTAAAAGAAACCCTATGAGTATCCACTTTCTAAAGTAGCTAAAATCTAAATTCCATTTCATACCTCTTAATGATCTCACAATCGACTTGATTTGGTAATAGTATGGAAGGTCAGGTTTCATCTAAAACTACTTCATTGATTCTTTCATAACAATCCCTTTTAATTATTATTTTAGAGTTTTCTATGAATTTTATCTATATCATTCTAAGTGTTTAAATACTATATTGAATCAGCCAAACTTCACAGAATATAAAATAGATCTTTATCCAGACTATGTACCTGTAAGCTAATGATTAATAGGGTCTTATGTAATCGATTATCGCTAACAATCAGGAACTGCTTTAAAGAATGCGCTCAAGAATTGTTTGAATCCTTGGCTTCCTTTTCCTGCGACAGGATTCATATAATTTTCAATCGCTGACAAATTGTGTTTATTGAAAATTTCTTCTACAAATGATTCAACTATCGCTCTATTGCTTTTTTCTTTTGAACTTCCTTTTTCTGATGCAGACATGCGATATTCTATATGTCCAGACTATTTATGTCAGTTAACTTGGTACTTTCCATTTATCGTTCTTTTGCACTTTTAATTTTCTTTATGGGGTTCACTGAAAACCTTATTTGGTATGTTCACCATATTATTTATGCAAATGTCAATCGCAGAGCAGTCTGTGTATAGACCAAACCCAAAGAAACTCATATGCGAGATATGTGGCAAGGTCTTTGAGACCTGGTATATGCTAAGCTATCACAAATCCCTGGAACACAGTCAAGATAAGAGACCACCAACGGGCGTCTCCTAAAATGAGATCATCCTTATGTTGTTGTGTGTCGACTTTGTTACCTTTGTGAAGCTTATTGTTATGAGATTAATAAATGAAATTTCACGTTTATCGCTTATTTTAAATCGAACTTTTGCATTAATATTCTACAACTGGCCGGAGGAAATGAATGGTAGAATGTTATTTAGATGAACTCCGAGTATCTGAATTGGTCTAAAATAAGCCGCTTCAGACATGAGTCTGAATATTTGAAAGTAATTTTACTAGTCGTTTAGCCATAAATAAACCATCATATCCTGATTGTCGTAATATCCAGATGATTGTAGAAGCCGTGTAAACTGGCAAAAAGTCACCGACAAAAGGTATGAATTCAGCTAAATTCATTACGAATGATACTTTACTTTTAGTTATAGAATAAAGCAAGCTCATTACAATTAAATCAAAAGCGTCTCCGATGATCGGCATGCCCACCAATGGAGCCGCTGTATAGTCTAGCAGGTCCGCCAATATCGATATTGTAAGTGCTGAAGCCATTCTTATTTCTGGAAAAATATTCCCAAGAATCCTACTCGGTATCTCATTTAATGTATTCAATGTTAAAAGTTGACATTCAAAATAATTTATACTTTTTTTATTTAATCTGTAGTGAAACCTTAAGAGATGTTTGTTGGTTGACACATGTCAGCTAATAATTCAACAGATTATAATTTCTTGCTCTGCACCAGAGCCGGCCTTTATTCATTTAAAAAATTTAAGTTGTAAATCGTTACTAAATTTTATCCTTTTGTTCTACCAATTGTTGACTTGTTTGATGTATTGTTATGGTCAACAAAATTATAAGAGAATTTTAGCCCAAGCCTTGAGTACAATGTAGAAGATAGACTAGAATGACGAAAGAGGCAATATGATAGAAAGCTTAAGAGTTATAAGAAATTATGACTAACGATAAGTAGTGAGTATACAAGACCTATGTACTGGTTGCCGTCACGCCAGAGGCAGTCATAAAAATGACTTAGGAGAAACAGAACAATATGCAGCTGGCCGAATCCCAACGAACCCATGTTGATAAACAGCAAGTCTAGTACTATAGAACGCGTTTATTATGTAAAAAATTCATGTGTTATGAATTTGTGAACAAATAAAATATCGGTTGTCCGAATTAAATTACAACTAGCGCTCCTTCTTCGACCTATTTTTTAAATTCTTTCTGTATATATTTAGATGTTTTTTGACTTTTACATGAAGGTCGTTAAGCCTTATTGGTTTTTGAAGAAAGTCATTTATAACTTCCATTTTTGTGTATTCATCAAATAAACTATCGTCGACATCAAACGCGGTCATAAGTAATGTTCTCACTAAAGGATTCTCTCTCTTTATTTTCTTAATCAATTCTATTCCACAAAGTACTGGCATTCTCAAGTCGGAAATTATTAGAATATAGGCATTCTTATTTATCATAAAATGTTCTAACGCAGCCAGAGGATCCGTGAAGGCAAATACTGATATTCCTTTAATCGTACCTAATGATTCGCGGAACAGATTAACAATATCGACTTCATCGTCTACTATGGCAACTAGCCACTTCCTATTCACCTAAGAAATTAACAACCTACCAATCCTTTTGATACCTTAGATTAACAGGTATTATATGGAGATACATGCTAATAAATAATAAAAGCCAAGAGCAGCGTGTCCTCAGTAGATAAGCAACAAGCTATAGATATTATATCCTTTCAAACTAAGCCTTAATGCGTCTAACAAATCATCATATGAAGTCTGTTCTATATCAAGTGAATATTCTTTTGCTTCAGCCGTTCTTAATGATATGATTAATTTCTCATATTTCTCAGGTATTGCCAAGTATTCTTTGTTTATCATTAAGTAAAGATGGCCAGTTTTTGTTCTTCACTATAATCTGAAAAACGACATACAACGACATAAACATAAAAAATGACCTAAAATGTGTCAATTTGAGCATGAGAAATGGCAGATTAAATCTCGTTCTATCTTTGTTTGTGTTTTAGATTTTCTAGTCATTGATAATACTAAAAGTCTCATAAAGTCTCATTTAGTGAACTATTTGAAAAAATATATAACTACTATCGCTATTGCTGCTATTACTGATACTGTTAAGAATGTTAAGTCTGTAGGTCTTGTCTTCGTGTTTGCTCTACGTCTCTGGTATTGTTACTTGATCAACAAAAGATAATAAGCATTCTGCCTGCCAACATTCAAAGCATACTTCTTTATCTAACTGATAAACTTCTATTTCCCTTTTCTCCTTCTCCTTGTAAAATTCATCCAGAAACGTCTCCAAAGGCTCGTATACGCCTTCCTTTGTCATCTTTTTGGTTTCGATATCAACGGTTGATGCTGCAAAAGTGCTTTTATCCACTTGTTCTATTCAATATTGTTGCTCCATTCGCGTTTAATTGATTCTGGTATTGTGTTTCCATATTTCTGATAAAATTCATACCCATATTGTTCAATGTATCGTTTATCTCCCTCATTCATCATATTGATCCATACTCCTGTTTTTTCATGATAGAAATTACACAGATTTATTATTAGTTTCTTATATGCTGGATCGAGTATCTGTAATATTTGATATATGGTACTAATCGATCTCATAAATTAAGACTTTTTTCGCTTTTTCGCTTCTTTTATTACCTCCCTATTATCTGAGGACAAGCCTTTTTAGAAATAGAATGTTGATGAAGGTATGTCAGAAGATAATAATACAAATTCATTATCAATAGATGACATTGTACGTGAACTAGATAGAGAAGAAATGAACATAGTTATTTCTAAAGATATTAAAAAGTTTAACAAACCAACAACTGTAGTACGTGGTCTTGAAGAAAGAATAGATGTACAATCAATAGCCAGAGAATTAAAGATGAAGCTAGGAACAGGTGGGACATATAAAGGTGGACAAATAATATTGCAAGGTGACCATCGGGAATCAGTTAAGAATTTCCTTTTAGCAAAAGGGTTCAAACAAGAATCAATAGAACTTAGGTAACATGTATTGAGATCCACAATCTAAATCTAACCATATGGGCTGCTTCTGTTACCTGATAACTTATTGTTTCTAGAGCCTAGTCCATTACAACGGATTGATACTAATCTTTATACACACAGATTACTTTTATTGCAAAAAGCTATACTGAGCTACGTTGAATATTGAGTCGATAAGCAACCGGAGATTGCGTCCAAAAACTCATTGTAGCATAGTTTGTTTTTACTTTTGAATATCCTCAATTACTATTCTCTGAACTGGCGCATGGCTATTGAGGCTGAACTTCTCTCACACTCAAGTCCTTAAAGTCCCAAATCATGTTGTCAGATCTGAATGTAGCTATGGTTCCTCCATTTGTGATAATATAGTCCTTGGGTTTGCCGCAGTTTGCACTGTAAAACACAGAATCTGGATAATTGGAATACCATCCTCCGTTATCAATCAAATCTGTAACTTTTATCCATCTGTTGTTATCTTTGTCGTCTAGATAGGATTCCATCTTTACTGCCTTATCGTTATCTACATTATACATTACAATCTTCCATCCTATCCATCTACCTATTATTGAGTCTGTAGCTTGAACCCTTCCTCTTTCATTTGTGTAACCTCCTGTATGCCATATTTCTTTTATCCATGATGCAGTACCATTAACAGTTAGTCTTCCTTTAAGGGACGTCCCTTCACACGGTACCAAGCTATCGTGCTTCCCTCCTCTTGCATACCAGTCAAGCGAGTCAAATGGCGGATTTGCATATATTACCTTAGCATAGCCTGTGATTTCCACATTCTTCCACTCTTGTTGTCCT
>Ga0193735_1000055_pt1 | contig 39446 bp, 32 predicted proteins | sample U1m2metaG_FD_145080 | JGI IMG/M metagenome (GOLD analysis project Ga0193735, IMG submission 145080) | Soil microbial communities from a riparian zone of the East river system, Colorado, United States - U1m2 | ecosystem: Environmental > Terrestrial > Soil > Riparian zone | place: USA: East River... | reverse complement strand
GCAACGTCCCAGACATATCGGTGCTGATTGGTGGTGTGTGATGAAGCGCCAATGCGCGGCCGAGCTCTTTTTCGTCGGTCAGATCGAGGCGCAATGGAGTAACTGAGACCCAGTTGTGCTCAACCGCCCATCGGTCGGTCCCTTCCTCCGCTCCCTGAAGCGGGATAATAGTGAACCAGAAAATTGGCCGACCCATCGGATCTTTACTGGGGGCCACTTTGCCGTCGTAGTGCCGCACGGACTGGCGCGTCCAACGAATGCCCTTTGGTTTCTCTGGTAAATTCACGTTTACCAGATCCATTGTTTTTTCTTCGAGCAGCATCTCGATCACCTTTGCGACGTACGGTTCAAGCTTCGCGAAATCTGGGTCTTTGTTTTCGCTTACCGATGTGCTGAACGCGATGGCACGCACTCCGAGCAGCGCAGCTTGTTTTGCGGCGGCCAGCGTGCCGGAATGCCAGCAGGAATTGCCGAGGTTCAAACCGAGATTGATTCCCGAAAGAACGAGATCGATATGCTGCCAATGATGCGTTCCGAGTGCAACGCAATCAGCTGGAGTCCCGTTTACCCGATAAGCCTCGAAGTCGCCCAGGCGAATCCGTTTGTACCGAAGCGGCCGTGAGGCAGTAATAGCGTGGCCCATCGAAGATTGCTCCACGTCGGGCGCAACGATACGTACTTCGCCAAAACGCGACGCGACTTTTGCGAGGGCAACAATGCCCGGACTGTAAATGCCATCGTCGTTCGAAATAAGGATTCGCATCTTCGTTGTCATTAAACGTTTGCCAGATTGTTTTTGGCCGAATAATCCCGTATTTACCGATTACAAGACTGGATGCGAATCACGTTAATACACAATCCTAAAGCTGGCGACGCCAGACACGGTAAGGATCAATTGATGGCGGCGCTAGCTGAAGCCGGGCATCACGCCACTTATCAATCCACGAAAGAACCCGGCTTCAAAAAAGCGCTCAAGCAACCTGCTGACCTGGTGCTTGCCGCCGGCGGTGACGGGACGATTGGAAAGGTTGCTTTCCGCCTTATCGATAGCGGCATTCCTTTGAGCGTTCTTCCTCTGGGCACAGCGAATAATCTCGCGCGAGCGCTCGGGTTCGTCGCTTCTCCCGAGGAAATTATCGCGAGGCTTGAGGGCGGCAAGAAGCAGGTCTTTGACGTAGGACTTGCTACTGGTGCGTGGGGCGATCGATATTTTTTTGAAGGCGTCGGCGGCGGATTACTTGCGGATTACGTCCGGGCCGCAAAGAAAGCGGAGAAAAGGAACGGGAAAGCTGAAAAACTTTCCAAAGAACAACAGATGGCGCGCCATGGAGCATTGTTACGTCGGATGCTCCACGACTATCCGGCCCGTCAATGGAAGATCGAGATCGACGGAAGAGATATTTCCGGCCGCTATATTCTTTGGGAGGCAATGAATATTCGCTCGGTTGGTCCCGCACTCCATTTGGCGCCCCGCGCCGAGACCAGAGATGGGCGATTTGATTTTGTTTGCGCGCGCGCAGCCGACCGCGCGCTCTTAATGGAACATTTCGACGCGCGCGTGGCCGGGAAGAAGAGCAAGTCACCGTTGCCGACGAGGAGATTCCGCGACTTACGGATCGTTTGGAAGGGATCGACGATTCATTTAGACGACGAACTTTGGCGGAACAAGAAGAACAAGTCGTCGGACGAAATCAAGATCACGGTCAAACCGTCGGCGCTGATCGTTCTGCACCCAGCTGCGTCGATCAAAACGTAGCCCACGAATCAGAATTCTGCGCTGCCAGGCGTGCGCGCGAACGGGATCACGTCGCGAATGTTCGGCACACCGGTAACGAACATCAGCATTCGCTCGAAGCCGAGCCCGAAACCGGAGTGTGGAACGGAGCCGTAACGCCGCAGATCGAGATACCATTTGTAATCAGCAGGATCCATGTCGTGACGACGCATATTCTCCTCCAGCACGTCGAGCCGCTCTTCACGCTGGCTGCCCCCGACGATTTCGCCGATTCCCGGCACGAGCAAATCCATTGCAGTCACCGTCTTTCCGTCATCGTTCACACGCATGTAAAACGGTTTGATTTCCTTTGGATAATTGAACACCGTGACCGGACACTGAAAGTGCTTCTCGGTTAGCCAGCGTTCATGTTCCGATTGCAGATTCAATCCGTAGTCAATCGGGAACTCGAATTTCTCTCCGCTCCTTTTTAGCAGCTCGACAGCTTCAGCATAGGTGATGCGCTGAAATGGCCGGTCTACGACGAAATCAAGTCGCGCAAGCAATTCCTTGTCCACAAACTTGCCGAAAAGCTCCATCTCATCGGGGCAATGTTTGCGCGCGTCTGCGACTAGATACTTAACAAACTCCTCCGCGAGGTTCATGTTGCCCTTCAGATCGCAAAACGCCATTTCCGGCTCAATCATCCAGAACTCGCTTGCATGCCGGGACGTGTTGGAGTTCTCAGCGCGAAAAGTCGGTCCAAAGGTGTAAACCTTGGATAACGCCAGCGCGAATGCCTCCGCTTCGAGCTGGCCGCTTACGGTCAGATACGTCGGCCGTGCGAAAAAGTCTTTCGTATAATCGATCTTGCCATCGGCCGTTCGCGGTATTTTCTCGGCGTCGAGCGTTGTGACGCGAAATAGTTCTCCAGCTCCTTCGCAATCGCTGCCGGTGATAATTGGCGTGTGCACATAAATAAAACCGCGCTCCTGGAAAAACTGGTGAACTGCAAACGCGAGTCTGCTCCGCACGCGAAAGACGCTGCTGAAGAGATTTGATCGGGGACGGAGATGAGCGATTTCGCGCAGAAATTCAGGCGTGTGCCCCTTCTTTTGGAGGGGGTAAGAATCGTCAGCAGCTCCAACTAGCTCGATTTTGTCCGCGGCCAGTTCCCATTTTTGCCCTTTACCCTGCGACGGGACCAATACGCCATTCACGCTAATTGACGCTCCAGTTGTGAGCCGTTGAATCGCGGAGTAATTCGGCAACGTGTTCTTCGCGATAATCTGAAGATTGCGCAGCGTGGAGCCGTCGTTCAGCTCGATGAATGAGAAATCTTTCGAGTCACGGCGCGTTCGCACCCAGCCCTGCACCCGAATCGAATCGATTGCTCCGGTGCTTTGCAAAGCATCCTTTATGGACGTTGGCGAAAGAGGTTTATCCATACACTCGAAGCGAACGTTCAACGTTCGACGCTCAACATTCAACGCTCAATTCTCTCTCCTAGTCGGATGACACTCGCAAACTTGTAGCCACCGGCCTATGGCAGGTCATCGAGAACCATGCGTCTTGCTGAAGTCAAACGGCCCACAGGGCCGTGGCTACAGGACTACCCTAGCGGAAGCCAGTTCTCCGGTTGTTGCGGCGGCTTTCGACTTTCAGGGCGCGAGTCGGACGCGGCGCAAAAGGTCGGCAAAACGAGGGTCCGACCGCAGGTTGTCGACTTCGGGATCGACTTTGAGATAGTTGAGGTAGAAAGCGCCGTTCGCGTATTCCTTTTCGAGATATGTAAAGGCGCGCTCTTTATCTCCGAGTCCGGCATAGATGGTGGCGATGCCATACGCTGGGACATAGAATTGTTTCGACTGCTCTGACTGCTCTTTCAGCTGAAGGATGATCTTCTCCGCTTCAGCTTTGTTTCCCGAGACGGCGTAAGCATATCCTAATGCGGATACCACTTCGGCCGGTGCGCCTTCGATGAGCATGGTTTTTTTGAGTTCCGCAATGGCGGCGGAAAGTTCTCCTTTTTTCTCCAACGCGCGCGCGAAGTAAAGGTGCGCTAACCAGTAGTCCGGCTCCGCCTCAACGGTCGTGCGGAGTTGTTGCAACGCTTCATCATAGCGATGCCCGTCGAGCAGCGCGATGCCCAAGCACGTGTTCGCCTCCGCCGAGAGCGGATCCAGTTCGATCGCGCGTTTTATCTCAGCAATGCTTTGGTCAAAGTTCCCAAGACCCATTAAATAGTAGCCATACCAAAGGTGGGCCGGTGGATAGTTCGCATTCAGCTCAAACGCACGATTGAATTCTCTTTCCGCCCTCGGCCAGTCGTAATCGAGCCAGGCCACGAGAAGTCCAAGTGAGACGTGCGCTTCGGCCAGCGCGGGATCAATTTCCAGAGCTTTCTCTACCAATGCTTTGCCTTTAGCAAAGTTCTCTTTGGGCGGCCCGAACCAGTCGGAAGCGTAGTAGCAATAGGCGAGGCCATCGTAGGCCAGCGCGTAGTTCGGATCGAGGGCGATCGCTTTATCAAAATACGCGATCGCTTTCTTCGTTCCTTCCGGTGTGTACTTCCCAGCATAGTAGCGACCTTTCAGGTAGAGCTGATAAGCTTCGGCGTTTTCAGTGTAGCGCTTTGTGAGTTGCTTTTTATCCGCGCCCGTCAGTGTCACCGCCAAGGCGGCAGCCACTCGCTCCGATATCGAATCCTCCACCGAAAATATGTCTGTGAACTCTTCTTCAAACTTGTCGGCCCAAAGCTGCTGCCCGTCGGCTGCACTCAACAGCCGCACCGTTACGCGAATGCGCTCGCCGGATTTCTGGAGGGTCCCGTCCAGCACTGCGTCCACTCGCTGTTCCCGCCCGGCCGCGACCGGGTCCTGCTCCAGGCCCGCGTACTTGCGCACCGCGCTCACCGGCCGCACGATGATTTGTTTCAGGTTGCCCAATTTCGTGATCAATGTGTCTGCCATTCCGAGCTCAAGGGATTCGTCGCGGCTTGCAGCAAGCAAAGGCTTGAATGGCAGAACGGCGATCGATTTTGCGGGAATCGATGTCGCTCCCGCCGAAATCACGTCTGGCGACATGATTTGATTGACGAACTTTTCGAAGCGCGGATCGCCGTGGAGTGGATCGAAGAGTGGGTCATCTTTAACGGTCGATACGTTGATGAACTCCTTTTGCTGGTAGCTTTGCTCAAGCCAATTGAGCGCTTCATTTCTGTCACCCAGACCGAGATAGACCATCGCGCATCCAAAGGCCCAAATGTCAGGGCTGTTGAGTTGTTTGGCCTGCTCGAACAGTTGCAAGGCTTTTGCCCGGTCGCCTTTCAACCCGTGGACGCGCGCCATCATCATGAGTCCGCGAAAGTCGTGTCCAGCGTTATAACTCTTCTCGTACTCCGTGAACGCGTCATCCAGTTGTCCGTTGAGTTCAAGCGCTTCTCCCAAAATAGCATGAGCGTAGGCAAAGCCCGCGTTCAATTCTATCGTTTTGCGGAGCTGTGCGATCGCTTCCGGATAACGACGCGCCAAGATATAAGCACATCCGAGGTTCGTATTGATGACGCTTGAAACGGGGTCCAACTCAATCGCCCGCTTTAACTCCGCGATGGCCTGATCGTGATTCCCCAAGGCGAGCAGTACACTATATCCCAGATAGTAGTGCGCCAAGGCATAGTTTGGATTCAACTGGATGGAGCGTTCAAACTCGCGTTTCGCTTCGCGTAGATCCAGCTTTTCGTCGAACGCGATCATCCCAAGTGAGGCGTGCGCGTCGGCGAGATTACGATCGATCTGCAACGCTTTGTTCGCCGCGGCTCTGGCCTTGGAAAGGTATTCCGCGACCGGTCCCTGCTTCCATTGCGGTAGAAGCACGTAGCAATCAGCGAGACCAGCATAGGCCGCGGCGTAGTTTGGGTCCTGGGCAATCGCCTGAATGAAATAGTCCGACGCCTTTTTCAGATCGGCCGGTGTTCGTTTTTCCATGACGTAACGACCGCGCAGGTAAAGTTGATGCGCTTCGGTACTTTCAGTGGGGCGCGCGTTGAGCGCCATTTGATCGGCGCCGCTCATTTTCGCCTGCAAACTGTCGGCGATTTTTCCCGCGATTTCGCTTTCGACCGCAAAAATATCAGTCAGCTTGCGATCATACTTAGTAGCCCAAAGATGCGAATCGTTTTGTGCATTGATCAACTGAACGTTGACGCGCACTTGATCGGCCGATTTCTGAACGGTGCCTTCCAGAATATGCGCCACGCCAAGTTGCTTCGCGATCTCAGCCAGGTTCGCTGGGACATTTTTGTATCGTTGAGTCGAAGTGCGAGAGATCACTTTCAGGTCCGCGACTTTCGCTAGGCGGCTGAGAATTTCTTCCTGAATCCCATCGCAAAAATATTCCTGATCGCGTGTCTGACTAAGGTCGGCAAATGGCAGAACGGCGATCGATTTTTCATTGGGGGATTGCGCCGGAGCTTGTGATGGAGATGTATGCGATTCCGATAGGGGCTTCGCTTCCTTTGGTCCGAGCGAGGCGACGATTTTTTCGAAGCGCGGATCGCCGCGGAGCGGGTCCCAGAATGGCAACAACTTTAGTGCGCCGTAGTTAAGCGCCTGCGATGGAGTTGGAGCGCGGGCTCCGAGTTCCAGTTGCTGCAAGGCAAGGTCTTTCTCACCTGTCCACGCCGCGGTGATCGCGAAGTACTGGATCATGTGGCTGCCATTGATGGAATCTTTTTCCACGGGAAGGAGCTCGGTGGCGCGCCGTGCTTCCTCCAAGGCCGCCTCCTTGCGTCCCAAAGCGGCGTCGATCAAGCCAAGCACGCAAAGCGCAGGTCCATAATCTGGCTGCGCTTGCACGATCTTCTCCTGCTCAGCGCGGGCTTTGCTGAAAGCGGCCCGCGCCTTCGCTTCATCTTTCATTACCCGCGCCAGTAATCCTTCACCAAAGCTGCGGCTCAGAATAACAGCGGCGTCGACCAACCATGGATTATCGCCCAGCGCAACTAGCGCCCGCTCCGTAGCGACGCGATCATGTTCAGCCAGCGCGCAAACAAACCAGCTATCGGCGACTTCGGAAATTGCGCCGGGATCCCCGGCGAGGATTGAGTCGATCGCCTGGTGCAAGGGCTTGGTGTCAGCCTTCCAGTAAAAGTCGACCAGAGCGCGGTTAACTTTAGTGGCAACGTCCTTCGGAATAATGGTCAGCGCGCGATCCAGAATGGCCGCCTCCTCTGGATAGCGGCGCAGGAATTGATAGCTGAGCGCGATCTGTTGCATGATGAAGGAATTGCGCGGATCAAGTTCGATTGCCTTTTCCAGATTGCGCAGACCTTCTTCCTGTTGGCCGCGGCGACGCAAAATGTAGCCAGTCAATTCGAAGAGGCGCGGATCATTAGGTAAACTTCGCCGTCCATTTTCCAATTCAGCCAGTGCGCCAGCGTAGTCGCGGGGGCCGTAATAGAGATAGTTCGCCCGTGCAAGATGTGTTTCTCCGGCATCGGGTCGCAGCCGAATCGCGGCTTGAAGTGCGTCTTCGGCGGAGGCCAACCGGTTAGCAGTGTGATCGAAACCCAGTGAATAAAGGCGTCCGTGAACAAAGGCCAGCTGGTAGTAAGCCTCGAAAAAGGCGGGGTCGCGTGTCGCTGCCTGGTTAAGAAGCTCAACTGCCTGCCGCAGGTTTTGTTCACCAGTGGGGGTGAAAGATGTCGTGAGAAGTAGAGTCTTGGCCCGGGTGTAGAGGTCGAAGGCGGCCAGGTCAGCGGTGGGGGGTTTTTCAATCGCCGCCTTCTCGTTAGGCGAGAGTCTGGCTTGCAGTTGATCGGCGATGGCTTCGGCAATCTCGCTTTGGATGGCAAAGACATCGGCCAGGTCACGATCATAGGTCTGCGCCCAAAGATGCGCGTCGGTCCGCGCATCGATCAGCTTTGCGTTCACCCGCACCCGATTGGCTGCGCGCTGCACGCTGCCCTCTAATAAATGCGCGACGCCAAGCTGCTGCCCAATCTCGCGCAGATTGCGCGCGATTCCGCTCTTGTATTGCATCACGCTCGTGCGGCTGATCACCTTCAAGTCCGCGATCCTGGCGAGGTCAGTAAGAATTTCGTCCTGCACGCCATCGGCAAAGCGGGCGCTCTCCTGGTCGTCGGAGAGGTCTTTGAATGGGAGAACTGCTACGCTTTTCTCCGGAATCACCGAGACAAGGGGGGATGCGTTCCCCGCCAAAGTGTTGGTTACCGTTCGCGTCGGGCGCACGTAGATGAACAGTCCCGCTACGACAAGCGCCAGCGCGACGCTCGCCGCCAGCAATGCTGTGATTTTCTTTTGCCGCTTCCAGCCGCTCGTAATGGACTCGCTAACCTCTTTGAGGCAACGCAGCTCGGCGAGCATCTCCTTGATTGTCTCATAGCGCTCATCACGGTTTTTGCGCAAAGCCTTTTGCACGATGGATTGGAGTTTCATCGGAACATCCGGTAACACACCGGATAAAGGTGGCGGCTCCGTCGTTAGGATGGAAGCGATGCAGTCGCTCGGCGTCTCGCCGGCGAATGGCGAGATTCCTCCAACCATCTCGTAGAGCACCACACCCAGGCTCCAGATATCCGAGCGCGCGTCCACCGTCTGGCCGCGCGTCTGCTCTGGAGACATATAGTGCGCCGTGCCTAGCAGTAACCCCGGTTGCGTTTGCAGCGTCGTTGTTCCTATCTCATGAGAATCCGATCCCGGATGTTGCTCGGTGAGTTTGGCAATCCCGAAGTCGAGTACCTTTGCGTATCCGTCCGGGCGCAACATGATGTTCTCCGGTTTGATGTCGCGATGCACGACACCGGTCTCGTGCGCGGCGGCCAGCGCCGAGGCCACTTGCACGGCAATTTCCAGCGCATCGTGTAGATTCATTCGACCACGCGCGAGCAACGCGCGCAAAGTTATACCTTCGATGAACTCAGTCGCGATGAAGTGGCGGTTTCCTTCCGCGCCGATCTCGTGAACCGTAAGAATGTTAGGATGATTTAAGGCTGAGGCAGAGCGCGCCTCGGTTTTGAATCGGCTCAGCTGCGTCTCGTCCGCCGTGAAATGCTCCGGGAGGAGCTTAAGCGCAACTTTGCGCCCGAGCCGTTCGTCTCGCGCGAGATAGACTTCGCCCATCCCGCCCCCACCGAGGAATGATTCGATCCGGTAGTGACCGATCGATTGACCGATCAAATCGCCTGTCGGCTCGTCAATCAAAAGTTCGGGGGCGACGGCGAAGGCAGGCGACTCGATGAAATCACCCGATCGTTCATGAGACTTGACCATCGCCTCAACCTGTTTGCGCAAGCTCTCATCGCCGTGGCACTCTTCGCCGAGAAACGAGGCGCGCTCGTCCGGTGGACGCGCGATGGTTGCATGATAGATGTCAGTGATTCGACCCCAGCGCCCAGGTTCCATTAACATTCTTCTCCGCTCAGCGCGGCGTAAAGCCATGCTTTCGCTGCGCTCCAGTCTCGCATCACCGTGTTGGGATGTATCTTCAACACCTCCGCGATCTCCTCGTTACTCAGGCCGCCGAAATAGCGCATCTCGACGATCTTGCTCATGCGCGGATCGAAGGCGGCGAGATTTTCCAGCGCTTCATCCAGCGCGAGCAATTCCGCCGCCCGCGTCTCGGTTACCAAGGCTGTCTCGTCCAGCGTCACCTTTTGCGCTGCGCCGCCGCGTTTGAGCGCATGGCGCTGGCGCGCGTGATCAACCATGATGCGTCGCATTAATTGCGCGGCGACGGCGAAAAAGTGTGGCCGGTTTTGCCAGCGCGGATGTGTCTTGTCCACAAACTGAAGATAAGCCTCGTTGACCAGCGCGGTCGTTTGCAGGGTGTGTCCCTCTCCTTCGCGGCTCATATAATAGTGCGCCAGGCGATGCAGTTCAGGCTGCACCAACGGAATCAGCTTATCGAGCGCGGCCGTGTCTCCGCTGCTCCAGTCCACCAGAAGCTGCGTGACCTGTTGTTGCGTTGATAAGGCCGCCGCCATACGCACACCATTTTAATGCCATGGATCGTGCCGGTCGAGAACGCATTATTTTAATGCTTTCGGCGGCTCCTTGCTAGCCGTTGCACTCCATGCACAGGAAATTTTCCTGCCAAACGGTGGGTTTGCGCCGCGGCTTCCGCTTTAGGAGGTAGAAACACATTTATGCCGGCATGAAAAGAAATGCGCCGGACAGGTGTCACAACCTAAGAAAGAAAATTATGAAAACACGAAACACGACAGTGAAACTCATCGCAATGGTAATAGCTGTGGCTATCGCAACCATCTGGACAATCAGGGGCGCGAGTGCGGCGGAGGCTGTCATCGCGATCATTAGACAAACAGGGATGTTCAGCCTCGCGCAGGGTCAGGCCACCAGTGCTCACGTAGTCAATACTGGAGAGGAGCGCGGAACAACCTGGTGGTGTACGGTGTTCGACAGTCAGGGCAATATACTGGCGCAGTCAGACCGCCGCAGGGTAGAGCTAGGCCAGGCTTCGTCTTTTGACTTCGGGCCGCTTGGACTCGAAGAAGGGCAGCGCATGGCGATACGCGTGGAGTTGATGGTCGAAGGGGCTTCGAGAAACCATCCTGGTTTCATCGCTACACAAGAAGTGCACAACGTCGGCGATGGCAAAACAACTGTGTTCTTGCCGTATATGGAGTAAATAGCTTGTAAGAATTCGGAGCAGATTTCGTGAAATCTATTTTGTCAATGTCACGCCGCTCCATTTTATGCGCTGCTCTCTTCATACTTGTTAGCTGTTCTCGGCACGCTTTTGATCCTGTGATGGAGCAAGCCGAATTATTGCATCGGGACGCTGAGTGGGCCGACCTTGCCTCTGCCGGAAAAGATGTCGATAAGATCGTCTCGTTTTGGAGCGACGACGCGATACTCATCTTCCCCGGACAGCCTGTACTCGAGGGCAAGCCGGCAATTCGCGCCTATGTCGAGGCCAGTCTAAAGACGCCAGGCTTCAAGATCCACTGGGTGTCGCAAAAGCCCGTATTCTCGCCCGATGGCGGGCTTGCCTACATGCGCGGCACTGACGAGCTCACTGTTCCCGGGCCCGGCGGCACAACAACTACACTGCACCTTAGAGGAATATCAGTCTGGCGCTGGGACGCGGACGGGCAATGGCGTTGCGTGGTGGACATCTCAAATGAAGAGCCTTCCGCCCCCGCCTCCGGCGAACTAGTTCAGTAGTGCTCCGTGGATATTTATCGCGGCTCGTTTGTTTACCCAGGGAACGCGGGACGGAAGAGCGATGGCAAGAAGTCTCCGGGCAACTGACCCCTCTGAGTCCGAAAGTAGAGTAAGGACGTTCGCTCCACGCGACTTCGACGGAGTCTTTCCGCTGGGCCCTGGCCTTTTCAAAAAAGATCTCGCGAATCGTGGTGCGTTCCAAGCCGTAGTTCCGCTTCAAGAGATAGAAAGACATTTATACCGCGGCGAAAAACAGACGCGCCGGAAAGATGTCACAACCGGGAAAGGAAAATTATGAAAACACGAAAGACGACGATGAAACGCATCGCAATGATGATAGCTGTGGCTATCGCAACCATCTGGACAATCAGGGGCGCGAGTACGGCGGAAGCTGTCATCGCGATCATTAGTCAAACAGGGATGTTCAGCCTCGTGCAGGGTCAGGCCACCAGTGCTCACGTAGTCAATACCGGAGAGCAGCACGGGATTATCGTTGACTGGAGGGTGCTGGACAGCGCCGGCAATATCCTTGCACAGTCAGACCGCCGCAGAGTAGAGCTCGGCCAGGCTTGGTCTTTTGACTTCGGGCCGCTTGGACTCGCAGAAGGGCAGCGCATGGCGATGCGCGTGGAGTTGATGGTCGAAGGCGCTTCGAGAAACCACCCTGGCTTCATCGCCACACAGGAGGTGTACAACACTGCTGGTGGCAAGACACACGTGTTCTTACCGTATATCGAGCAATAGCTTGTAAGAGGAATGATATGAAGTAAGGCAGACCAGCGCGTGGAAAAGGTCCGCGGCGAGTCTGTCCCCCGCCGGACCAGGACAGTCCTGGAGTGCGCGGACATGTGGCCGCTCGCCAAACCACCCCGAAAGCTTTCGGAGCCAAGTCTGTCCTCATTCATGCGCCATTCAAAAGACTGGTTCTCGTCAAAAAGATATTTTGCGCAGTGGTGGTGGGTTTCAACTCAGATTTCCGCTTTAGGAGACAGAAACACATTCGTGCCGGCGCGAAAAAACAGCAGCGCAGGAACGAATGTCAAAACCTGAAAGGAAATTAAATTATGAAAAATCGAGAAATCATATGCACAACCATCCTCTCCGTGCTTGTCTGCTTTGCGTTTTCCCCACAAACGCGAGCAGCCTGTGACTCGCCCGATCCGGGCTGTCCGGGAGGCAACTTGGCGGAGGGGTATCTCGCCCTTGGGAGCCTTACCACCGGCCTATACAACACGGGAATCGGGACATACTCACTGTTGAGCATTACAGACGGGAGCCTCTGCACGGGTGTCGGCGCTGGGGCACTCTTTAGTAATTCCGCAGGCGAAAATACGGCTACAGGCGCCGGAGCGCTTTTTAGCAACACCGCTGGCGCCCGCAACACTGCCGATGGGGCGTTCGCGCTTTTTACAAACGCCACCGGTAACGACAACACGGCCAACGGCGAGTCTGCCCTAATTAGCAACACGGAAGGCAACGGCAACACAGCCAGCGGTTCTGGCGCGCTCTTCAACAACACCACCGGCTCTTTGAACACGGCCGTAGGTGCGGCGACGCTACCTAACAACACCATCGGTAACGACAACACGGGCGTTGGTCTAAACGCGCTCTTCAGCAATACTGAAGGTAACAACAACACCGCCGTGGGTCGGGCCGCGATGGGTGGCAATACTACCGGAGGCAACAACACAGCGATCGGCTGGTTTGCCTTGGAGCAGGGCGGCGTCTTAAATACCGCCGTTGGTTCTCAAGCGCTGCGTAGCAACACCGGCGGCTTAAGTACGGCCGTGGGAGATCAAGCGCTGTTTAACTCCACCACGGGCGGCCCTTTCGGCCTACAGGCCAATACGGCGGTTGGTGATAGCGCGCTGTTTGATTGCACCACTGGCTACTGGAACGTAGCCGTGGGCTACGTCGCCGGGCACGATCTAATAGATGGCCATGGCAACGTCTATATCGGCCAAGGCGTGGGGGCAGGTGCTGCTAGCGAGACCGACACTACCTACATTCGTAATGTGTACAATTCGGTCGCCACTGCTCGAGCTGTTTTCGTCAACTCAGATAACAAGATTGGAACGATCATGTCCTCACAACGCTATAAGGAAGACATCACGCCGATGGACAACGCCAGCGAAGCGCTCTTCGCGCTTAAGCCGGTCACTTTCCGCTATAAGAAGGAAATTGATCGCTCGGGTGCGCTCTCTTTTGGCCTGATCGCTGAGGAAGTCGCCGAGATTAGCCCTGACTTGATTACCCGCGACAGGGACGGAAAACCTGAGACGGTGCGCTACGAAGCGGTAAATGCGATGCTGCTCAACGAGTTCCTCAAAGAGCACAAGAAAGTAGAGGAACAGCAAGCAACCATTGCGGAGTTGAAGTCAACAGTCGTTCAGCAACAGAAAGGAATGGAGGCTTTCATCGCGCAACTCAAAGAGCAGGCCGCGCAACTCCAAAAGGTGAGCAACCAGATTGAAGTGAGCAGACTGGTGCCGCAACAAGTAGTCCTAAAAACTCCATAAGCCTGCACAAACCCTGAAAATGGAAAAGGAGAACATCAGTATGAAATCCCGAAACTTAATTCTGATTCCGATCCTGATTATCGGGCTTGGCTTTTTGCAAAACGCCTGGGCAGTAAGTCCGGCGCCGGACGGAGGCTATCCCGGCGGCAACACGGCTGAGGGGCAAAACGCCCTTCTTAGCCTTACCACCGGCACATACAATACTGCCCTTGGTTTGTTTTCGCTCAGGAGCAACACCACCGGCAACTTCAACACGGCCACGGGTGCCGGAGCGCTCCTTAGCAACACAGCGGACCAAAATACGGCCACTGGCGCCGGGGCGCTTTTAAGCAACACCATCGGCATCCGAAACACGGCCAACGGAGCGTTCACGCTTTTTAGCAACACCACCGGCATCGAAAACATGGCCAACGGTTACCAGGCGCTTTTTAACAATACAGGCGGCAGCGAGAACACCGCCAACGGTGCTTTTGCACTCTTCTACAACACAACCGGCCACGACAACGCGGCCAACGGTCAGGCTGCGCTCGTTAACAACACAACCGGCAACGACAATACGGCAGATGGTGTTACAGCACTCGATAATAACACAACCGGAAACAACAACATCGCGGTGGGCTCTACGGCAGGTTTCAACCTCACAACAGGCGATTTCAATATTGACATCGGCAACAATGGGGTCACTGGCGAGGCTTTCACGATCCGCATCGGCGATGTAGAAAGTCAGACGCGTGCCTTTATCGCTGGTATCTTTGCGGTACCAGTGACAGGTACAGGAGTTGTTGTAGACTCCGACGGTCAGCTTGGCGTGGCCCCAAGCTCGCAGCTTTTTAAGGACCAGATCAAGCCCATGGACAAGGCCAGCGAAGCGATCCTTGCACTCAAACCAGTGACCTTTCGCTATAAGCACGAAATTGATCCCAAGAGAATCCCGCAGTTTGGCCTCGTCGCCGAGGAGGTGGAAAAAATCAATCCCGACCTGGTGGCTCGCGATGCTAAAGGTGAACCCTACACCGTACGCTACGACGCCGTGAACGCGATGTTGCTCAACGAGTTTCTCAAAGAGCACCGCAAGGTTGAGCAACAGGAAGCGGCGATTGCGGGTTTAGGATCAGCCATGGCGCAGCAACGAAAAGACTTCGAGACGACCAAGACGCAGCAGCACAAGCAACTTCAGGCTCTGATTGCAAGCTTGAAGGAGCAGGCAGCACAAATCCAGAAGGTCAGCGCCCAGGTTGAAGTGAGTAAGCCACCACCGCAAACAGTCGTTAACAATCGGTAAGCTGTGGAGGTGCAACCGGGAGCTGCGTTTTTAGAATTTGCGCTCCTTTGGATTCTTCATGTTTAACCTCAAAGTTGCGCATTAAAAAAGTTGGCGATCGCGAGGACATGCTCGGTCCGAGCCGGACTGGCATTGCACGCGAGACGCGTGCGCTACCCAAGACCGCGGAGATCTGCGGTACGAGATCGACATCTCAACCTAACGGCAGCCAGTTGCCCGGCTGCGGCGGCGGTTTGGCGCCGTTGAGCGACAGGTACGTGTATTCCTGCAAAAGGCGCTCGTAATCATCCAGAAGTCTCATCGCGTCGTTGGGCTTAAGGCGATCGGTTTTGATGGCGTCGTCAACCTGTGTTTTGAGCAGCCGCATCAACTCGACTTTGTCCCACTGCACCATGGCAAGAACTTCGCCGATCGTGCTGCCACCGATCACTTCTTCGATGTACCAGCCGGACTCCTCATCGGGATCGAGAAAAATATGCACCTCGGTTACTCGGCCAAACAAATTGTGCAGGTCACCCATGATGTCCTGGTACGCGCCGACCATGAACACGCCGAGGTAATACATTTCGCCCGGCACAATGCGATGCAGGGGGATGGTATCACGTACATCCTGTAAATCGGTGAACTTCGAGACCTTTCCGTCGGAATCGCACGTGATGTCGACGATCATGCCGTGACGATCGGGCGGCGTGTTAAGCCGATGGATCGGCATGATCGGAAACAATTGACCAAGCGCCCAGTGATCAAGCAGGGATTGGAAAACCGAGAAATTGCAGATGTACTGGTCGCCCAAGGTCGTTTCGAGCTGCTTGACTTCTTCGGGGATGAAACGCAAGCCGCGATGCATGTTCACTATCTGCTGTGCCAGCTGCCAGTAGATGGTGTCGATCTTTGCTTTTGATTCGAGATCGAGCAGACCAAATTCGAATGTCTGTTGCGCTTCCTCCTTGATCTGCTGGATGTCGTGCAGGCTCTCGAGACGGTTGCCACGTTTAAGCCGCTGCTTCACATCGAGGATGTCGCCCACCAGTTTGTGGTCCTTCTCGCTTGCAGTCACTCGCAGCTTCGGCGCCGTTTTCTCGATGGAACTGAACGCTTCCATTACCAGCACGGAATGATGCGCGACGATCGCGCGGCCGCCTTCACTCACGATCGCCGGATGCGGGACGCCTTCGGAATCGCAAACGTCCATGATGTTCCACACGACGTCGTTGGCATATTCCTGGAGCGAATAATTTGCGGAGCTATCGAAATCGCTGCGCGAACCGTCGTAATCCACGCCAAGCCCGCCGCCGACATCCAGATATCCAAGCTCGTGCCCAAGCTTCGCAATCTTGGCGTAATAACGGGCCGCTTCGCGAACCGCGCGCTTAATGATTGAAATATCCGGCACCTGCGAACCAACGTGGAAGTGAATGAGTTTGAGGCAATGCGCTAGGCCTGAGGCCTTCAGCATTTCGCTCGCGGCAACGAGACCTGTTGTATCGAGACCGAACTTCGCGTTCTCGCCGCCACTCGGCGCCCATTTTCCCGCGCCTTTGCTGTAAAGACGCACCCGAATTCCGATGTGCGGTTCCACGCCGACTTCCTTTGCTGCGCGGATTGTTTGCTCCAGCTCTTCGAGTTTCTCGGCAACGATGACTACCTTTTTACTGAGCTTGCAACCGAGCAGCGCGATGCGGATAAACGCAGCGTCTTTGTAGCCATTGCAAATAATGAGACTCTCGGGATCCTGGTGCATCGCCAGCGCGGCGACCAGTTCCGGCTTACTTCCGGCTTCGAGACCAAAATGAAATTGCTGACCGGCATCGACAATTTCTTCAATGACTTCGCGCAACTGATTAACCTTGATCGGAAAAACACCGCGATACTCATTCTTATAACCGAACTCCGTTATCGCCTCTTGAAATGCGCGGTTTACCGATTCGACACGATGCCGGAGCAAATCCTGAAATCGGATGACCAGCGGGAAACTCAAACCGCGATTGCGTGCTTCATTTACCACTTCCAGGATGTCGATCGCGCCGCCGTTTTCCTGCAGAGGTCGGACCACCACGTTCCCGGTTGGGTTGACGGTGAAATAACCGCCGCCCCAGCCATCGACATTGTAGGTGGCGATCGCTGCGTCAACGTCCCACTCGTTTTTCATTTGATCAGATCGCGCGGCGAATAACTGCCGCAAAACGGATATTCAGTCAGGGTGTTTAACATGCAAGCCTCCACAATCAAAATTTTCATTCGACTCAGACGTCGCACGTTTCATGGGAGAGAACGGCGACGCATGCGGCGCACACCGCTTGTTTTTCGCTTCCCTGCGGATAACGTTCGCTCGTGAACAAGACGGTGATCGAAGTCCAGGTGCGGGCGGTTTTGCCGACAAGCGGCGGGTGTGCGGTTTTTCTCGGCAATAACGACAAGGTGTTCATCATTTATGTCGATCAAACGGTGGGCAGCGCGATCACGATGTTCATGCGCCAGATTACCAAGGAGCGTCCTCTAACCCACGATCTAATGGCGCATTTGCTCACTGCTCTGGGCGCAAAGGTCGAGCGCGTCATCATTAACGATCTGAAAAATGCCACCTACTACGCGCGGGTGATTATTCGGGTCCAAAACGAATTGCATCAAGAAAAGATCATCGAGCTCGACGGGCGGCCGAGTGATTGCATCGCAATGGCCACTCAACAGAAAGCCCCCATTTACGTGAGTCAGGATGTCTGGGATGAAGTGGACGATATGAGCGATGTCTTGCGCAAGATGGAAGAAGAAGGGCTAAAACCGGATCCCGAGGCAGAAGAGTAGAAAAGTTAAAACGTTGAAAGGCTAAAAAGATTTCTACTCCCCCACGCTTGGAGCGCCGTTACCCTTTTAACTTTGTAGCTTTTTTAACTTTTTTACCTTTCACTTGGCTTCAGCCGAGCAAATCACCGTAGCGTTTATCTGCTAATTCCAGGCAGCGCCCCAGAATCTCTGACGCAGTATTGAGCTTCAGCGTTTCCGCGACCAGCTCGCGGCATTCGGGAATCGTCAGACTTTGCACCGCGCGTTTAATTCGCGGAACCAGCGTCGCGCCCGCGCTCAGCTCGTCCATGCCGAGACCCAGCAACAGCGGGACGAGCGCCACATCTCCCGCCATTTCTCCGCAAACTCCTACCCAGATGTTGTTGGCATGCGCCGCCTCCGCGATCATTTTGAGCAAACGCAGTACCGCCGGGTGGGTCGGCTCGTAAAGGTGCGCGAGCTTTTCGTTTACTCGATCGACTGCAAGCGCGTACTGGATCAGATCGTTTGTTCCAATACTGAAAAAATCGACCTCGGGTGCGAGCACGTCGGCACAGATGGCTGCGCTCGGGATCTCGATCATCGCGCCAACATCGATCTTTTCCGCAAGAGGAACGCCCGACCGGAGCAGCTCTTCTCTGCACTCGGCGAGCACGGCATTGGCACGGCGCAATTCGTCCAGGCCCGAGATCATGGGAAACATGATTTTTATGTTGCCAGCGGCGCTGGCACGGAGAATAGCGCGCAACTGCGTTTTAAAGATGTCTACGTTCTCCAGGCAAAGACGGATTGCGCGCCAGCCAAGGAAAGGGTTTAACTCATCGGCGATATCTACCGTGCCTGGAGCGAGTTTGTCGCCGCCAAGATCAAACGTTCGGATAATCAGCGGATCGGGCCGGACGCGCTCCGCTACTTTTCGATACGTTTCGAATTGTTCCTGCTCCGTTGGCAGCGTACTGCGATTTAAATAAAGAAACTCCGTGCGATAAAGTCCAATGCCCTCCGCACCATTGGCTGCGACGGCTCCAACGTCTTCCGGAAGTTCGATATTTGCCGAGAGCACAATGTGACGGCCATCGCGCGTGGTCGATCTTGTCGTGCGCAGTTCTTTCAGTCGTGCCGTAACTTTTGCTCTCCTTGATTCAATCTCTGCATAGTGCGCGATTGTTTCTGGCGCCGGATCAACAATTAGCAGGCCATCGCTTCCATCAACGAGCACGTGTTGACCTGTCTCGAGCTTTGTAGTGATATCATGCAATCCGACTACCGCTGGGATATTGAGCGAACGCGCTAGAATCGCGGCGTGCGACGTGCGGCTACCGAGGTCTGTCGCGACTCCAAGTACGTTTGCCCGGTTAATGCTGGCCGTATCCGAAGGAGTTAGATTGTGCGCAACAAGAATGTGCTGCTCGCTCAGGGCGAGGAATGTCTTGGGAGCCTTGCCCTGCAGGTTGCGAATCACTCGCTTTGTCACGTCCTGAATGTCCAGCGCACGCTCGCGCAAATAGGGATCGTCGATCTTATTCAATGTCTCGGCGTAACGGGTGGCGACTTCCTGAAAGACCCATTCCACATTGCAAAGATCGGTTTCCAGTTTCCTCAGTACCTCGTCGATCAACGTGCGATCCTCGACGACGAGCAGATGCGCGTCGAAAATGGCCGCGTCTTTCGCGCCGATGGATTCTGCAATGCGCTGCTGCATTTCCAAAATCTGCATGCGCGTTTGAATCAGTGCCGTCTCAAACCGCCCTATTTCGTCTGGGATCTGAGAGGGCGCGATGCGGTAACGTAAGACGTCATCCAAGTCATCGCGCACGACGTGAATCTTGGCACAGGCCATTCCCGGAGAGACGCCTACTCCTTCAAATCGGATTTCCTGACGCGCGCTGTCGCTCATGCACCTGCCAGAGTAAAGCAGATGTCAAACAATGCGAGTTCCGCGTGGCCCACCAAAGGTCGCATAGATCCCATGGATCGCATGAGACAAACGGGACGAATCACTCCTCGTTAAAACCCGCCTTGATCAACGCCTCGATTTCTTCCATCGCCTTGTCGGCGTCGGGGCCTTCACAACGGATGTGCAGCTTTGAACCTTGGCCAGCGGCAAGCATCATCAGGCCCATGATGCTTTTGCCGTTTACCTCTTCGCCTTCCTTCGAGACCCAGATTTCGGAGCGGTAACGACTCGCAATCCTCACGAACATGGCCGCCGGTCGCGCATGGAGTCCCAGCCGATTGGGGATCGGGAGATCTTTTTCAATCTTCCGAACGCGCTCTGCGCGACCCGCTTTTCTATACAGCAAGCCCATTACACAGCTTCCTTCCCTGCCACGCCGGAACTTTGCGAAGGCGGGCGCTCCATCAAACGGAGCAACCTGGCGTTGAAATCGACTGCGCTGTTCTGACCCAAGCCCTTCAATTTTTCATCCATCGCCGCGACTTCAATCAACCGCGCCATGTCGCGGCCCGGCCTTACTGGAATGGTCACATGCGGCACCTGAAGGCCAAGGATTTCATAAAATTCCCGATCCAACCCGATTCGGTCGACTTCTTCCACATCCTGCCAATCCTTGAGCGTGACCACGAGGTCGAGACGCTTCTCGATTCGAATGCTGCCAATGCCGAAAACCTTCGCCACATCAATAATGCCAATACCGCGCACTTCCATGTGATTGCGAGTCAATTCGGGCGCTGTTGCCATCAGCTCGCGGCCTTCGAGTGAAGTAATTCGGGTCACATCGTCTGCCACGAGACTGTAGCCGCGCTCAATCAGTCCCAGGACGCATTCACTTTTGCCAATTCCGCTCGCCCCCCGAATCAAGACGCCCACACCCAGGATGTCCACCATGCTACCGAATTCGGTCACTGTGGGAGAAAAATCCATCTCCAGTGCGATCGTCGCCGCATTGATGAACTTCATGGTAATCATTGGGGTCCGAAATACCGCGATTTTTGCCTCGGCTGTAACAGACAGCAACTCCGACGCAAGATGAAACCCGCGCGACATCACCAAACAGGGGATTTTGCGCTCGCATAATTTTCGAAATCGCCTGGTGCCCAGCTTTGAAGGCAGACTTTTCAAATACGAATGCTCGGCTGCCCCTAACACCTGCACGCGTTTCTCGGCGAAATAAGTGTAAAAGCCTGAGAGCGCGAGCCCGGGGCGGTTAATGGTGGGCTCGCGAATCTTCCGATGGAACCCTACACGCGGTCCCTCCAGCTTCATCTGCAACTTCTCCGCGTGCGAATTGTAAAAGCTCTCGACCGTAACAACCGGGACACTCTTCTGCCGATCGCTTGGAGACGTGATCGTCTGGGTCCCGCGTTGTTCCGCCATGAGGATTAACTTCTAGCGTGAATAGCGCGGAATTGCCAATATGCATCGTATCACACACTCGCCGCTGCCTTCGTCAAGAGCGCGAAGATCCAGGCGAACCGCTGTACGTTATCTTTTTCCCTGACCTTGATAGCGGATCACTTTCGCTCTTTCGACCGTGACAAGACCGCCCCCCATCATTTCATCGAGCACCGGTAAGAATGCATTAACCTTTTCCTCGGTGTCCACGATTTCGATCACAATTGGAAGGTCCATGGAGAGGCGAAGGATTTTTGCAGTGTGCAGATGACTTGATTTTCCAAAGCCCATTGGTCCGCGCAGCACGGTTGCGCCCGCCAGCTCCAGTTCGCGTGCTTTCAACACGATCGCCTCGTACAGCGGTCGATGCTGGTAACGATCACTTTCGCCAATGAAAATTCGCAGGAGAACAGCGTCTTCAGGAAGGTGCATAATTTGTTTTTATTTCGGCAATATTGCGAGAGCAAGAATGCGTCCAAACCATACGGCAGTAAGGCAGCAAACAAATGAGAGCAGTGTATTCAGGCCGGCTTTGAACCAGTCTCCATCTCGAACGAGATCGAGTGTTTGTAAGCTGAAGGATGAAAACGTTGTGTAACCGCCACACACGCCGATCATGAAGAATTGACGAAGCCGCGGTGACATAAGAAATGACCCTTCTGGGTCAGTGAAAGCGGCAAAGAACCCAATAGCGAACGACCCAGTAACGTTCACCACGAGTGTGCCCACCGGAAAAACCTCACCGCCGCGTTCAGCAACAAACCCCGATACCCAGAATCGCGCTCCGGTCCCAAGTGCGCCGCCTATCATTACCAAGATATAATCGAGCATTAAAAAACTCCTTCCGTTGGAAGGAGTCATTAGCTCGCGCGGTTTTCCCAGCCTGGGACTGGGAAGGCAAACTCCATTGCCTGGTTGGACTTTACTTCATCCCTACTTCCGATCAAACAAAAGGTTCAGCGATCGGGTCCTGATTCTTCTTCGTCATCGGCGCCTCACATCTTGAAGCGCTCGCCGAGGTAAAGCTGACGGCTAATGGGATCGTCAATGAGAAAATCCTTTGTGCCTTCGCTCTCAACGCGGCCATCGTAAATCAAATACGCGCGGTCCACGATGGAAAGGGTCTCGCGCACATTGTGGTCAGTGATCATGATCGCAAGGCCCGACCTGCGCAGGTTTACGATAATTTGCTGCACATCGTACACCGCGATGGGATCAACGCCGCTGAAAGGCTCGTCAAGCATCAACAGCTTCGGCTGCGTCACCAACGAACGCGCAATTGTCAGTCGCCGTTTCTCACCCCCACTCAAGGTGAGCGCAATATTTTTGGCGATCCGCTCAATGCCAAACTGGTGCAGCAGTTGATCGCAACGGTTCCGTCGTTCGGCCTTGCTTAGCGGAAGCGTTTCCAAAATGGCCAGGATGTTTTGTTCGACTGTCATCTTCCGAAAGATCGATTCTTCCTGCGGCAAATAACCCATGCCAAGCCGCGCGCGCTTGTACATCGGATATTCCGTGACATCGGTGTCCGAAAAAATCACGCGACCGCTGTTTGGCCTGACCAGACCAACAATCATGTAAAAACTCGTTGTCTTACCTGCTCCGTTCGGTCCGAGCAGTCCCACAATCTCGCTGGCGCCAACATGCATGTTGATTCCGTCCACCACCGCTCGGCCTCCGTAAATCTTGACCAGTTGATCGGTGCTCAGGACGGTCTCCGCCTTCGTTTTGACCGGCGGCGGAGCTTTCGGAGTAGAAACAGGCGCGGCTTGGCTAATCATGGTTTTGGCAGAGAAGGAGCGGGCGAAGCCTGGGCTGCCGGAGTTTGTGAGGGTTTTGCTTGTCCCTTTTTATCTTGGTCTGGTTGCTGCACAATTTCGGTGCGACTGGGCCCGTGCGTCCTTAGCTGACTATTCTGGCTGACGACCATGACCGTATCGGGACTGGTTGCCACATGCAGGTTTGGTCCCTCTTGCACCCGCGGTGTTCCCACCAATTCAACATCGCCGGTGTTAGATGTATAAGTGGCTTTATCGGCGCGGCCAACAGCGCGAGTCGGAGATCCACCGTTCGGATCGGGCCGGTCGCGCACGAGTCCAACATTGCCTTCTGCGATGGCTTTTTCCAGGCTCTGGTTTTGTCCCTTTGTAATAAACACTGTCAGTTTGTCTGATTGCAGATTGAAACGCGGATCGACTACCTTCACACGGCCGCTAAAGATGCCCATGTTCTTGGTTGAATCAAAAAAAGCCTCATCCGCATAGATTTCCGTTGTCGTTGGTTGATCGGATTGCTGCCCCGCAACGCTCGAGCCAAATAAGTTCGGGCCGGATGATTTATCTTCTTTCTTTTTGTCTTTGTTTTTCGCTTTCTGTTTGTCTTTTGGCTTCTCAGCCTTGTTCGCCTGCACGGGTGATCCCGCTGGCGCGGCGGCAATCTGCGCCGCCAGGGGCGTTCCGAACGCACATGCGAGAACCAAGACCAACACTGCCAGTTTTTTCATTCGCTCGTGTTCGGTTTTGCAGTCAGGTGGGATTTGTCGGTGATCACCATCTTGACATTTCCGATCAATCGTCCGGTCTTCGAGTTCGTGTCGAACTGCACCGAATCGCCCGCGATGTTGAAGTCCGACCGTTGGATTGTTGTGCGCGCCTTCGAGCTTAGAATCCGGGTCTTCAAGTCGAGCACCGACGTGCTCATGTCGATTTGGAGGTCGGGCTGACTCTGTGGAGTGTAGGTTGTAATTTTAAGATGTTGAAAGCCTACGTGTTCTTGATCAATCCGGTTGGCCGTCCCAGCTTCAAATTTTCCCCTTAGGCGACCGTCACCATCAAAATCCGGCAATACAAGGCCCTTGGCTTCGTGCCCAATTGGCAGCGGAATGTTCGTCAAGCTCTGCTCCCCAGGGGATCCGCCCGCTTTCGCTGACGCGCCGGCCTTCTTTTTACGACCTTTCGATTGACCGGATACTTGAGGTGCCGCTATTACAACGCACATCAAGACCGCCGCTAACCAAAATGACAAGACCCGGCGGAGATGAGAGGCGGTCACTGGAACCTCTGGCTCCCTCGACGCAATACCCTTGTTACCCGGGCGAGTGAGGTCAATCGCCCCTACCTGAGACGGCAGCATGAATAGCCTTTAACACGCGCAGTTGCTTCGGCAAATCCTTTAGGGGAATCTGGTTCGGCCCGTCCGACAGCGCGCGCGCGGGGTTTTCGTGCACTTCCATGAAGATTCCGTCGCATCCGGTTGCAATTGCCGCTCTGGCGAGCGCCGGCGCCAAAACACCATCGCCGGATGTAGAGTCCCCTGCTCCGCCGGGCCGCTGTACCGAATGGGTCGCGTCAAAAATCACGCGATAGCCGGCGTCGCGGAGCCAATAGAGCGAGCGCATGTCGGCAACGAGGTTATTATAGCCGAAACTGGTGCCCCGTTCTGTGAAACAGAATTGCTCATTGCCAAACGCAATCAATTTCTCGGCGATATTTCGCATATCCCACGGCGCGAGAAACTGACCTTTCTTCACGTTGATAGCGCGCCCCGTTTCCGCGGCGGCGCGTAGCAGATCGGTTTGCCTGCAAAGAAACGCCGGAATTTGCAACATATCGATATTTTCGCCGGCAATCTCGGCTTCGGCTGGCAAGTGAACATCCGTTGTGACGGGGATTTTCAAGTCCCGGCCGATGGCTGAAAGAATTTCACAGCCTTCGCGCACACCGATACCCCGAAAAGAACGCACAGAGGTTCGATTCGCTTTATCGTATGACGCCTTGAAAACGAAATCGATATCTTCGGCGGTGCAGATTTCAGCGATCTTCTTCGCCATCCGCCGGACAAACTTCTCCGACTCGATCACGCACGGGCCAAGGATGAATACCGGTCGTTTGCCACCAATTGTGACTTTCCCAATACGTAATGGCTTCCGTTTCTCGCTCATGATTTGCTCAACGTGTCATCCCAACCCAGCCACCTGCAATGCCATGAAAAACAGCTCGGCAAAGCGGCATTTTCAAGTAGCCGGGGAGGGACCTCCCAAATCGCGCAGAACATTACTCAAACTACCCAGTGTGACCAATCACTGAATGTGAGGTCGATTGCATCGCACAAGATCAACAATGGCAAATGGAGCGTACAATCCGAGAAAGAACAGCAACGCGACTCCGTGCAGCTGCAAAAGGTAGAGTGGCCATGAATCGGAGAGAAAACTCAGAATGGAAAATGCTTCCGGTTTGTGCAGCAAAAATCCGTAATTAACATCCGTCAGTTTGTCGATAACCAGAGTAACCACAAAATAAAATTCCGACCACAGCCACACTCGCACGATCGACATGGGATATGGTCGGTATCCGCGGGTCAACATCAGGAACACTACTCCGACAATGATGGTTGAATGCGATGTGAAAAAACTGATGAATCGCCAATCTGGAAACCCAAAACTCAGGTTTGGCGTGAGCACGGCTTGCAACGTTCCGCCAATCCCCCAAAAGTATGCAACCTCGAACCAGCGTTGACTTCCCGTCCACATCGCCACGATTACGACAGCCATGCCCCAATCGCACATTTGCATGGGCAACATATGCTGCCAATCCACGATGCCGCCGGCGCGGATAAAAACCAAATAAACGACGTAGTTCAAGATCAGCACCGCTGAGAGGACGCGGATAATCATCTTCTCGAGTGGCTGCGATTTGGTGCGCCACACCATCGCGGCCAGCGCAAACGGCAGCACGATCGTGAGGAAAATGACAGTGAGATGCGGTAAACCGTACGGTTGGAATTCAGGCTCCATGCGTTGTTGTAGCGGCGCTTGTATCAACCGCCGAATCCGATAGGAAGGCGTTTGACACAAGCGCCTCTACAAACCTGCGCAAACACGGCAGTTTGGTTCACCGAATTACCCAGAGATTACATGGAATGACGTCGGTGACCCACGCGATGTTATTTGGAAATTGCTGAGTCCCGCCGACATTTTTCTCTAGCGGCACGACTAGTAAGTCTGCTTTCACCGATTGAACAAAATCCGACGCGGCCAACCCCGTGTTCCCACGAATGCAGCGCGCGTCGATCGGAACATCGGTTACGCCGGCCGACAAAACGAATTTTTCCAATGCCTCTTCTTCCTCATCGTCCGCGCCCGGCTTTGCGCGTTCCCTTGCGTTCCCACGAATCGATGCACGCGCCTGATCAAACGTGGTGATGATACGAATCACATAAAGCCGCTCGCACGATTCCGCCGTAGCGAACGTCAACGTTCTCTTCAACGCCTCCAATCTGCTATCAGAATAATCGGCAACAAAGACGATCCGGCGCAGTGGTTTGGGTTTTGCCGCCGGCGTGGTAAAGAGCATCACCGAGCAGGGGGCTTCACGCACAAGGCGGCGCGCGACATTGCCCAGAAATGGATGCAATACCACTTCCTTTTCCAATGCGCCTGCAACGATCACGTCGATTTTCTCGCGAGCGAGAGCGCGCAGAATGGCTTCGGCAGGGTCTCCCTTTTCATAGTGAATCTTTGAATCAAGCGGAAGCTCCAGTTGCGCGAGCGCGCCGCTAAACTTTTTGGCGATTTCCTCATCGCGTTCGCCGACATAGATCAGGTGAAGATCGGCGGAAAAGCGTTCCCGAATGCGCTTTGCTTCCCCAAGCACCTGCTTAAATCTCGGGGAAAACGTGCTCGCCACGGCGACATTCTTGTATGGCATTGGATCGCCCATGGGAGTGATGATCAATTTCGTGTCTCACGAACTTTAGGCAAACAGGATCGAAAGGACGAAGTCCGAATGTAGAATGTCGAAAGAATTACAAAATCCGAATGACGAAGAGCATTCCGCGTTTTCGTCATTTGAGCATTCGCGCTTACTTCGTCAATCGTCATTCGTGGTTCGTCTTTCTTCTTAATGCGCTTTTCATTTTCCAATTCCTCTGCGAATTTTCGAAGATGCGACGGGCGATTTACCCTGGCAGCTTTGATCCGATCACGAATGGTCACCTCGATGTGATCGAACGTGCTCGAAAATTGTTCGACGAAGTCGTGGTGGCTGTGGCGCACAACGACGAGAAACAACCTCTTTTCTCACTGAAGGACCGCCTCGATTTGCTGCGCGAAACGGCGGGTAAAATCGACAACGTGAGAATCGCTGAGTTCGAAGGATTGCTTGTCGAGTTCGCCAGGAAAGAAGAAGCCGGAGCAGTCATCCGTGGCTTGCGGGCGGTCTCCGATTTTGAATTTGAATTTCAAATGGCTCTGATGAATCGGAAATTGGACTCCGCGGTAGAAACAATTTTTCTCATGCCAAAGGAGGAATACACGTATCTTAGTTCTCGCATTGTTAAGGAAATCGCGCGTCTTGGCGGCGATGTCTCCGGTTTTGTCCCGGCTTGTGTTGCCAAGGCGCTGAGCAGGAAATTTGGCTGATGATTTTCGAAAGGTTCTGCGAATGAAAATTCATCTCAAACAAATTCCGGCGCAGGATCTGCATTTGGAGGGGGACGAAGCTTGCCCGATCCACGACGTTGAAGCGGAGGGAATTCGTTGCGCTGGTCAGCTGCATTATAGTATCGACGTGGGCATTGCTGGAGGCGCGCTCTGGGCAAGAGGCTCGCTGTTGCAGCCGGTGGAGCTGCGTTGTGTATCGTGCTTAGAAAAATTCGTGTACGAAATCCGAGTGCCCGGATTTGCCGTGCAAACCGAGCTGCCTGGGCCGGAGACGGTCGACCTCACGCCGTTTATACGCGAGGATCTCTTGCTTAACCTGCCAGCGCATCCGCGCTGCAACAGAGATGGCAATCGCGTTTGCAAGGCGAAACAACCGGAGACCGTTGAGCAAGACACAAAGCCGAAATTGGATTGGAGTGCGCTGGATAAGCTAAAGCTTAATCGTTGATCTGTTCAAGCGTGGAACCATTGAAGTGGAGAGATCGATATCGTTTATCGCTGCAACCTTTGACGCTTCAACGTTGTTTTCCCGTCGGAATTGTGCTTTGGTAGCCACCTGCCATGGGAGTCCCAAAACGCAAAACATCCAAGATGCGATTGCGCACGCGCAAAGCGGCAAACCGCTGGCATGCTCCGCATCTCAACAAATGCCCCCAGTGCGGGAGCACCATCCCTTCGCACATTGCGTGCCCGTCGTGCGGTTACTACCGCGGACGACAGGTACTGACTCTTGAGGGTAAATAAGTTGCATTCGGCGGCTAAAGTCCGCAAAGTTTCGCACCGATGAAGATCGCCCTCGACGCGATGGGCGGTGACTTTGGCCCGCCTAACCTCGTTGCCGGCGCCGTTATGGCGTTGCGCGATTATCGCCACATCAGTAAACTTTTTCTTGTTGGCGACTCCGCGCGGATTGAAGCAGAGCTCAAAAAGCATGGCTGTAACGACAGCCGGATCGAAATCACACACGCCACCCAAGTAGTAGACATGAGCGACCGCGCATGGTCGGCGGTCAGGCGAAAGAAAGATTCGTCAGTAAGCCGCGCTTTCGATCTCGTTAAGCGCGGGGAAGCGGAGGCAGTCGTGAGCGCAGGTCACACCGGCGCGTCCGTCGCCGCGGGTACGATTAAGCTTCGCACATTGCCAGGAATCGATCGACCGGGTATCGCGGCCGTGCTTCCGACCGAAACGAATGTCTTCGTTTTGATCGATGCAGGCGCGAATATCGATGCGCGCCCAGAACATCTTCTTCAATACGCGTTCATGGGCTCTGTCTATTCACGTCATGTTCTCCATTACAAGAATCCGACCGTTGGCTTGGTCTCGCTGGGCGACGAGGATGTTAAGGGCACCGAATTAACCAAGGAAGTGTTCAAGATGCTGAGACCAAGTTCGCTCAACTTCGTCGGCAACATAGAAGGTCGACATCTCTTTGAAGATCCGGTTGAAGTTGTCGTGTGCGACGGATTCGTTGGCAACGTGATCTTGAAAACGTGCGAATCGATCGCGGTGGCGATGTTTCAATGGCTCAAGCACGAGCTCATGCGCTCAAGAATGCGAAAAGTCGGCGCATTCCTCGCGAAGAATGCCATTGGAACAATTAAGGACAAGACGAATTACGAAGAGTACGGCGGCAGTCCCCTTCTCGGCGTGAACGGCATCTGCATCATCGCGCACGGCGCTAGCACGCCACTGGCAATCAAGAATGCGCTGCGAGTGGCGGCGGAGTCGATTGAACAGCAGGTAAACCCGCATATCGTCGAGGAGATTCGCCGTTACTATGAAACGACAGCCTCGCTCGAACCCGCGCTCCACTAAAGCGCTGCGGACGGTCTCGATCATCGGCACAGGCAGTTATGTGCCCGAAAAGATCCTGACCAATGCGGACCTCTCACGCATGGTCAACACCAGCGATGATTGGATCACCACTCGCACCGGCATCAAGGAACGCCGTATCGCCGAAAAGGATGAAAACACTAGCGATATGGCAACCAAGGCAGCGCTCAAGGCACTCGAACAGGCGAAGATCTCCGCAAAGGAGATCGATCTCATTCTCGTAGCAACGGCCACTCCTGACATGCTTTTCCCGGCCACCGCCTGTTTTGTTCAGAAGAAGATCGGGGCAACCAACGCCGCTTGCCTCGATATTTCCGCAGCATGCGCAGGCTTTCTCTTTGGCCTTGAGATTGCACAGCAATTCATCACGTCACATACGCACGACACTGTGCTGGTGATTGGAGCCGATAAATTAACGTCGATCACTAACTGGACCGACCGCAACACTTGCGTCCTTTTTGGAGACGGCGCTGGCGCTGCTGTTTTACGTCACCGCGGCAGCGCGCACGGCGTTATTAGCACTCACATCGGCAGCGACGGACAGTACACCGACATTTTGTTCATGCCCGGCGGTGGTTCGCGATGCCCGATCACACGGGAAAATGTCGATATGCATCTGACAACGATCCATATGACGGGCAAGGAAGTTTACAAACAGGCCGTCATCGCGATGCTGAAGGCTGCCAAAAAAGTCCTCGATCAGGCTGGTCTCTCCATCGAGGACATTGCCTGCGTTATTCCGCACCAGGCGAATCTCCGCATCATGGAAGCGATTGCGGATCGCCTCGGTATCTCGCGTGACAAGATGTTCGTGAATCTGGATCGTTACGGCAATACCTCGGCGGCCGCTGTGGCTATCGCATTGGATGAAGCTAATCGTACTGGGCGAATCAAACCCGGTGATTACGTTTTGCTGATTGTGTTTGGCGGAGGACTAACCTGGGCGAGCACGATTATAGAATGGTAATAATCGCGTTGAACCGATAAAGCGTTGAAGCGAAACACTAGCCGCCTACTCTTTGAAACGTTTTAACGCTTCAACACCCTTCAACAACTTTAACGGCTCATGCTAATAGAAACCCACGCACATCTCGATTATCCGGATTTCGCCAACGATCTCGACGATGTGCTGCGGCGCGCGAACGATGCGGGCGTCATGCGCATCGTTACTGTCAGCACGTCACTGGAAAGCAGCCGGCGTGCTATCGATCTGGCAGAAAAACATTCAGCTGTCTTCGCGGCAATCGGTGTTCATCCAACTTCCGTTGAAGAAGCGGACGACGACGTGATCACGCCGCTGCGCGAGCTGGCGAAGAACCCACGCGTGGTGGCGATCGGTGAGACTGGGCTCGATTACCACCGTTTGCCGAGCGAAAAAGTAGCGAAGGAAGAGCAGGTTCAGGTCATGTCCGCGCTGCGGACTGAGACCGACGAAGAAATTGAAGCACAAATCCGCGACGGCGCTTACAAATCGAAACAGGCAAGCTTATTTCAACAGCAACTCGATCTCGCGGTGGAACTGGGGCTAAACGTGGTGATCCATCAGCGCGACGCATGGGAGGACACGCTTAAAATCATGCGGCCCTACACCGGGAAACTGCGCGGCGTTTTTCATTGCTTCGGCGGCTCGCTTGATGAGGCAAATGAGGTTCTCGATCTCGACCACCTCGTTTCGTTCACTGGAATTGTTACTTTCAAAAACGGCGCGGCTGTGCGAGAAGTTGCGGCACAAATCCCGCTCTGGAAATTCATGGTGGAAACCGACTGCCCCTATCTGGCGCCTGTCCCTTTTCGCGGAAAACGCTCTGAACCGGCGTATACACGCATCGTAGCAGAAACGATCGCAGCAGCGCGAGAGATTCCGCTGGAAGAAGTTGCCGAGGCGACAACCGAAACCGCGGAAGGATTTTTTCAGTTCAATCGGACATGAGAACGCACGATTGTTCGCGACATGGTAGGGACATCGCGCTGCGATGTCCGGACGGCGCAGCGCGCCGTCCCTACCTTTTGCTTCTCGCGCTTCTTCTCGCATCCTGCGCGGCGCCGGACACGCAGCATCAGATTGTCGTCAGTACGCGCGAACAAAAACTCGCCCTTATTGATCGCGGTAACGTCCTTGCAATTTATCCAGTCTCGACTTCGAAATTCGGATTAGGCGATTGGCGAGGCAGCCGTTTTACGCCATTGGGTAAACTGCAGATCGCCCAAAAAATCGGCGACAGTGCGCCGTCCGGCACGGTGTTCAAGGATCGGCTGCGCACCGGTGAAATCGTTGCGCCAGATTCCCCCGGCCGCGACCCGATTGTCACTCGCATTCTCTGGCTGCGTGGACTGGAGACGCAAAACGCCAACGCGTTCTCTCGAGATATTTACATCCATGGCACGCCCGAGGAACAGCGCATCGGGACGGCCGCGAGTTATGGATGCATCCGGATGCGCTCGAGCGACATCATACAACTGTACGACATCGTAGGAACCGGCGCCGCGGTTACCATCGTGAACGTGCCTCTCGCCGCCGCAGTCCCAAGCCTCGTCTCAGCTCATTCGATGGCCGACACTAATCCGGCGCCATTCGTGATGCGGTAAGGACGACATCGCGCTGCGATGCCCGGACGGCGCGGCGGCCCGTCCCTACCTACGGCAGCTTGCCGAGGTGTTCTCTCGGCGTCTCGCGCGAGAGCAATGCCATATCCGCATCCACCATGATGCGAACAAGTTCCTGAAAGCGCACTTTCGGCTCCCACCCTAGAATTTTTCGCGCCTTCGAAGCGTCACCAACTAAAATATCCACCTCTGCTGGCCGCTCGTAGCGCGGATCGTGTTTGACGTATTGCTTCCAGTCCAGGTTGGAGTGGTCAAACGCTGCTTCGACAAACTCGCGCACAGTGTGGGATTCGCCGGTAGCCAGCACAAAATCGTCGCCTTCGCCATGCTGCAAGATTCGCCAGATACCTTCAACGTACTCAGGTGCAAAGCCCCAATCCCGCTTCGCGTCCAGATTGCCGAGGAACAATTCCTTTTGCAGGCCGTGTTTAATGGCAGCAACCGCACGGGTGATCTTACGCGTGACAAAAGTTTCGCCGCGCCGCGGGCTTTCATGGTTGAACATGATGGCATTGCTCGCGCATAGAGCGTAGCTCTCTCGATAGTTGACGGTCGCCCAGTAGGAAAACACCTTTGCCACACCGTACGGGCTGCGCGGCCAAAACCGGGTCCTCTCGGTTTGCGGAACTTCCTGGACGTTGCCAAACATTTCGCTGCTCGAGGCTTGAAGAAAACGGGAACGCAGTCCGACTTCACGAATTGCTTCCAGAATGCGGATGGTACCCACGCCCGTGACGTCGGCTGTGTACTCAGGAATATCGAAGCTTACGCGTACGTGGCTCTGTGCCCCCAGATGATAAATTTCGTCCGGTTTCAAGTCGTAAAGAAGTTTCACTAGACTCACAGAATCGCTGAGGTCTCCGTAATGCAGAAACAATCGCACGCCGTTGACATGCGGATCCGCATAAAGATGATCAATGCGGGAAGTGTTGAACGTGCTGGCGCGGCGAATGATCCCATGAACTTCGTACCCTTTCTTCAGCAATAACTCGGCAAGATAGCTACCATCTTGCCCGGTGATGCCGGTGATAAGAGCCCGTTTCATCGGCAACAATTGTAGGGCGTTTGATTCGCTCGCGCCAGCTCTCTCACCCTTCGGGCTTCCCGTCAATGTCGCTCAACTCCCGTTGGCTCCATCCTGCGAAACGCCAACGCAAGAACATTAACCCCGGCGTCCGCCGCGGCGGACACCCTACAACGCCAGAGTGTCAGCTAGGTCTCTGGCGGCGAAACCATGATTCGCGCCAAAACAGCGCGTTGCGCGCCAATCAGCGCGGCAATGCCTTTGCGCGCGAGACCTAGCATCTCATCCAATTGCGATCCCGAAAATGTCGCTTCTTCACCAGATCCCTGCACTTCAACGAATTCGCCGTCCTCGGTAGCTACAAGATTGAAATCAACAGTGACGAGTTTGTCTTCTTCGTAATTAAGATCCAGCACGGCTTGCCCATCCAGTATTCCGGCACTCACTGCGGCGACCAATTTTTGCATTGGAGGGGCATCGAGCTTTTTATCCCTCACAAGTTTCCGGCAGGCTATAGCCAGCGCGAGACTGGCTCCAGTGATTGCGGTCGTGCGTGTTCCTCCATCGGCTTGCAAGACATCGCAATCGACCCAAATCGTACGCGGCCCGAGCTTCTCGAGGTCGACAACTGCTCGCAGCGAGCGACCAATCAATCGCTGAATCTCGACACTGCGACCATCGAGGCGACCCTTTGCCACGTCGCGCGGCTTTCGCGTCTGCGTCGAATATGGAAGCATCGAATACTCAGCCGTAAGCCACCCACCAGTCACTCCCTGCTCTTTCATCCAGCGCGGCACGGCTTCTTCGATTGTGACGCCGCAAATCACGCGTGTTTGTCCCATTGAGACCAGCACTGAACCGCTGGCATGCGGCGCGACGTTTAACTCGAAATTAATCGAACGAATTTCATCGCGTCTGCGGCCATCATTTCGCTGCATCGCTGGGAACTTAGGTGGAGCTGGGATTTGCGCGACGAAAGATTTTGCAGGAAGAGATGAAGGGCACCGAATGAAGTAACATTATGACCGTTGGCAATCTCTCCTTCTTGCCGCCGAGTAATCGGCTTGACGCACTGCGCTGACCATCGTTGTTTAAGCGTTTTGAGTGAAAAATAGCGCTGACACCCAGACAGCGATTTGCATTGCCGGAGCGCACCGTTCAGGAACATCGATGCTCACAAGGCTATTGCACGCGTGTGGCCTGTACCTCGGTCCGAAAGACGAATTGATGCCCGCGCAGGCCGATAACCCTGATGGTTTTTGGGAACATCTTGGGTTCGTAGCACTGAATGACGAATTGTTAAATGAGCTCGGCGGCGCCTGGGATCTCCCGCCCAAACGCGACGAGAACTTCGCACATGCCGGACTAGACCCTCTGCGCATGAAAGCGCGGTTGCTCGTCGAAAAGTTCGATTCGGCAGGTCTCTGGGGCTGGAAGGATCCGCGCAACAGTTTGACCCTGCCATTTTGGCAGAACCTGCTACCCGGCATGAAAACACTCATCATGGTGCGCAATCCATTGGAAGTCGCCCACTCGATGAAAGAGCGAAACGGAATTTCCTATTCGTTTGGCTTGCGGCTTTGGGAAATCTACAACCGACGTGTGATCGAGACGGCTAGCGATCAGGAGAGGCTTGTTGCTCACTATGATTTATTTTTCCAAGACCCGGAATCGGAATTGCGGCGAATTGCGCATTTCATCGGTCTGCCCGATGCGGCGGTAAGAAACGCAGCGACGCTGGTAAAAAAGCGAAGACGTCACACTCATTTCGCCGTTGAGCACCTGATCGATGCCCGCGTCGCTCCGGAAGTAATCGAGCTTTATCGCGCTCTGATTGCTGAAGCGTCGTCAAAGGCAAAGAGGAAAGAGCACAAGGCCGAGACTCGCGAACCTGAAAAATCGGCCGATCCCGATTTGCTTCCCGGATCGGTCAGCCGATTAAATGCGTTCGTCCCAGAAAGAACAGTGCAGATCGAGAATCTCTACAGGGAGCTTCTCGCGCAGGAGGAAGCTCGACACAACGCCCAAGTCGACGAACTCACCACACATCTTTCCCAAACCGAAATCCGACACAAGGCGCAAGTCGAGGAACTCAGCGCCCGTCTTAAACAGACAAATCAGCTTCTTCGTGACAAAAGCGTTAGTCTCGCGGAAAGCGAGGCGCGTGGAGACGAGGTAAAAAACCGCCTACGCCAGCAGTTGAAGGCTACCCAGAAGCTCTCCCGGCTTTTGGACGAGGCTGACCATGCGGCAGCGCGGCTTCGCTCTTCCGCACGTTGGCTAATCGCAAATCCGGTTGCAGCATTAAAGGCAAAGCTTTCTCCCCAGCAGTCGCGAAACCTACTAGGTTACGGGCACTTGGAAAAAATCGTCTCGGCTTACAAAGACTGGCGCGGCGGCCATCCAGAGATTGCTGCAATTGATGATGAAATCCAGGCACTGATTTCAGGTACAGGTTTGAGTCGTAGACAGCGACCATCGCCTACCGAGCCTCCTGTGCCAACGCGTCCAATTGAGTTTCCAGTTCAGCAGCAGGTCGAAGTTTCAATCATCATTCCAGTGTTCAATCAGCTACGTTTCACGCAGGCCTGTCTGGATTCTCTGCAGGAAGACCAAGGAACGGAGCGCTTTGAGGTCATCGTGGTGGATGATTGCTCGACGGACGGCACTGCGGAGGCTGTCCCGCGGATTCCAGGCGTTATCTATCTGCGCAACGAAACAAACTCCGGTTTTATCGCCTCGTGCAATCGCGGTGCGGAGGCTGCGCGCGGCAAATACCTCGTCTTTTTGAATAACGACACACTTGTAAAGCCAGGCTGGCTAACTGCGTTGATCGATACGTTCGCCGAGGAGCCGCGTGCGGGCATCGTTGGCTCAAAACTTCTTTATCCCAATGGCCGATTGCAGGAAGCAGGCGGGATCATATGGCGCGATGCATCGGGATGGAACTATGGCAAATCTGATGACCCAAGAAAACCCGAGTACAATTATCTGCGCGAAGTTGATTATTGCTCAGCGGCAGCGCTAATGATCCCCAAATCGCTATTTGCCGGAGCGGGCGGCTTCGACTCACGCTACGCGCCTGCCTACTACGAGGATACTGATTTGTCGTTTAAAGTTCGTCGGGCCGGTTACAAGGTATTGTATCAGCCACTAAGCGAAGTAGTCCACTATGAGGGAGCAACTGGTGGGACCGATCTCGCAACCGGCACAAAGAAACATCAGGCTATTAACCGATCGACATTTGCGGAAACATGGGCTGACGAGCTGGTGACAAAGCCAACCGTCGGCAACCTGTCTTTTCTGCAGCAATCGCCGCCAGGTCGAAAAAATATCCTTGTGATCGACCATCACGTTCCGATGCCAGACCGTGACTCAGGATCAGTCCGGATGTTCCAACTTCTCAAGCTCCTGCGGCAACTTGGCCATCGTGTCACCTTCATTCCTGACAATCTGGCGAACACAGCACCCTATGCCGGCGAGCTACAAAAACGCGGGATTGAAGTTTTCTATCACCCGTATGTGAAGAACATCCGCGACTTTCTTATCGCGCAGGGCTCGCGATTCGATGCCGTTGTGTTAAGCCGGTGCGATTTCGCTCGCAAGCACATTGAGAATGTCCGGCTCTATGCGCCGCAAAGCCCCATCATTTTTGATACGGTCGATCTTCATTCTCTTCGCACCGACCGAGAGGCACAAGTGACCTGCGATCCTCATGTTCGCCAAAAGGCGGCAGAAAAGCAGCAAGTGGAGGACGAATTGATCGAAGTAGCGGATGAGACTTGGGTAGTGAGTCCTGTCGAACAGCAATTGCTTCAGAAAAGATGGCCACACAAGTCTATTCAACTAGTCTCAAATATCGTGGATGTGCCGGGTTCGAGAACGCCGTTCGCACTTCGGCGCGACTGGCTCTTCATTGGTGGTTTTCAACATACGCCAAATACGGACGCCGTTCTTTTTTTCCTGCGGAAGATTTACCCGATCGTAAGTAGCCGCCTGCCGGAAGCCAAGTTCTACATCATCGGCGACAAGCCGCCGCCCGAGATCGTTGCGCTAGCTACGGAGGGGGTCATCGTCGCTGGATTGCAGCGAGATGCGCGCCCGTTTTTCGACAGCGTCAAACTATCTGTTGCGCCATTGCGATTTGGCGCAGGTGTGAAAGGCAAAATCAACCAGAGCATGGCCCTTGGTGTGCCAGTGGTTGCAACGTCCGTGGCCACAGAGGGAATGGAACTCAACGACCACGAGGACGTTCTCCTTGCTGATGAGCCGGAAGAATTTGCGCAGGCGTTAATCGAGGTTTACGAATCTGAGGAACTTTGGAATCGCCTCTCGGAAAACGGTATCAGGAAAACACGCGCTCTCTATTCGACTGACGCGGCACGAAAAAAACTGGAATTTTTGTTCAGCGACGATCATTTCGGGAACTTCGAGAAATCGCCAGCAGCGCGGCAGCTAGACATTGCTATAACAGCGAGTAGCTGATTTTTGTTATCTACAGTGAGCAAAACAAAGGAATCTGCAAAGCTCACCGGAAAGATCAGCGCGAATCCAAATCCTGTTCCTTTCGGGAAAGACTGCGTGCTGATTTCATGGGAGACGAACGATCCCGCCGGAGGCGAGGTACGCGTTTCGACCAGCCCCGGCGACGAAAAGCTGGTTAGCAAGAGCAAGGGCAGGTCTGGACAAACAGAAATCCGATGGGCTGTGGGTTCGACTGCATATGACTTTCGCCTTTACCCAGCTAGTCAGCCGCGTACGCCTGTCGACTCGGTAAGAGTCAGGGGTGATTTCGAGTCTGTATCTCTAATTTTCCACAACCTTGCGAAGGAAGTGTTACGCGGAAATATCGACGTGGCACACCTTTCCCAATTCCTCGCGACAGTCATACCTCATTGTCTGCACAGCGGAAAATTCAACGAGATTTTCCGGCTCTGGGAGCGACACGGTTTCCACGTAACGCCGGTGCACTTCTACCAACCAATTCCCGACACTCAGAGCTTGCCGGAAACGCTGTGGAATCGGCCGAGCGAACTGGCGGGGATCGACATGAACGATTCAATGCAACTTGATCTGTTGCGGAATCATTTTCCGAAATTTCGCGCCGAATATGATCAATTTCCAGCGGAGCCAACCGACGGACCAGTGCGTTTCCATTTTAATAATGGGCTCTTTGACGGTACTGACGCGCTGGTTGCTTATTGTATGGTCCGCCACTTTCAACCGCGGCTGATTATCGAAGTGGGCAGCGGGTTTTCTTCTCTCGTCGCAGCCGAGGCCGTTGCAAGGAATGGAAAATCAGAGCTGATCTGTATCGAGCCGTTTCCACTGGATTTTCTCCGGAAGGGAGTCCCCGGATTGCATTCCTTAATACAGAAAAGGGTGGAAGATATCGACCTCGAATTCTTCTCGCAACTCTGCTGCAACGACATCCTTTTTATCGATAGCTCCCATACGGTAAGGATTGGTGGAGACGTTAACTACCTGTTCCTGGAAGTGCTGCCGCGTCTAAAACCCGGAGTCATCGTGCACATTCACGATATTTTTTTTCCCTTTGATTACCGGCGCGACTGGGTGAGGGATGAATTGCGTTTTTGGACGGAGCAATACTTGCTTCAGGCGTTCCTGACATTTAATTCCCAGTTCGAAGTGCTGATAGCCAATGGCTATCTGGGTCATCGCTATATGGAAGATCTCAAAGCCACCTTCGCGAATTCACCTTGGTGGGGCGGAGGCAGTTTCTGGATGCGCCGGCGACCTGCGAAGGTAGACTCATTATCTATGCTGCAAGAATGATAAACTTTTTTGAGCAATTTGCAGAATGTCCAGCGTGCTACTGTTTTCGCTAACCATTGTTGGCACGGAGCTGTTGTGCGCAAAGCTTGACCGCTGACAAAAGGATGAATAATCCGTAGGGCTTAAATGCAGAGCAACATTAACAAGCCGATTTTTGTCGTGGGATCGCCACGCTCCGGAACCAGCATTCTCACCTGGTGTCTGGGTCAGCATCCCAATATCTTTCCAGTGCCGGAGTCAAGTTGGATGGGTGATTTTGCCGCGAATCTAGAAATCAGCTACGAGATCGGGGCCGCACGTGCAGACTATTCGATCTTAAGTGCGATGGATGTGAACCGAGAGGAATTTTTCGCTTCCTTCGGCCAAACCATTAACGACTTGATCATAAACCACCGCGAAGACTTGGAAAGAAGACGTCAGGAGAACCCCTCGATGTCCGTCTTCCGAAACTTTGTCCATCCCGCTTCGGCCTCCGCACCTAAGACGCGCTGGGCTGATGGAACGCCAGAGTATTCTTTGCACATCTACGGCCTGCATAGGCTTTTTCCTCAGGCACAATTCATCCATGTATTTCGTGACGTGCAGGCAGTCGTGTGCTCGATGGTTAACTTCCATCGTGTGGCAGGGATGCACTTGGTGCCTAATGAAGAAGAGGCCTACCGCTACTGGATCCGAACTGTTAGAGGGTGTCTAAAAGCCGAGCGGGCGTTTGGTCCGACTGTGGTTTATCGCGTCCGATACGCGGATATGGTTAGCAATCCAGAGTCGACGATGCGCTCGCTTCTCGGTTTCCTCGGGGAACCGTACGCAGCCAATTGTCTCGAGCCACTTGCGCATCGAATTAATAGCTCCGAGGTACCGGCTGACTTTAAATCTGACGATCACGCCAC
>Ga0193735_1000054_pt1 | contig 39462 bp, 44 predicted proteins | sample U1m2metaG_FD_145080 | JGI IMG/M metagenome (GOLD analysis project Ga0193735, IMG submission 145080) | Soil microbial communities from a riparian zone of the East river system, Colorado, United States - U1m2 | ecosystem: Environmental > Terrestrial > Soil > Riparian zone | place: USA: East River... | reverse complement strand
CCTCGGCAACTCAGTCTGGCATTCCGGCACGCTCGCAGCGGCGAAACAGGCAGCACTGCTTGGGTCGCGCGGCATCGCGTTCAGCACAAATGTTAGCGACAGTCACGAGCCGGATTTTTCAGCGCTTGAGCCTTACGTCGCCAAAGTCCTGGATCTGCTATTGGGAACCAAAACGTTATCTTTGGTAAATGTGAATCTGCCGCAAAGACCGAAAGGCATTCGGTGGACTCGCCAATCTGTACGCCATTACGATGGCAAGGTAGTTCCTGACAAAGATCCAATGGGACGCTCGATTTTCTGGTTCACGGTGACTCCGCTGGAAGGCGCCGCGAAAGGGACCGACCGCTGGGCAGTCGAGCACAATTGGGTTTCGATCACGCCGTTGCGTCTGGATCTGACTGATGAAGCAGACCTTGCTCGGGCTCTGGCACTTTCGAATGCGCCCGCGATGAAGATGGCCAACAAGCACACGGCCAGCAGTTCTTCCCGCAAGAAACGCAACCGGCGCTGAACGCCCCGGGCCCGGTGACTGGGAAGTTGACGCGGCCTTTGAAAGCCGTTTTTTTCTCGAAGTTGGGACAGTCGGGAACCAATCAAGAGCGGCGCTTCGATTCTCATGGAAACTGCCTTGGTAGCCGATGGGAGAGATTCGATCCAGCAATTTAGCGCTGCATCAGACAGCGGAACAGTTCCACATTCTTGTGGATAGCGTGGAGGAATACGCCATCTACCTGCTCGATCCGACGGGAAATGTAATCACCTGGAACACAGGCGCAGAGAAGATCAAACGATACAGGGCAGAGGAAATTATCGGAAAAAACTTTGCCTGCTTCTATACGGCGGAGGATGTCGCCGGTGAGAAGCCGCAACGCAATCTGCGTGAGGCAGCCAACCGAGGCCACATTCGCGATCAAGGTCTCCGCGTCCGCAAAGATGGGACAACTTTTGAAGCCGAAGTTATATTAACTGTCCTCCGCGACGCGAAGGGGCACATTCGGGGATACTCCAAAGTCACACGCGATATCACCGACCAAATTCGCAGTCGAGAATTTGAAGCGGAAAAGATCGTAGCGGAAAAAGCAAGCAAGGCTAAAGACGATTTTCTCGCAGCGCTCAGTCATGAACTCCGCACGCCACTTACACCAGCGTTGGCGGCAGCGACCTACCTCGAAGAGAATGCAGCAAAACTCCCGACCGAGTTCGCTGAAGATGTGCAAATAATAAAGCGCAACGTGCAATTGCAGGCACGGTTGATTGACGACCTGCTCGATCTCACTCGCATTACGCGCGGCAAGCTTCAACTCACCCTGGAACGTGTCGACGCGAATGCCCTCGTGCGCGACGCAATTGAGATCGCGCAGTCAGCCATCGCAGCAAAGAAACTGAATGTTTCCACCGAGTTTGATGAGACGAAACCGTACATACTGGGCGATTCCATCCGACTTCAGCAAGTGTTTTGGAATTTAATCAACAATGCGGTGAAATTCACGCCATCAGGTGGACAGATTGCTATCCGCACCTCGAACGATGAGGCTGGCCGTTTCCACTTCGAAATCAGGGACAATGGAATTGGAATTGAACGTGAGCGGATGGGTTTGCTGTTCACGCCATTTGAGCAGGCTGATGCTTCTGTAAGCCGTCAGTTCGGTGGTCTTGGGTTAGGTTTGGCGATTTCTAAGCATCTTGTGGACCTTCACCATGGCACAATTGAAGCGGAGAGCCGTGGCCGGAGTTTCGGCGCCACGTTTAAAGTAACGCTCGACATGCTGCCAGAAGGAGTAGGAACAACTGATCCGGATTCTCGCGCTCCCAAACGCCGCCCAAAGCCATTGCGAATCCTGCTCGTAGAAGACCACCGTGACACCCGACGTACGTTGTCACGCCTGCTCACCCATTTCGGTCATGAAGTTCTGGCTGCCGACAACATACAAAGCGCGATCAAAATTGTAGACTCTGGAAACGTGGATGTGCTCTTGTGTGACATCGGCCTGCCGGATGGAAGCGGTTACGAGGTAATCGCACAAGCCAAGCGAAAACAGCCCATCAAAGCCGTCGCGATCACCGGGTTCGGCACTGAAGAAGACATTCGGCGCTCCAAAGACGCGGGATTCGATTTTCACCTCGTCAAACCAATAGACTTGCACGAGCTACAAACTGTTCTCGACCAGGTCGGTGCTGGCTCGCCCCGCACTGGTTCGGCATCTTTTCAGCACCAAGGCCAATCGCGTGATTGAGGCTCACTTATTGGCCTAGGCCGCGGCGTATTCGCGATCAGCTCACATTTGATTGCCGGCCGCCCTACTGTGCGGCGGCCGCACAAGCAGCGGCCGCCGCCGATTTCGACAGCAGCTAACGATCTGAGGACGCGCCCGCCAGTTCCGGCTCCATAAGCGCCTCTGGATTCACAATGTCCTCGGCCAACGTGTTCAGAAGCTCGTTCGCTTCGGATTCTTCATCGAGAGTGGTCTGCAGGAGGTCCGCTGACCTGTCCTTGCCAAGTAGTTGGGCGAACGTGCGGACGCTGCCATAACCCGCGATCTCGTAATGTTCGACTTTCTGCGCAGCTACGATGATCCCAGCGTCAATCACGGATTCTTCGCCGTCTTCGTGAAGGATTTCGGATCCTTCCTCAATGAGACCTTTCATTGCTTTGCAAGTCTTGCCCTTCGGTCTCTCGCCAATCTCTTCGAAAACTTCTTCGAGCCGTTCCACATGCGTTTTCGTCTGTTCCAGATGTTTCTCGAATGCGTCCTTTAGCTCCTCTGATGAAGCAGCTTTGGCCATTTTCGGCAGTGCCTTGAGCAGTTGGTTCTCTGCGTTGTAGAGGTCCCGCAATTCATCCACGTACAGTGTTTGTAATGTATCCAGCTTCATAAGATCCCTTTCTATTCCTAAGTTTGGTTTTGAATTTTGGCGATCCAGTGCGTACTGGACGCCGCCCCTAGAAAAAACGCAGCGAAATGTGGAAGTGCGCGTCTTTCTTTTGAAAATTCATCCAACCTTGCGTAAGCGGCTCAAGCGTAAGCATAAGTTGCGACCGGGCGGAGCATCTGCTCGTACACATTCACGTAATCATTTGCCATACGACCAGCCGTGAATCGCGTCTCAAAAACTTCCCTACAGCCTGCGCGGCTAAGATCGCGAACCCGGCGAGTTGCTTCCACCGCTTCGTCTAACTCTTTTACGATGAAACCTGTTACTCCGTTTTCCATTACCTCAGGCACAGATCCCCTGTCGTAAGCGATGACCGGAGTGCCACACGCCATTGCCTCGATCATCACCAGCCCGAAAGGCTCCGGCCAATCAATTGGAAACAACAACGCACAAGCTTTCCCCAGAAACTCGTTCTTCTGTTGATCGGTGATTTCTCCGATCCACTCCACTAGAGGGTCATCAGCAGCGGCTCGACAACATGCTTGAAGTAGCGTCTATCAGCCCGATCAACTTTGGCGGCGATCTTCAGTGGCATTCCGACGCGTTTGGCAATTTCGATCGCACGGTCGGCTCCTTTTTCTGGCGAAATGCGACCTAGAAAAGCAAGGTAATTCCCGGGGTCAGGGTAAAACCGGAAGAGGTCTTGGGGCAATCCATGGTAAATCGTGGCCCGCCAATTCGCCGAGATTATGGGGGCGCGTTGAGCATTTGAGATTGAGATGAGTGGCACATCTCGAAACCGCTCGTGAACCGCCACGAAATCGGGAACATCGAGGCGCCCATGCAAAGTCGTTACGTGCGGAACAGCAGGTAGCGACAGATCGCAAAATGGGGGTAACCGGTATGAAAATGAATGATGTCGAATTCGCTAGCGTGCTCGACCACGTGATCGATCAGGATGAGTTCCCGAGCAACGGGATCCTTGCACCGCTCGTTTTTACGAAGCGAGTGCCGTATCGGCGCAATGAGCCGCGCGCCTGTCACTGAATCGCCGCTGCCGAACAGAGTCACGTCGTGACCGCAGCGAACTAATTCTTCAGTGAGATAAGAGACGATCCGTTCCGTCCCTCCATAATGCTTTGGAGGCACACTCTCGATTAGTGGCGCAACTTGAGCGATTCTCATATTCCCTTTTCCGTCTGAGATCCAAGCTCCACTGGCGCACTGCTCATAGCAGTGCGCTTTAGTCCAGAAAGCCCTATTCGCGATTGTGATTCCATAATTCTAAATCTCCGTGCTTACATTCGAACCCGACTGCAACTTTGGTTTGCGCATTTCGCAGAAAATAATCCGCGTCCCAAGCGTCCGACCAAGAAGCAGCAATCGACCTATGCGATGCAGCTAGAAATCGCATATGCAAAAAGGCGAAAGTACTAGGAAAGCTCCTTACGTAGGCGTTCCTTACCCGCTTGAAATGGTTTGTCGCACCGAATGTAAGGGCAGAAAAGCACCAGGGCAAAAGGCCCTGAGGCATTATCCTAGATCAAGAGGAGAAGATCTAAGTGATCAAACAGCTCTTCTCGCGAACAGGGCTGGCGGTTTACAGGTTTCCCGTCAAGGCGAGGATTATTACAATTAGCAGGATCAATCCAAGTCCTCCACTGGGCCAATAGCCCCAGCCGGAGCTATACGGCCACGATGGCAGCGCCCCGATCAACAGGAGGATTAAGATGATTAATAGAATGGTGCCCATGGCTTCTCCTTTCTGATCTAATTTCGTCGGCGCGAGCTATTTTGGACGTTTAACATAAAACGTCTGCCACATTACTGCGCCCTTTTCGTTGTGTTATTACGGGCTCTCGATTTCCTTTGTCTCGACGCGGACTGCGTATTCGCTCGGTTTCAGCTCTCTACCAGATCGCGCGGCATATACCTGGGTGAATTCAGCTCCGAAAAGGAGAATTTGCGACGAATAGTAAACCCAGAGCAACAAGGTGATCAGCGAGCTGGCCGCTCCGTAAGCTGACCCGGCAGCGCCGCTGCCGAGATAGAAGCCCAACAGCCATTTCCCAATGCCAAAAAGAATCGCAGTCATCACGGCGCCAATCCAAACGTCTCGCCATTGGATTTTGACATCCGGCAGAAACTTGAAAATCATCGCGAAAAGCAGAACTACGACTGCAAAGTCAAACACCAGATAGACGGTCACCGCGATCACGATTCCACCCGGCAACACAGATTGCACATAATGGCTAAATCCCTTCAGCAGGGCTTCAATCGCCAGCGACACGAGCAGCAGGAAACAGATCCCGGCGACCATCGCGAATGAGAGAAACCGGCTGCGCAGAAATCCCCAAATGCCTTGCGTGGGTTTTGCTTTGACGCCCCAGATTGTATTCAGCGCGTCCTGCAACTGGCCGAACACGCCGCTAGCGCCAAAAATCGCCAGCGCAATGCCGATGATCGTGGCGATCGTGCTCTTGCCAGGTTGCGAGGCTTTTTGCGCAATGTTTTGGACAACTTGAAGAGCGCTTGGATCGAGAAAATAGCTCATCTGCTGCGTGATCTTGTGCCACGCGCCTGCTGGATCATCCCGGAAAATGACACCGATGATCGCGAGCAGTACGAGAATTAGCGGCGCGAGAGAAAAGACTGTGTAGTAGGCAAGCGCCGCGCCCAACTGCGGCGCCTTGTCCTGCAACCACTCCTGAAACGTTTGTTTCAGCAAGCTGAAAACATTCCCAAAGAATGATTTTGACATTTCCAAGTGAGGCTGCTCCGCCACAATGAGGACCTTCTAATTAAGAGTTCGCTCATGGTCGCACCTATGGTCGTCGCCAAATAGCGAGGGAGATAAACGCCGCGTTGATGGCGGCGCACCTACTTAGCGGGTACGAGAACCGAGAGAGCTCGAGAGACAAAATTAATTTCGACGCTCGTTCCGAGATGCACGTTTTCTCCATCGAGCATCGCAGGAATGTCTGTGCTTGATTGCAGACTTACCCGCTTTGTTCTGATCAGAAGTATATTTCTGTTATTGCGCCATTTGCCGAACGCAGCGGTCGTGGCAAGGCTAACGACTTCAGCGGCGCTTTCCACGTCAATAACAGCAGCTTCAAGCGCTTGTTCCAACCCAGACATTTCTTCCGATACGAGCGGACAGATAAGCGCCACGGCTTCAGCCTCACCCTTGATTCCATCTGGGATACGATACTCCAATTTGCGTTCAAACATGTTTCGGAAGGCGACGCTCCCCTTTTGGACAGCATCAACGATGTCTCCTTCGCGTATAGATTCGCGGGGTTCTGCCCAAAGGGCAGGCGCCCCAGCAACGGCGGCGACAAGGAACTGCTTGCCCGCGATCCGGCCCCCAGAAAGCACTTTTGCTGAGGGTGTAGCGAGCGTATTTTTCAGGGCCTCTTCCCACGAGACGTTTCCGTATAACGCTCGGGGGAGCATATTCATCGTTCCGCCCGGAAGCGGGATAAGATAGGGTCCCTTTTCGGCGCATACTTCTGCAGCTGTCCGGATGGTGCCATCGCCACCGAGCAAGATAAGCACTTCCAGCTTCTGCCCGGCCGCCTCTGCAAACGAATGCTCCATTTCTTTTGCCTCGCCACACCAAACCTTCGGCTCAACAATGCCCGCACGCGTAAGGATACTGAAGATCTTCTGCTCAGATTCCGAATCGCAGCCCCCGCTTGAGGTGTTGATTATGACTCCGACTTTTAATTCTGATAGACAGATGTCGTTAGGCACAAATCACGTGTGCGTTAGTGGCGCGTCTAAGTCCCCTTGCCCTTGGACGCGCTCTCAGTGCGGTCCGCTCGGCGCATGCCGGCAGGATTGTTTCCGTTCCGCTCTGCTTTTTTGCGAACGCGCTCGAACTGTTTCTCAAGGGTAGTCAGATCTTCGTCGGCAAGTTTTTCCAGATCGATAAGTTCGTTTCGAGCGCCTTCCAGCGCTCGAATTATTTCGTCGAGCTTCAAATGAGCCGCTTTGGCATCGCGATTCTGCGTATTCTGAATGAGAAAGACCATTAGAAAAGTAACAATGGTCGTCCCGGTATTAATAATGAGCTGCCAGGTGTTCGAATAATGAAACGCGGGGCCAGTTAGTCCCCAAATGACGATAACGAGGATAGCGATGCCAAAAGCCCAAGCGCTACCGAGCACCGTCGACGAGCGCCGTGCAAAGATTCGAAAAGCATCGCTCGCTACGCAAAAGAAATCTCGCGATTCTTCCCGTAGCTTAGCCTTCTCCTTCTGCGTTTTCATTGTCTTGATGTTATTGTCGGCACTCACCCCAGCCGGAGATAGCACTTATGCGTGCCGACAAAGAACTGTGGAGCTGTACATCCGGCAGCCTGTTCCAGCACGACTGCTCCCTAACGACGGAAAATAAAACCTAGCACGAGACCGACTCCGAGCGCGGTAAAGACCGCCTTGGTCGGGTTTTTGCGGATGTATTGCTTACTGTCGTCCTTAAAACTGCGGACACGATCGAGCGAATCATCCCATACTTCTTCCGCGCGACCAAGATACTTATTGGCCATTGCGCCTGCCGCCGAGCCGAGATCTTCGGCCGCTTTGCGCGCGTGCGTCCCGCCACGCTCTGCTTTTTGTCTCGCCTGCGGTGAAACCGCAGGGCCTTGATCCATTTGATTTTCGTTAGCCATATTAAACTTTCGCTGCCGATGCTTCGCTTACCGTGCTGATATCTTCAGCGCCGGCAGTCTTGAAAATGTTCTTCGCCCGATCAACGTCTTCGCTTTCATCCGTATGAACGGCGATTAGATAATTCCCTTTTCTTAACTTCTCGTCGTAGCGCTTTGCCTCGATCTCCGGAATGCCGAGACCGATCAAACCGCCCACGACGCCGCCGGTCGTTGCTCCCACGGCTGCGCCGCTAAGCGCCGCCATAATTGGACCCGCCGCAATAAACGGACCGACGCCGGGAATTGCCAACGCGCCAATTCCTGCCAGCAATCCAATCACACCGCCGGTGACGCCCCCGGTGGCTGCACCGGTCGTTGCGCCCTCTGGCGCCTTTGTCGCTTTAACGTGACCAACGTCCCGCGTGCCGCCTGTATCAGGCATGAGCACTGAGATTTCCGAGGCTGCGAAACCTTGCGCCTGGAGCTGCTCGACAATTCGCTCAGCTTGGCCGTGTGTAGTTGCAATACCGAATACTGATTTAGACATAATAATTTTCTTTCGTTTGTGTGATGTTGTTAGTTAATTTGATCCTTTAACGTCCAATTGATCGTCAATATGGGCGCCGCCAGCCGCTGATTTTGCAAGCTGATCGATTTTTGCCTTCTCTTGCGGGGTGTTAACGGGTCCGCGGAGTGTAACGTGGCCATTAGCAGTAACGACTTTGATATTCTTCGCAGTCGTTGAAAGCTCGCTGTCCTTCATTAGCGCCTGCCGGATAGCCTGCGTGATTTTTAAATCCGCCGGACTGTTTGACTGGTCGCCTGATGTCTGGGTTTCACCGGAGCGATCGCGCTCGTTTGTTGCCGAGTTATCGGGTTTCGTCTTTTCATTGTCAGCCAATGCAGCTAGGCTAACTGCGCTGAGACAAGCTAAAGCTAGTAAAGTTCGTTTCATGGGTCCTTTCGTTTGGGTTTGCGTGGGTGTCGGTAACTGATCGCAACTGGTATTCCTATCAGTTGTATTTAGTTTATTTATTTAGCCGCGACGTTGATCACGGATTCAGCTAACTTGGTTAGCTTCTTGTCGGTATCGGATTCTTCGGTCAAGGTAGTCTGAAGTAACTGCGCGCCATCCGGATCCCCTAGTAACTCAGCGTATGTCCGAGCGCAGCCGTAACCGGCCATCTCATAGTGCTCAACGCGCTGCGCCGCAGCAATTAGCCCGGCATCGCGCACTTCCTCTTCAGCATCTTCTTTGATCATTTCGTCTCCCTCTTTAAGCACACCCTCCATGCCCTCGCATTTCGGGCCGCGGGTTGACTCGTCGTGGCTCGTTAAAATCTTTTCGAGACGCGTCGCGTGTTCCTTAGTCTGATTCAAATGTTCTTCGAACCCCGCCGCAAGCTGTTTGTTAGTAGCGGCTTTAGCCATTTTAGGTAGCGCTTTGATAATCTGCTTCTCCGCGCTGTAGAGGTCTTTCAGTTCTTGAATGTATAGGTCTTTGAGTGTTTCTAGTTTCATATGTGTGGATTTAATATTGTTGCTGTTACCCTTATCTTCGCAGAAGCGACCTCGCCCCCAAGATCCTTATGTGCAACCCCGCAGGAGAAAGATCAGGAGCAAAATCGGAATCGGAATTCCGAGAAGCCAAAGTAAAATGTACCCAGTCGCACCCGCGTCTTTGATTTTATTTGTTAAACGCATCTCAGATCTCCCTTGATGTTATTGATATTTTTAATTGTGCGCAGGAACTTGCTTCGATTAACGAAGACACACAATCGGACTGGTGGATGGTTGGCTGGTCAGACAAAACCCTATCCACCATTTGACGATTATTATGAAAGACAGGCTGGGCTCGGTGCCACCAGCTTTCTGAGTCGCGCCGGCTCGAAATTCTGAGAGGCGGAAAATGGGAGTTAGCTTGAATTAAAGCGCTAGCAGGGAAACGATGCCCCTGGCTAACAAAAGGGACAAGCGTTCTAACGCCTTTTCCTGCGACCGCCACTGCGTTTCTGCCGCGTACGCGATGATGTCGATTTTTGCCGGGACCTTATCGGTTTGCGCGGCCGGCGTATCGTTCGCTTCTGCACCTTCGCTGCGGACGATTTTCGAAATCTCGTCCTTGTCGAACCCTTGGCGGGTTCTTGACGCCTGCCGCCTTTTCGCGACCTAGCCAGGGACTTTTTTACAGGCTGGCGTTTGAGTGCGCCTTTCGAGCCTGCAGTACCTCGTCGAACCTTCCGAACTGGCCGCCCGCTGCTCGCTGCTTTTCCTGCGAGAGCTCCGACGACTCCTCCAACCACGGCGCCAACTGGTCCAGCTATGCTGCCGATTGCCGCACCTGTAACGGCCCCAGCTGTTTGCTTCGGAATTGGCGGAATCTGAAGATCTTTAGATGAAGGCGGGCTTTTTTTTTCCGGCTTTGGATGGTCAGGCATAAGTGGCGGACTCCTTACTATCTTCGATTCGCTCCAAGATATTCGGATGACAAAGTCGACATAGCCGTAACAAAATTGAAACGCCCATTCGCAATTAACTGATTTCGAGTTCGAGTGTCAGCTCTTCACCGTAATGACAATGAAACGCTGAGCGTCGCGATTCGCATCACCAGCGACGATTCTTCACTAATGGCAATTGCAACCGTAAGGCCAACTTCTAAAACAGGCCTAGCAATTTGAGCACGATTACGATAACAACGATTACTCCGATTATGTAGAAGATGCTTCTGTTCATGCTGGGGACTGATATCAGGATAGGTGCGCTGTGGCTAGCATTTTATCGTAAACTGAACGGCGTGCATGGCCTAGCTGATGTAAAACAGCGCAGTTCGCGCCGAAGCCACGATTTATTTATGCAGGCCGCCAAGTCCATAAATAGACCACGCCCTGCCACCACCCTTATCCCTAGGAAAAAAGATGCCGAAAAAAAATATCGATCTGCACGGCAGCGCACCAGACAAACACAGGTTCGCCCAGCTCTTAATCGACGTTATAAACGATTTTGATTTTCCCGAGGTAGATCAATTGCTGAAGCATGCACGACCAATGGCGCGAATCCTCCTACGTTTGAAACGACGGGCGCAGAAAGCGGGCGTACCGGTGATTTATGTAAACGACAATTTCGGCCAATGGAAATCCGACTTTCGGCGGACAGTCGACCACTGTGTAATGCAAGGCCGCGGCCGCGATGTGGTGAAATTGCTGCGGCCGGCAGAAAGCGATTACTTCGTGCTTAAGCCAAAGCATTCAGGATTCTTTTCTACGACTCTTGAGACACTTCTTCACTACCTCGAAACGCAAACTTTGGTTCTGACCGGCATTGCCGGGAACTTTTGCGTGCTTTTCACAGCAAACGATGCCTACATGCGCGACTTCAACTTATTTGTGCCCTCGGATTGTACGGTATCAAACACGAAGAAGGAAAATAACTCGGCGCTCAGGTTAATGAAGAAATTCCTGAAAGCCGACACGCGCTCGTCTTCCAGAATCCTGTTCCGCGATCCAAAAAATAAACTAGAGCAGCGCAGCCGCTCGAGACGTAACACGGCTCGCTCGAAAGTTTCAATTCGATGACCGCTTTCAAGAATCTCGCATTTTTAGTTAAGAGCTAGCAAATGTCATTAAAGCCGCCCATACCACCCATGGAAGCACGCTCGGTCGAAGAAATTCCGAATGGTGAGGAGTGGCAATACGAACCGAAATGGGATGGGTTTCGCTGTATTGCGTTTCGTGATCGCGAGCAGATTTTTTTGCAATCAAAGAATGGTCAGCCGCTCGCGCGTTATTTTCCGGATGTCGCGGATGCTGTCGCTGCATTGCCTGCGAAACAATTTGTGCTCGACGGCGAGCTCGTTGTTCCCGTGAACGGCGCACTTTCCTTCGATGAATTGCAACTCCGTTTGCACCCCGCTGCAAGTCGCGTTCAGAAACTGGCTAAAGCTCATCCAGCGACCTACATCGTTTTCGATCTGCTGGCGCAAAACGGGCAACGCCATTTGCAGCGAACACTGGGTGAACGCCGGCAATTTCTCGAAGACTTCGCGCGTTCCAATTTCAGGTCGGCCAAAAATGTCCGGCTTTCTCCGGCCACGACTGACCTCCGACTCGCGAATGAATGGTTCAAAAGAACCGGCGGCGATCTTGATGGAATCATCGCGAAGCGTCTCGATGCTGCCTACGCTTCCGGCGAGCGCACCGCCGCCGTGAAGGTAAAGCAGATCCGTACCGCCGATTGCGTTGTAGGAGGATTTCGCTACGCGACCGGGGCACGCGTCATTGGATCACTGTTGCTCGGCCTTTATGGGGACGATGGCTTGCTTCATCACGTCGGATTCACCTCTGCTTTCACCAGAGAACAACGCCGCGACCTGACGAAACGATTTGAAGCGCTTAGAAAACCACCTGGCTTCACTGGCAACGCGCCCGGAGGACCCAGCCGTTGGAGCACGGACCGCACCGGCGAATGGGAACCAGTCGCTCCACGAGTGGTCATCGAAGTTGCGTATGACCATTTTACCGGTGGCCGGTTCCGGCACGGCACGAATTTTTTGCGATGGCGTCCCGACAAAGCTCCTCGCCAGTGTACGATGGATCAAGTGGAGCATCGCGAAGGTAAATTGCTCGCCCTTTTGCAACGCTAAAGTTCGGAAGTCACTTCTCGGAAGAGCTTCATTACTTGCGCGTTCTGAACTTTTTATGCAACCAAACATCCTGTAGAACTCGATCAGGAACTAACAACCTATGAACAAATACGTATTGTGTTTAATCGGCGCCGTCATCGGCATGGCGTTTATCGCTTCTTCTTGCCAACAGCAGGGGACGAAGGCGACCACGACTACAGCAGCAGCGGCTCAACCGTCACCCACTCCATCGCGCACCAGGCATCACAAGACGACTACTGGCTCGGTACACAGGCCTGCTAAGCCCTCACCGTCTGCTGCAGAGTCGCCTGCCGCTGCAGAGTCGCCTGCCCCGACGCCGTAAAAGTGCCGACGTTTGTTAGCTGGGGGAACGATGGGAGCCAGCGTTTGTGACGAGCCAGCCACTCGGCTAGCCAAGCTCGACGAGTGCGTTCTTCCTGCGCTGAGTCCGCAGCTCGATTTAGCGCTTGGAGTTTCGCGCGCGAAGAAACTTCAGAAGTGCCGCCTCGACCGTCCGCAGGTTGATATTGTCAGGAGTTCCGATTGCTTCGCAGAGTCCGGCGATTTGCCTGCCGTGTAGATAAGCTTCGACGATCGCCGGATGCACGTAACATTTGCGACAAATGGCCGGTGTATTGCCGAGAAGTCGTGCCACCGCGCAAATCGCTGTCTTCAAATTCGCCTTCGCTTGTTTCTTTGTTTCGAACTCGCTTTGGGCGTTGAGTGCGATCGCGGCCAGGACCGTTCCGGCCCAAGTCCGGAAATCTTTCGCGCTGAAATTCTCGTTCGTGATTTCACGCAAATAATCGTTCACGTCTTGTGATGTTACGTTCCGCACTTCCCGGTCATCGCTGACGTATTGGAACAAATCCTGACCTGGTAGATCCTGGCACTTTGAAACAATTTTCGCGATTCGGCGGTCAGTTATGTCCACTTCGTGTTGCCGCCCGCTCTTTCCGCGAAAACGAAAACGCAAGTGTGGTCCCGTCACGGTCACATGCCGATTCTTTATTGTGGTTAAGCCAAATGATTTGTTTTCTCGCGCGTATTCTTCATTGCCGACGCGAATGAAAGTTCGTTCCAGCAGGCGCACAACAGTAGCGAGCACTTTTTCCCGAGGCAGACCGCGTAATTTGAGGTCCTTGGCGACTCGCCGCCGAATCTTTGGCAGCGCCTTCGCGAAGTCGGCGAGGCGATCGAACTTATTTTCATCACGCAGCTCGCGCCAACGCTCGTGATAGCGGTATTGCTTGCGCCGGCGTGCATCGCGACCTGTCGCCTGAACATGGCCAGTCGATGACGGGCAGATCCAAACATCCGTCCACGCCGGCGGAATGGCGAGACGTTTGATCCGGAGGATACGTTGTTCGTCGCGGATTCGTTTGCCTTGTGTGTCTAAATATTCGAATTCGCCATTGCGCGCCTTGCGCGTGTAGCCGGGACAGTCATCACTGACGTACTGCAGGCCAGCTTCCTCCGCGGCCTCTGCAGATTCAATCGCGACGCTATTTTCGATATTCTTCCCGTTACTGCTCTTTGTCCCAGGCGCCCCCATTAGAAACCCTCACTGCGAGCTATTCGTGCCTGTAAATGCCTCCGGGACTGCCCGCATCCGTTCGGCTTCGATTCGCTCCATTTGTTGTTCGGCGCGACGTTGTAGCTCCTCGAAGTCATAGCCGTTCAGCTGTGGCAAATTCGTCGCGGCCAGCGCACGCCACAACAGTTTCTTGCCCGTGACTCCGACAATTAAACCTTCCAACGTGAGCACCAATCCGAGTCTGCCCGACTCCTCGCCCGCAATTATCAATCGTGCGCGGCCAAGCTTTTCCGCCGCCCAAGCGCCGACCCGGCGCACTTTGCTTTCTTCGATGCCGAGGGAACGCATGACATCGCGCAATTTATCTTGATCCGCTTTAATCTCCCTTTCGGTTTCCGCAAAGAACGCACCGAGCGGCTTCCCTTTCTGGACATCTACCCAGTGAGCAATGAGCTCCAGCGCGCTAACAGAGCCGGCAAGATGATCGTTTAGGTAGGAGTCCAATTCTTTCATGGGCGAATGTCGTGTGCAAAATTCAAATCGGCGCCAGCGCTTCTTCAGCGGGACCGGCAATTACTTCACCGTTAGGTTTGAAACGCGATCCGTGACACGGGCAATCCCAGGTTGATTCCGCAGGGTTCCACCTGACAAGGCAGCCAAGATGCGTGCAAACAGGGGAAAGCCGGTGGATCTTCCCGTTCCGGTCACGGAAGGCGGCAACTTTTTTCCCGCGCGAACCGATAATCATACCATCACCAGGTTTTAGCTGTCTGACGGAATCAGTTTCGGGACGAGCGAGCCTATCTTTGATCATATAGTAGGGATAATCCTTGTTTTCCCGGAGATAGTTCCATGTCGCGCCTTTGATTTTTTTTCGATCTACAGCAAACAAGTCCATCCACGGATTTCTTCGTCCTGTAGTCCAATCGCGCGCCATCATTGCTGCTACTGTTCCGAATGTAATGCCGTTGCCGCAATAACCAGTGGCCACAAACTGTTGTTCGGCATTCTGTCCGATGTACGGCAAGCCGTCCGGCGTACAAATAACCTGTCCCGACCAGCGATGATCGATGTTTGCTTTCGGGATGATCTTTTTCAGCCGCGCCAGCAACCGGGCATAAGCCTTTGTGGTCGCTTTCTTTTGTCCGGTCTTGTGATCTTCACCGCCGTACACGATGTAATCGAAGCGGGGATGCCGATTGACTCGCAGATAATCGTACGGCTCCCGCGTATCCCAGAAAAGTGCTTCCGGCACTGTGTTGGATGGAACTTGAGCCCCTAGGGCGTAGCTCGTATACAGTGAGAGTTTTGTTTGCAAAAGTGTGGCGCCGACGACGCTCGCCAGGCCAATAAGTGGATTGTTTGTTGCCAGCACGACGCGGTCGAAACCGATCCAATTCCGATTCACCTTAACGCGATGCTTCTTCGCATCGAACTCAGTCGCCGCGCTCTTCTCAAAAACATGTGAACCGTCGCCAGGGATCTTCTCGACCAAAGCTCGAAGATATTTCCTCGGATGAAACTTCGCCTGATTGGCAAACCGCACCCCCGGCACACTGAAGTATGGAATCGAGTTCACGTAAGCCGCGTCGAATCCAAGTTTCGAAGCGAGATCAGCCTCTTTCTTGAGCGACGAAACTTCCTTTTTGGAAGAACCGCCTATACGGACGTGAAGGTAACCTGGGACGCGCCTGAACTCACACTCAATCTCTTGTTCTCGGACGATCCTCTCGATTTCATCGACCGCGGCTGCGCCCGCATCCCAAGCGGCTTGGGCGTGGTCCTTGCCAAAATTGCGTGCCAGCTTTTGCAGCTCGACGTCGGTGACGTACGTGAGGTGGGCGGTTGTATGGCCGGTGTCGATTGAGGCCACACGCTCGCGCTCGATAAGTGCGACCCTTAATCCGGCAGTTTTCAGCAGATGCGCAGTCGTAATTCCAGTGACGCCGGCTCCGACGACAACAACCTCGACGTTTACGTTCCTCTGTATCTTTGGAAATTTCTGAATAGGCGCGCTGTCGATCCAAAAAGGAACATTCTTCATCTTTAGTTGATCGGTGCGCATGTGCACTTTAGCCGTGCGCAAAGGCTCGTTCTGCTGAAAGGAGAATTATCAGAAGAATGAAAGAGACACGCGCACACCGCGCGGGATGCGACTAAATTTATATGAAGAACCAAGACAAAATTATCGATGACTTGATCGAAACGCTTAAAGACGGTCAGGAGGGTTTCAAACAAGCCGCTGAAGGCGTGAAGGACCCGCAGTTGAAAGCAGTGTTCGACGAATATTCGCGGCAACGCGCTCGCTTCGCGGTCGAGCTGCGGAGCAAAGCCCAGAGTGCAGACGAACGGGAGTCCGAAATAAGTGGCAGCGCCGCTGGCGCACTGCACCGCGGCTGGATTAATCTTAAATCGGCTCTTACCAGAGGTGATGACCATGCCATTCTGGCTGAGTGCGAGCGCGGCGAGGATTCCGCCGTGGAAGAATTCAGCAAAGCGCTAAATAATGGTCTCTCTGCGCCTGTGCAAGAGATGGTGTCACGGCAATTCGTCCAGATCAAAGAGGCGCATGATCGTGTTAAGAGTCTGCGCGATGCTACTAAAAAGAACTGATCCGACCAAAAGCGCGGGAGAAATTGGCGATGGGGTGATTAGATCCGCCCCATCAGCCAGAGGATCAGCACGATCAAAAGAATGAGTCCTAAGCCGCCGCTTGGATAGTAGCCCCAGCCTGAGCTGTACGGCCACGTTGGGAGTGCGCCTAGCAAGAGCAGGAGCAAGACAATTATTAGAATTGTGCGCATGGGCCGAGATTAACTTAGCCCAGCGGGAAATGGCAACGTTTTTATCTGCCCTGCGGCTCGGGCGACTCTTGCAAGCCCGAAATTGTCGATAATCACGTCGCAGCAAAAAGCGGTTGTTGCGGTTTAACGCAATCTTCCACGTCCAAACTGGTCGCTAGCGGCGAAACACTTTTGATATGCCCGAGGAGGAAGCACTGGAACGCGCGCGCGAAGACGAGCGCGAAGGCAAAGCGCCCAGCACTCAGGCGGGCGAGTTTGTGCGCGAAGAAATGGAACACATTCGGGAAGGCGAACATGGCGCCCGCTCGCCGGAGCAGGCCATCGCTATCGGTCTCTCCAAGGCCCGGCGGGCTGGAGTAAAGTTGCCGCCGCCAAAGCGCGGCAAAGCACGAACAAAACGTCAGGCGAAGCGTGATCTTGCAAAGGGCCGCGGCGGGCGCCGCAAAAAGCCTTCCCGCAAACGCTCCCGCGCGACGAAACGCGCGCTCAAGCGCGAAAGCCGCCGGTCAGCGTCGAAGCGAGCGCTGTCGAGACACGCCAAGCGGGTAGCGAGACAACGCTCTGCACGGTCGCGCTCGGCAGCCGCGAAAAAAGCAGCGCGAACGCGGAAGCGCCGCCGCTGAGGTGGTAGCGTAACTCGCGGGGCGCGGAGGTTCCATGCCTAACCTAAGGAGAAGAGACTTCAGCCGCCGCAACACCAGCGAAAGCAGCGTGGCCGCTGAAGTTGACGGGCGCGTGTGGAAGTTTTTGCGCTGTGATAGAACGTTCAGCTATGAACACGTTCTCACAATTGCTTCAAACACTCCTTGGAATAAGCGAGCAACCAAAAGATTTAACATTCCTGCAAGTTTCAATCCGCGGGGTAGTCGTTTTCATTGCGGCTCTGATAATGGTTAGGCTGAGCAGTAAACGTTCGCTTGCAGAGAAGACGGCGTTCGATGCTGTTTTAGTCGTCATCATCGGCTCCATGCTGGCACGCGTCATTAATGGATCAGAGGCTTTTTTTCCGACGCTGGGCACGGGATTCGTTCTGGTGTTACTGCACCGGCTTTTCGGTGTCGCCGCGTACTATTCACATGCTTTTGGATTCTTGGTGAAGGGAACACCAACGGTGCTGGTGCAGAATGGCAGGCTGCAGCGCAAAAACATGTTCTGGAACCACATTTCTAAACATGATCTCGAAGAAGATATGCGGCTCGAAGCGCAAACCGAGAACCTCTCAGAGATAAAAACTGCGCGGCTCGAACGCAGCGGCGACATCAGCTTCATTAGAACTGCACAGTCTTGAGCTCATTCTTGTGAGCTATTCAACACGATTGCCGGAAGCGGGCGCGGGCGTAAACTGCGCACAGTCTTGTCTAATCGATCAAAAGGCCAGGGTGGCGAAATTGGCAGACGCGCCAGACTTAGGATCTGGTGGAGAAATCCTTAGGGGTTCGAGTCCCCTCCCTGGCACTTCAATTGCGGAGGCAAACGCGTTGTATGTTGAAATTGCTGACACAGGACGCGCAGTGGCGGCTGGTGAATCCGGCTGGATCAAGCATTGAAACACATAAGCAGGCGGTTGGCACAACCGCCTCTACACCTATCAGGCTTCCTGTAGGACTTAAGTCTTATTGTCTTTTTTTGTGGGGAGAGATAGTCTAAGGACGAGAAGGCAGGCCTCGCCTACGTCGGCCGCGACCAGAGTACCAACGCTACAAGCAACTGGCCATTCAGCAGCAGATTGCCCAAAACTATTATATGGCTGCGGAAATGGATCGTGCAGCCGCCTGGGGTTGGTACGGAGCATGGGGTCCACGCGCGTTTTGGTGGTGAAGCAACCGGCAGCGACCAAAAAGATCTGCTTGGTTGAAGAACTAAGTCACAGCCGGGTGCCAATACTGGTTGCTGACGCGCACAGTCAGTAATGAAAGCAAAATTCATTAGTCTGACACTGATGGTGGCGGTGTGTCTTGCCTCAGTCGTCGCCGCGCAAGATTCGTTGCCGTCGCGGAACGATACTGCAGCAAAGAGAACTATCGTCGCCCCTGTCGAGCGCGTGACAAAGGAGGGTTCACCGGATTTTGTTAAGTCTGAGGAACGGAAAACGATTTTCCCGCCCGCTGGCACCACCGCAATGACGTCACCGGATTGTAACAATTACTGGCTTGTAATCTGGAAAAATGCGGAGGTAGCATCGGCATAATTTATCGAGGAGGTAGCACTCCCGTGGTTCCGAACCATGGCAAATGCAAAACAGCCCGAGGAGTTTGAGAGAATGAACAACCCTTTACGCTCTATTCTTCTCGTTCATTTTTTCCACCACGTTTTATGAGGCACGCACCCGGTGTCACCTGATCCACAGCAGCGAGAAAGAATGCTCGATCCGGCTGAAACACTGGAGGCGCTTAGCCGCACGTTTCTCGACTCGGCGCTCGATTGCATCATCACCATGGATGCGAGTGGGCGCGTGCAGGAGTTCAACCCGGCATCGGAGCGGGTATTCGGCTTTAGTCGTAGCGAGGCAGTTGGCAAAGAGCTCGCTGAACTGATTATCCCGCCGCGACTTCGGGAGCGACACCGACAAGGGCTGGCTCGTTATCTAAAAACTGGCGAAGGGCCCTTGATTGGAAAGCTAATCGAAATCGAGGCCCTGCGTAGGGATGGTAGCGAGATTGTGGTAGCGCTTGCGATCAACGCAACCCAGGTCAATGGGTCGCCGATTTTCACGGCCTACTTACGCGACATCACCGAGCGAAAACGCGCCGAAGAAACTAACCGTCGTCTGGCTGCGATCATTGAGTCTTCGGGTGATGCGATCATAAGCAAGGATCTTGATGAATTAGTTACCAGTTGGAATAAGGAAGCGGAACGGCTTTTTGGCTACAGCGCTGATGAAATTATCGGCAAACCGATCACAGTTCTGGTTCCGCCCGATCGCCACAATGAAGAGCTGGGAATTATCGAACGGCTTCGCCAAGGAGAGCGCGTCCTTCGTTACGAGACGGTTTACTTCCGCAAGGACGGCACCGCGCTAAACGTTTCGCTGGCAGTCTGGCCAATCAAAGATGAGACCGGGAACGTTATCGGCGCGTCAAAAATTGCGCGTGACATAACCGAACGCATTCGGACCGAACGCAGACGCACCACCCAGTACGCGGTTACAAACCTGCTAGCTGCCTCATGGACGTTGGCTGAAGTGGCCACGGAACTTTTGGAAGCAATGGCCTCGAGTGGAGATTGGGCATTCGCTGCAATCTGGACTTACGACGAGGCAGCCGGCGGATTGCGCTGCCGGAACGTGTGGCATGAGGCATCGGAGCGAGTGAAGAAGTTCTCCGATTTATCGCTCGTAGTTACTCTTCCTGAAGGTCAGGGCCTGCCCGGACGTGTTTGGAATTCAAAGAAACCAACGTGGGTCTACGACGTTACCCGCGATCCAAATTTTCCCCGAGCTCCCTATGCGGCAGCGGCGGATCTGCACGGTGGATTTGCTTTCCCCCTTTTCTTTCAAGGCGAGATCGACGGCATAATGGAATTGTTTAGCCATAACGTTGTTGAGCCTGACGAAGATTTGCTTCAGATGGTTGAGGCACTCGGCAGCCAGATCGGCCTCTTCATCGCGCGAGGCAGGATCGTCCAGGAGTTGCAGCGTCATAAGGAAAACGCAGGAGCGGCAAGTACGGCAAAAGATCGATTCCTCGGACTATTAAGTGACAAGTTGCGCGCGCCGCTTACGCCGGTCCTCACCTGGGCCGGCAAAATTGCGGAACAATCCGACCTAAGGCCAGAGGTCCAGCAAGGATTAAAAATGGTGCGCGGTAATGTCGAACTTGAGATTCGCTTGATCGAAGACGTGCTCGATCTTAGCCGGATCGCGCGCGGAAAATTGACATTGCAATTGCGCAAGGCCGACGCGCACGAGCTGCTGCAGTCTGCGCTGGAGATCGTGCGCAGCGACATTGAAGAACGACATCTCACGCCTTTCGTTGCCTTGGAGGCATCTCGACACGAGTTGGTCGCCGATGCGCCCCGCTTGCAGCAAGTTTTCTGGAGCGTGTTGCACAACGCGTGCAAATTCACTCCCGAAAATGGCACGATCTCTGTGCGGTCGTACAACCCTAGCCCAAGAAGGATCACCATCGAGATCAGCGACAATGGCATCGGTATCGAGCCAGATTTTGTAGAAAAAGTCTTCTACGCATTCGAACAAGCCGATTCGCAAAGCGAAGGACTGGGACTCGGTCTCGCGATCAGTAAAGCAATCGTCGAAATGCATAGCGGCACTATTCGTGCTCATAGCGAAGGACTGGAGAAGGGCGCAACCTTCGTGATCGAGTTGCCTATTCGCGGGTCAGCCCGGTGATCTACAGCAGTTTACTTGTCATCAATTATTTCAGGTGCTGAGAAGCGCCTCTGTCGCTAGCTACCAAGAAACGTATCGTGAAAACCGCCCATCCGCTCAATGCGCTCCTGCGATCATCTCCTTCATGATCTGGCGGCCTGTGGCCTGCAATGGTCCCATGCCGCTCCCAGGAAGGAACCACATGCCTTTGTCTTGGTCGCGGCAGTAAAGAATGTTGACCCCGTCGCTGGTGACCGCGTGATGAAATGTGGCGCCGGCGTTTTCGGCAATGAATCGGAAGAAAGTTTCCCGCCATGGGTCATCGGCATAATGGAAAATCTCTTCGCCAAGCTTCTTTAGTTCTTCAACGCTGACCGTACGAATCGATTTGGCGATCGCTTTGCGCCGCTCCTCGTCGAGGTTCTCAAGATCGAACTTTTCGAATGGCATGGGATTGAGCTTAGTCCGTTGAATATCGTTCGCCAACCAATGCAACAGATCTGGATGAACGGCGATTAAAGTCGGCTTGACGGATTTTCACCACCAACGGCACGCCTCTGGTGTGATCGAAGCCCTGTATCAGAATGCGTCGAGCCATTGCTCTTATGAACATGAATCAGACGATCCACGCGATTACCACTACCGAACCGCAGTGAACCTGTTATTAATCATTGAGAGCTTATGAAAACAAAAGAGGTCATCAAAAGAGCCCGTGAATTCGCCAAGCCATTTCGCATTAGCAAAGGAAGAGATTTCCGTCTCAAAGATGTCGATCCAGATGACACGCTCGAATTCACCAAGGAGGCAGACAAACCGCGAGCGAAAGAAGCGCTGGCCACCGGCGTGACAGCGTTGGCCGAATTGCAGGACAAACTATACGCCCAGGACAAGTGGGCTGTGCTCCTGATCTTTCAAGCAATGGACGCTGCCGGCAAGGACGGCGCCATTAAGCACGTCATGTCAGGAGTGAATCCGCAGGGATGCCAGGTCTATTCTTTCAAATCACCTTCGGCCGAGGATCTGGACCACGATTATCTCTGGCGCTGCATGAAATGCCTGCCGAATCGTGGTGAGATCGGAATTTTTAATCGCAGTTATTACGAAGAAGTGCTCGTCGTCCGTGTGCATCCCGAATTTTTGGTGAAGCAAAAGCTGCCTCCCAAACTGGCAGGCAAAAAGATTTGGGAAGAACGTTTCGAAGACATCCGCAATTTCGAGCAATACCTGGCGAGGAACGGCGTAGTCGTGCGAAAATTTTTTCTGCACGTTTCAAAGAAGGAGCAGAAACGACGATTCCTCGAGCGAATCGATGACCCGCTGAAAAACTGGAAGTTCTCGTCCAATGACGCCAATGAACGCGATTTTTGGGACGATTACATGGAAGCGTACGAACAAATGATTCAGGAAACGGCGACGAAAGACGCGCCGTGGTATGTCGTTCCGGCAGACAACAAATGGTTTACCCGCTTCGTGGTCGCAGCGGCGGTGATGGAAACCCTGGCCGATCTTGACTTGGAATATCCTGAGGTCGGCGAAGACAAACTCAAGGAACTCGCCGCCGCGAAAAAGAAGCTATTGAGCAAGTAATGCCTCCCATTGACTATTGCGCCGCCTCGAGAACCCGGATATTCCCGAACAGGTTTGGCGAAGGCTTTCGGAGTAGTTCGATTTCACGAAGGCTGGCTTGCCAAGCCGTACTCGCTGGCGAAGGCTGGTCTTCGGAAAAAATTTCGGCTAGATTTGACTTCATCAGTCGCAGTGGTGACTTGAACAACTAAGGAAATATGAACGATCGCATCGTAATTGATCCGAAGGTTTGTCACGGCAAGCCGGTAATACGCGGGACACGTCTGCCAGTCGCGGTGGTGGTTGGCAGCCTGGCGGGCGGAATGACGTTCGAAGATGTACAGCGGGAGTACGGGATCAGCCTTGAAGATGTCCGCGCTGCCTTACGTTTCGCCGGCGAACTGGTCGAACAGGAGCAACATCACCCGCTCCCGGCCTGATGCCCGATGCGGTTTCTCGTGGACGCAAACTTGCCGCTCTCAACGGCAGCTCGCATTCAAGCGTGCGGTCACGAAGCTGTAGACGTGCGCAGCGTGAGTATGGGTGCTGCGGATGACAGCGTGATTGCGAATCACGCACGCGAGAACGGTTTCTGTCTACTGACTCGCGACAAGGACTTCGGCGACATTCGAAAATTATCCGCCGACAGACTATGCAGGAATTATTGTACTGGATCTGCCTGATGAAACGGTAGCAGCCGATATGCTTAGAATGTTGGAGTCGTTTCTGTCGCGGAAGGAATGGCTCGATCGCTTGCAGGGACGACTTGCAATCGTGCAGCCCGGTCGTGTGCGATTTCGTCCTGCTTAGGACGGCACCTCAATCAACTCCGTAAAGGAGCGTGGCTCCAACGGAGCTTTACGCTCTCAACCCTCAACTCTCAACCATTCGCCTCCGCGAATCGGCTTCTCACATAGCTAATTTTCTGCTATTCTCCGCGCCCTTTCAGGAACTCAGGAGGGTTTGTAGCTTCGCTAATGCGGAATCAGCTTCCCTTCCTTTTTCTTCAATCGCTTGCAGAATCTCCAACGGCGTTCGCGTATCCTCTTGAACAACACGGTTCGGGTTGACTGCTTTCAAATCATAAACCGCGTTTTCAATTGCAAGCGCCTTGCTGTCGGCCTCTCGAGCTTCGCGAACCCTCTCTTTTAATCGCGACTCTGCCAATTCGATGTCCTCGCGCTGTTTTTCCGTTCGAAATTGTTTCTCTTTGCGTAGCTCAACAAGGTCACTTTCGAGTTTACTTGCTAGCACTCGCAATTCCGCAGCTTTTTCGCGAAAAGGCTGAGCTTCGGCCAAAGCGGTTTGCAGGCGAGTCGCGAAATCGATTGTCCAACTCCGTTCGCTCTCTCCTCGATTCGCTAGAAGTTCGAAAAATTCGTCGAAATGTTTCAGTGTTAGCGGCGTTTTCTTGCCGACTTTTATGTCCGACAGATCGTAGTACCAAATGCGCTCCGTCTGGTTGCCCTTATCGAAAAAGACCAGATTTGTTTTTACGCCTGCGCCAGCACTTGAGAAAACGCCGCCCGGCAAACTGATGATGCAATAAACCTCGCACTCTTCCAAAAGCTTCCGCTTGGTTTGCACGAACGCTTCCGCATCCACGCGAAACAGTACCCCTTCATCCAACACGATTCCGCAACGGCTGCCAGGCTTCATGCTGTGCAGCACGTTTTGAACAAACAAAACCTGCGTCGCACCAGTTTTGTACTCGTACGGAGTCTGCGCTTCTTTCCCTTCCTTTCCTCCGAACGGAGGATTCATCAGTACGTAGTCGAAAAATTTCGGAGCACCGGCGAATAAGCCGCCGTAGGTCGCGATATCTGACAGCGAGTTGCCATGCCAGATGTGTGGATCATCGATTCCGTGAAGCACGAGATTCGCGAGCCCGATCGGATACACCACATTGTCTTTCTCCCGACCGTAAAAGGTGCGGTGTTTTAATGTGTCGAGTTCGACCGCGGAGATTTTATCCCCAGCTTTGTCGCGCATATACTCGTAGGACTGCGCAAGAAAGCCGCCGGTACCGCAGCCCGGATCGTAAACCGTTTTCCCAATCTGCGGATCGACAACTCGCACCATCGCGCGAATGACTTCACGCGGCGTGAAAAATTGGCCGCCGTCATTCCCACGCTCGCCCATTTTCAACAGCAGGCCTTCGTAGACCTGCGAGAGCGTAAAAACGTGCGTTTGATCGACGTTATCGCTGCTGATTTCGTGCACCTTATCCAGCACATCGAGAAAGTTCTTCTCTGAATCGATTCGGCTCCGATCCACGCCCGACATGATTTCGCTCACGACCTTCTGTCGCGATGTCGCTCCCGGTTTGTCTTTGAGCGTCTTTAATTCTGGTAGTAATTGTTCGTGCACGAACTTCCACGCGCTCGCGTTCTTGTCTTGCCGCATCGGTGAAGCCGGCGCCGCCCAATCGCGCCAGCGAAATGGAGCGGCCAAACTGGGAATGAACTGGACGTCTAGAGCTTGCGCTTCCTCAGCCTCACGCGCTTCGCGCTCATCCAGGATTCGCAGGAACAGAATCCAGGTGAGCTCTGGTACATATTGCAGCGCACCCGCACAGTTCGAACGCCGCATGATATCGCAGATCGATTTTACAGCCGCGTTCAGTGACTGCGGTGAACCATGCTTTTTGCGCGGACGATCCATGAGCTGTCCTTTTACCGCAGCGTGGGAAATCAATCCAGTCGCTTCGAGCTTGACCACCTTTCAGATGCTCGCCATCATGTTCGCTCGAACGTTGCCCTTATAGGTGCTAACGTTCTACCTGTCGATGGCGTCCACTCTCCAAATCCCCGCGCCAGTGCGGAAATCTACGCAAGCGCTCAATTACTTTGCCCACAAGGCCGCCAGTGGTGCGCCCATGCGAAGGCTCAACAAAATGAAGGCGCTCAAGCTGCTCTTCTTTGCCGATCGCTATCATCTGCGAAAATACGGCCGCTCCGTGAGCGATTGTGCTTACTTCGCGATGAAACACGGACCCGTGGCCTCCGAAGCAAAAAATATCGCCGAAGAAAGCCCACGTCTCGACAACCGTTCGCGCAGCTACGCGAAACGCTATGTCCACAAGGATGATCCGTATCATTTTAGTTCGGTCGGAGAAGTGGATGATGCGGTTCTCTCCAAAACGGACAAGGAAGCGCTCGATTTTGCCTGGCAGAATTTCGGGCATTACAGCGAGTTTCGCCTGCGCGATATCACGCACCATTATCCCGAGTGGAAGCGACATGCGCATGCGCTTAGCTCGGGACGGCTCCGTGTCGGAATCAAGTGTTCCGATTTCTTCGACGAGCCGGAACCGGGCTACAACCCTTGCCACGAACTCTCTAAGAAAGATCGTGAGATCGCGCGCGAATTATATCTCGACTCAGAGACAGTCGCTAATCTCTGGAAATAATCCTGCTTTGTGGCGCACGTTCCTTTAGAGCTGCGCCTCTCTCTTCGCGAAGGAAGCATCTATTACTTCACGGAACGCAAACTGACCTCCGCTCAATCGCATTTTCAAATCGTTGTTAACGATCCGCTGACTCAGCAGGTTCTGCTGTTGACGGTTGTAACGTCGAAAATAGAAAAGGTAAGATATCGAAGACGCGATTGCTTGGAGACTTTAGTCGAGCTGAGCCCAGATGATTTGCCAAAAATCTTGACCAGACCATCCATTGTCGATTGCAACCGCGTGATTCGCATCGGCCTTGATGAATTTTGCGGTCGCTGGATTCGAAAAGAGATCGCATCTTTCGACAAGGATTTGCCCGCAAGTCTGTGCAACGCGCTGCGCAAAGCTATTCACGCCAGCAAGATCGTTCCGGACGAAATCAAAGCGCTCGTTGCAAGACCTTAACCGCTCCGTTTTTCACAGGTCACTGTAAGCGACCCCTCCGGTTGCCGGTCTCAGAATTCGCCGAGTGTAAGTCAAGTTTTCAGTCAACCCCGAAAGCTTTCGAGGTCACCTTCGCCGGCTAGCGAAAATGCCGCCCGCAGCAACGTTGCCGGAAGTTTTTCGAGCTCTGAAAGCTTTGAGCGAAGAGCGCGCTGCATTTCTGCCGTCATGGTAAGTGCAGCATCAAGTTTCGCTGTGATGGCATTCTGTCCTTCGGCTGGTGGGAGCGGAGCGGAAAGTCGATTCAAAATAACGCCGTTTAAATTGGGTTGGTTTCCGCCGCGCCCTTCCGTTTCCCTCCGCAGTCGCTCGTAGCTAAACTGAAACCAAAACTGCATAAACTGTGAGTCGAAATTACGGTTGGGTAGAATTGCAAAGCACGCTTGATTCGTTGTCGCGGGAACACCGAGTAATCCGGTTCTTCCTCGTGTCTGCCCTTGGCCATACATCGCGATAAGCAATGTTTTCTCGGGAAATAGTTTCAAAGACAGGTCACGCAGCGCAGCTTCAGAAATATGTTCTTCGGTGTCTTCAATTACACCGTCCTTAAGTTCGCCGGTTTTCACCCACGGAATTTTTCCTCCATAGTATTCTCGGTTCCCTCGCGGGGGAGTTGTGCCACTTCCCGTTTCGGCAAAATCTTCGATGCGGCGCCGGGGCCATTGTTTCGCTTCTTCACTTTCAAAGACGGCGCGAAGATGAGCGGCGGGCAAAGATTCGGCGGCGGTGAGTTGCGCTTCGAGTGCGCTGCGCGCTTTCGCTAAGATCGACAATTGCTCGCGCAACCGCGCCGCAATTCGCCGCTGTTCATCTAACGGCGGCAACGGAATCTTCTGAGCGCGCACCTGCCTTTCGGTAACAGCAGGATACAGTGCGCCTTTTACGAGGTCGGATAATCTACGAACGAAGTCCCACGACTGGACGAAGCTAAACAAATATTCGGGATCGAGCTTGTTGCTCGGACGCAACACGCAGAAACCAGTGCTTGCGATCTGATTGTGAAATTCCTGTGGGACGATTGCGACCGCGTTTAGGTTTGGCCGCGTTGTCGCAACCAAGACGTCGCGTTCAAGAATGATTTGGCGTGCGCGACTCGATGCATCTCGTCCAAGCAACCGTTGCGCGTTGACGATTTGCTTCCTCTTGTTGTCTACACTGGAGATATCAACGTAAACAAATGCCTCATCCGGACGCGCTCGCAGATCGCGCACCGCGATTTTGCGCTCGCATAAGTCATCAAGGGCGACAAGAGGCCAACCATTCTGTCCATTGTAATCGCTCATGCGACGAACAGCGTTTCCTTGGTTTTGCGCATTAACTCAGACGGCTCGCCGCCTTCGCGCAGCGCGGCAAGCCCGTGGAGCTTTTTGATTTCGGGTGTTTCCCAGAGTTCTTTCGCTTCCAGCGCGTCTGTGCCGGCGTTCTCGAATTGTTTCACGATAGCGCGAATGACTTTCGTGGCCGGTTGGGGCAAACGGATGAGCCAGTCGGGACCGCCGTCGAATCGTTCGGCGCGCACGCGGCGTGTGCGCGGCGCGATCCCGTAAGCGAGCGCGGCCAGAATGTCGAAGAGGTCGTACTTGTCGGCATTATGATCGTCGATCTTCGCTGCGTCGCGCAGTTTTTCCGGCAACAATCCTTTCTGTGCAAGTTGCTGCATCAGCTCGGTGCGCTGCGCGGGATCGAGCCATTTTTCTCGAAATTCTGCCAGGGACGGAACGAGCTCGGTCAGTTCCGCAATGACTCGTTGCTGATATTCCTGCGGTGTGACGCGCCTCATTTTCCCATCCACGCCGAGCAAATTGAAGTTGCCGGCGTGTTCGATGTCGATCTTCACACCTTTCACTTTTACTCGCGGCGGGGGCGGCGGCGGTTCTGGACCTTCACCGCCATCGTCACCCGATGGCGGCGGAGTAATGAAATCCTCGCCGAAAAGCGCTGTCGCGCCGGTGTAATCGAAGATTCGGAACATTAGTTTGCCGGTCGCTTCATCGATCCTCGTCCCGCGTCCGACCATTTGATGAAACAGAATCGGCGAATGCAGATAGCGAAAGAAAACAATGTTGCGCACACACGGAACGTTCACACCGGTGGTGAGCAAATCTTTTGTCGTCGCGATAATGTGCGAGCGCTGTCGTCCGCGAAAATCGGGGATCAGCGCCTGGCCGTTTGCTGATGACATACACTTGAAGGCGTAAGTCTGGACGCGCTTCTGACCGTGCTCGCGGCACCAGTTGGCGTAGAGGTTATTCAACTGATTCGTCACGAGATCAGCGTGATGATCGCTCGCGCAAAAGATGATTGTCTTTTGCAGAGGATCGCGATCACCTGTCGCAAGCAACCGCTCATACAAATGGTCACACATAGCTTTGACACGCTCTGGCATTACCAGTCGTGACTCGAGTGAACCGCCTTCTGTCTTTTCCGAAACAGCTTCAGCGGGCACCGGACGGCCGGTTAACACATCCGTGAGCTGCTTGTCTTTAACGTCAGCGCGATAAACACCGCGAACGCGTTCGCTTTGAATTTTGTCGTCGTGGTAAATGTCGTATTGCTCGATTTCAGCTGGAGCTAGGTAACCATCTTCAACTCCTTGCCAATACGAATACTCATAAGGCGGCTCCCCAAAATAATTGTAATTGTCCGCCAGCTTCTTCTTGTCTTCGGCGACGCCTTTGGTTGTTTCCACATCGTCCGTCGGCCGCACGCGGATGTGCCGCGGAGTCGCCGTAAGTCCGATCTGGATTGCTTCCTTGTTGCTCTCAAGGATCGTGTGCCATTCGCCCCATGCGGAGCGATGACATTCATCGATGACAATCACGTCGAAGTATCCCGGAGGATAATGTTTCAAGAAAAATGTCGCGTTCTCACCACCCTCGGAGAAATCGAGAGTTTGATAGGTAGCGATCAGAACACGCGCATTCTTTTGCGGATTTCGCGTATCGACTTCGGCTGCGTCCGTGCCAAATGCGGCTTGGAAATCCGTTAGCCCATTATCACGAAGTTCGGTGCGGTCACACAGGAAGAGCGCCTTGCCAAGCCTGCCCGCATCAAAAAGCTTTCGCAGTAATGCCGCAGCTAAACGGGTCTTACCGGAGCCGGTTGCAAGCGGAAGCATGACGCGAGGCAGCTTTTTTTCGTCGATTTGTTGAATGACTTGCTCCAGTGCCGCACGAATGGCGGCATCCTGATAGTAACGGAGAAATTCGCGTCCTTTCTCGTATGGCGTATTTAACAACGCCAATTGCGAAGATGCTTTGGTCAAATTCCGAATCTCCAAATAGCGATCAACGAGATCGTCCGGACTCGGAAAGTCGCTCATCGGCCGTGCTTCAGATGCGATCCCAGTCTCTTCGTTATACTCAACAAACTGGTGACCATTCGACGAAAATACGAACGGCACATGATGAAGTTTTCCGACGAGATAACCCTTGCCTTGCTGCAAACCGTGTTCCGGCGGCAAGCCTTCTCGCTTCGCTTCGATGATTGCGAGCGGAACTGGCATCGCGCCGTCCGATAACGGTCGATACAATAAATAATCGGTGCGGCCAGCTGGCCGCCGGTACCCCTTCCCCCTTACGATGTCGATCTTCGGATCAGTTTGCTCCAACTTAATATCCTGGCGACGCCAGCCACAGTGGTCGATCAGGATTGGATCGATTAATTCAAAGCGCGTCTGTGCTTCGTTCCGCATGGTAGAGGTCTGGGGCCACGATAAATCTGGCATTCTTACTCGCCAAGCTTTGTCAGAGTCTTAATAATTTAGCATATGTCCGAAGCCAAGATTTGGGGAATACATGGTGGTGCTACTGGCGATGCCGACCCGCTGTTTCTTCAGCACAACGTCGTCGCGATTGGGTGGGCGGAGATGGGCGATCCCGGAAAATTGAAAGCTGATCGCGAGGCTTTTAAAGCCGCTGTTATTGCCGCGTACCCCGGAATAAAACCGGGGGCGATTCCGAACTATGCCGGCCAGGTCTTCCGATTCGTACACGAGATGAAGATCGGCGATCTCGTTGTTTATCCCTCAAAGCGCGATCGGCACGTTCACATCGCACGAGTACAGGGAGAATATCGCTACGACCCGACCGTAAGCCGTGAATATCCTAATCAGCGATCAGTGAAATGGCTGTGCGATGTTCCACGGACGAATTTTTCACAGGGAGCTTTGTATGAAATCGGGTCAGCAATGAGTTTCTTCCAGGTTAGAAATTATGCAGACGAGTTTCGCCAAGCGGTAGAAGGAAACGTCACTCCGCCACCAATAATTCACGATGAAACTGTGGCGCCCGTCGATCTGGAAGAGACGGGTCAAGATCAAATCGCGAAACTCATCTCGGCAAAGTTTAAAGGACACGGTTTAGCTCGCTTAGTTGGAGCGATTTTGAAGGCACAGGGTTATACTATTTACCTCAGCCCGGCAGGTCCTGATTCAGGCATCGATATATTAGCTGGCGCCGGAAAGCTCGGATTCGATAAGCCAAGCCTGTGCGTTCAAGTCAAGTCCGGGGATACGCCAGTTGAGTCGAGGACATTGAACGAATTGCGTGGCGCAATGCAGAGCGTAAACGCTAGTGAGGGACTCTTCGTGTCGTGGGGCGGATTTAAACCGACCGTCTATAAGCAAGCACTTCCAACGTTTTTCAGTGTGCGCCTTTGGACGCAGAAGGAACTCCTCGAGAATCTTTTTTCGTCGTACGATCGCTTGGATGAAGACCTAAAGGCCGAATTGCCTTTGAAGCGGATCTGGACAGTCGCAACGGAGGAAGAAGAATGACCGGCTGAGAAAACCACTGATCGCAGAAACCCAAATGAAATTTGCCAGAACTTGCATCGCACTCGCCGCTCGCCACGGCGAGTAAACTCTAGCGCTTAGCACAAACGACTAGCAATCGCAGCTCTTGCCGAAATTGCATGCCTTACCCGGATAGGACGAAAGTCCAATAGGTTTTACCCGGATAACTGCGATCATTTTTCTTCCGAGGCTGTCAGTCTTTGCTCACTATGGGAGCTGTGAAACGACAGGATTCATTCATTCAACCCATCGATAGCCGGCGCCGGTCTCGCGGCAGACATTTCCTTCCGCTCATCGCGTTCGCGTCCCTGGCATTGCCGTCTAATGCGCACGCTTCGCTTTTCCACGGCGAAACGCTGGACTCCATCGCCAACGTTATCTCGTGGGTCGCGATCGTTATCGCGCCGATCATCGGGATCGCCATTTTTTGGCTCGTCCACATTTTGCCGGAAAAGATCGCCGAGAAGAAAAAACATCCACAGACCAAGGCGATCCAGTGCCTCTGCTTGCTTTCGCTTTGCTTTGGCGGGTTGCTCTGGCCCCTCGCGTGGCTCTGGGCATACTCGAAGCCGGTGCTCCACAAGCTCGCCTATGGCACCGACGTGGATGAAACGGTCGGCCATCACGGCTCGGCGAAGGAAGAGGAAACCGAGATCGAGAAATTGCGCGCGCGCGTGGCGGAACTCGAACTGCAGGCCAGCAGCAAAGGAACGCACTCGTAATGGAAATCATCCTTCTGCTCATTTACTCGTTCTTCGTCTGGCTGATCTTCTTCAAGTTCAAGTGGCTGCCTTGGAACATCGTCAGCCAGGTAATCGTCGTAACCATACCGATCATCGCGCTTGCGATGATCATCCTCTTTATGAACATCGTGGCGCCTTCGTCGAGCGACGTGCGGGCGATGAATTATGTAATCCCGATAGTGCCGCGCGTGACCGGGCAGGTGACCGAGGTGCCGATTGAGCCGAACCGGCCGATAAAAAAAGGCGACATACTTTTCAAGATCGACCCGGTGCCCTTCGAGGCGGCGGTGAAAGGCGCCGAAGCCACGCTGCGCGGATTGGAGGATCAGCTTAAGAACGCCGCGGCCAAAAAAGCCGCGCTGACCCCGCGGATCGACTTGGCGAAAAAGCGCGTCGAACAATTCACGCAACTCGCCGCGACTGGGGCGGGGAGGCGGGCTGACCTCGAGCAGGCGCAAAGCGACCTCGGGAATCTGCAAAGCGAATTCCTCGCGGCCGACGCCACGGAATCGCAGGCCGAAGCGCAGATCGTCAAGTCCGAAGCTGACCTCCGCAGTGCGAAATACGACCTCGACGGCACCACGCATCTTGCGCCAGCCAATGGCCGCGTCGCGAATCTCGCGCTGCGTCCCGGCGTGCGTGCCGCCCAGCTCCCGCTCGCACCGGTGATGAGCTTCATCGAGGAGGACGACCCGTGGGTGCTGGCCTTTTACCGCCAAAACGAACTGCGCTACGTCGAGCCGGGGAATGAGGCGGAAATCTTCATGGAAATGTATCCGGGCCGGATCATCAAGTGCAAGGTGGATTCCATCCTGTGGGCCACAGCGCAAGGTCAGATGCCGATCAGCGGCAATCTGCCGAATACGGCGCCGATGGCCGCGCCGGAACAGCGCATCGCCGTACGGCTACTCGTCGAACCCAGGGACCGTGAAATCTTCCTTGCCGCTGGCGCACGCGGCCATGGCGCGATTTACACCGAGCATGGAAAATTTCTGCACATCATCCGCAAGGTTTTCGTTCGCGTCTCGACCAAGATGGACTGGTTCGTGGCGAAGCTTCATTAAGGCCCGCCCATATGAATAGCCGAGTCATTTTAGCCGTCGCTGTGTGCCTAACACTTGCCGGTTGCGCGATTAAGCAGCCGCCCTTTGGTGCGGACATCATGCCTGAATCGGCTCGCGCGAAAATCCCGGGCAGTTGGGCCGGCCCGCATCGCAGCGGCGCCGCAGTGCCGAACTGGATTCGCGCCTTCGGGGACCCGGAGTTGACCGCGCTCGTTGCGGACGCAGTCGAGCGTAATCCCGACCTCAAGGCCGCCGCAGCGCGCGTGGACGCATCGCGCGCGGCCGTGCGCATCGCGGCATCATCGCTTTACCCACGTATCGCGATGAAGGGACTTGGCGAGCGCCAGGGGCAGAGACTTAGTGGCGACATCGGTCGCGGAATCAACCCGCCGGACTTCGGAAGCTCGGGCGTCGAGAGCAGCGGCGGCAGCTCCATAGATTCCAGCGTGGATGAAACATCACAGCGTTGGGTGTATGGTATCGCCGCCGGCGCCGCATGGGAGGCAGACGTGTGGGGCCGCATTCGCTCGAAAAAAGCTGCCGCAAAGGCTGAAAGCGGCGCTCTGGAAGCCGACTACGAATTTGCCCGGCAATCGCTCGCCGCTGCCGTGGCACGCGCGTACTTCACTACCATCGAGGCCGCGCAACAGGAAGCGAATGCGGAGGAGACCCTGAACATCTATCAGGAGTATTCAAAGCTCACCGACGTGCGCAAACAACAGGGCTTCGCGAGCGACTTTGATCTGGCGCAGATCAAGTCGCGCACCGCCAGCGCGGAGGATGCGCTCTACACCGCGCAGGCGGCGCGGGCGCAGACCATCCGCGCGATCGAGGTCGTCACCAGCCGCTATCCCGCCGGCAGGTTTGACGTGCGACGTTCCTTTCCCGGCCAACCGAGAGGCGTGCCCGCCGGTCTGCCCGCGCAACTTCTCGAACGCCGGCCAGACCTAATCGCCAGCGAGCGCCGCTTTGCAGCCGCGTTTCATCGGGTGAATGAGGCTCGCACCGCGCGGCTCCCGCGCTTTGTGCTAAGCGCCGCGAGCGGACTTGGAACCGCGCAGCTGGACTCGGTCGGCACGCTCGATGCGCTCGTCTGGACTTTCGCAGGCGGCGTTACTCAACCGATTTTCTTCGGTGGCGAACTCAAGGCTGCACAAGACCTTCGCACTGCCGAGCAAAAAGCGGCCGCGGCAAGTTACGTGAGCTCCGCGTTGCGCGCGTTCGAAGACGTGGAAGATGCTCTCGCAGGCGATTACTATCTGCGTAAACGCGAAGGCGCGCTGGGCGACGCGGTTTCGAGCAGCGCCGACTCCGTGAAATTTAGCAGGGAGCAGCTCGACCAAGGCCAGATCGACATGTTCACCGTCTTGCGTCTCACAGGAGAAAACCTTGCCGCGAAAGTCGAATTCACGAAAGTCCGAGCCTCGCGCCTCCGCGAACGCGTGAACCTCTACCTGGCTCTCGGCGGCGATTTCGAGGGAACTGGCGCACCAAAATGATCTCAACACGTTTCGTACTCTGCGGATCGCAGCCAGCAGCTAGCGAAGGAGCAGGTAATGCACACGATTACTAATAACTATCGGGATGCACACATCCTAAACCTGGGTTCCGGCGACGAACGCGGTCCTTATTTGGTCACTCAAACGGGCGTGTCCCCAAGCGATCCGTTACCTAAAGAACGGATGTTCGTGCTCCGTCCGGATGGACGCTGGGTTGATTTCAATGCATACGCCTGCCAGGGCAAGCCTGAAGCCATAGACGAGATTGTCTTTTCCACCACGGCTGAAGTGATGGCGACATTCGGCAAATTGCTCGGCCGGCCTCGGGTGCTCGATTTGCCTGTTGATGAAGCGGGACTCAAAGCCTGGATAGAACGCCAGAAAAGCGGCAATCCCTTGGAAGCGGCTCGCGAGTGGGCAGTGGGATATACGGAACGCCATCGCAAGAAGCGTCGCGGCTGAAGTGACTTGACAGTATGGGCGAGGAAACGGCCGCAACGAAAGAGACTGCCACCAGTTTGCGACCGACAAGCGAAGCGTCACCAGCGACGACCCGGTTGTATAACATATTTCCAGTGCGTAGCTGGTTGCGCGCTTACCAACCTACCTGGCTGCGCGCGGACTTAATCGCGGGTGTTACACTTGCCGCTTACCTCATGCCGGCTGGCTTGGCCGATGCTTCGCTAGCTAATCTTCCGCCGGAAGCAGGCCTGTATGCCTGCCTCTTCTCTGGACTTGTTTTCTGGTTGTTTTGCAGCTCACGGCACACAGCGATCACGGTTACGTCCGCTATCTCAGTGCTCGTGGGAGCGTCACTCGGTGATCTCGCTGGAGGCGATCCCTCCCGGTTTTGGGCCCTGGCGTCGTGCACGGCGTTAATTGTTGGCGTGCTGAGTTTCATCGCATGGCTGGCTAAGGCGGGGGTGATCGTGAATTTCATTTCTGAAAGTGTCCTCGTGGGGTTCAAGTGCGGTATCGCTCTGTTTATAGCCAGCACGCAGTTGCCGAAGTTCTTCGGGTTCAAAGGATCGCATGGCGATTTTTGGGAACGCTCCGGTTATTTCTTTTCGCACCTGGGAGAAACAAATACGGCCTCGCTCTTGCTGGGCCTCGGCGCGCTCGCGGTGTTATTACTAGGCAAACGATTTCTGAAGAACAAACCGGTAGCTCTGTTCGTCGTCATTGCTGGGATTGTCGCGGCTGCGAGCATGGATCTAGGCAGGCTGGGCGTGAAACTGCTGGGCCAGGTGCCACAGGGGCTGCCGCCATTCGGGCTTCCAGCGGTACATCTGTCGGACCTCAACGATTTGCTGCCTCTTGCGCTTGGCTGTTTTCTTCTCGGCATGGTTGAGACGGCGGCTCTTGGCCGCATGTTCGCGGTCAAGCACGGCTATCGTTTCGACGCTAACCAGGAACTGCTTGGTATAGCTGGCGCAAACGTTATGGCCGGGTTGGGTCACGGTTTTCCCGTTAGCGGTGGGATGTCACAGTCGCTCGTAAACGAAAGCGGCGGTGCGCGCACGCCGTTATCTGGATTCATCGCTTCCTTGTTAATGCTACTAGTCGTGTTGTTCGTGTCCGGTGCATTGCGCTACCTTCCGCAGCCCGTTCTAGCAGCCATTGTGCTCATGGCGGTAACGGGTCTCTTCAATGTAGCAGCGCTCAGACATTTCTGGCGGGCGGATCGCGCTGAGTTTGTGGTAGCTATGGCGGCGTTGTTAGGCGTGCTCGGGTCTGGACTTCTGCGCGGCGTGATGATCGGCGCCGTGATTTCGCTCGTGCAGCTGCTAAGAGCGGCCTCCCGCCCCCACGTTGCGTTCCTCGGCCGCATTCCGGGAAGTCGGCGCTTCTCAGATCGTCAACGGCATCCGGACAACGAATTGATTCCCGGGGTACTGATTTTTCGACCCGAATCGGGCCTCGTGTATTTCAATGTGGACCACGTGTGCAGGACAATCCTCGACCGGATAAACGCCGAGCCAACTCTACCCAAACTGATCGTGCTGGATCTTTCAGCCGCGCCCCGTGTCGATCTCCAAAGCGCGCAAGCTCTTGGTGATTTGTCAAACGAACTGATTAGTAAAGGTCTCCAATTTCAAGCGGTTGAAGCGCGATCGTCCGTGCGTGACCGGCTTCGCAACGAAGGTGTTGACGCCAAATTGGGTGGAATTAACCGCTTCAAAAGCGTTGCCGACGCGGTCGAGGATTTTCAGAAAAATCGTGACCAAGTACAAACATTGGCACCCCAATGATCCGGGACGTTATAATTGCCTCGTGCCTGGTCGCGACCACGGTTACGATTCACGCTGCTGGCCTGGGAATAGTGTTGAGCCACGTATTGCACTACCGCGTGCTGCCCGAGACACGCTTCTGGCCAATCACATGGCTGCTGATTCGCATCGCATGGTGGCTCATTCTCGTTCACATAGTCGAGATTGCCGTCTGGGCTTTGTTTTTCTGGTGGGAGGGATGTCTGCCAGATGTCGAATCCTCCTTCTACTTTTCCGGTGTGACGTACGCGACGCTCGGTTATGGCGACCTCCTCCTGCCAAAAGAGTGGCGAATGTTCGGACCGCTTGAGGCACTCACCGGCAGTCTAATGGTAGGGCTATCCATCGCATTTTTCTTCGCTGTGCTGAGCAGAAAATTTTTGCAACGCGTGGATAAAAATGAGCCAAGTCTGAGGGCATGAAAAGGCAATCCGAGCTGCCAGCCGTGTCAAACCAAGAGCCGCGGGGAACGCAAAAGTGGGTCGAGCCTGTGACCGCCTTGCTGATGGCGCTAACAACGGTCGGCACGGCCTGGTGTTCGTATCAATCGGCGGCTTGGACGCGCCAAAGCAATCGATTAATGAATGAGTTTAACGCGCTCGAGCGCAGGGCGGGTCTGCTGAGCGTGCAAGGAATGCAGCAGGCCACGATTCACACTGCGATGTTTATGGAAGTGCTCGCCGCGAAACAGGCGGGCAATGAGCAGCTGGCGAACTTTTACGTAGAACGTTTTCCTCCCGATGTGCGCAAGGCTTACGATGCATGGCTGGCGCAAAGACCTTTTGAAAATTCGAACGCTGATCCGCATCCATTTGTGCCAAAGCTCTACGAACCGCGGGGCACACGCGAAGCTGCGGACGCGACCGCGAAGGCTGCAAGTACGCTAAAGACAGCGCGAAGCGCAGGCAACATTTCCGGTCAGTATCTCGCGAACACTGTTTTGTTTGCCACAGTGCTTTTCTTCGCCAGCGCGTCAGGAAAGTTCGAGCAACAGCGCGTGCGTTCACTGGCTTTCATCTTCGCCGTTGCCGTGTTCCTCTTTGCGCTCGTACGGACGGCGATGCTTCCGTTGTGAGATCTCGCATACGTATCTTCAGCGCGAGCCTGAAGTTTTGAAAATGTTCGGAGTTCAGCGTTCGCCGTTTCCACTATCGATAAGACTAAAGTCCCATTGTTGGTGGGTCTTGCTTTTTGCACCCTTAATCGGTTAAAGAAGTTTGTTATGAACAAGTATATCGCCGAATTCATTGGAACTTTCTTTCTCGTCCTGACGATTGGCTGCACCGGAATTGGCGCAGGTGCGGGTGTCATCGCGCCGCTCGCCATTGGCGCGGCGCTGATGGTGATGGTTTTTGCCGGCGGGCATATCTCCGGCGCGCATTACAACCCGGCCGTTACAGTAGGCATGCTGATTCGCGGCAAATTAAACCCTGCCGATGTTGTGCCGTACTGGATTGCACAGTTTGTCGCAGCGGCACTCGCTGCTGTGATCGTGATCAAATGTCTCCGAGCCGGTGCTCCTGTCACTCCGATCGACCCGCACGTGGGCCCGGCATTGCTTGCGGAATTTCTTTTTACATTCGCGCTCGTCTATGTCGTGTTGAACACGGCAACGGCGGAAGGCACTTCCGGAAATTCTTTTTACGGCCTGGCCATCGGTATGACTGTGATGGCTGGCGCGTTTGCCGTTGGCGACATTTCGGGCGGCGCACTTAATCCTGCAGTCGCTCTGGGTATCTGCGTTCTCGGCATCTCAAAGTGGGGAAATATCTGGATTTATTTGCTGGCCGACTTCGCTGCTGCTATTGTCGCAGCTATTATTTTCCAGCTGATCAATCAGCCGATGCAAACCACCCCGATCGCAACGGACGAGCCGCCGTACGAAACGCCGAGCTAACTATTTCCTCTGCTTCCTTCTGTTAGAACCTGAAAAATCAACCATTCAAACCAATATGATTCCAAACAAACTCATTACACTTATCGCTATAACATGCGCTTGCGTTGCGGCGTCGTCTTTGAACGCCGCTACGATGCCCGCTGGAACAACGCTCAACGTAAGCACCGCTAGTTCCATCTCTTCACAGGACCCAGCGGGTAGGAGCTTTGCAGCGAAGATCGACCAGGACGTCGGCGTTAAAGGAACGGTTCTATTGAAAGCTGGGACGAAGGCGTTCGGAAAGATTAAGTCGTCACGCGCTAACCCGCGCAAGTCCGAGCCACTCACTCTGGAGCTTACGTCGATTTCTGTGAACGGACGCAATGTCGCGGTAAAGACAAACAGCTTCCAACCGGGTAGCTCACCGAGGACAGGACGACAGGCGCAGTTTGGACATACCGCGGGCACATTGGTAATTACCCCGGGAACCAAGATGCAGTTCCAGCTTATCCAACCAGTCTCCCTTTAGCAGCTGTTTGCCTAACAAGAAGGCGCAGGAGTTTTGGTTAGCTGCCCAGCGACGCATCGCGAAAGCTGGCCGGGCCGTCAGTAGCCGCAGCTTGATGCTCGCGAGCCGGGGACTTAGCTTCACGGAAACAATTCCATGAAACTCAAGTTTTATGGCACGCGGGGATCCATCCCCATCTGCGACGCCGGTTTTCAGCAATTCGGCGGCAACACCACGTGCCTGCAAATCACGTTAACTGATATCAACCGCATCGTTATCATTGACGCCGGCACGGGACTGCGAAATCTGGGCAGAGACCTTCGCGCCATCGGCCACAAGCAGGACCAAATCGTCATAGCGTTCACGCACTTTCACTGGGACCACATCCAAGGATTCCCGTTCTTTGCT
>Ga0193735_1000053_pt1 | contig 39490 bp, 34 predicted proteins | sample U1m2metaG_FD_145080 | JGI IMG/M metagenome (GOLD analysis project Ga0193735, IMG submission 145080) | Soil microbial communities from a riparian zone of the East river system, Colorado, United States - U1m2 | ecosystem: Environmental > Terrestrial > Soil > Riparian zone | place: USA: East River... | reverse complement strand
CGGACCGGCCGTGTCCTGCTCATGGGCAATTGGAATAATCCCGTCTTGCGAGACGAGTCCAAGAGTCGGTTTCAAGCCAACGACGTTCTCAACGGCGGATGGCCCCGTGATCGACCCGTCCGTCTCGGTGCCGACTGCGACTGAGCACAAGTTCGCGGCCGCGCCATTCGCCGAACCAGAGCTTGATCCCCACGATGTATAGCTCAAGTCATACGCGTTAATCGTACTTCCGCCTCGAGCGCTCCAGCCGACGGCGAGAGGAAAAACGTTGATGTTGCCGCGGAAGTTTGCCCACTCGCCCAAGTTCGTTTTGCCAAGAATTACGGCCCCAGCTTCGCGCAATCGCTGAATGATTACCGCATCGGAGGGCACACGGCTGTGAACCAGCGCGAGCGATCCTGCTGTCGTCTCCATGTTGTCATCGGTCGCAATATTGTCTTTGACCAAAACGGGAATCCCGTGAAGCGGGCCACGCACCTGTCCCCTGCGACGCTCATTGTCGAGATGTTGTGCGATTGCTACAGCATTGGGATTTGTCTCTATGACCGAATGAAGCAGAGGGTTCAGCGACGCGATACGTGTCAGATAACCCTTCACCAGCTCCTTGCTACTCACCTGGCCCGAAGCCATGGCGGCTTGTAGATCAGGAATGCTCTTTTCAAGAAAATCAAAATCATGCGCAGCGAAGGCGGATCTTGAAACAAGTGAGGTGAGCCCTCCGCCTAGCAGTGCTGCGCTAGTGGCGGCAGTCGTGCCGATAAATTTTCGGCGCGTGATAGTGTGGTTGTGGTCAAGACGATTCGGGTTTTGCTTATTCATATTTATTCTCCAGTAGGACTGTTTCGCGAGTAAACAAACGTGAGGTTATTGTTTGGCGACGTATACACGGACGGCTCCGCTTCGGTCGATTCCTGTCCGCAATGCTTCGCATAGCGAGACAGGCGGATGAATCATAGGGTGGACGATTTCGCGCGCTCGGCTCCATAACCCTGCGTCAGCAGATCGTTTCTGACCTTGCAAGCGGCCGGTAGTTTTTTCAGTTTTTTTGCACTATTTGACCGCCGCGCTCTTCCCTCGCAAATTACCTGCTCCTCTCGGGCGCCCGTAGCTCAACTGGATAGAGCATCTGACTACGGATCAGAAGGTTAGTGGTTCGAATCCTCTCGGGCGCGCTCTTTATTACAAGGAACTTACGCTGATTCCAGCGGCCTAACGAAAAATCGTGTTTGCCATCTGCTTGCCATTTTTAGGGCGAAAGGTCATCCGAAAAAGTTTTACGCACATGCCATTCTCCTTAACCTCAGCCGAGCTTTTTTCAGGAGGCAGGTTCTTGGGAGGGCTACGGCTTGACCTCGGTGGGAGTCTTGGCCCTGCGTGACATGTATCGTCGCCTCGTTTGTAACACCGACTGAAAAAAAATTTCGATGAGGCGAGAGAGAACTCAGGTTCGCAGCGCTTGGGCGGGATCGATTCGGGCTGCGCGCCATGCTGGCATAAAGCAGGCGATGAACGCCACAATCGCCATCACAAGGAAGGCCAGGCCAAAAGCCAGAGGATCGCGCGGACTCACCTTGTAGAGCATGTTGCCCATCAAGCGCGTGAGCATTACCGCCGCGACGGCGCCAATGGCAACGCCTGAGGCAGTCAGGAGTAGGCCGCGTGACAGTACCAGACGCATGAGATCTTCTGTGCCTGCGCCGAGCGCCATGCGCAATCCGAGCTCGCGTGTGCTTTGCGACACCGCATATGACATCACCGCGTAAAGGCCGATCGCGGCCAGGAACAATGCCATACCGCCGAAAATAGCGACCAACGTCGCCGCTAGACGCTGGCCGTAACCCCGTCGCTCCACCTGCTCTTGTAACCGATCAGCGAATCCCGGCGCCAAATTCGCGTCCAGAGCGTGAACTTCTCGGGCGAGCGCATTCATGATCGCTCCTGGCGTTTCGCGCGTCCGGATTAGGAACGTATTTTGCACGCCGAAGTTCTGCCGCAACGGAACGTAAAAGAATGACCGAGGTGGTTCGAGTTTGGTCTCGTAATTTGCGTTCTTGGCGACGCCAATGACTTCCAGCCATCGATCCTTAACTTTGAGGCGCTGGCCGAGCGGGTTTTTACCGGGCCAATATTTTGCGGCCATGGTTTCGTTAATGATTGCGATCGGGGGCGCGTTTTCATCGTCGGTCCGGGCGAACGCGCGCCCGGAAACAATTGGAATCCCGAGCGTGGCGAAGTAGTCCTCAGCCACCTCCACGTAATCGGCGGTGGGTTGTTCGTTAGGCGCCGGTTGATAGCCATCGATCTCGATCGGACCGGACGAAGGAACGTTGTAGCTGAATGGCATGACGCGCGTCAATGTGGCGGATTCGACCCCTGGCAACGCACGCACGCGGTCGAGCAACTCGGTGTGAAAAATCTTCGCGCGATCGAGTTTGTATCCCGCCGACAGCAAATTGACATTCGTCGTGATGACATCCGTCGAAAAACCGGGACTCGCGCTTTGCATTCGGTTGAGGCTTTGCAAAAGCAATCCGGTTCCAGCGAGAAGAACGAAGCTGAGCGAAACTTGCACAAGAACCAGGGCCGAGCGAAGCCGCGATCGGCTACTGCCGGCGACGACACCCCCGCCGTCGCTCTTGAGCGCGCCGGAAAGATCGATATGACTCGCTTGGATCGCCGGCATCAGCGCAAAGACCATTGTCGATCCAACGCAAATCGCCGCGCTCAGTACCAGCACGCGCCAGTCAATTTGTCCGGGGTAATCGATGATGATGCCTGGCGTGGGCGACGGGAATGCGAGTACGAGCGCATTCCGACACCAATAAGCGACCGCGATTCCGCCGACCGTCGCGATCAACGAAAGAATAAGCGCTTCCGTGAATAATTGTTTGATTAAGCGGCGACGACCGGCGCCGAGTGCAAGCCGCATTGTCATTTCGTGACGGCGCAACAATGATCGCGCGAGCAAGAGATTACTCACGTTCGCGCACGCGATCAGGAGCACGAAAAACACGACCGCGAGACTGATCGCGAGTGTGGATGACATTCCGCCGGCGCCGTTGAACGGTGTTTTCCACAAAGGCAAAAGTTCGATCCCGTGGCCGCGATTGGTCTGCGGATATTCGTTTTCCAAACGTTGCGCGATTGCAAACAACTCCGCTTGCGCCTGTTGACGTGTCACGCCTGGTTTTAAGAACGCATAGCCTTCAATCCAGCGCGCGCCGCGATCTTCTAGTTTGTAACCGGTGGGATCAAACGTCTCCTGCATCGATATTGGCACCCAAAGGGTGAACGCGTAGCCGATGAAAGTGCCGTGAAATTTTTCCGGCGCCACGCCAATGATCGTGTGTTGAATGCCATTGAGATATTGCGTTTTGCCGATGATGTCTGGATCGCTTTTATAACGATCCTTCCATGCGCGGTAACTGATCACCGTGACCGGATGCGCGTTGCGCCCAGTCCCTTCCTCCGGTCGAAAGCCGCGTCCCAGAAATGGCTTTACCCCGAGCGCATCGAAATAATTCGCCGTAACAATTCCACCTGACGCCCATTCAGCGCGGTCACCGACGCTGAGCGACGTGCCGGTAATTTTGTCGACAATGAATGATTCGAAGAGCGTGGAATTCTTTTCGAAATCGAGAAAATCCGGGTACGACAATCCGTTGCCACCAGGCGCTCCGCGAGTGGTGCCGCTAAGCGCGAACATCCGGTCCTGATGCGCGACCAGTGGATATGGCCGAATCAGAATTCCTTCTACCCAACTGAGCACAGCGGCGTTTGTACCTATGCCGAGCGTGAGACAAAGGATTACCAGGATCGAAAATCCAGGGCTACGCAGAAGTATTCGCGCACCGAAGCGGATATCCTGAAGAAATTCATCCGCCAATCGCCAAACGCGTTGTTCGCGCGCGGTTTCCTTGATTTGTTCAACGCCACCGAATTCGCGGAGCGCCGCGTTGCGCGCCTCGTCGGCCGGCATTCCCGTCGCAATGTTACGCTCAATCAAAAGATTGACGTGGTGCTGCATTTCTTCTGCCATGTCCGACTCGCGCCGGCTTTTGAGGAGCAAGCCAAACAGTCGGCAAAACCAGGCACGAAGGCGCGGCATACTTCAGGCTCCAGATAAAACGAGATCGATTCCTTTGGTAATACGTGACCAGTGCTCCTCTTCTGTCGCCAGTTGTTTTCGGCCCGCGGCGGTCAGTTTGTAGTAACGAGCCTTGCGGTTGTTCTCCGAGACGCCCCATTCGGCCTTGATCAAGCCTTGCGCTTCCAACCGATACAGTGCCGGGTAAAGTGACCCCTGCTCGACGCGGAGAATATCTTTCGACATCTGTTGAATCCGGTCGGCAATGCCGAGTCCATGCCTTGGATCGTGCTGCAACGCTTTCAAGATCAACATGTCAAGCGTGCCGTAAACTAGGTCTGGTTTCGCTTTTGCCATAAATACTTTGACCTAGACAGTCTTGGTGAGTGGATTGTTCAATTATTTCCCTAGACTGTCAAGGGGACGGCAACGTCGTGGCAACGGACTTTCCTATCTGGCTAGAACGGAATCATCTAACGATGAAGCCAGCGGCCCATCGCGAAACAACTTCACCGAGTTTGCCACGACACCCTGCCGTGGCTTATCTCTTTCTCGTTAGGTCTATGTTCGCTTGGTAACCGATGAACAACAATGACGAGTAAGTTAAGGGCACCGAAAGTGTGTCCAGTGTGCGGCGAAGATGTTCCTCGCGCTGCGTTGGCATGTCCGGAGTGTGGAGCAGATCATACTTCGGGCTGGCGAGAAGATGCCGAAGCATACGATGCCGTAGATTTACCGGACGAGGACTTCGATTACGAAGAGTTCGTTAAGCAGGAGTTTGGATCATCTCGAAGACCCGCGATCAAAAGAGTTTGGTGGGTCACTGCAATCCTCCTTATTGCTGCGTTTATCGCGATCTATTTCTATGCTGCTCACTGAGTGTAGCACGCAAGAGGCCTAACCAGGCGATGCAGCGAACCGCGCACCCGCTCCGATGCTTCACCGCCTCGCGCCTGCTCCCATGAGGCGCTCCCATTCGTCGAGGCTGCAATCTCGGCAAATCAAAGATAGATGTTGCCTGTCATGGATGCCTTTTGATCTGGAAGCTGAACAATTCTTGTTCCGGGTTGTTCGCCGGATCGTATTCCACAAACCCGTTTTGCACGGTCGAATTGATGCCGTAGCTCGTGACGGTCAGGGTTTTTCCATCGGCGCTTACGTCGAGCACGTTGTAGTTGAATGTATCCGGACTGTAGAAGTCAGCGGGTTGGCGCAATCTGTCAGCGTGCGGATCACCCAGGCGCCTGACATTCTGCAAGCCATGGTAGCCGGCCAAACCGATGGGTTCGAGATTCGTGGCGATCTGAGCGTTGGCAATGCTGTCCGCGAGTTTCTTTACCAGCGAGAAGCTATGGTTTGAAATAAGGTCCGGACCAGTTGCACCGAGCGGGCCGCAAACGATCTCGAAGCAATATGGCACCTTTATGTAGCTCGCTTGAACACCGATCTGGCCGATAGGTGAGTAAAGTAGCTCATTGATGCGGTTCTGATGGTCGTCGGTCGCGAGAAAGACCACGTTGTGAATGCGATGATCGGCGATGTATTTGAGCAACTCATTACGCTCGGCGCGATAACCGCCCATCCACGACTTGCCGCCATCGCTGTTAACAGGCGCGTAGGTACTAGGAGCTGGTGTTAAGGCCAGCGTGGTGCCAGTGGCAATTGTGGAGTTGTTATTGACCGAGAATGTCGTGCCGTCGGTGTTGATGGCGCTGATAGTTGTGTTCGCCGGAACGCCGGTGCCCGACACGCCCTGGCCCGCAACAAGGCCGACAGTGCTGCCGACTGTAACCGTCCTCGTATTGTTCGTGGAGCCGGTGGTAACAATCGAGGTAATCGAACCAAGAGTTCCGTATTCCGCAGTAATCGGTGGATTGACTAGCGTCAGGCTGCCGCCGATTGGCCCGACCTGGTCGATCGGGTCCGAAACGTTGATGAATTTCCAAGTCGTACCTGCCTGGTCCGCGTCGAGAAGTGTTTGCTCGAGCCACGCAAGCTGCGTCGCACCCAGTATTGTGCGGTTCGGATTGTCCGCGCGGACGCCGGTTTCGTCGGCGTTTGCCGCAGTCTTCATCCGAATGTCGCGATAGGAGCGACAATCTGTGTTGATGAAGATTGCGTTCCTCCCCCATTGTTGAGCGAAGTAGAGTTGGCGTGTGCCGTTCGTACGCGGATCCGACGGCGCATTGACTAGGCCGCGCTCTTTCATCGGCTGATAGTTCTCGAAAACTTGCTGCAAAGTTTGAAAGCCACCGCTCTTGTTCACGAAGGGAGCGCTACCGTCGTTGGGAGTTACATCGTTGACAGGGTTGCGCGCATCTACGCCTGCACCGGTGAGAAAATCGAAGGGGGGGCTGCCGGTCGTGCTGCCGACGCCTCCGCCGGCCTGAGCGCCGCCGTTGATATATTGTTTGTTGCCGAGTTCGTGGTTGTCGTACGCAGTGTAATTGCCCTGCTCGGCGAAGAATGGTTGCAGGCAGTTCTGACCACCGATGTTCACGGGCACAAACTGTTCGCTATATTTGCGCGAGAAGTCATCGAATAACTGCGACTGAGTCGCTGTTGGAATAATGACCGCCGGATCTGGAATGTTCCCGGTGCTATGCACGGCCGGCGATCCGATGCTCGCCGAGGTCTCATATTCCGTGTCTCCATCGAACATGAAGAAATCCAAGTTCCTTGCCGGCACCTGGCCTGCGAGCGCATAAGGACGGATCAATCCATCGCAGTCACCACTGAACCCAAAATGGACTGGAGCATTGGCCGTAGGGTTAGGAGCGGTCTTGAACTTGCCAACGTTGCTCGTGACCGAGGCATTCGTTGTCTGGAATCGGTAATAATAAACGGTTCCTGATTCCAGACCGCCGACATTGCTCTTTACGGTGTAATCAGTCGGCGAACCAGCAGTCCCTGCGGGGAATGTAGTAACTCCGGTGATGAACGTCGGGTCTTGGCTGATTTGCGCGGTGATTGCCGTCGGTTGCGGATTGGCTTCGTCTTTTGCGCGCGTCCAGACGATCACGTCATTGGTAGTTGCGTCGCCGGCAGCGACTCCGAAGAAAGTGACGTCGGCATCGGCACTCGTTGTTTTGAGCATGTAGCCCGCGACGAGCGCCAAAGTTACGACCCGAAATGAAGCGAAGTTTTTCATATTATGCGTTCTTGGTTTGTTGGATGATGGGTGAAAAACGCCGAAGTAACTTGAAGCGTGTGGCGATTTGAAGGCGTTCTTGTGAAACTTTCGTGACGCTTCCGCACTACACCTCGCACGCCTGGTCGACTGCATGCACCGTCGGCACGACGCCACGGAGCAGAGTTTGGAAAGATGGCGGGGGCGAGCAGTAAACTTGCTATCGCAGGGGCGACGAGATTAAACGATCAATCGTCTTCCGCCCGCCTACTGAAAATACGGCCGGATCGTGGCGTATTTTTTGTCGCCAATTCCGTTTACTTTCTTCAAATCGTCGGCGCTGTTAAACGGTCGCGCGGCAATGATTCGCGAAGCCATAACCGGCCCAACGCCGGGAATCATTCTCAATTCCTTTTCCGTCGCGGTGTTGATGTCGATCCTGCCAAGCTCGATTTGTTCTTTCGCATGCGACTTCTTGGCCTCGACCGGACCGACAGTGGTTATCGAATGGCGAAATGCTCGCGTTGCGGAAGGCGTATTCGCCAGATGCAACGTCCGGGCTCGGGCGTTCTTTTCGGCTACGAAAACACTAAAAGACGCTGGCTTTTGAGCCTGGACATTTAATCGCTCGGCGCTAACGCCCCAGCCTCCGATTCGCTCCTTCTTTGCTTCGTCCTCGAATTGTTGAAGTTTTTCTACTTCCAGTCGCGAATTTCTTATTCCCGGCGGCACCGCTTTGAATCCATAGTTTCGTGCAAGCCCATTGCGAACCAACTGCTCGCCGAGATCACCGTCTTTAGTCTGCACAAACGCGTAAAACCGCTCGAGCCTGCTGTGACCCATCGCATCCGACATACGCGTAAACACCGTAAACGGCTCTGACAATTTCTCCCGGGTAAACTCTTTGGCTGCCTGGCCTACTTCGATGGCCTGGGGCACAGTGATCGTAAAGTACTTTGCCTGTTCAACGAGACGCGCCGGATTCATTTCGTCCGTTTCAGGAGCGTCAACCATGTAGAGACGAAAAATGTATTCTCTCGCACCTGAGCTCGCGTGAAAACTGTCACCGTCATTCGCCGGATTTGAAATCAGCCTGCAATTCTCCAGGACGATCCAATCTTTAGACTCGCGTGCGCCAACATCGACCGCCGCCACGCAAACAATTGCAAGGGCAAGGAGTCCGATCTTGTGGCGCAATTTGGTAAGTTGCGCAGTCGCGAACCTGTAAGGGGAAATCATATCCGACATCACAATTCAATCAGGGCGTTGGCAGCCGCGCCAGGTGCGCCGCGTACATCGCGACGATTCCGCCCAACACACTGCCGGCAATCACGTCACTGACAAAATGATAATTCATCGCCACAAGGCTCACGAGCATCGAAGCTGAGAGAACGATGACTACGACTTGTAGGGTTCGACTGCGGGACATTGCGATTAGCCACACAGTAGCAAAGGCCAGAATTCTTGCAGCGTGGCCGGACGGAAAACTGCCGATGTCATCGCCACGTTGAAATGGATGAAAACCGTAGGTTCCGGTGCCGATGAGCGATGGATTATCGTGAGTCCAGGTCTCCGGCCAATAACGACCGAAAACATCGCCTAACGAGATGCGGAAATCATCGGCAACAATCAGACTGAGACACGCGACAAACAGCGTCTTTTGCCAGCACAAAAATGATCCCCACGCGCGTCGAACCATTAAAATCGTCAAAACAAGAGCCGACCAATTCTGCACTTCTGGCGGTGGATAGGTGAGCCACCGAAACAGCGGGAATCTGTTGATATGGTGGTGATAGACAAAGAACGCCACCGGGCGATCAATCCAAAAGTAACAGATCAACACCGCGACGATGCAGAAAGCCGCAGTGATCAACGTGCGAAGCAGTAATGTGCGGTATTCCAGTTCGGGCCTCGTCGTCACATCGGCACCTCGAACTGGCTCATCAGCTTGAACGTCTCGTAGCGCTTTGCAATTTCTTCCGTCGAGAGTGTACGCAGACGCTCAAGACTAAATGCTTCCACGCAAAAACTGGCCAGCACGCTGCCGTAAATCATTGCTCTCCTTAAGTCATTAAAGCGCACTTTTTTCACCGTGCCCGCGAGATAGCCCGCCATTCCGCCGGCAAATGTGTCCCCTGCCCCGGTTGGATCGTGAATGTCTTCAAGTGGATAGGCGCCGCAGCTGAAAAATTGGTCGCCTTCGCCAAAAAGCAGTGCGCCGTGCTCGCCTTTTTTTATCGCGACGTAATCTGGACCCATTTTTCGAATGTTACGGCCCGCCTTGATAAGGCTTGTCTCCTTGGTGATTTCGCGCGCTTCGCTGTCGTTTAAGATAAGGAGATTCACGCGCCGAAGCAGCGCATCGAGGTCTGGCCGTGCTGTTTCGATCCAGAGATCCATCGTATCTGCCACAACGAAACGCGGCCGCTTCATCTGGTCGAGCACATGCGCTTGCAACGAGGGCGCGATGTTGGCAAGCAAAACGAAATCGGTTTCACGATACGACTCCGGCAACACCGGCTTGAAATCTTCGAAGACATTCAGTGCAATTGAGCATGTCTCGCGCGTATTCAAGTCCCACGAGTATTCACCCGACCACCGGAAAGTTTTTCCATTCGCGCGCTGCACTCCTTCGCTGTCTATCTTGCGCGATTTCCAAAACTGAAATTCGGATTCAGGGAAATCGCTGCCCACAATTCCGACCAATCGAACCGGTGAAAAAAAACTTGCGCCCAGTGCAGCGTAGGAGGCCGATCCGCCTAACAAATCAGAATGCTCCTCTACCGGGGTCTTAACTGTGTCAATTGCAATGGAGCCAACAACGAGAACGGACATGATCAGCGTTAAATAGTTAAAGGGTTACAAAGTTAAAAAGCAGTCGTCAGTAATTAGTGATCTTGCTAGGCAAGCATATCGGTGGCGCAGCGCGCGTAATCAATAATGCTATGCGCGTTGAGCAAGGCCGAAACCATGACAACGCGCTTCGCCCCGGCATCGATCACCTGCTGAAGATTGTCGATGTTGATTCCGCCTATGCAGAAGATCGGGATGCTCACATCCAGATAAACGCGCCTGATGTTGCCCAATCCGATTGGTTTGTAATCGGGTTTGGTTGGCGTGGCGAAGATCGGACCAAATCCGATGTAATCAGCGCCCTCTCCCTGCGCTTTGTGCGCCTGCGCCAGACTGTGCGTCGATTTACCAACAATCAAATCTCTTCCCGCTTTTTGGCGCGCAACAAGAATTGAATCATCGTCCTGCCCAACGTGCACGCCTTCGACGGGAACTCGCGCCGCGATTTCGGCGTGATCGTTCACAATCAGCGGAGTGTCCGATCGGGCAGTGATTTCATGGATCTCAGACGCGAGATTAATCAGCTCGTCGATCGATTTTCCTTTTCCGCGAAGTTGAACGAGATCCACGCCACCTGTGACCATTTGTTCGGCCACACGACTGCAATCCCGAAGTCGCGGGATGTAACCGAGATCAATGATTCCGTAAAGGCGGCATTCGCGTAGCGCTCTCATCGTCGCAGCGCAACTTTGTAAGTGCGCATTCCGGTCCTCGCAAATTACAAGCCCGCTTCTCGCGACTGGATGCAGTCTACCTCGGCGCTGTAGCGGGAGGCTTTCCCGCAGAATACCGAATCGAATCGTCGCCAGCGGTAATCACTTCGCCGCTAAACGGTGGCGCCGGTTTTGCCGGAAAGAGCGGTCGCAAGACCGCAAATGTTTGCGACACAAACGCAATGGAGACGAGGATGAACACTACTGCACACTTCATGTCCGCCGCTCTTAGCAGGATCAAGCGGCATGGCAAGTAAAATTTCTTCGCGATCACGGTAATTAAGGACAAACAGTGCGACTCATGATTCGTTAAAACGTGACATCCTTCGAAAAAGCTTTTTAACTTTGTTACTTTTAACAATTCAACCTCGCGAAGCCAGATTCTAGTTTGCGATCTCGGGTTTCCGACTAATTTTCCACGCCGATGCCACAGTTTGCATACCGTGCCCGCGACGCACAGGGAAGTTTGGTTGAGGGCGTGCTCGATTGCCCAGATCGAGCAGTCGCCATTCGACAAATTGAATTGCAAAAATGTATTCCCGTCCGGATCGAGCTAGTTGGGCAGGAGGCCAAAACGGCACAGCGAGACAGCGCCGCGCCAACTCCTCCGACGCAAAATCTGAAAATTCCGCACGGCCAGTTGCTCGTTTTTACCGAGCAGCTCGCCCATTTGCTGCAAGCCGGAATGACGCTCGACGAGGGGCTATCAGTATTGGAAAAACGTTTGAAGCAGCCGCGCGTCCAGCAAATGACGCACACACTGCATCAGGCGCTGGTCGATGGCCGCAGTTTTTCACAAGCATTAAGTGAGCTGCCGCGGATTTTCCCGCCGCTCTATGTAAACCTGGTGGCTGCCGGCGAGGCGAGCGGAGCGCTGCCCCAGATTCTGCTCCGTGTAGTCAAGAGTTTGATGCAAGCCAAAGAGCTGCGAGACCGCGTACAGCAGGCACTAATTTATCCGGCATTTCTCGCGCTGGCTGGCGCCGTTCTGATTACGATTTTTATCACGTTCATGGTGCCACAATTAACCGGATTCATGGCGCAAACCGGCGGCGCGCTTCCATTGCCCACGCGGATTCTGATGCACATTCATCGTGCGATTACGGGGTACTGGTGGGTTGGCGTGCTGGCGGGGATTAGCGCAGTCGTCGGTTTCCGCGCGCTTGTTCGCAGCGATGAAGGACGCATCGGTTGGGATCGTTTCCGGTTGATGATTCCCGGATACGGGCGGGTCATTCGACACCGTTACTACGCGCAATTTTCGCGTACGCTGGGAACCTTGATCGAAAATGGGATTCCTCTACTCCGTGCGCTCGATCTGGTAACTGAAATTGCAGGGAACCGATTCCTCGAACAAAAACTGGGCGACGTGCGCAGGGCGGTCATCGATGGCGCGACGCTCTCCGCCGCTCTGCAAGCGCAAAAACTGTTTCCTGATTTGTTTACGGACATGATGTCGGTGGGAGAACAAACAGGACATTTCGCTGAAACCATGCAGGCTATCGCGGACGTTTACGAGCGCGAATTGGACAAGACCGTTGGCCTGATCTCGCAACTGATTCCGCCGGTTATCATCGTCGTGATCGCCGTCCTGGTTGGTCTGGTTGTTTTCAGCATTCTGTCGGCCGTATTCGAGATGACACACAGCTTGCAAATCAGGCCGCATTGAAACTGAAAGCTTGCAATCGAGCCTGTGCTCGAATAATCTCGCCCGCTCAATGTTAGTTCGCGCCGTCTTTGCGATATTGTTCGCCGCGATTTGCCGCGTCGGCGCACAGGAAGCGTTCACAGATGCTCTCCCGGCTGCGGCTGACGCGACGGCAGAGCAGTCAGTCCCAGAGAGCGCCTGGCTCGATCTACGCCAAAACACGCCTCAAAATTCAAAAACGCAGAACGCTCCCGCCTGGGTTGAAGGGCTGACCCTTCTGCCGGCTGAGACGACAGAAAGCGCGCCCATGACCAAAAGCGTCTTTCGCATTCGCGTCACGCAACCGAGCCCTGATTACCAGGTTCTGTTTTTCCGCCTGTTCTTCGACGACAAGGCAGATCAGCAGCCTGAATTAATCGCCTGGGACGAGTCTGGCACCCACGTTTTGCGCTCTGGAACGCTTGGCGCGGGTATGAATCTGCCGAGCTCAGATTCGGTGCTCATTCCGATGACTGGCGCGTCTTCCATCGATATCGAAGTGCCCGGCGACGGCAAAACGCTACGAGGAGCGTATCTCGATTGGATGACCAGCAGTGAAGTCGTGCATCCTGTGAACGCAGAACGTCGCGATATGATTCCCGAACCCTTCTCATCGGTGCCAACACTGCACGCGCCGCCTGATGACGTTGAGAATTTTGGGACCGTTACGGCAACCCTCTCGCCAGAGACAATCCGTATTAACGGACAAACTCAGGAGAGCGCCACATTTCAATTTCCAATCGAAGCACAACCGCTGACAGCTTTGTTGACCTTTGAAATCGCCAATCCGCGCGTTGACGCTCCACCGGAAGTCTATCTCAACGGTCAGGACATTGGGCCAGTTACCCTCGTCCTCCCTGACCTGTCCGATCCCGGTTACCGCGGAGAAGCGCAACCGCTCGCCACGCATATGCATTTTAGCTACACCGGATGGCTCCGCGCTCAGAAAATTGTGCCAGCTCAGAGCCTAATAGTGGGCACAAACGATTTGGTCGTTATCAATGGCGCTGACACCGGAGCTGCGGCAATTCGCGCCACGCAGATTCAGTTAAAGTATATCTGGGACAAGACGGATTATCTATTGCGCGCCGGGCACTAGAAATTCTTGAAGAGCAAGGTAGTGTTACCGCGCGCAGAACGGGAGGGGTAACTCCTTTATCTAAATGAGAATCAAAAGAAAACAACAGGGCTTCACGCTGCTCGAGATCATGCTCGTAGTGAGCATTATTGTGATCATATTGGGAGTGGCGATTTCAAAACTGGGCAACACCACTGCAATCGCAAAAACCATGCGCGTTCAAGCGGACGTCCAGGCAATCAAAACACAACTGCAGCTGTATGAGAGCCTGAACGGTTTTTATCCAACAACCGAGCAAGGCCTGCAGGCGATGGTGACCCAGCCGGACAAGGATCCAAGACCCGCCCGATGGTATCAGTTATTCAAAGAAACGCCAAAAGATCCCTGGGGAAACGACTACATTTATCGCTGTCCCGGTCTCAAGAACCCGAGCGGCTATGACCTGTACTCTGCCGGGCCGGATCGGCAGGCTGACACTGCAGACGACGATTGGGGCGGCGGTTAACTGACCCGAAGTTTCAATCCTAATTCTTGGGTGCGCCAGGCGACTTCCCGGCACCCCTTGGGTTTCGTTGAATCAAACCTCGCGAATGGGGGGATCGAAGCTCTCGCGTAGGCGGAACCAACTGTTGCATCTCCGCTGGCACGTTGGCGGGTAATTTTGGGAGGGCCATGTTAGGAGCAGGGACGTTAGGCGCGGGTGGTGCGAGCGTTCTTGCGGCTAGCGCAGTGTTTGGCGCAGACTGCTGCAAGAGCGCCTGGTTAAATGTGATCGTCGCAAAATTTCCGTCCTTACTAATTGTCACCTTCGTCGCACCCACGCGCTCCGACCATTCAATATTGGCGATATTGTAGCCGTCCACAGGTGCTTTGGTGTTAAGGTATTTCTTGAAATTGTGATCCGAAGTCGAAGCGAGCGTTACCAAATCGCCGTCGGGTGAACGAGCAGCGTTGGCCACGTAAAGGTCTTTCGCAAAATCGGGCGTGGCTGCGGGCGCTGCCACTGCCGTTGCGATCGCAAACGGCGAATTGTCCACCATCTTTGAGTAACGATCGTAGGCGAACAGCGGTGGCAAAACATCCTCCGCCTGCGCGCAAATCACTCCGAGCAGAGCGGCGGCTGACATTAGCGTAAGTGAATATTTCATAGATGGACTGGGGTATTATTACTTCGTTCGTTGTGCCGAAGCAAACCAGCGGGCGATTTTAAATTTGCCGCGCATCATCGTAGGATCGCTGCCATCAATCGCCAGATTAACATTTTCAAGCACGATGAAAGCGTCCGGTCGCTGCACATCGTAAAGAAAATGAATGAGCGGCGCCCAGGGACTCTTTGTTTCAATGGAAGCAAAAACCGTCTGATGATATGGCGTTGTTTCCCCGGAGCCAATCGCCGGATTCTCGATCAAAACATTATATTTGCCGGCTATTTCCTTTAACTGATCGAGCAGTGCGGAGGCTTCTGCCGGATTCTTGAGAGTTGGTTGATATTGGCGAATCCATTCGTCGCGTTTTGTCCAGAGGTCGCGTTCTTTCACGTAAAGAGCTTGTTCGGCTAACGTCGCTCTGCGCGTCGCCACTTGCTTCTGTGCGCTGGCGAGAGCGCCGAAAATCCAGTCCAAAATGAAAAAATTGAGTAACGCAAACACCGTGCCGGCAGCTACCCATGCGAGCACGCGCTCGCGCGGATTCATTCGCTGATACCAGGCCGGCATCATCGCGGCTTTCCCTCCAACCGGAACTGCGCATGATCGTTTGGCAGAATGCGAGGCGCAGCCATGTCAAATTGAAAGACTCGCAAATCCGGGTTCTTCTTTATCTTTTCGATGAACTGATAAGCGAGGGCGGTTGTGTTCGCCTCGCCATCGACGGCAACCTGCCGTGCCGACTGGTTGTACGTCGTAATTCGCACCTCGGGAGATGGCAGGCTTTCGAAAAGATGCAGCAGAATTTCGACCGGGTAATAACGCGCATCGATCGCCGGAGCCAGTGCCTTCCAATTCGCTTCCGTTGCGCGGACGAACTGCGTCTCGGGAGCATCGTGTGCAATGCGGCCGTCAAGGCGTCCTATTTGAAACCGGAGCAGCCCCAGATAGGCAAACAAGAGAAAGACAAGCGCAACGTAAGCGCCACCTATCCACACGAGCCGCTTTCGCCATTCTGCCTGCCTGATCGATTGTGAGCGACGGCGGCGCCAGCTTTCTGGCAGCAGATTCAGTTTAACTGAGGCGGGTGGCAGCTCGACCCCAACTATCTCAGTGGGGCTGGCGAGGATTCCCTCCACAGTCTCCCGCATCTGGTAGCAGCTTTCATCCAATAAGACATTTGGAAAGGAAGCATTGATGCCTTGCAGCTCGGCACTCATTCGCAACTGCGGCAACTCAAGTTGCAGTTGTTCCCCGTTCCCATTTTCAAACACGCGTGCAAGGCTCAGTTTGCCGTTTTCTGTCATAGCGTAAACCAGCATCTCGCCTTCAGGATAAATAAGGAGAGCATTTCCTTTTGGAGCGTATGTGCTGGCGCGCTGCGCTGCATAAACGGTGACCTGCCGCGGAATAAAACCGCGGTCGAGCAACGGAGCAGCAATCTCGGCAAGCTGTTCATTTCTGATCGCCACAGCCGAGATCACACTTTCGTTTTCGTCTTGCTCGATCACTTCAAAGTCGGTGGTCACCTCTTCGGCCGAGAACGGCAACACCTTCTCGATTTGGATCCGAATCATTTCCGGAAACTCTGCTGGATCGACGCTCGGCAGGCGAAATCGTTGGGCGAGCACGGCAGCAACAGGCAGGCCGAGGACAAAATCGTCGGTCGCCGAAAGCAACGGCACAGCTTCCCCCAGCGTCTGCAACTTGCGCACGTTCCACGAACCGTTCTGGCCAGCACTGCCCGCAGCCGCTTCGCGCGGCGATGCGGCCGTGGATGAACGCAGAAAATTCCATCCATGGGCGGTGGGAATTATAAAAATGGATGGCATCCCAGTGGCGATATCAAAGCTCCTTCCAACTCATCACCTGAGGACGTCCTCCTGCGGCGCCTCCTTTTGATACTATCATCTGAACGGTACGCGTAACGTCGCCTGATTTTCCTACGCTCGTAACGCGAAAGACCAATGTGTTTTTCAATCCGAGGGTTAGGCCGGGAATCTGCGGAGGTTGCCCGCCGGGAAAGCCCAGCGTAGCAAAGGGAGTTGGCGGGTCAAGCCGGCCGTCATCGATTGTTCCATCGATTCCGTCCGGTCCTTGCCGCAGCTGCAAAAATTGATCCACCCTGTCGTCTCCCCCTATGCCTAAAGATTGCACAAAAGCACGCAACATATCCCTCGACGCCCACCCAAGATCGAGCACTCCCCCACAGTTACTGACAGTAAAATCTTCGTCCCAATGCGGCTTGGAAGTAAATTCAGCCCACCCACAGATTTTCTTTAGATCGTCCACCGAAGTCAGTGCCGCATGCGGCGGTTGATAATTTTCGCTTTCTGGGCACGCGTTCAGACGGTGCAGTCCCGGCGGCGACATCCAGTCGAGCAAAGAATCGACCATTTTATCAACGTCATTCAACTCTATCCCTTTAAGGCCGAGATATTGACGCAAAATTTCCTTAAGCGGCGTGTTTTCGACTCCTCCGGGCGCGAGCAGGTTCAAATTCAATCGACCACACTCGCCAATTATTTGGACGTCGTAACCTTCCTGATTGCCTATTTGTCTGTGCAAGTTCGCAGAATCAGGCTTGACCAGTGGATGCAATGCAAGATCAGCACCCGATGACGCCATTGCTTCGGCGTCCAGGACGCGGCTTGCATTGCCGGAAACCGTAAGGCGCGAATTAATGTCCAACGCCCACGAAATGACCATTGCGCTGAGCAGGAACAAGGCCCAAAGCGCAAGCATTAGCGCCGCGCCACCGCGCAGTTTCGAATTTGGAGCCTTCATTCTCAATACGGCGTCCGCTTCAACGGAATAATCGCTTCCCAAGGCACTGGTGAATCAGAGCGCCCCACGCTCACCTTCACCAGCCATGGCATCTGGGACGTGTTTGACCATCGATCGATCCACGTGTTCAAGTTTGGATTGAAGTAACTGATCTGGAGACTGCTCACATTCTTAATTAATGGCACCCAAGTCTCGTGTCCTTCTCCAACATCGGGATCGTCCTTCGGTTTTCGCAAGAAGCCGAGGTCGAGCCGGTCGCTCTTGTCGTTTTCCGGTTGTAACCGCAGCGTAACTGTAAAGTCGCCCGGCGCGTAGCGAGTCAGGAGTCCAGGACCCGCACTGGAATTCCAACGTAACCAATCACGCTCCCGTTCATTAAGCTTGAACGGTTCCCCGTACATTTTCGACCTGACGGAAGTGAGGCTTTGCCATTCCGATGTCAGAAGATCGCGCAATCCGTCATACTGCGAATCCCTGGCGGCTATATCCGATGACAGGCGCAGCGCCGTCATGTTCGCTTGCACAAAACGAAAAATCGCCAGCGACATCAGCCCGAGGATTCCCACCGCCAGCATGATTTCGAGCAACGTGAAACCACCGATGCGAAGAGATCCCCTCTTACCCTGGACGGTAAACATAAAACTTAACTTGTTTTGATTGGGGAACACCGCCCTGCTGCCACTGAGCAGTTAACGTGACAAGGTAGATTCCGTTGAGAAGCGTATTATCCGGTTCTGTGAGTTCGGCTGCCGTGGCTTTTTGGACAACCTTTATGCCTCCGTAATTGGTGTCGACCTTGAATTCCTTGGAATCCTCAGGAACAGCTTTCGTGGCCTGAACTTCGGCCATGCGATTCGACAAAATCTGTCGCACGACGCCTTCTTCGGCGTTAATGGTGCTCGCATTGAGGCAATTCTCGACCGCGCGTCCAAGCGCGATAACGCCGATCGCGAAAATCGTGATGCCAAGGAGAACCTCGTACAGGGCAAAGGCGCGACGAAACTTTCGAACTTCGCTTGGCTTATCGCACCGCATAATTCGTAATCTCTGGCCGTCCCGTTAGCGGCGAGTAATTCGCCGTCCATGAACCAGCGGAACCTTGAAAACGGACGGTTGCCGGTTCGCAGGCCCCCGATGGCCAGAAGATCCATTCAGCCGGATATTTTTCCGCCAATGCCACCGGGAGTGAGAGCTTTAGCGTGCTTCCTTTGCTGGGACGAAACTCAGCCTTTGCTTTGGCTTCCTCATCTTCTGCAAAAGCTTCTGGACGCACCATGACATTGTTTTTAGCCCAAACGATCAGGTAAGGACGACGTTCGGTGACGCTTAGCGTCTGCGCCTGACGCACAAGGTCGTTGAACTGATCCAGCGATTGCTTCAGCCGCCTGTTTGCGATCACGCCGCTAAAGCTAGGCACTGCCAGCATAAGTATTAACAGCAGGATGAAGATGGCGAGAGCAATCTCGATCAACGTAAAACCCCGGGCTCGTTCCACCGCCGGAAATTACTCGTTTCACCGCAAATCACAACAATGCCCGCTGGGCATTTCGGACTTGTCGCCTCTCATACGTCGGCGACGCGACAGGCGGAGCGAATCAAGTTACTCAATGGCCAGGGGCGAAACCGTGAACAGCAGTAAAGGCGATCGTTTGCGTCCACCAGGCGGGATCGGCGCAATAGCCCAGAAAAGTGTCAACCAATGCGTTGCTTAGCTTGCCAGAGCTCATCAGGTCCTCGCGAAGTTCTTTGACTGTCTGTGTCCAATAATCTGCCCACAAATTGGTCCCGTTGTAGATCGCGGTTTCTGCAGTGCCACCGATTCGCTCGAGGCCTAAGGCCGCCAATCTCGGCGCCAGAGTACGACCGATTTGATAATCAATTCCTTGCTCACGTGACCATGCAAGCCAACCACTCCAGAACGCATGCACCTCGGGCGGCTCGGCTATCGTGACCGGAAGGAAATCCGGTTCAATCAAGAGAATGGCGCCTGCAGGCCGCAAGCTCGCAGCGAGATTCGTGATCGCCTTTTCGGCATCGGCAACATGGTGAAGTACTGCACGAGCCGTTACGAGATCGAAGGTGCCAGGCTCCACTGGCCCGGCCATGATATCAGCCTTGCGCAACTCCAAATTCGGCAAATGCACATCAACGAGCGAAAGATCGAGGTCAACGGCTATGGCTCGTCCATCTGGAGCGACCCGCGGTGCCAGCCACGCCGAAATTGAGCCGTTGCCGCAGCCAACTTCCAGCGTTCTTGCGCCTAATTTAACGACATCGAGCGATTGAAGATATCGGCGATGGATGGGATCGAGTAATTCCGACATCAATGCGAGTCGCTTTCCCTCGCCCTTAAGATGGTGACCCAAAACATATTCCGGCATGCGGCGGTCACCGTAAGTCGCCGAGGTATTAACGGCAAATGATTGGCCAAAACCGATTGCGCGCCGCAATCAGCCGCTAAAAAAAAGCAATCAAACGGCAGCGGCAGCGCTGGCCTGTGATAAACTTTGAGTGGAAATGAAGCCTGCTTTGCGCATCGGCATCGTTATAGCTGCTCTTTGCGTGGTGGCGATGCTTGTGTGGCAGGGAGTTACTGCACACGGCGCACCCGATCCGACGCGACCCGACACCAGCCCTACTGTGGCATTTTTGGACATTGGGATTCTCGTCTTTCGCGAGGGGCTGGAATGCATTCTGGTTCTGGCAGCGATCACTGCGAGCATGACAGGCGCTAAACGCGCCCATCGCCGGCCGGTCGCGCTCGGCGCGGGCCTTGCGTTTATCGCCAGTTTGATCACGTGGTTCATCGCAGTGCGGATCGTGGGCTCACTCAGCGACAACATGTCGGCACTCGATTTGCAGGCCGCCACCGGCTTGCTGGCTGTCATCGTGTTGCTCGTCATCATGAACTGGTTCTTTCACAAGATCTATTGGGGCGGCTGGATTCGCGCTCACAATCGCCGCCGCAAGGCATTGCTCGAAAATGCGCGCGCCGCCGAGATCTCTCAGTCGCGCCTCTGGTTCGGATTGATCCTGCTTGGATTCACGTCGTTGTATCGCGAAGGATTTGAAGTGGTGCTTTTTTTGCAAAGCTATCATCTGAGACTGGGCGGCGCCGTGGTGCTAAAAGGCGCGCTGCTGGGACTTGTCCTGACCGCGATGGTAGCAGTATTGACCTTTGTCCTTCAGCAGCGTCTGCCGTATCGGAAAATGCTGATCACTACAGGCATTCTGCTCGGAGTCGTGTTGCTGGTGATGGTCGGCGAGCAGGCACAGGAAATGCAGCTGGCGCATTGGATTTCCACGACTGAGATCGCTTCCCTGAAAAACTACATGCCGCCCTGGATGGGACTCTGGTTTGCGGTATTCCCTACAGTTGAAACGCTCGTGGCTCAGTTGATTGCGGCCGTTTTGGTAATTGGCTCATATTACGCAGCGCGGCGCTTTGGCGGCGGCGAACCGGGTGGAACAGCGTTGGAGACTCCCGCTACTAGGATGGCAGCGATCAACGCTTAACGGATCCCGCAGAGCGTTGCGAAAAATTGGCGTAGTAGTTCGCTGCGTTCGCGTGCGATTCCAGTTGAACGAACTCGCAGGCTTTTCACCTTAGGCGGATGATTACGCCTGGTTGCCGCTCTCTTTGGCTAGTTCAAATCATTTTCGGCATCTCCGCATTACTCTTCTCACCTTCCCTTCGATCAGCTGCATCCCCTACTCCCGTTCCGGCTGGAGCAATTGATGAAAAATTGTTCAAGGGAATGCAGTGGCGGCAGGTTGGACCGTTTCGCGGCGGGCGCGCCCTGGCAATAGAAGGCGTGGCGGGCGAGCCGGACACTTATTATTTTGGTGCTGTTGCGGGCGGAGTCTGGAAAACGATTGATGGCGGCGCGAATTGGACTCCCCTTTTCGATAAACAACCCATTTCATCAATCGGCGCTATCGCCGTCGCGCCGTCGGATCACAATGTGATCTATGCAGGCACAGGCGAAGCGGCCATCCGCGGCAATACCACCTATGGCACCGGAGTTTTCAAATCCATCGATGGCGGCAAGACATGGGAAAATGTTGGATTAAAAGACAGCCGCCAAATCGGTGCGCTAGTTGTCGATCCACGGAATGAAAATGTCGTCCTGGTGGCGGCGCTGGGTCATGCATTTGGCCCAAACGCAGAGCGCGGAATATTTCGAACCATCGACGGCGGGAAGACCTGGACGAAAGTTTTGTCTAAAGACGAAAACACCGGCGGGATCGATGTCGTTTTTGATCCGCACAATCCGAACATTGTTTTCGCTTCGCTGTGGCAGGCGCGACGGCAGCCGTGGTTTTTCTCAAGCGGCGGTCCAGGGAGTGGGCTCTATCGATCTGAAGATAATGGCGTGACGTGGAAACGTCTCGAGGGCAATGGCCTCCCTGAAGGAATCCTCGGAAAGATCGGTATCGCGGTTTCCGGTGCCGATTCCAATCGCGTTTATGCAATCATCGAGGCCAAGGAAGGCGGTCTTTACCGTTCCGATGATGCCGGGCAACATTGGATCCGTGTAAATGATGACGGTCGATTTCGCCAGCGCGCCTGGTATTTCAGTAAAGTTTACGCTGACCCGAAGTCCGCTGACACAGTCTATCTTTTGAACACTGGGCTATTTCGTTCGGTTGATGGCGGCAAAACTTTCAACTTGTTGCCAGCACGTCACGGCGATCATCACGGGTTCTGGATCGATCCGCAAAATCCTAATCGGATCGCGAACGCCAACGACGGAGGCGCGAGTATCTCAATCGACGGCGGAAAAACATGGACTACCCAAAATAACCAGCCAACGGCGCAGTTTTACCACGTTTCCGTGGACAACGCTTTTCCTTACCACATTTATGGCGCGCAACAGGACAATACGAGCGTTGGCATTGCAAGCCGGACAGACTGGGGCGCGATCGGGCCGGCAGATCGGTTCGAAGTCGGCAGCGGCGAGTGCGGCTTTGTTCTGGCCGATCCGCGCGATCGGCACATCATCTATTCAAATAACGAAAGCTCAATCTATCGTTACAACAAGACCAAGGGAGATATGCAGGACGTCAGCGTCTTACCTTTGGACAATTCCGGTCACGGTGCCGCCGATGTTGCTCATCGTTTTCAGTGGGTGACGCCGCTCACCCTTTCTCCGCATAATCCCGATGTTCTGTACACGGGCGCAGAGTGCGTTTTCAAATCGACCGATCACGGGCAGAGCTGGACGCAAATCAGTAGTGACCTAACTCGCAACGATAAATCTAAACAACAGCCAAGCGGCGGCCCGCTGACTAACGACATCACTTCAGTTGAATATTACGACACCGTGTTCGCGCTCGCAGAGTCGCCGATAAAAAAAGGAACGCTCTGGGCCGGCACTGATGATGGACTTGTTCAGGTAACAACCGATGACGGACAGCATTGGTCGAAGGTCACACCAAAGATGCCCGAGTGGAGCACAGTCAGCCTCATCGATCCATCGCCGCACGATGCGAACACTGCGTATGCCGCTGTGGACCGGCATAAACTCGACGACTTCAAGCCGTACATTTTCAAAACGACAGACCTGGGAAAAAGCTGGAGCGCGATCGTGACTGGCATTCCCGACGGCGCGTACGTCCACGCTGTGCGTGAAGATCCTAGAAAACGCGGACTCCTGTACGCGGGGACAGAAATCGGAGTTTTCGTTTCGTTTGATGACGGCGCGCATTGGCAACCACTTCAGTTGAACCTGCCCGTGTCACCGATTCACGATCTGGTTGTAAAGGACGACGATCTGGTGGTAGCAACTCATGGCCGTTCGTTCTGGGTATTGGACGACATGACGCCGCTGCGCCAGCTCAACGCGCAACTTCCTCAGGCTGATTTAATTCTTTATCAGCCGCAAACCGCAGTGCGTTTGCATTACCCTGAGGAATTCGACAAGCGCCAGCCAGTCGGCGATAACCCGCCGCCCGGCGCGATTATTAATTACTATTTCAAGACTGCGCCGAAAGACGAGGTCTCGCTCGATATTCTGGACGGTTCGAGCAAAGTCGTCCGACACCTCTCCAGCAAAGAAAAAAAAGAAGGCGAACAGCCGCCTGAATGGCCGGACCGTGTCGAGCGGCCTAAAACAATTCCGGCAAATGAAGGGATGAACCGCTTCGCATGGGACCTGCGCTACGATGATCCCATTCAGATACCCGGCGCGTTTTACTCCGGCGTCGGACCAAGAGGACCACTCGCCGCGCCTGGTGATTATCAGGTGAAACTGACTGTTGGCGGCAAGTCGCAGACTGCGCCGCTGCATCTGGCAATTGATCCACGAAACAAGGGCGCCGAGGCCGCTGTGCAAAAGCAATTCGCCTTAGCGGCGCAGGTGCATGATTCCATGTCGCGATTGCACCAGGCCGTCAACGAAATCCGCGATCTCAGGTCGCAGATTCAAAACTTGCACAAACGTTTCAGTGACGATCCCAAATTAAAAGCGGCATTCTCGGCGGCAGACGATCTCGACCACAAAATGTCGGATATCGAACAGAAACTTATGCAGGTAAACATGAAAGGCTCAGAAGGAAATCTCGCCTTCCCCGATATGCTGAACGAACGCTTTGAAACATTCAGCCACACAATCGAATCTGGTGACACAGAACCGACCCAGGGACAACTCAATGTTTTTCAAATGCTGAGCAGTCAGTTGAAAGAGCAGTTAAAGAAATGGGCGCAACTAAAAGCCGAAGAAGTGCCGAAGGTAAGCGAATTAATCAAGCAAGCTAATCTGCCCGCATTAATCATCGCGCCGCCAAAGAAAAGTGAGTAGTGATTGGAGGACGGAGCTGCTGCGACGCCGGACTCAGAGGGTCTCGCCCGTCCATTTCACATGAAATGAGCCGCGCATCGATATGACCAAGATCAACAAAGCGGTCGTGCTGGCAGCCGGACGCGGTACGCGCATGCGTGAACTCACTGTCGATTTTCCGAAACCGATGATCGAAGTGCGCGGCAAACCGGTTTTGCAGCACATTGTAGAAGGGCTGCGGGATGCGGGGGTACGCAGATTTGTAATTATCGTTGGCTATCATGCCGAAATGGTTCGGAACTTTTTCGGCGATGGCAGGCATCACAATGTCGACATCGAATACGCTACGCAAACCGTGCAGGACGGTACGGGCCGCGTCGTCGATCTCGCCCGTAACTTTAGTGGCAGGTCGCCATTCATTTTGAGCTATGGCGATATTTTGATCAGTTCGGTAAATTACAAACGCGTCGTCGACCTTCCTGATGATTGTGAAGCGATTATCACAGTTACGCGCGGCGAAGACGTCAGCAAAGGCGGCGCGGTTTTTGTGAACGAGCAAATGGAGCTGGTCGATCTTCGCGAAAAACCAAAGCCAGGCGAGCCAACAAGTCCGTGGTATAACGCCGGTCTCTACACGTTTCGGCCAAGCATTTTCGAGTTCATCGCAAAGTTGAAGCCTTCGCCGCGCGGCGAGTACGAACTCACAGATGCAATCCGCGATCTCGCGCATTCAGGCAACAAAGTGCAGGCACTCGAACTAAGCGGCGAATGGGCGGACGTCCGCGACCCCGAAGTTCTGGCAAACCTGAATCGCTCGACGTAACCCCATCATGTCATTCCGAGCGGAGCTTCGCTCAGGATGATGGCGCGTTGATTTATCACCCTTATCGCACCTCTTCGGCTGCCTCCTCGGAAGACTCTTCGCCTATTTCTTCTTCAATTTCGCGGCGCCAGTCGCGTGAGAGCCATGAACGCAGCACACCATAGAGCAGATATGCCAGGAAAAGCACTGCCGGCATCCACTCATAATTCAGCCCGGTAAAAATGAGAACGAGGATGATCACAAGAAAACGCGGAATGGATTTCTTCGTTTTCCAATTAAGCGCCTTGAAGCTGGGATATTGAAACCGGCTGAACATCATGAATGAAAGAAAGAGCAGTAATGGCGGCAGAACGAAACGCCAGTTACCGAGGCGATGTTCACCTTCAGCAAGCCAAAGGAGGAACAGTGTGATCGACGCAATTAGACCGGCCGCGGCCGGAATGGGAAAGCCAGTGAAAGTGTCTGGGTGACTGGCGCCGTTGTGCTTCGCCGCCGCAGAATTGAAACGCGCCAGGCGCAGTGCTCCGCAGGTCAGGTAAACAAACGCAATGATCCAGCACGCGCGGGGGAACTCCTGCAAGACCACGCGGTAAACCATCAATGCGGGAGCAAGTCCAAATGAAACAATGTCCGCGAGCGAATCGAACTCGCGCCCGAACGGACTCTCGTGCCCACCCAAACGTGCAAGGCGTCCATCCAGAAAATCAAAAACGAACGCGCCGAGAACAAACCAGATCGCAGTGTGAAAAAGATCACTGGCTGCGTCGGGATTAGACGCCTGTAGCAGCGCGCCCTCGAGAATCTTCAGCGTGGCCGTAAAACCGCAAAACAGATTTCCCGCCGTCATCAAATTGGGCAGGAGATAAATTTTAGATGGTTGTTCGTTCATCAGTCGGGCAGGCGCGCGATGACTGTGGATCCTCCGGAAACGTGGTCGCCTGTTTTCACAAGAACCTCAGCGTCGAGAGGCAAATATAATTCCGTCCGCGAGCCGAAGCGAATCATCCCGAAGCGTTCTCCCTTTTTCAATTCATCTCCAACCTTTGCCCAGGCCACGATGCGCCTGGCAATCGCGCCAGTCAGCTGCCTAACGACAATCGCGCCGCGCGGATTTTCGAACCCCCAAGTCATCGCTTCATTTTTCTCGGGGCAATCTGCATCGCGAGCATCGAGGCAGAGACCTTCGTGACGCTGACGATAAATGATACGCCCATCAATTGGTGCTCGATTCGTGTGAACATCAAAGATCGACAGGAAAATCCCGACGCGCCGCGTTTTTGTTTTGAGAACCTCCTTCTCATCTAATTCAACAATGTCTCTGACCCTGCCATCAGCCGGAGCAACAATCAGATTCGGATCTGCAGGTACAGGACGATTCGGATCTCTGAAAAAAACGATCGTGAAAAGAAAAAGCGACAGAAAAATGACCGACAACCACGCCGAAACAAGCCAGACCGCCACGCCGGCCGATGCCAGAACTAGAAGAATCCAACGTGCCTCGAAAAGGGTTTGCGCGCGCATCAGGGATCGCATTTTCCGGGTTCAAAACCGCATGGTCAAGTAGCGAGTAAAAAGCGTTTGGAAGCCGCGGTCCTTGCTCCTACCGACGGACACAATATCTTGAGTCTTGCATGGCTCTGTGACCCAACCCCTAGCGCAGTGAATCCAAAATTACCCGAGAGATATTAGTTGTTTATCGGGACATTTTCGGTATCCTCTCACGAGGGTCTTTCCGGCCTTAATCTATGGTAAAAACTCAAGAAGAAATTCCGGTCGAAGAATCATCTGGCCGGGGATCGACTGGAATCGCTGCAACGCAAAAATACGACGCCGCGCAAATTGACAAATTGGAAGGCCTCGAGGCCGTTCGAAAGCGGCCTGGAATGTTTATTGGTGATCCTGATGAGCGGGGTATGCACCATTTGGTTTTCGAGGTACTGGATAATTCGATCGATGAACATCTCGCGGGCTTTTGCACAAAAATAGAAGTGACTGTCCACGTCGATGGATCGCTGTCGGTGCGTGATAACGGCCGCGGAATTCCGGTGGATATTCATCCCAAATGGAAAATGCCGGCAATTGAGCTGGTGCTCACAAATCTGCACGCCGGCGGAAAATTCGGACAAGGTGCATACAAATATTCCGGCGGCTTACACGGCGTAGGCGCGAAATGCACGAACGCGCTTTCGGAATGGTTCAAGGTGGAAGTTTCGCGCGACGGCAAGGTCTATCACATGGCCTTCGCCAAGGGCAAAACGACGGACAAACTCACCGTCATCGGGGAAGTCAAAAACAAAAAGACCACTGGCACACTGATTACGTTTCTTCCGGACCCGACGATTTTCACCATCACGACTGAGTTCAAATTCGAGCGTCTCGCAACGCGGTTGCGCGAACTGGCGTTTCTCAACCCCGGTCTAGAGATCACGCTTACGGATGAGCGCACCGACCCGGCGAAGAAAGAAAAGTTTTTCTACAAACACGGCATCGAAGAATTTGTAAAGCAGCTCGGCGAGAACAAACAGGTCCTCCATCCAAAGCCGGTCGTGATCTCGCGGCAACGCGATGAAGTCTTTCTCGACGTGGTTCTGCAATACAACGATAGCTACAACGATCAGATTTTACCGTTTGCCAATTCAATCCCCAATCCGGATGGCGGCACGCATCTGACTGGTTTCCGCACCGCGCTCACGAAGGCCGTCAACCAGTACGCGAGATCAAACAACCTTCTCAAGGAAAAGGACCCCTCGATTTCTGGAGACGATGTGCGCGAAGGATTGATTTGTGTGCTCAGCGTCAAGTTGCCCAATCCGCGCTTCGAATCACAAACCAAGGTAAAGCTCGTCAACACTGAGATCGACGGGATCGTAAACTCTGTCGTCTATGACGGGCTAATGACCCACTTCGATAAGAATCCGCCGATCGCGAAACGGATCTTCGACAAAGTGCTCACTGCAGCGCGAGCAAGGGAAGCGGCTCGAAAAGCCCGGGAAACAATTCGCAAGGGCGCTCTCACCGGTGGTGGTTTGCCTGGGAAACTGGCTGATTGCTCCGAGCGCGATCCGGAGTTGACCGAGCTTTACATCGTCGAAGGTGATTCGGCAGGCGGCTCCGCCAAACAAGGACGTGATCGACGTTATCAAGCCATTCTTCCTATCCGCGGGAAATTGATAAACGTTGAAAAAGCGCGCGAAGATCAATTCCTCAAGAACAACGAGATCCAGTCCATGATCACGGCCATCGGTACTGGGATCGGCAAATCAAAAGAGGATGGCAACGGCAAGGACGAAGGTCGTTTCGATATCACCAGGCTGCGCTATGGCCGGATCATTATCATGACAGATGCTGACGTCGATGGATCGCACATTCGCACTCTGCTGCTTACGTTTTTCTTCCGGCAGATGACCGAGCTGGTGCGCGCAGGCAGGATTTACATCGCGCAACCGCCGCTTTACCAAATCAAGCGGAAGAAACGCGAAGAATATGTCGATGACGATGTCCGGTTAAATAAAATACTCATTTCGCTGGGCGCAGAAGACGTACGATTGAAAAATTTGGCCGATGATAAAGAAATTCCGGCGACACAATTGAAGGATATTCTCGAATCGCTTGAGAAACTTGCGAAGTTAAGCGAAGCGGTGCGCCGTCACGGCGGCGATTTCGAAACTTACCTTGCCAAACGCAACTCGAAATCGGGCAAGCTTCCGACCTATCTGGTGAAGGTGCGGGAGGGAAACGAGGAAAGCGTGCATTATTTTGACGACGAAAAAGCAGTCCGCGAATTTCATCAGGAAAATCTGGACCTGAATCTGTTCGACACTGAGCTTGGTCAGGAACTGCTTCCGCTGGGCGAACCTCCGGCGCGGACAGATGGGAGCCGCAGACGCGGCAGACTCGTTGAGCTGCACGAATCGGCTGCGATCGAAAAAATCATAGCCGAACTGGCGCGGAAGGGTCTGAAAGTGGCTCACTACGCGACCAGCGACCAACCGATCTTTGAGTTGATCGAGGGCGAAGGCGAAAAGGCGATTTCGCATCCGCTGTTTTCAATTCCCGAAATCCTGGCGAAGATTTTGGAGATCGGCCGCCGCGGAGTGCAGATCAAACGTTTCAAAGGTCTCGGTGAAATGAACGCCAAGGAGTTGTTCGAGACCACCATGAATCCGGAGAAGCGCAAACTTCTGAAAGTGGATCTAAACGACGATAACGCCGTCGATGCAGATAAAATGTTCACGATTCTAATGGGTGATGTTGTCGAGCCGCGCCGCCAATTCATCGAAGACAACGCCCTAAACGTGCGCAATCTCGACGTGTAAATTCCAAGATGGGAGGCCTGTTTCACAAACTACGCCATCCGCGACGCTGTTACGTTGTCTGCACAATTCCGCGTTCGGGTAGCAATTTGTTGACGGACGGCTTGCGGGCCACCCGCCAGGCGGGCATGCCGAAACAATTCTTTCTCCCAAAGTCCGAGGGACACTACGGTGCCGAGCTCGGGGTGGATCCAAATACTGATTATCCCAGTTACGTGCGCGGCATCGTCAGAGCGAAAGCAACCCGCAATGAGGTGTTCGGTTTTAAGCTAATGAGTTGGTATCTGAACGATTTCCTCATCCGACTGCGAGATACTCGAGTTTTTGGCCACGCGGCAACGGATGATCTCGCGATGTTGAGAAATGCCTTCCCACACCTTCGCTTTGTCCACATTGTCCGGCGTCATAAACTACGGCAAGCGCTCTCCACGGCACGCGCGCTTCAGACCGGTCTTTGGAAAGTGCAGGAGGGAAAAACCGCAGCACGTGAACCGCAATTCGACGCGGAGCTGATCGAACAGTCTCTTCGCGAAGCCGAGCGACAGGAAAACATCTGGCACACATTTTTTCAGCGAATCGGCGTTGATCCCTTGCAGGTCGAATACGAGGAATTATGCCGGGATTATGAGGCAACCATCCGCGACGTGCTGGATTTCTTGAAAATCTCGCTGCCCCGCCGTGCTCGGATCGGTCCTCCTGTGACAGTCAGACAGGCCGATGAAATTTCGCGGATCTGGGAGGAACGCTTCCTTACCGAGCGTCCTTCCACATACTCGCCCGCGCACGGCTAAGTAAATCACCATGTTGAACCCAAACGAGAAAATTGAGCCGATAAATGTAGCCGAGGAAGTATCGCGGTCCTTCCTCGATTACTCGATGTCGGTCATTATTTCGCGCGCGTTGCCGGACGCGCGCGACGGACTCAAACCATCCCAGCGCAGAATTCTTTTCGCGATGCATGACCTTTCGCTCTTTCCGGGGCGACAGCATCGCAAATGCGCGAAAATTTGCGGCGATACCAGCGGAAATTATCACCCGCACGGCGAAGCGGTGATTTATCCGACGCTGGTCCACATGGCGCAGCCGTGGGCGATGCGTGAAAGACTCGTCGATGGCCAGGGCAACTTCGGCTCGGTCGAAGGCGATCCCCCCGCAGCGATGCGTTACACCGAAGCGCGCATGACGCATCTCGGCGCCGCGCTCATGACCGACATGGACAAGGACACCGTCGATTTCGTCCCAAATTATGACGAAACCCGCACCGAGCCCACGGTTTTCCCAGCTGCCTTTCCAAATCTGCTTGTTAACGGCGGAACCGGGATCGCGGTGGGTATGGCGACGAATATACCGCCGCACAATCTCACTGAAGTGATCGACGGAATTTGCGCGCAGATCGATGATCCGGAAATCACGCTCGACGAGCTGATGAAACACGTAAAAGGGGCGGATTTTCCCACTGGCTGCGCGATCTGCGGCGTGTCAGGAATCAAACAATATCTCGAGACTGGCCGCGGCAGCATGAAGGTGCGCGGCAAGGTCGGCATCGAGGAGCTCAAAGGCGGCAAGGAACAAATCGTCATCACTGAAATTCCATACAACGTCAATCGCGCCACCCTCGTTGAACGCATAGCGTCGCTGGTGAACGAAAAAGTGCTGACAGACATCAGCGCCGTTCGCGACGAGTCGGATGAAAATACGCGAGTTGTTATCGAGCTGAAGCGAGACGCCAATCCGAAGGTCGTCATCAACAATCTCTACAAGCACACTGCGATGGAAAGCTCCTTCGCAGTCATCATGCTCGCGATTGATCATGGGCGCCCCAAATTGCTCTCACTCAAAGAAGCAAATGCCTGCTACATCGAGCACCGACGCGAAGTCGTGCTGCGCCGCACGCGCTTCGAATTGCGCAAAGCGGAAGAGCGCGCAGAAACGCTCGAAGGTTACCTGATCGCGCTGGCCAATTTGGACGAATTTATTCGAATCATTCGCGGATCGGCTAGTCGCGATGAAGCGCGAGTAAAACTGCTGGCCTTCGAATTCACCAAGCGTCAGGTCGAGCAGATCGGCATCTTGATTCGCAGCGAGGCCCGCCTGACAAATGGACGTTACGCTTTCAGCGAACAGCAGGCTGACGAAATCCTCAATCTCCGCCTGTACCAACTCACCGGCCTCGAGCGCGAGAAGATCAATAAGGAATACAAGGAACTGCTCGAATCGATCAAAGATCTTCGCGACGTTCTGGCCAAAGAGCAACGCGTCTTCACCATTATCAAAAAAGAGCTCCGCGAAATTCGCGACAAACACGGAACGCCGCGTCTGACGGAAATCGTGCCCGATCAAGCCGAGATTAACATGGAAGACCTTATCGCGAACGAGGGTTGCATTATCAGCATCACCTATGGCGGTTTCATCAAACGCACGGCCGTAAGCGCGTTTCGCGCGCAGCGGCGCGGTGGCAAAGGCGTGATCGGTATGCAAACCCGCGAAGGCGCCACGCAAGAAGAGGAGGGCGATTTCGTCGAGCATCTTTTCACCGCGACCACGCACGATTACCTAATGTTCTTCACCGCGGCTGGACGCGCCTACGTGGAAAAAGTTTACGAAATTCCCGAGATGGGCCGCGCAGCCAAGGGACGGTCAATCGCAAATATTCTCGAGCTGAAGCCCGATGAAAAAATCGCGGCGACGATCCGCATCCAATCCAAAAAATCCGGCATGGGACCGAACGCTGTCGATCAAACTTGGGATGAAAATCTGCACGTCGTGTTCGCCACGCAGTCCGGCATCGTTAAAAAATCGAACCTTTCCGATTACCGTAACGTTCGCAAAGGAGGCATCATCGCCATCCAGATCGAGGAAGGCGACCGGTTGATCGATGCGAAACTAACGAATGGCAATGACGAAATCGTACTCATCACCAAGGATGGAATGAGCTTGCGATTTCACGAAGAACAACTGCGCGATCAAGGCCGCAACACGGTCGGCGTTTGGGGCATTCGCCCCGAAAAAGGCGATCTCATCATGGCCATCGCCATTGTCGATCCAAACGCCATGCTGCTGGTGGCCGGCGAAAATGGCATCGGCAAACGCACGCCGTTCGATGATTACCGACGACAATCGCGCGGCGGCAAAGGCATTATCACCATGAAAACCGGTGAGAAAACCGGCGATGTGGTTGGCGCGCTTACCGTCCGCCAGAGTGATGAGATCATGCTCATCACCAACAAAGGCCAGATGGTACGCACGCGGGTCAAAGAAATTCGCGAAACTGGCCGAAACACGATGGGCGTAAAATTGATGGATCTCCGTAACGGCGAAAAGCTTCAGGCGATTGCGCCCGTAGTCAGCCAGACGGAAGAAGAAGCGCAGACCGCGGAAGCGCCTGCAGAAAAATCATAGCGCTCTCCAACAGAAAGCGGCGGCGCACCGTCGCACTCTATACGCAAGCGCCTTGTGTACGCTCAACAAAAGGCGGCTACGGTTTGGAGTGGGCGCGCTGCCTTGTCCCGCCGCAGCCTTTGGCCTAGGCGGATGCGCCGCTTTTGATTTTCCCGACGGTTCAGGAGGTCCCTGCGCGGACTTTGCCGCCGGCTGGCCTCTGCCCGATCAATAGCCACCACCCATGCGGTGCGTCGTTGTTGTCGTTGTTGATTGCGTGGGCGGCGGAGGCGGCCCCGTGACAGTAGTCTGACGTGTAGTGGTTGTGGTTGCTTCGGGTTCGCTGGCACAGGAGACCAGCATCAAAAGAACCACGGACAGCGCCGAACCAAGTATGATTGCTTTTTTCATAGCATGAATTGTTTCTTCAACAAACGATTCGTCGCAGGTCGCGTCGGCAGACGTATTTAGGGCGAAGAATTCTTCTTTTTTGGGAAAGAAAGAATCAGATAGTATCTTTCATGTGCATGTCGTAGAGCGAGTTTTAATTCTCCTCTTTGCCCTGGTTCTAAACCTCGATGCATCGGCAACAGCCGCTGCCTCCGATTGGCCTGACGGCCTTGTCCTTCACGGAGATTCGACTTCGCCCGATGGACATTACGGCATTTTGGTCGCGACATCGTCGCACGTTGACGACGGCACCACTTACCTGATCGCCGAAGAAGGAGAGGACTTCACCAATTACCTGGCCCATTTACAAACGCACCAGAAGCTCGGAAAAATTAAGAAAGGAGATTACGTCGAGCATGAGAATCATCGCCATTTGGATGTGGCATGGTCGCCGGATTCGAAAGTGTGCATCCTGACGTATTGGGATCGGTACGGATTTTCCTCAATCGCCGTTCTGGAGCCGAAGGGTACCAGTTTTACCCAAACAGACATTGGTGAGCGCATCCACAAATCGCTCGATGCAATGATCCAGAAGCAATCGCACGATCCGGAGATGAGCGGCGAGGCCACACCCTATTTCCGGTTGAGTCCGGACCGAAAAGTTCGTGTTCGTGCCCTGGCCGCGAACAACCCAAAACAGTTCGAAGAAGTAAAGACTTACTACGCGTTGTTCAAGGGGGACGTTCGACGTTGAGTCCAAAAAATGGACTGCAACCGACGCGCATTCGAACAATTCCGAACAAAGCGACGCGCTTGAAAGCGCTTACCAGGATAATTTCCCCAAGCAAATGATCGTCGCTGCCGACCCGGCGCAAGCGCCGGAGAACTTTAACGGCTCCGTGTTTTCGTCCGAGGAAGAAAAAGCTGACTACCTGGAGAAACTGATGAACGACGTTTATCAGGCGGGTGCGATATGTCCTGCCAGGCAACCGTTTCGCCAAGGTGAAGCAAGAGCAAATTGCGTGGTTAAAAACTCGGGATGCAGCGCATTCGGCGGAGGAAAAATCGAAGCTGACCGAAAGCAGAATTAAAACCTTACAAGATCTGCTTTGGTGAGTCGGCGCGGATGGCTCCACTTCCACTAAGAACCCGGCTCGATTTTTGCGCGCTGCTTCTTTAGCTCTCCACGCTTCCGTTTCGATTCGAGAATTTTCCTCTTGAGCGCACCTGGCCTTGGCGATTTTCTTCGCCGCTCTTTTTCGCGCTTCGCGATCCCGGCCACGCGCTGTTCTTCTCGAGCGCTCTCGATCGCATCCAGCAATCGTTCCCGCGCCAGCTTGCGGTTCACCGCTTGCGAACGCGAATCCTGCACAGTTACGCTGATGCCACTTGGCCTGTGACGCAGCATTACAGCGGTCGCAACTTTGTTTACGTTTTGACCGCCAGGCCCGCTGGATCGCGCAAAGGTTTCTTCAAGGTCGACATCGCGAATGCCAAGGCGCTGCATCCGCTCGGCTAGCGCGTCTTTCGACATAGCTCTCGCCCAATTACTCCGTCTTAACCTCAGGAATGCTTTCTCGTCCGTAGCGGAGAACGCGCGCCATCCAGATCAATTCATTCAGGAATTTGTCGAGGCGTCGCATATAACTTTGATCGAGCAAATTTCCCTGTTCATCGAATAGCTTTTGCACGTTTCCAAAATTCACGTCCCAAAAGATTGTTACCAGGCCAAGCTCGCGCATGACTGGCAACAGCCCCTCGATCACACGCGCCCCACCAAATGCTCCCGCGGAGACACCGCAGATCCCGACAGCCTTGTGAATGTACTCCTCAAGATTCATATCGAGCGCGTGCTTCAGTAGGCCGGGATAACCATGATTGTATTCCGGAGTCACTATGATGAGTCCGTCGCAACGCTCGATAGTCGCTGAGAACGTTGGGTCCTTCATTTGCTCGCCTGCGTCATCGAGCTTCATAGGAAGCTTGCACACGTCGATCAGCTCCGTCTGGATATCCGCGCGTTTCTTTGTTTGCTCAAAAACAAAGCGCGCAGCGTTCTCACTTTCCCTTCCGCGACGAGCGGTTCCCAGAATAATCGGAATGAACAGGGGGCGATCCATTTCTGGATCGTAATTCGTAAATCGTAATTCGTGAATCGTTTTCCGATATAACGGTTCAACAATTTAACGATTCACCGTTCCGGAAGGATTGCCGATGGCCGGACTCGAACCGGCACGGGCCTTTTATGGCCCAACGGATTTTAAGTCCGTTGCGTCTGCCATTTCGCCACATCGGCAAATATCATTGGTAGTGTAACTTATGCATAAACTCCACTCTAATCATTTTTCGTAGTTGACATGTAGTTGGCATAAAGCGATGATTCCGGCATGAAGAAGGCAATTGGTCTTTCGCAGCGGGAAATGTCAGACTTCATCGAAGCGAAGCGCAAGCTAGCCGCCTACGGCGAGACAATCAGTGAGGCTGTAAAGTTTCGAGTCAACCACTTGGAGCGCGTACGCAAGTGCAAGACAACTGTTGCTGAGCTGGTGACGGAACTGCTGGAAGCGAAGCGCAAAGATGGACGCTCCGAGATTTACGTGCGCGATCTGCGAAACATACTGGCAATCTTCTGCCAGGATTTCGGCAAGCGGCCAATCGCCGGGATCACTGTTGAGGAACTAGAAAAGTGGCTCCGCGCGCTACCTGGCTCGCCAAAGACACGCGCAAACTTTCGAGCCAACATCAGCGTCTTGTTCGGTCACGCTGCGCGCCTCCAGATGCTTGACAGTAACCCAGTCTTACACACTGCGAAGCCGAAATTGCCAGAGAATCCGCCAGAGATTTTCACTGTCGACGAACTACAATCGCTCTTACAGGCGGCAAGCCGTGTTGCTCCCGATGTTGTCCCCATGCTAGCGATCGGAGCGTTCGCTGGCGTGAGAGATGCCGAAATCAAGCGCCTCGATTGGCACGAGATTGACCTTGCGCGAGGACACATCGAGATCAAGGGAGCAAAAGCTAAGAGTGCGCGACGACGCATCATTCCAATACAGCCGAATCTCGCAGCATGGTTGCGTCCTTTTAGCGCGATGAAAGGCCGACTGATTCCCGAAGGATACAGAAGCAGTCTTGAGCGGGTGCGTAAAGCTGCCAGTCTTGCTAGCTGGCCGCAGAACGGATTGCGTCACTCGTTTGCTTCGTATCGCCTCGCCGCGTGTTTTGATGCGCCGCGCGTAGCCGTTGAACTAGGACACACAAGCCCGCAGATGCTCTACAGCACCTATCGTGAGTTAGTCCTGCCAGAAGAAGCGGAACGGTACTGGAAGATTGTTCCGGCGGTTAAGGCTGAGAATCTTCTCTCCTTTAGCTCAAACGCTATCGCCTAGGCCGTCCGCTCTCCGATACAACATCTTGCGATTTTAGTTTTGACATATACTCCTAAATGTAGTAGCATGTTCTTGGACAAGGGGAAAATGTTCTCCCTTCCTTGAATTAGATAATGATTCCCCCGCCTGATTGTTCATTACGCGAGGATGATCCATGCGTTGATGTTCCGTCCCATCAGGATGAATATCGTGGTGGCTACGAACCCGACTGGGAGGAAGATAGTGAGTGGTATGGATATGATTTATCTGGAGACCTGAGGGGGTACTCGACTGAGGATTTGAAACGCGAGAAGGAGCAAATTGATCGGCTCATTCGTAACAGCACGGGCACGGACAGCCAGCTTAGGGCCCTGCACAAGCGAACCAGAAATGGTGACTGGGCTATCGAAGTAGGTATGCGAGATAATGGTTATTATGATTACGAACCTTCTCGCCGTCTCACCCCCCGGCAGACACAAAAGTCTCGAAGGAGACGAAATAGAATTTTGACGAAACGCGGATGTATGTCCGCACCAAGTCAGAAAGGCCACGAAGACGTGAGCTTTAGTACAGTCGCAGCCGCTGCGTAGGCGCGCGTAAGACGCACTGGAATAAGTCAAAGCCTGGCCCTTGAATGGGCCGAAAGCGTCAGTAAGGGGCAACATCCCGCGCCCCCAGTCATGCGAGTTCGGGACACACTAGAAGTGTGTTTACCAACCAATGACTGCAATATATCAGCAAGCCGGAGCTGAAATCCCGGCAATTCTAACCAAGCAGCAAGCTGCAGAGTACGTCTGTTGCACGCCGCGTTACCTTGAAAATCAAATTCGTCTCGGGCGTCTCAAGGCACTCAAGCCCACAGGGAAGCTCGTACGGATCCGACTATCTGATCTAGAGAAGTTCCTAGAGTCGGGCGCCACGATCGGAGGTGACTCTTGAGCGCCGATCCCTGTTACACGTACGGGCCGCGAGAGCTTTGTGCCTGGAAAGTCGCGCCTAGCACCTTCTGGTTTCAGACAACCGACCCTCGATACTCACGTAAGCTCGATCAGCGGCAGGACACGCGTCGCGTTGCGATAACCGGCGTCGATCATTATCGACGCACCTACGAGATGCCAGGCACTTGGCGGAAGGTTAAAGGAATTGTGAACCGGTACCTAATGCCGACCGGCGACACGGTTTTCGGTGCTGGATTACACCAGGGCGTGCCGAAACTCGCTCCGAGGGTAAGGACAGCGGCCAAGAGGAAAGAGGCAAAAATACGGGAGGTAGCGGGACAATGCTAACCCTCTCTAATCCGACACGACTGCCGACATCTGCGAACAACCCACCGGACCACGGCGGAGACCCCCCGGAAACGCGCCAAGATGAGAAGGCGCTAGCACTTCCGGCCAGGGTGTTTCTGGAGCCACCAGCGCGCGCTGATACGCTCTGGACCAAGGAACAATTCATCGCGCTCGTGATGCACATGATGAACGATAACCCGATCAATCATTTTTTGACGGTCTGGCGCGGTGACGACGGGAAGCCAGGATATGCGAAAGCAGATTCGCATAGGCGTGCGAGCGAACATGCAAAATGGACTTATGACACAATCACTGGCAAGGCGCGGCGGAAAACCTCGATGGGCGTCTACTCGAAGAACGCCGACAATGAGTCCACATGGGCTGCGCTGGATTTCGATGCGCACGAAGGTGGCCACGAAGTGGCGAAAGACCGGGCAATCAGGGCGTTCAGCTTGCTCTTAACGTACCGCGATCGCTACGTGATATTGTCCGCCAGCGGCCGCGGCTATCACGTTTTCGTATTTGCGCGCGACCTCAAACCGGTACGCGAATGGACGGCATTACTCAAGGATGTCGCTGGAAGCATCCCAGTTCCTATCCAAGACGGCCAATGCGAGCTTTTTCCGGCCGAAGGAACTGAGAAACAACGTACAGGTCGCGCGATTCGTATTCCGGGATCTTACAATCCGAACACTGATTCTTCCGAGCTAATAATCGCCGAAACGATTCGACCGCTGCTGGATCAACTCACCGAAGAGGCTTTTTCCTCCACTCATACAAGAGCGTCGACTGCTCCTAGGGATCTTGTAAGAGATAGAGAAGTAAATAACTCCTCTTACGGTACAAAGAGGCTTTATCTGCTTGATCAGCCGCCTCGAAAGGAAGTTGGCCAAAATCGAAAGCAAAACGGCTTCCTATCGCCAACCACCCCGAGGCTAATCGAAGATACAATCGCCAAGCATCCGATTTTAGCGAAAGGCACTCGCCATAAAGTTCTAGCTACGCTGACCGGCAACCTGATTCATAAATTCGGGTTTACGCTTTCGTGTGACGTCGTTCAGGCGCATTGGGCAAACAACATCAAAAACCTTACGACAGCCTACCCAGAGCACTTTCGCGAATTCTGCGCAATCTGGAACTCACTGCTTAAGGAGATAGTCGAGAACTTCTCGGCCAAAGAACGGGCGATCTACGACAAACTTAACACCACACCACAACAGGAAGCGTTTGTGCTTGTGTGTTCGTTCGCGTATTTGGCTGACAGCGAACCTTTCCCAATAGCGCAAAACAGCCTAGCGGACCGACTCAGGCAAACCCAGCAAGGGGCGAGTTATATTATCAAGGTACTGATTGGGCTAGAAGCAATCACGCCAACGGAAAAAGCGCGAATTAATAGGAGGGCCGCGCGATATCGCTGGTTGCTTTCACAATCTGAACCAAAGGCCCAACGGCCCCTAGTCGCTGGGGCTTTTGAGTCCGCGTATCAATATGCGACACAAACAGAAGGAGTAACAACATGAACAAAAAGAAACAAAGTAAGACAGTCAATAAGGAAGCGTTCAGGATGCTCGCTGTCGAGATCGGACTAAACGAAGCCTGCCGCAAACTAGACGTGCCCATCCCAACAGGTAAATCGTGGGCGCGACGCGGCGGCTGGAAGCTACCTAAACGTC
>Ga0193735_1000052_pt1 | contig 40200 bp, 36 predicted proteins | sample U1m2metaG_FD_145080 | JGI IMG/M metagenome (GOLD analysis project Ga0193735, IMG submission 145080) | Soil microbial communities from a riparian zone of the East river system, Colorado, United States - U1m2 | ecosystem: Environmental > Terrestrial > Soil > Riparian zone | place: USA: East River... | reverse complement strand
CGAACGAATTCGCCCCTGGCTTACCAGTGCCTGATCGCGAGGCGAAAGACTTTGGTAAAGGTCGGGATGGTCGGAAATTCGCGTCTGTGGTGTTGAACAACTGGTGACGATCAAGACGACGGCCGCGATGCCCAGCACCGATGCGCCAGAAGAGAATCGACGCCTCATAATGCGGAGAAAATCATAGCGCCACAGAATTGCGAGTCAAACCACGCGGTTTCTTGATTCAACATCGCCCTGCCGTAACGTTCCCCTGCATGCAAGATCGCTACGGTCACCGGATTTCGTACCTGCGCGTCTCGATCACGGATCGTTGCAATGAGCGTTGCACGTATTGCATGCCGCAGGAGTTGCAGGAATGGTTGCCGCGCGCGGAGATCCTGACCTTTGAAGAAACGCTGCGCCTCATTCGCGTTGCGACCGAGTTGGGCGTTTCGAAAGTGCGAATTACCGGTGGTGAGCCGCTGACGCGGCGCGATGTCATCGATTTTATCAGGCGAATTCCTGAAATCCCCGGCATCAGAAGCATCGGTCTTTCCACGAACGGAACCTTACTCGCGCGCGAAACCGCGCCGAGCAAAACAATGGCCAGTGTTTTGCGCGCCGCAGGTGTGGAATCAGTTAATATTTCACTCGATACATTGGATCCAGGGGTCTACTCGCAGATTACCGGCCGCGATTTCCATGAGCAGGTTCTCCGTGGGATCGACGCGGCCATCAGTGCAGGCTTCGAGCAGATCAAACTGAACACCGTTCTGATGCACGGTCGAAATGAGGACCAGCTGATTCCACTGATAGAATTCGCGGCGGAGCGCGATTTGATTCTCCGTTTCATCGAGATGATGCCGGTTAGCACAACGGAGGTGCTCGATGATAAAAACTTCATGCCGGTCAATGAGGCGAAGAGGATGATTGAATCGCGTTATGGGCGCTTGATTCCTGAGACTGAGTTTAGAACGAACGGTCCAGCCACCTATTACCAGATCCCGGAACGCCGGCAGCGAGTTGGCTTTATCGGAGCAATGACCAACCTCCATTTCTGCGAGAGCTGCAACAAACTTCGTCTCACGTGCGACGGCAAGTTGCGTCCATGCCTTGGCAGCTATCTGGAGTTCGACATCATGAAACCGCTTCGGGCCGGAGCCAGCGATCAGGAGCTCAAGCAATTCTTCCTCGATGTGGTCGATCGAAAACCTGAGCAGCACGACTTTCGCCAAAACTACCAACCCAACCGCAAGATGATCGCCATCGGCGGCTGAATTGTGAAGCGCCTCACGCATGTCGACACGGATGGTCGTGCGCAGATGGTCGATGTATCGGCCAAGCCAATGAGCAAGAGAAGAGCTGTTGCGACTGGAAAGATTCAGCTTCAACGCGAGACGATCGAACTGATTACGAAAGATCGAATCGCAAAGGGGAACGTCTTAGCCACCGCGCGGATTGCTGGAATTCAAGCTGCGAAACAGACCGCGCAGCTGATTCCGCTCTGCCACACTCTGTCGCTCGGTGAAGTTAAAGTCGACATTGTTACGTCGAATGAGGGCGCAGAGGTCAAATGCACGGCGCAAACCGTCGCGCAGACCGGAGTGGAGATGGAAGCGCTCGTCGGCGCGACCGTTGCCCTGCTCGCGATTTACGATATGTGCAAAGCGGTCGATAAGGAGATGCAGATTTCCGGCGTCCGGCTACTCAGCAAAACTAAGCAAACCGTGCACTCCGCGGAAAGTGGAGCAGCGGAGTAGTGGAGTAATGAAACACAAGCAAGACTCCAATTCTCCAGTACTCCAATCCTCCAAGCAGATAACCGTTGGCATCATCACAATTTCGGATCGCGCCAGCGCTGGTGACTACGAGGATCTTGGTGGCCCTGCGCTGAGAGAAGCGGCGCAAAAGGCAGGATGGCAAGTCCTGTCGGAAGCGATTGTTCCCGACCACGCAGAACGTATTCAGCAAGCGATTCGTTCGTTTTCGCAGCAAGGCTGCGGCTTAATTCTAACCACCGGCGGCACGGGCGCCGGACAGCGGGACGTTACCCCGGAAGCGATTCGCGCAGTCATGCGCGTCGAGTTGCCCGGTTTCGGCGAAGTGATGCGCGCTGAATCCATGAAGATCACGCCCAATTCCATCCTGTCGCGCAGCCTGGCAGCAGTCGTCGATCTTTCGCTCGTGATCGCCCTTCCGGGAAAGCCGAACGGCGCCTTGGAGTGCCTCGGGTTTGTGCAAGGAGCGATTCCGCATGGGGTCGCGCTCGCGCAACGCACGCCTACCTCGTGTTGAGGCTCGCGTCAGTCAGGCCAAATCAGCAATCGCATTAGTTGCTTGCCGTAATCTGTGAGATGCGCATTTGCGCCGTGGCCGGAAATTATGTCGCGGGTCAAATGGGAATAATCGACCGAGTTTTTTTTGACGTAACTCAGCTCAGGCTGCGTCACGCTGTTATCACTCGATTCTATTCTCAGGGGCACACCGGACTGCGCAAACGAGACTTCCCATGAAGATTTTTCGTTTCGGCTCCCGGTCGTTAGCATCCACGAATAAAGTTTTGGCAGCTCGAAATGCCGCGCTTTAGGGACCGTGACTTTGTAGAATGTCTCCTCGCGACCGAGAAATTCGGGAATAGTCAGTGAGGGATTTTTGTGCAGTGCAAGATATAACCGTGCGATATCGAGCCCGGCGAGATTCATGCCATTGTAAATACCGTTGTGATTGGGATCGTTCCTAAAGAATGCGTTGTACCACGACTCGAATTCAGGACTAAGCATGAGATTCAATTCCAGATGGAGATGCGCGCGTTCCCTGTTTAGTCCTGTTCCGGTGTAGCCCATCACGGCGATGCGCTGGCCGCGTTTCACCGTGTCCACTGGGTGGACTGCGATCGAGCTCAGATGGCCGTACACGCTGTAGTAATTTGAGCCGCCCCAGCGATGCTCAATGACTATGTATTTTCCATAATTCGAGTAGCCGGGAACAGAGTTAACGTGCACGACTTTGCCATCGGCAATGGCGCGTACTTCATCGAGCGGCTCACCGCGCACGTCGCGACGCTGCGGGCGAATATCGATTCCTTCGTGAAAACGGGTATAAACAACGCCGCCCGCTGTGTCCGTTGGATCGCGGACAAAACCGTATTGACCCCCTTCCCACGGCGTTGATTTCACGCCTTTGAAGTTGCGTTCGATGTACTTGTAGAATGCGGCGCCCCCGCCTGAAAACAGGGCGTCATTGTCGGTTGGAAGAACGAGATCGACAGTCGGATTCTGTGCGAGAATTGGAATGATCGAAAATACGAACAGCACAACTCCAAGCAGAATTCCGCGCAGTGTTCCCATTTTCAAATTACCGCTTCCGTTGTCCGATCATGCGCCAGTCTTTTTTCATCAATTCGATGTCGGCCGGGGTTAGCCCGGAAGGGATGTAGATTTTTCCGTCGGAAACACGCTTGTCGATTTCTAGTTCGGTAATTGGTCGGCCATTGATAAACACGAAAAGCAAGCTGCCGCGACGCTCAACGCTTAAGGTATCGAGCACGACTCGCCCGTGCTCGTCGAGTTGAAACAGCGCGCCATAGGTTCCGTTCGCAGCGGGACACGGAGAAAATGCCATGACGTCGCGCTCCGAAATCCACGGCGTCTTTTCGATTGCGACAGTTTTTCCGGACACCTGCGCCCGAACAGATGTCGCGAATACCTCCGTATCCCGAGGGTTCGCTTGTGCGTGCACCCGGAACGTGCAATGTCGTTGTTTTGCCACGCCTTCGGCCCCGGCGAAAACCAGGCAAAAAGCAAATGCACAGAGAGTTTTCATGCCGATTGGATAAAGGGTTTGACAGGGTTTTTGCAACCTCGAAAGCTTTTGGGTCTGTTTTAACCCGCTCATGAAGCGACGAGCAGTTCTGCACATTCTGATATTTTTCGTTGTCGGGAGCATGTTTGCTCAGGACGCCATGCCGACATCTACCCCCGCACGCAGGCGCGGTTGGTTGGGGCGCCTCCTCCATCCATTTTCTCCCGACGCAGTTCCCCAATACAAGGATGCCAGACTTCGCGGGCTCACGGTCGATCTGCAAATCACACCGCAGACCATCAAGCTGTCTGAAGTCCGCCAACTTGGTATAAAATTGACGCTGGCAAATATATCCAAGCGCCCCGTGACGCTCGATTTTCCGACGAACCAGCGGATTGAAATTTATCTAACGAATTCCGAAGGGAACATTCTTACAAAGTGGTCCGACAACCACGCGATCTCAGAGAAGCCCGCCACGATTTTGATTAACCCGCAGGAGCGGATCGAGTATAACGAAACAATCGCAACGCGCGACCTCGCGCCAAACAAGGTCTTTATCGCCGAGGTGTTTTTCCCTCAGTACCCGGAGTTGCGTGTCCGGCAAAAATTCCTGGCTGTGCCGTGAGTTCAAGCGGAGGAGCAGTGGAGTAATGGGTTCCAGCGCTACATCACTCCATCATTCCAACACTCCATTACTCCTTTTTTCCGATTACCATACTCATCCACAGGGACATCGGGTGCAGCGTTACACACCAGCATTGCTCCAGCCCTGGGTGGATTCGGCGCGTAAGCTCGGGTTAACCGACATCGCTTTTACCGATCACGATCGTTATCACGCCGGAATCGACTTCGATGAAATCGATCATTTGCGGGAGAGAAATCCCGATCTGAGAATTCGCGCCGGCATTGAGCTCGATAACGATCCCATTTACTCCACGGCCGGCCGACAATGGATTGAGAAGCATTGGGACAAACTCGATTTTGTTCTCGGCTCCGTGCACTTCCTTGGTCGCGCCGATCGAATGTTCGACAGCGTGCCAGATGGCGCGGAACAATTCGAAGGCCATGACGTCGATGCGATTTACGCCGATTATTTTCGCCGCGTTCGCGAAATGGCGGCAACCGGGTTGGTCGATTGCCTCGCTCATCTTGATCTTGTTAAGATTCATGGTCATCGGCCCGGCGCGGAGCTCGGCGCCATTGTCAATGAAACGCTCGATTTTATTCGAACGCGGGATCTCGCAATCGAACTTTCCACGGCTGGATGGCGCAAGCCGGTGAACGAACTCTATCCAAGCGATCGGATCATTGAACTGGCAATAGAGAAGGGGATTCCCTTTACGGTTGCCTCCGACGCGCACTCGCATGCGCAACTGGGCGACAGTTACCCAAGGCTTGCGCAAAAGATGGCCGCCTTTGGAATTCGCCGCGTCTGCACTTTCGACAAGCACCAGCGGGTCATGCGCGCTGTTTGTGCCGAACCACTGCTATAGCTGAAGATCGAGCTGCGACCGTCTCTGTGCTGAGATGGCTTGTTCCGTTTCCGAAGGTAGAATTACCTTAAGCTGCAAACGTTGGGCCAGGCGCTGGCAGGTTTCAGGCGCAAACCCCTCGAAGTGATTGCTTACGAATGCCCAGACATTGCGCACTTCGGAAAGATGCCGCTCAATCTTGAGCGACCAGCTTTCAAGTGCAGCTTCGCGTTTCCACAGTAAGTTCTTGTAACGATGGACGTGCCCACCATCGACATCGTATTTGGTTGAGTAATCGCCAAGCAGACGCAAATAGAGAAAATCAGAAGTGCGCGGCAGGAATTCGAAAGGTGCAAGATTTCGTTCGTTAAGTAGAGTGGTGTCCGCCCACACCCAGCAAATGCGATGCTTTTCCAAAAGCCGGATGAACTGTGGCCGATGCCATCCGGCGTGGCGAAATTCAATCGCGAAGCGGAAATCCCTTGGTAGCTGACCAAGAAAATTGCGCAACGCCAGTTTGCCATCCCTCGGCGCGAAGGAAGGCGGAAGCTGGATCAGGATAGCGCCGAGTTTTGCTCCAAGCGGCTCGATGGCGCGAAGAAACGAGTTTAGCTCGGCGGCGCAATCATGCAGCCGGGAAGCGTGAGTGATCTGTCGGGGAAGTTTACAGGTAAAACGGAAGTCAGTTGGGGTCATTTGGAGCCAACGCCGAACGCTATTTTCCGGTGGAACGGCATGAAACGTCGAATCCACTTCAACTGCCGTGAAATAGTTGGCATAAAATTCCAACCAGTGACCTTCTGGCAAATCCGACGGATAGAAAACGCCACGCCAGTCTTCAAAGCTCCACGCGCACGAGCCGATGCGTATCTTCTGCTGATCGGTCAGATTCAAAACGAGATTGCAACGTTAGCCAGTCTTCTGTCCTTGGAAAAGGGTTCACTTCTGGAAATGTGGGGGGGATATTCCAGGGGTGCGTTGGCGGCCGCCGAAACTTGACTGGGCGCATAAGTCAACTACCCTGCCACACCCATGCAAATCGCTATTCGTGTGCTTCTAGTTTTCGCGGTTGCCGCATTTCTTTTGCCCGAATCCAGCAAGGCCTCTGTTGTCTTCAAACCGGGTAAAAAACCTGAGTACGTAGGCCCAGGCGGTGTAGAGGAAGAACTGAGCGGCGATGCTGTCGACCTATTCCAGATTGGCCAGGCTGCCGAAAAAGAAGGCAATTATAAGCGCGCAGTCAGAGCTTACAAAAGTCTCGTCAAACGCCATCCCAAAGACAAGGTTGCCCCGGAAGCGCTTTATCGTGCCGCTCAATTACAGGAGCAAGAGCATCTCTTTTTTCCGGCCGCGGATTCATTTTCACAGTTAGTAGAAAGATATCCCGGCAGTGCGCATTTCGAGCAAGCAATCGAGGCGCAGTTCCGAATCGGCGAAATTTATCTTAACGGGAAGAAGTTGAAGGTTCTTGGCATTCCGATCGCCTCGGCGTTGGATCGTGCAGTGGCCGTTTTCGCCAACGTGGTTCGGACCGCACCCTACGGAAAATATACCGCGCGGGCGCAGTTTGATATTGGTCTTGCGCGCGAGAAACAAGGCGCCAACGATGCGGCCATTCAAGCATACCAGGCCGTCGTGGACAAGTTCCCTAGCGAACCTCTCGCCGTGGATGCGCAATACCAAATCGGCTACATTTGGTTTACAGCCGCACAATTAGGCACAAAGGACGCGGCCGCAGCAACGAACGCGAAAACTGCGTTTGAAGATTTCCTCTTCCATTATCCTAAGAGTGAGAAAGCAGCCCAGGCGCGCGCCAATCTCGAAATTCTCGAGCACAAGCAGACGACTAACTCCTACAAGGTCGCCAAATTTTACGACAAGCAAAAATATTATCGCGCCGCGGTTATCTACTACAACGAAGTGATTCGCCAGCAGCCGGGTTCTCAGGAAAGCAATGAGGCGAAGAAGCGGATTGATCAACTGCGGGCAAAACTTGGAGATGCGGCGCTTCAGCCGGCGCTTCCCATGGGGCAGGCCAGCAAGAAAAAGAGTGACATGCACGGCGCGCGAACTGCCGAAAGCGGGTCGGCGAAACCAGGCCCGGCAAACAACGAAGCGCCGTTGCCTGCGTCGGAGGGCGACAATTCGCTTCCGCCGCCTGCTTCGCTTGCGCCCGATACCACCACGGCGCCTGACCCCTTGCTGGCTCCACCGGGCACAGGCACTAGCTCTAATACGTTGCCGAGTTCTGATCCATCGGCCTCTCCCGGAGCGTCCGCCTCACCGGCGCCTTGAAAGCCTTACTTGCCACCCTATTTTGCTTTGCCCTGGGTGGTTGCCTTGGCTATCACATCGGTCCAGTAAAGCCATATTATCTGCGCGATGTTCACACCATCGCAGTACCGACCTTTAAAAATCACACCCTCGTTCCTCGTATCGACGTGTTGGTTACCGATACTGTGATCAAGCAGTTACAACAAGATGGAACGTACCAGATTACCAATGGGGATAAGGCGGACGCTACTCTAACAGGTGAAATATCCCGGATCACCCGGGCACCGGCGCGCTCAGTGCGTGGCAACGTTCTGGCCACGACCGAATTTGCCCTCTGGCTAGTGGTAAAGTTCTCGCTGACGGGACGGGACGGTAAACAACTGGTCCCGCCTAACGACGTGATCGGAACAACCACCTTCTTTGTAAGCAGCGACGTGACTAGTGACGAGCGTCAGGCTTTGCCCCTTGCGACTGAGGACCTGGCCAACCGACTAGTTACCCAAATAAGCGAGGGTTGGTGATGAGTAATGAAAGGTGAAGAACAGCTTTGGACCATCCTCAACGACAAACTCGATACCCTGCGCGCCACAAACCGGTTGCCTCAGGCGATTCGCGTTGCCGAAACAGCCCTTGAAATCGCCAAACGCGCTTTCCGCGGCACCGACCTTCCGCTGGCGACCAGCTTTGAGAAGCTAGGGCAGCTTCTCGATCAAAAGGGAGATCGCGCGGCGGCCAAAGGGTATTTGCTCAAGGCGCATGCGATTCTGGAAAAGGTAAACCCGCCAGACCAGCGTGCCATCTACCGCTCTGCGAGGCGCCTTGCGTTTCTATGCGATAGTCTCGGCCAGTCTGAAGAGGCCATTAATTTCTATCAGAAGGCAATCGCTGCAGGTACCGAAATTGAAGACATTCATTATTCGGATCTCGGCACCATGTTAAACAACGTTGCTCTGATTTTGCGTAAGTCGGGACGACAAAAGGCGGCTGAACCGTGCTATCTCCGCGCATTGCAGATTTACGAGAAACAACTCGGGCCGGACCATCCCGATGTCGCCTCAGTGTTGAATAACGTCGCCGTGTTTTACACGAATGAACGCCGTTTCACTGAGGCAGAGAAAATACATCTTCGCGCGCTAGCCATTCGTGAGAACTTAAACCCGCCTCCGCTTGCCGACATTGCGCAGTCAAAATGCAATTTGGCGGTCGTCTATCATTCGCGCGGCGATTACGCCAAAGCGGCTGAGCTTTATCAGGCTTCGCTCAAGATTTGGGAACAGGTGAAGGATAAACCTTTGAAGGATTACGAGATTGTCGTATCCAATTATGCCGATCTTTTGCGCTCGCTTGGCGAGGTACGCAAAGCGCACCAATTGGAAGTTCGCGCACGGAAGAAACGTTCGGGTTAACTCCGAATATCTAGCATTCGTCCTTCTTTGCGTTGCCCGGTTTGACCTTGCAGGCCGCTGGCACGCGCGCATTGTAAGGGCCACTGGTTTTGCTCGCGTGGCGGAATTGGCAGACGCGTACGGCTCAGGACCGTATGGGGAAACCCGTGGAGGTTCGAGTCCTCTCGCGAGCAGTGCTTGGGTGTCCCAAGGACCGATTTCGGGTGTATTGATCGACTACTTGCGCGCCGTTTTCCTGCGCGCCGCCCAGCGAGCCTTCATCAACTGCGAGAGCCTTTTTCGCCCGGCAGCTGTGAGTCCGCCTTTCTTTGCCGAAGGCGCAGCTTTCGTTCCTCCGGACTTTCTTCTTGCTGCCCAGCGGGCCTTCATTAGCTCGGAGAGCTTTCTCCGACCAGCAGCCGTAAGTGCGCCTTTTTTCTTGGCAGGGGCTGGTTTCGTCCCACCCTTTAGTTTCGCCCAACGGGCCCTAGCTGCGGCTGAAAGCTTCGCTCGGGTCGAGGGCGAAAAGTAACGCCGTGCCTGCTTAGGAGCTGCTGCCGCCACGGGTCTGGCAGGTGCACCTCCCAGGATTGAGGAAAGACGTCTTCCCAGATTATCAATTTGTCGGCGTATTGAAACTGCTTCTTCTAAAGCTTTAACAGATATATCCATGCTTGTGACATAGACGGAGTTTGCGGCATTCGCAATCCTTTTTTATAACAAACTTTATGCCTAACATTTCTGACACGTGGCTTTCATGCATTAGTTACATCCATGTGGTAAACAAGAAGTGAGTTATCATAAAATTGTGAGCTGATGTTTTATTGACCTTCAAATGACAAGATCCGGTACCGCAACAGAACCGACACGAGTTCGGCAAATGTTTGGCGCCATCGCCAGACGGTACGATCTGGCTAATCACACGCTTAGCTGGGGGACCGATTTTTATTGGCGAAAGTGCGCTGCGAACATAGTCGCCAGCTGGCAGCCGGGCAAAATTGTCGACCTTGCTACTGGCACAGGAGATTTGGCGCTTGCGCTGCAGAAGAAACTGCCGGATGCGGAAGTCACAGGCGTGGATTTCCAGCCTGAAATGCTGGAGCTGGCGAAGAGGAAAGGTGTGCGTCAAACGATCCTCGCCGATGTCATGAAGCTGCCATTCGCTGATGCTTCATTTGATTGCGTTACCATCGCCTTCGGCTTGCGTAACATGGAGAATTGGAGAGGCGCGCTCGCTGAGATGTCGCGGGTCCTTAGGCGAGATGGCCATTTGTTAGTGCTTGAGTTCTCACTGCCAACAAGACCGATTGTGCGTACAATCTATCGTTTGTATTTGCATCGCTGCCTCCCATTGTTGGGCTCTTTTTTGACCAGAAAGAAAAGCGCCTACGACTATCTCGGGGACTCGATCGAAGAATTTCCCGGCGGGCATGCAATGATCGATTTAATCGAAGCGAGCGGCTTTCGGCACGCGACACTTCAGCCGTTGAGTTACGGCATCGCGACGATTTACACCGCACAGAGTGCCTGATAGCGAAAGCTGTCTACAGGATCAGGGCGTAACGCTTGGTGTCGGACTTGGCGTTGGCGATGGTTGCGCCGCAAGAGGCAACCTCAAGGTGTTCAGATCCGAATTGCTAATCACAAACGTACCTTCGCGGCCGTCTACATGCGCGCACCACGTTCCGTCATTAGCCGGTGCCCCGATGATCAACCTATGTGATGTCTTGTTGTCAGGCGAAGTTGTGAATGCAAGAGTGAACTGCGGCTTTTCCAAGCCATCTTGAGGCTTCGTTGCTCCGAGCCAACGCATTGCATGCAAGCTCGACAACGTGTTGAGTAGCGATTGCACATTTGCCCTATCGATCTCACCAGTGCCTTTTACCCAGTGCCACTGGTTATTTTCACCGCGTTCCAGCGACAGCTCTTTGTCCGTCGTTATGCTTAGACGATGAATTTGATCAGGTTTAAACTTAAAGATCGATAACTCCTGCCATTGCAAAGGATCGGCTGGAATCTGGTCCAGCAAACCGCGACGGACTGCCACGACAAATGGCTCATCTGTAAGTCTCGCGTAAACATTGTCTCCGTCTTCCTTTCCAAAGGCGAGTGCAGCAAAGGGTTGCTCACCCGCCTTGGTCTCGGCAGTGTTCTCCGACGCGAACGAACTGAACGTTAGTTGCAGACGCGGTTTGTCCAGGCCGTATTTTGGCAGATTCGAAGCGACATCTTCCACGAATTTTGTCACCTGCTCGTTTTGCAATGTGTCAATCAAGCGTCGGACCGCGCGTGAATCTGCGGGCGCATTGTTTCGGCTGGCGATGGTCCAGTTTCCATCTTTGCGCGCAAGCACGGTCTTACCTTTACCTGGAACATCGATCGTGATCCGATCGAGAACGTTTGTGTCGATCCGAACCAAATGATAGTCACGCAGATCGGCTGGCTTGGTGTTCAGGGCCTCTTCAATCTTCTTGGGCAATGTGTAAACGGCCCCGCGAGGAGCAAATCGGACATAAACCTGGTCCTTTTCCTTTTCAGGCACACTGCCGATTTGCAGCATTTGGCCTTTGTCCTCCTGGCCAAAGACTTTGATCGAGTCAGCGATCTCAACCTTTTGATCGTTTCGTCCTTCCTGGCTAAACAGTGTGATCGACCCGCGCGGCTCCGCTAGCCCATAAGGTCGCAGGTCGCCGTGATCGTCGGCCACAAATTGTTGAATGCGCGCTGTTGTGATTTGCGCAATCAGGTCGCCGATTTTCTCGTCATCCGCACGAGCGCGAAGTGGTTTGACGATGTCCCAGTGCTCACCCTTCTTCTCCAACTCCATTTCACCACCAGGCGTCTTTAAGGCGATGCGGCGCACCTGCGCGGTCGTCACATCAGTCAATTTTTTGTCGCGGAATTCCTCCGCTTTTTTGTCAATGTCTTTCTTAACCGATTGTCTGGCGAGAAACGTTTCCTTGGAGTTCTCAAAGCGGACATACATCCTGCCTTCCAAGGCAGCATCTTTTCCAAACAAGATCTCAGGAGGTCTGTCAGAGCCGATCAATTTGAGCTTAAGCTTTGGTCGGTTCAGGCCGTATTCATTCAGTTTACTCTTATCGGCCGCAATATCTTTCGCCGGAATCGTTCCCTCCTTTTGCCAGGTCTCCAGGTCCGATAGCAAATTCTCAACCAAGGCACCGTCTGCTTGATCCTTGATTGAGGTTTCAAGCCGCCATTTGTTGTCGCGGCGGCGTAGTTCTATTTTTTCATCGCCGTTTTGAATGATGATGCCATCGACCTTGTTTCGATCGAAATTGACCACGTTCTGCGACTGCCGCCTGGCTTCCTCCGTGCTCGGCTGTTTCATCTCAAAGAACCTGAGGTACGCGAACACAGCGAGCACAACGACAGCAAGGATTAGAGTAGTTCTCCAATTCATATCTTAACAGCGTCGCGCCAGAAGCCTTCGGCGTTGTCGAAAGTGTCAGACGACCGCTGCGCTCGCTCGAAGGGACAGATGTTATGGCGATGCTCCGGCGACATTCTGGTGTTACACGCGCCGTTGCCACCAAACCACCGTGCCGATCACGGCAGGGATCAACGGCATAAAAATCAGAATGATCCAGCGCAGGCGAGACAGCGCATCCTGATCAAGACTGAATGTGAGAGGCTTTGAAACTTTTGGCGCGATACCGATTAGCTGTTCGCGGCTCAGCAACCAGTTCACACTGCCGGAAATGAAATCGAGGCCCTGTTGATCTTGCGTAATCGCATTGTCCTGAACGAATGTGGCATTGCTAACGACTACCAGGCGGGACGAGTTCACCTGCACCCGCTCATCTGCGCTGCCACCTTTTTCAATGGCTGCGCCTATTGTTAGTGGCGTATTGCTCTCCCGTTTCGCATCAGCCTGCAGTTTTGCTTGATTGTCCGTGTTATAATCAGTCTCGGCAAAATAGCCTTTTTCCGCCTGAATTAGGGGCTCGAGACGGGTGTTGGCAGCACGGGCGCGGTCGGCCTCAAGCGTTAGCGAAGAAGTGCCCCCCAAAAAGAGCGCCCGTACGTCGGCTAATCGTTTTGTGATTGGGCTGTCGCCCAGGAACCGCGCTTGAACATCCCTTGTTAAAGCCAACTCCTGGATCCCAGTTCGCAGAAAGACCATCAGTCTATCGTCGTTCACCTTAACGCCCAACTCGTTGACAAACGCATCAAGCTTCGGCGTTTTCGCGGCCGGATCGACGAGAAGCAAAATCCGCCCCTGTTTATCCCAGAAGTTGTGTAGCACTTTCATTTCGCGGTCTGAAAAATCGTACTGCGGTCCTACGATCATGACGGTTTTTACGTCCTCGGGAATCGCATCCAGATCGAGAAGGTTCAGCTCTTTGAACTGGATGTTTTCGTTTTCGATGAATGTTTTCAGGACGGAGATCGCGCTGCCTTCAGCAAGTGGCGGTTCCTTGTGACCGAGGACGTATCCAAGAGTCTTCTTTTTTCCTTCCACAAGGTCGATCATTGCGCTGGTGATGGCTTGTTCGCCTTTGAATGCTGCTACGCGAGGGCCTTCGCCCAACGCCACTCCGCTCTGATCGATGTCGGCCATCTCGGACGCCTTGACAGTCTTGTTGCGTCCTTCGTAATCGACGATCAAAAGAGGCTCGTCGGTAACGACTTTGTATTTGTCGAACAATTCCTTTGCCCGGGAAAGATTACGCTCCGGATCAATCTGCTCGAGATCGACCTTTCCTTTACCGGCATACTGATATTCCGTGAGCAAATTCTGAACGTCCGTGGTAATCGGCGTGCTAGGCGGAAAGAAAACCGTGATACGCATCTTGCCCTTGAGTGTGTCAAGGAAACGTTTCGTTTTATCTGAGAGCGCATATTTTTGGTCGCGGGAAAAATCCCAACGCGCGTAGTGTTTGAAGGCGATGGAATTCACCATCGCAGCCAGAAACAAAACCAGCATGATTTGCGCGAGAACGTTGAAACCGATTCGAACCCGGCGAATTTTTTTTCCGGAACGTCTTGGGCGCTGGTTTGTTTCGTTAACCATCGCTCAAAGCCTCCATTTTCGGGATTGAAACGCCTGGTGCGTAAGCGTCAGCATCACGATGGTCATGCTCACGTAGAGAACGATTGGGCGTGTGTCTATCACGCCGCGCGAGAACGTTCCCATGTGTTCGATCGCAGAGAAATAGCCCAGCAAATCGCGCGTTTCTGAGCTTACATCGAGCAGAATGAACTGAACCAGGCCAAGGAAAAACAACAGCGTAATTGCGCAGAAGGAAATGATTGCCGCGATGATCTGGTTCCGGGTCAGAACGGATGTGAGACAACCAATCGAGAGATAAAACATTCCGAGCAATAAGAGCATCAGATAGGATCCTGCGTATGCTCCGGCCGAATGAGCAGCCGGCTCATTGGTGACCTTGAGGAAGATGGCAAAGTAAAGCAGCGTCGGGATCCAGAGAATTACGTAAAAGAGCAGCGCCCCGAAAAATTTTGCCAGCACTACGTGCCAGTCGCGCACCGGAACAGTTGTCAGTGGTTCAATGGTGCCAAGCTTAAATTCCTCGGCAAACAGACGCATCGTGATGAGCGGAAAAATCAGAACAAAGGCAAACCAGAAGAAGACCGAGTTAAAAAATGCCTCCTGCACCGTGTATTGCACCTGGCGCTGGTTCATGAAGGAGACTTGGAAATAGAAATCAATGCCGCTGACTATCAGGAAAAAGATGAGCACGATGTACGCGATCGGGGAATGGAAATAGCCGCGTACTTCGCGAGAAAAGAGAGTGTAAAATTTACGCATGGCTTCGGAGCGGAGTGATGGAGTGATGGAGTGATGGAGTAATGACGTACTCTTCTGGATCCTCGGCGATGCGCGCGACCCAATCCGCGTCATCTCGTTTTTGCTCCAGCTTCTCGATTAGGCGCAGAAATCGATTTTCGACTTCATAATGGAGCGCGTCGAAGTCGTGAAAACGCTCGCTCGAAATCTGCTGCGTCTGTTTCAAGCCGACCGTACGTGTCATTCTCTCGGCTATTGAGCCGAGGGCGTAGTAAAGAAATTGAATGTATTCGCTGATTGACCGGCGACCGTATCCTTCTGAAATGTTTACGGAGATCGACTGCGCAGCGTCCGCCAGTTGCGAGCGCAGCTTGAAATCGATGTTCGCCTCGACAAAAGCAATCTTCCAGACGAGCTCAAACAATTGCATAGCCTTCTGCCAAACGATCAGTTTCATGTAGCCGCGATTCTTATTCCGAAGCTCCGTCTCGTAATAATTCATTACTCCATCACTCCGTTACTCCACGACTCCATTAAACGGCGTCAGAATGCGTGATTTCCACGAACACATCCTCGAGCGTTGCTCGCCGCTGAGTCAGTTCGCGCACGGACCAGCGGCGCTCGCTGGCCAGGCGGAAAATCTCTTCGCGCACGTCGACGCCTGATTCCACCCGCAGCGAAAATCTCTTCCAATCATCCTCCCCGTCGGTGATCACTTCCCGAACACCTGTAATCTTCTTTAGCTCGTCCGCGCCGTTGTCTTTTCCTACTTTTGCTTCAAGAACAACACCGCCCGCCCGTCTGATTTTTCCGAGTAAATTTTCCGGAGTATCGCATGCCTCGATTCGTCCCCTGTGAATGATGATCACCCGGCTACAGGTCATCTCCACCTCCGGCAGAATGTGCGTCGAAAGCAAAATTGTATGCTGCTCGCCCAGGTTCTTGATCAGCTCCCGCACCTGTCGGATTTGGTTTGGATCGAGGCCGATTGTCGGCTCATCCAGAATCAGCAGGTCCGGTTCGGCGAGTAGCGCGTCCGCGAGTCCGACCCGCTGTCGATATCCCTTGGAGAGGGCCCCGATCAGCTTGTTTTCAACGCTCTTGAGACCACAAAGTTCTTTTACGTCGCCAACACGCTCGGTGACCCGACGATGTTGGACTCCCTTCAGGGCCGCGCGATAACGCAGGTATTCTGTTACCCGCATATCGCTGTAGAGTGGCACGTTTTCCGGCATGTACCCGAGATGCGCTCGTGCCTGGAGCGATTGTTCAAAAACATCGAATCCCGCGATGGTGGCGCGACCAGAGGTGGGCGGCATGAAGCTGGCCAAAATGCGCATTGTGGTGGTTTTTCCCGCACCGTTGGGCCCTAGAAAACCCATGATTTCGCCCCGGCTAACCTCGAAATTCAAATCTCGGATGGCAGGCTGACCAGCGTAACGTTTTGTTAGGTTTTCGACCTTAATCATTAGGCATTATTTCCATGAGACAACCGAACCATGATTGCGTTGCCAATTTTTTTAGCGCGCCGTCATGCTCAAAGTGGCGAGCTGCTGATTTTGTCCTCTGGGGCGGACTACACCAACCGTGAAGTCGAGTTTTGTGCCGCTCTGCACTGCTCGAAGCAAGTCCTCGATTTGTTTGACGGAGTTCGTTTCGGAGTTGCCCGCGCGATAAATCACCAACCCGCGCTCGAGACCCGCAGCATCCGCCGGGCTTTCTGGTTCGACCGCAGTAATCAAAACGCCGCGTCCGCGGAGGTAACCGAGCGCGTCGCTTAGTTCCTGATTCAAATCCTGTAGTTGCAGTCCAAATAACTTTTCCGCGCTAGACTCGGACGTATCGGCGGCGGACGCGGGCTGGCTCTTTGGTTTGGCCTGCTTTTGCGCGACTTTTTTGAATCGATCGACGCTTTCGCGCACTATGTCCGCCGGAATTGCGAAACCCATTCCTTGGGTAGGGACGCCTTGCGGCGTGAACGCCATTTTTGCCGAGCTGATTCCGACCAGTCGCCCCGAGAGATCGATCACCGGCCCGCCGCTGTTGCCTGGATTAATTGCCGCGTCTGTTTGTACCAGGCCCTTATACTCGGTATCGTCCACAGTAATGTCGCGTTTGGCCGCGCTAAGAACTCCCCGACTGATCGAGCTCCCATATCCAACTGCATTACCTACTACGATCACAGTCTGGCCCAGCAAGTTTGGCGAAATATTATCAAGACTGATAAAAGGAAATGCAGTCTCTGCGTCGATTTTGATGAATGCCAGATCGGTCTTGTCATCGCCGGCGATGTAATGAGCGTTGTACGTTTTGCCGTCGTTGGTCGTGACATGAATTTTCAAATCTGCGGCACGCTCAACCACGTGCTGGTTGGTAACGATGTACCCTGCCGGATCGATAATGAAACCGGAGCCGAGACTTTGCAGAGTCTGGCGAATTTCGCGTGGCCGAACACGATTGTAGCCGAAGAATTGCGCGTAAAAATCTTCAAACGGATCGCGGACCGTGCGCTTCACAACTCGCTCGGTATTAATATTGACGACTGCCGGCAAGACTTTCGCCACGGCCAGGACGGCTGGTTCCGAAGCCGGATCGGCCTGGCCAAAACAAGCATCTGCTTGCGCTAGTATCAGTAGCGCAACAAATAGCTTTTGGTATGGATTCGCTTTCATCCTCAGATCGCCCCCAACAGTTTTACGATCTCCGTTGGAACCATGCGCGCAAGTAACGAGGCTGGCTCTCCACTGTCAACTTGCCGCTCCGCGTAATCGTCCGACATTAAATTTGGTATGCGCACTTCAATTGGTGCTCGCGCAAATCTGGAACTAATCGAGGAGAATTATCGCCGCTGGGAGCGAAACCCTCAATCGGTTGACTCGGGATGGTCGGCCTTCTTTGAGGGATTCGAGCTTGGAAATTTACCGCAGCGCGACGGCGCGGCGGCTGCCGAGGTCCGCGAAGCGGCATTACAGACGCGTGTCGATGGTCTCATTTACGCGTATTGCTCGCTTGGTCATACAATTGCGCGTGTCGATCCCCTGGCAGAGAGGCGGCCGCAAAATCCGTTGCTGAGTCTGCGTGAGTTCGGCTTCACCGACGCAGATCTCGATCTTCGTGTTTCGTCGAAATTCTTCCTCGACAACCGGCCCATGTCATTGCGCGAGATGGTCTCCGGTCTGGAGAGAATCTACGCCGACTCCATCGGATCGGAATTCATGCACATCCAGGATCCGCGAGTGCGCGACTGGATCCGCAAGCGATTGGAGACGCGACCGCAAAAGCATTCGACTCCACCGGCCGTGCAAGTGGCGCTATTACGGGCGCTGCTTGAGTCGGAATCCTTCGAGATCTTTCTGCACACGCGTTACGTGGGGCAGAAAAGGTTCTCACTTCAGGGTTCGGAGTCCCTCATGGCGATTCTCGACACGATCCTGCATAAGTGTCCGGAAGGAGGCGTGGAAGAAATTTGCATGGGCATGGCGCATCGCGGCCGACTCAATGTCCTGGCAAATTTTCTGCGCAAATCGCTCAAGATCATCTTTACGGAGTTTAGCGAAAACTATGTTCCCGAGCTCGTAGCCGGGGATGGCGACGTGAAATATCACCTCGGTTATCACTCGGTACGGAGACTTGCTTCCGACGCGGAGGTCGAGATCCGGCTCTCATCGAATCCGAGCCACCTGGAAGCTGTGGATCCAGTAGTCGAAGGACAAGCTCGCGCCAGACAGCGAATTCGCGGGGACACCGAGCATAGGCGGAAAGTCTTGCCGCTGCTGGTGCACGGCGACGCCGCTTTCATCGCGCAGGGGATCGTGGCTGAGACGCTCAATCTGTCGCAGTTACCAGGTTACAGCACTGGTGGCACCATCCACATCGTCGTGAACAATCAGATTGGATTCACCACGCTTCCCAGGGATGCGCGGTCATCAACGTACTCCACGGATATCGCAAAGATGATCGAGGCGCCGATTTTTCATGTGAACGGCGACGATCCGTTAGCGGTTAAGTTTGTTAGCGACACGGCATTCGATTTTCGCCAGCGATTCGGACGCGACGTGGTGATCGACATGTATTGCTATCGTCGCTATGGCCACAACGAAGGCGACGAACCTTCATTTACTCAGCCTGATCTTTATGCAAAAATCGAGAAGCGCCCATCAGTCACCCAGCTTTACAAGCGCGAGTTGCTTGAGGCGGGAACGCTCAGCGAAGACGATGCCGTCTCGCTGGAAACCGAGTTCGGTTTGCGGCTCGAGATGACGCGTGATGAAGTCGATGCCATCGAGAGACGGAAGGCCAGCGAGAAAGCAAAATTCAGAGAATCGACTGCAATTTTTCAGCCGGAATACAGCAACGAATCTGAGCCGACTGCGATCAGCGAGAAGACGCTGAAAACCATCGTCGATGGTCTCACTCGCGTTCCGGAGAATTTCGAGATTCAGCCGAAGATCAAACGCATCGTGCTTGATCATCAGCGCAAAGTCTTTGAGGACGGCGGCCCCTATGAGTGGCATTACGCTGAGGCGCTCGCGTTTGGATCGCTGCTTCTGGATGGAATTCCGATTCGAGTGTCAGGCCAGGATAGCTCACGCGGCACTTTTAGCACACGGCACTCGGTGCTGTACGACGCAAAGACCGGGACACCCTACGTGCCACTGATGCATCTCGCCAAGAAACAAGCGCGCATTTGCATTTACAATAGCCCGCTCTCAGAAGCTGCCGTGCTCGGGTTCGATTATGGGTACTCGCTCGATTATCCGAAGATGCTTTGTTTATGGGAAGCGCAATTCGGCGATTTCTCCAATGGCGCGCAGACGATAATCGATCAATTCATCGTTTCAGCGGAGTCGAAATGGCAGCGGCCGAGTGGGATTGTTTTGCTGCTCCCACATGGTTATGAGGGCCAGGGTCCGGAGCACTCCAGCGCGCGACTGGAGCGCTTCCTGCAAGCCTGCGCCGACGACAACATCCAGGTGTGCAATCCGACCACCGCCGCGCAGTATTTTCACGTGTTGCGGCGCCAGATGAAGCGCGACTTCATTAAACCGCTGATCATTATGACGCCTAAGAGTCTGTTGCGAGCGAAGTTTGCTTCCTCGCTCGCGGAAGAATTCATCCATGGCCGGTTCGAAGAAATTCTCGGCTCACCTGAAATAGGTTCTGCAGAGAAGATAAAGCGGATCATCCTTTGTTCCGGCAAAGTTTATTACGACCTGCTCAATTACCGAACCCAACGCAAGATCGACGATGCAGTAATCATTCGGATCGAGCAGCTTTATCCACTCGCGGAAAAGACCCTACGCGAAATGCTTAAGCCATTTCCAAAAAATGCGAAGTACGTCTGGTGCCAGGAAGAACCGGAAAACATGGGTGCATGGACCTTCATCGAACCGCGGTTGCGCACAATTTTCTGCACCGAAATCGCGTATGCGGGCCGCGAAGCCAGCGCCAGCCCCGCCGTCGGCGCGCTTGCTCGCCACAAGCGCGAACAGGCTCGCCTTGTCGCGGACGCGTTCGCCGTTTGATGGATGGGCCAGCTGACAGGCGCGCAGCTAGGCTAATTGTTGACGAAACGCATCTCGACCGCGACGATCGATTAGCTTACGTAATTCTCACGCATGGCGATTGAAGTTAAAATTCCCTCGGTAGGTGAATCGATCACCAGCGGCGTTGTCTCTGCCTGGCACAAGAAATCCGGGGAGTTCGTAAACGAAGGCGAAGCCCTCTTCACGCTCGAGACCGACAAGGTTTCTACGGAAATCGTCGCCGAAAAAGCTGGCGTACTCGAAACGAAGGTTCCCGAGGGCCAGGAAGTGAAGATTGGCGAGGTAGTCGCGACGATCGATGATTCAAAGCGGCCGCCAGGGGAGAAGCCGGAGAAACCTCAGGAAAAAAAGAAAGGGTCTGAGGAAAAAAAGAGGGAATCCGAACCAGAGAAAAAGGTCGCAGAAGCAAAAGCTCCTGCAGCCGCGGGCGCTGATCGCGGCAAGCCGCAGCCAACGGCAGCGGCTACAATGCTTTCGCCCGCGGTCCGCCGTATCGTGGAAGAAGAAAAGCTTGAGCCGGAGAAAATTCGCGGCACAGGCGAGGGAGGCCGCCTAACAAAAGGAGACGTCCTGGCCGCAGCACAACAGCGCGGCAGAGCGGACACGTCCACCGTAGCTCCGGCGAAGGCGGAAGAAAGAATTGAAGCTCGCGAAGTTGAACCATCCGGTGACGGCCGGTTCACTCGCAAAAAGATGTCGCCGTTGCGCCGCAAGATCGCGCAGCAACTTGTGATGGCGCAGCACACCGCGGCGATCCTGACGACTTTCAACGAATGCGACATGAGCGCCGTGCAGGAATTGCGTCGGAACAAACAAGATGAGTTCACGAAGAAGAACGGCGTCAAGCTGGGTTTGATGTCGTTCTTTGTTAAGGCCTGCGTGGAAGCGCTTAAAGCCGTGCCGGTTGTCAATGGTCACATCGAGGATGACGATTTCATCCAAAACAATTTCTATGACATCGGCGTAGCGGTTGGCACGGAACGTGGACTTGTGGTTCCGGTCGTACGCGATGCAGACAAGAAAAGTTTTGCGGGTTTGGAGCGCAACATCGGCGATTACGCCAGCAGGGCGCGCGACGGGAAACTAAAAATCGAAGATCTACAGGGCGGCACGTTTACCATTACAAACGGCGGAGTGTATGGGTCGCTGTTCGCCACACCGATTCTAAATCCACCACAAAGCGGCATTTTGGGCATGCACAAGATTATGCTGCGACCAGTTGCCGTGGATGGAAAAGTAGAAGTGCGCCCAATGATGTATCTTGCCCTCAGTTACGATCACCGCGCGATCGATGGCAAAGAAGCGGTCACTTTTCTCATCAAAGTGAAGGACTGCATCGAAGATCCGGAAAAACTCCCCTTGGATTTTTAGAATAAAAGCGGCAGAGCACTGCCGCACTCCAAGACGCCAGCGCATAGGTGACCTTGCAACCACGGCCACGTTTTGGAGTGCGGCGGTGCCCCGCCGCTTTAGTCTCGATGATTGCCCCACTTCAGCCGCCATGAGAAACTAACATATGGAAAAATTTGATGTCGTTATCATTGGCTCTGGACCCGGCGGTTACATCGCTGCGATCCGCTCTGGCCAACTCGGCTTAAGAACAGCCCTGGTCGAAAAAGACAAGGAGCTGGGTGGCACTTGCTTGAATGTGGGCTGCATCCCGAGCAAAGCGCTCCTGACGTCGAGCGATCATTTCATGTTCGTCAAAAAGGAAGCGGCCAAGCACGGCATCGTAATCGACAGCGCGCACGTTGATCTGGCGAAGATGCAGCAGCGCAAAGACAAGGTTGTGAAGACATTCAACGGCGGTGTGCGCTCGCTCATGAAAACGAACAAGGTCACGGTCTTGGAAGGCCTGGGCACAATCACCGTCCCTGGAAAAGTTTCCGTTAAATCGTCCAAGGGCGACACACAGGAGATCGAGACGAAAAATATCGTCATCGCCACCGGCAGTGCGTCCGTGGAACTGCCATTTGCGAAATTTGACGGGAAAACAATCGTGAGCAGCACGGAAGCGCTCACGTTCAGCGAGGCTCCAAAGAAGCTCATCGTGATCGGCGCGGGCGCGGTCGGCCTGGAGTTGGGCTCCGTTTGGAAACGGCTCGGTTCGGAGGTGACGATATTGGAGTTTCTCCCCCGCATCGCACTCGGTTTTGATCTTGAGCTCTCGAATCTGCTTCAGCGTTTGCTGACCGGTCAGGGCATGACGTTCCACCTGGAAGCAAAGGTTACCGCGGTAAAGGTCGACGGCGATCGCGCCACGGTAATTGCGACTAAAGACAAGGAAGAACTGAAATTCGAAGCCGACAAGGTGCTGGTATCGGTGGGGCGTCGCCCGTTCTCGGACGGCTTGGGCGCAGAAAAGGTCGGTGTGGAGTTTGACGAAAAGAAGCGCATCAAAGTGAACGAACATTTCCGCACGAACGTCGAAGGCATTTATGCCATCGGCGATGTGATTGCCGGTCCGATGCTGGCACACAAGGCCGAAGACGAAGGGATCGCCTGCGTGGAAATCATCGCAGGCAAGGCCGGCCATGTTAACTACGAAGCCATCGCCGGTATCATTTACACAAATCCCGAGCTGGCTGGCGTTGGTCTTACCGAAGACCAAGCGAAGGAAAAAGGGATCGATGTGCGAATCGGAAAATTTCCGTTCCGCGCCAACAGCCGCGCGCTTTGTAGCGATGACGTGGAGGGAATGGTGAAATTTGTTGCCGATGCAAAAACCGATCGCATTCTAGGCGCACACATTTTGCATCACGCCGCTTCGGAACTGATCGCTGAAGCAGTTTCCGTGATTGAATTTGGGGGCAGCTCCGAAGATATCGGCCGTACCTGCCATTCGCATCCTACCTTGAGCGAAGCAGTCAGAGAAGCCGCGCTCAATGTTGAGAAACGCGCCCTGCACATCATAAACCGGTGATCGCAGTGATCGCCTGGCGCAAACCACGGGAGATCGCTTGAAATTATCTCGAGTTTGCCGCTTCGCGTCGCCGAATTACAAGCAGCGTCACCAACGCGGAGACTGCGCAGATAATCGCGCCGAACGAGAGCGCGAACGGTGTGCCCGCCCAATGCGCGAGCGCTCCGGCTTCGAGGCTACCCAATGGAATCATTGCGCCGAAGACAAGCGACCACACACCCATCACGCGCCCACGCATTTCATCCGGCACAATGGTTTGTAGCACCGTGTTCGACGTGGAGAAAAACAGGAGCATTCCAAATCCTGCAACGAGGAGAAATGCCAGGGAAATGTAAAAATTTCGGCTCAGCGAAAGTGCGAATAGCGCAATCGAAAATAACCAGACGCCGCCGAGCGCCAGTCGTCGCGCGGTAAACAGATGCCCATAGGTTGCTACGACGAGTGCCCCAATGAAAGCGCCTGTCCCACTCGCTGACATTAAGATGCCGTAACCGTTTGCACCGCGACCGAGCACATCGCGGGCGAAAGCTGGCATCAGCACACCGTATGACCACCCGAAGACACCCACTGCGAGAAAAAGCAGCAGGATCGTGCGCACTCGCTGATGTTTCAGTGAATATACGATGCCGTTCCAGGCGTGTTTGCTGGCAGAGACGACGTGTGCGGGCCGTTGGAACGGCAGTAAGCGCATCATCAGCAAACCCGTAATCACCGCAACAAACGTGAGACCATTCAGGAAAAAGCACATTGCGACGCCAACCCAACCGATTAGTAAACCAGCGACCGATGGACCGACGACACGGGCGCCATTTACAATCGAGCTGTTCAGCGAGATTGCGTTTAGCAAGTCTTCGCGGCTTGTCATTTCGACTGTGAATGCCTGGCGCGCTGGCATATCGAAGCCCATGGCGACGCCGTTCAATGCAGCGATAACAACAATGAACGACGGCGTGGCGAAGCCCGCCCAAACACCGGCCGCAAGAAAGAACGCGCAAATCATTTGGGCTGTCTGGGTCGCGAGGAGGATCGAGCGTTTCGGATGACGATCGGCGAGCGAGCCGCCCCAAATCGAGGACAACATCATCGGGCCGGACCCTATGGCGGCGACGACACCCAGCAGCAGCTTTGAATTCGTAATTTGATAGACGAACCAGCTCATCGCGGTTTGCTGCATCCACGTGCCAACGAGCGAGATGAGTTGCCCCCAAAAAAACAGCCGATAATTGCGATGCCGTAGCGCGCGGAAGGTATGCCGCCAGGTCACGCTACCAACGGGCATGCGACGTGGTCGACCGCTAACGTCTTCTGGTACGCGCGCGGTTTCTGTCTTCGCCGTCGGCATCATTCATGATGCTGGCAAGATCGGCATTTGCAAAATTAAGCGCCTTTGTGTTGTAGCGGCGTTTGTGTCAAACGCCGAATTCAAGACAGGTGCTTGACACGAGCACCTCTACAACTGGCTAGGTGTGCTAATTTTGCGATGTGGAAAGCACCGCTGCCATTCTGTTACGCAAACGAAAGTTCAGCGACACCAGCCTGATCGTCTCGTGGTGCACGGAGTCGTTCGGTTGCATCCAAACAATCGCCAAAGGCGCGCGCCGCCCTAAAAGTCCGTTTGCGGGAAAGCTGGATTTATTTTTTGAAGCTGAAATTTCTATCGTGCGAAGCCGGAAGTCGGATCTGCATACACTTACTGAAGTTGTGCTGAAAAATCCGTTTGCAGGGATTCGCAGCAATTATCTGCGCACTCAGACGGCGGCGTATTTTGTCGAGCTAATTGAGATTTGCACAGAGCGAGATCATCGAGAGCCAGAACTGTTCGCGCTATTGCGCAGGGCTTTCGGTTATCTCGATGCAAACGATCCGACGCCCCGCGCGATCTCGCATTTCGAGACAGAGCTCGCGCGCATCACCGGCGTGCATGACGAGAAAAAATTGAAAGCCGACCCGGCATTTGCGCTGGGAAATTTATTCGGCCGACTGCCCCTTTCTCGTACGCCGCTCTTGAAAACGCTGGCGACGGAGGCGAAAAACCGGAACAGTTCCAAATGAAACGACGCAATCTTATCGCGGCAGTCTTAATTGCTGTTCTAAGCCCTGCCGTATTGGCGAACGAAACGTACAGGTTCGATCCGTCGGGCTCGACGATCGGTTTCAGTGTGCACCAATTTCTGGGGACCACGCACGGCAAGTTCACGAAGTTCAATGGCAAGATCGATGTCGACCGCGAGCGTCCGGAGAATTCCTCGGTGACAGCGCAGATCGACGTGCGCAGCATTGACACACGGATCAAAAAGCGAGACGATCATCTGCGTAGCGCGGAATTTTTTAACGTCGAAAAATTTCCTCAGATCGCATTCAAAAGCCGGAGCGTAAAACAGACGGGCCCGCAAAGCGGCGACATTCTCGGCGATCTCACCATTCACGGCGTGACCAAGTCGATTACGCTTCATGTGAAAGTGCTTACAGCGCTCAACGAGACGAGCCGGACGCGCTGGTCCGTGACGACCGAGCCGATCACGCGGCGTGACTTCAACCTGATGTTTGCGCCCGCGGCGGAGTCAGTCTCCGGGATCAGCCAAACGGTTGCGATCAACATTGAGATCGAAGCGAAGCGCGCAGAGTGAGAGACGCATGACTTCAAGCATGGTCATCCTAAGCGAAGCTCGGAATGACAGAATGATGGAAATTGTTCCCCTCGGAGATTCCGCTCTGGTCGTTCGTATGCGCGAGCGATTCGACGATGCGCCTGAGCAGACGTTGGACATAGTCCTTCGCGCATTTCAGCGGCTTCAAAACGCTGCCATCCCCGGTGTAATTGAACTCGCGACCGCTTACACAAGCGTCACAGTTTTCTTCGATCCGATTCCGGTCGCCAAAAGCGCTGAAACACCGGACAAGGTGTTCGATTGGTTAGCGACGCGCATTCGGGCCGCTGTAGCCGCGGGCGCTGACCGCGGCAGGCACCGCACAGCTACGCAACGCCGTGTACGCTTGGTAGAAATTCCGGTCTGCTATGATCCTGAATTTGCGCTCGATATCGATGATGTTGCGCGACGCGCGGCTATCTCGCCAGGCGAAGTCATCCGTCTTCACAGCACCGCTGAGTATCGCGTAGCTTGCATCGGATTTGTTCCCGGATTTCCATTTCTGGCTGGTCTTCCGAAGGAGCTGGCGACACCGCGACGGGACATACCGCGAAAACAAATTCCTCCCGGTTCTGTCGGGATTGGTGGCGCCCAAACGGGAATTTATCCGCTACGTTCCCCCGGCGGCTGGAATCTGATCGGACGCACACCATTGCGCTTGTTCGATTCCCGGAAAAATCCACCCGCACTCCTGCGTGCGGGCGAGCGTGTGCGCTTCCGCAAAATCGAGCGAGAAGAATTTGAGGCGTTAAAGCGCTGAGGTACGAGATGAGTCTTGCGCGCCGCCGTCATCTCGATCCCGCAGTCGCGGGAGAGGGACCTCCCAGACGGAGTAGCCGACGCACAAGCGAATCAGCGTGATCAATCAATCTGTGTGAGATCCTTCACTTCGTTCAGGATGACAACGCGATGAGTGTGATTGTTGAGCGAGCTGGTTTTCTTACCTCGGTGCAGGATCGTGGCCGAACTGGCTTTCGCGAGTTTGGGGTTTCGTTAGGCGGCGGATTAGATTCCTTCGGGTTGCGTGTGGCGAATCTTCTGGTCGGCAACGATGAAGGTGCGGCGGGACTCGAGATTACCCTGGGTGGTTTGCAATTGCGCTTTGAGGACAAACGTGTCGTCGCGTGGTGCGGTGGTGACTTCGATGTGCGTATCGGATCGAGGGCACTGCCCGCCGGCCATGCTGGTTTGGTTAGTGCAGGCGAAAAATTGAAAATCGGCGCGCCCAAACTCGGTTGTCGATCCTGGCTATCAATTTCCGGCGGGATTTATGTTGAACCTGTTCTCGGAAGTCGCTCGACCGACTTGCGAGCCGGTTTCGGGGGATTTGAAGGGCACACGTTACGCGATGGGGATGTTCTTCCCCTTGGTATGTGCCCGGCGTCGCCGAACCCGGCTACGGGTATTTCCTCGTGGACCGCGCCACACGATTGGGTAAGTCCGGCAAAGCCCAAACCAATTTTGCGTTTCATTCGCGGTGTCGATTGGAACCGCTTCAACGCTTCATCGCTTCAGTGCCTAACGAGTGAAGTATTCGCCGTTTCACCCGACTCCGATCGCATGGGCGTGCGTCTTGAAGGTCCGGAACTGAAGCGTGTCGATGAGAGCGATCTGATCTCCGAAGCAGTGAGTCCAGGTACAATCCAGGTTCCGCCGAGCGGAAAGCCGATTTTACTTTTGGGAGATTGCCAAACTATCGGTGGTTACCCGAAAATGGCGCACGTGATCACTGTTGATCTCGGTGTTGCAGCACAACTTCGCGCCGGCGATCGCGTCCGTTTCTCCGAAGTCTCGCTAGCTGACGCGCACCGGCTTTTGCTTGAACGCGAACGTGAATTCGAGCGTTTCCGCGTCGGTGTTGACCTCCAACGCTCATGAAATTATCAATCGATCTGAACGCCGATCTTGGCGAAGGAGCAGGCCACGATACGGAACTGTTCGAGCTCATTAGCTCGGCGAATATCGCGACTGGTTTTCACGCCGGCGATTCCGATTCGATGCACGCCGCAGTTGCTGCAGCGAACAAGCACGGAGTCGCTGTCGGAGCGCACCCAAGTTTTTTCGATCGCGAAAATTTCGGACGCAAGGAGCTAAAGGTAAGTAATCAAGAAGTGTTCGACGCCGTGGTTTATCAGCTTGGAGTTTTTCAAGCGATCGCCTCTGTCGTGGGCGTGCAACCGAACCATGTCAAACCACACGGCGCTCTTTATAACATGGCCGTGCGCGACGACAAATTGGCCGATGCGATTGCACGAGCCATCGAATCGGTCGATCCGAAGTTAATTCTGTTCGCGCCCGACAACACCGAACTTGCACGCGCCGGCGAAGCCCATGGGCTGCAGGTCGCGCGCGAAATTTTCGCCGATCGTAATTATCTGAATGACGGCTGGCTAGTCCCACGCACCCGGCCGGATGCATTGCTTCATGATCCAAAAGAAGCCGCCGAGCGAGTGCTGCGGATGTTGCGCGAAGGCAAGGTGCGCTCGGTCGAAGGTCGCGACGTCGAGGTGCGCGGCGAAACGATTTGCGTGCATGGCGATATGCCCGGCGCGGTTGAGTTCGCGCGTGAATTACGCTCACGGCTGGAGCACGAAGGCGTGAGAATCAGCGCGCCAAAGAGAATGACGAAATCCGAATTCCGAATGCCGAAGGAATGATCTAATCCCGAATGACGAATTTAACGCTTCGGCGCGGTCGACGATCATTTCGGGCTTCGTCATTTTCGATTTCATTCGTCATTCGTCATTCGTGCTTCGTCATTCATTCATGAGAAACACTGCCGCCAGCCATCAACCGACCGGTCTCGTTCGCGCTCTCGGGCCGATCGACGCGACGATGATCGTGATGGGGTCGATGATCGGCTCAGGGATTTTTATCACATCGGCGGAGTCGTCGCGGCTGAGCGGCGCGCCAGGATGGTTGCTTCTCGCATGGGCTGTCGCCGGCTTGCTAACGATCACCGGCGCGTTGTGCTGCTCGGAACTCGCGACCATGATGCCGCGCGCTGGCGGCGTTTACGTCTTTTTGCGCGAAGCATATGGGAAATCCATCGGGTTTTTGTACGGCTGGACTCTGTTTCTGGTGATTCAAACCGGGACCATCGCTGCGGTGGCGATTGCATTTGCAAAATTTCTTGGTGTTTTTGTCGCGGCAGTTTCGCCGGATCATTATCTGGTCGCGCCAATTTCATTCGGCAGCTATGCGATCAGCCTTTCCACCGAACAACTAGTCGCGATTGGCTTGATCGCGTTGCTGACTTGGACGAACACGCGCGGGCTTGAAGTAGGAAAGATTGTCCAAAACACGTTCACGTTTGCAAAAACGGCCGCGCTCGCCGCTGTGGTCGTAATAGGCCTGTCGTTAGGCTGGAACGCAAACTCTGCTGCGCTGCGATCGGCCTGGTGGGACTCATGGGCAAACGGTTGGAGCCCGCAGACGGTCCAGCCCGGATTTACATTTGTCGGCGGGCTCGCCCTCGTGCTGCTATTTGGAAAGTCGATGGTCGGTCCGCTCTTCGCGCAAACCGCCTGGACAAACGTCACATTTATTGGGAGCGAAATACGCGATCCCGGAAAAAATCTCGTACGGGCGCTGATGATTGGCTGCGGCAGCGTGGTCATTCTTTATCTACTGGCCAATCTCGCGTACGTCGCTGTCTTGCCGTTCCCGGAAATCCAGCACGCGCCTCACAATCGCGTCGCCGTGACCATGCTGAATACCATTTTCGGTCGTCCCGGTGCGATGTGCATGGCAGCAGCAATCATGATTTCTACCTTCGGGTGCAACAACGGTCTGATTCTTTCCGGAGCCCGCGTTTACTATGCGATGGCACGCGACCGTTTGTTCTTCAAAAGGGTTGGAACCACCAATCGCTTTCATGTTCCGGCCGCTGCGTTGGTAGTCCAGGGAATCTGGACCGTGCTCCTGACTCTGCCGCGCACGGTGACACGCGATCCCTCAACACATCAGGTCGTTCATGGAAATGTTTACAACCAACTGCTCGAATACATCGTCTCAGCGGATTTGCTTTTTTACATCCTATTGGTTGTCGCCGTAATGATTTTGCGACGAACAAAGCCCGATGTTGGTCGCCCATATCGCACTTGGGGTTATCCGTTCGTACCGATCATCTCGGTCCTGCTTGCTGGATTATTGATTGTCGATCTTGGCTTCCTCGCGCCAGCAACCTCGGGAATCGGGATTCTCATCGTCTTGACCGGAGTGCCGGCTTACTTTTTCTGGCGAAAGTTCGCTGGAGTTGGAATAAATCCAGTTCGTGCTTGAGACGCGAAACGTTTTTGTATGCCTGCAAAATCAAAGAAACAGCAAATGGCCGCTGGTGCTGCGCTTTCGGCCAAGCGCGGTAAACGCTCCAAATCCTCACTGAAAGGTGCTTCACGAGGAATGTACAAATCGATGAGCAAAGCGGAGCTGCGCAGAATGGCCAAGACCAAGCGCAAAGGAAAGCCGACGAAGACGAAGCGGCGTTAAGAATTTGCAGAAGCTTTGAAGCGAGAGAGGAGTACTCACTCCCCCCTTTGCATTATCTCCATCACGTCCTTGAGCGGTTGCGCGCTTACCTTGCTCGTCCCTGCAAACGGATGATCGAGGACGTAGATCAAAAACAAAATCAAGGTGATCGTTACGGTGAGTGTAGTGGCAATCACGTATTGCGCTCTGATGTTTTTCATTCCAAAGAAAAAAGTGTACGAAACGGTGAATACGGCGCCAACAAGCAGCACTAACCAGATGGCGAGAGGCACAGTGTCGTTCCCGGCAAATATCCTAAGTCGGCGATACTGAGCGAGGTCGTTTAACCGGTGTAATGTTTCGGCATAGAGCTCTCTATTGGGAATCGATTTCTCATCCATCTGATAGAACTCAGTTAACAGCGTTGGCAGTGCCTTGCCGGAATGAAGAGCTATCTCCCCCTGAGCCATTCTTTTCAATTCGTCGCCATAAACCGAAACCACATAATCCATGAGCCCCTGCCGTATTGTTCTACGCGCAGAGTCCGGGAACGCTTGTGTACCATGAAAAATATCGGCGACCTCGTTAGCTTCCATTTCTAGATTTTTTGTGGCGTCGGAGTATCCGCTCCACGTAACAAAAACGACGAACGCTACCATCACCCCGTAAAACAGACCGAAAGCATTAAAAATGATTGCCGCTACCTCGTGGTTCTCCTTTAGCACTTCCGTCGGGTACTTCTTTCGTACAAGGTAAAGGCCCGATAGGGCAATGGCCGCCGCAACTACCGAGACGGTCAGAAATGAAAGCGGCACTGGCCAATCAAGGAGAAATTGCATGGCTCTTCTCAGCTTCTCGCCAGAATTTGCATCAATTGTCCAGAGAAAAGAATAGATTTTAAGCGAAGAGGCGCTCAAACTGCGTGCACCTGATGAAGACTATTTTCCTTGTTGTAGCGCTCGTTGTTTGCGGTGGCGTTTTCGCGCAGGAGACGTATCCGGGTGGAATCGTTTACGGTCCCAAGGCTGCGTTCAAGATCGATGCGCCGGCAGGGTGGGTTCTCGATAACAGCGCCGGAGCCGAGCAGGGATTGCCATGCGTTCTTTATCCGAAAGGATCTACCTGGTCCGATGCGAACGCGATCATGTACGCCAAGATCGCAGGCACAGATTACGAGGACGTTGGAAAGTTTGTCGCCATGGCAATCCAGCAGATGGAAAAAGTGCACGGCAAACCGAAAGAGAAAGTCGACTCCGGGAAAACGGGCAACGGGCAGCCGTATTTCATCAACGAATATCCGGCCACCAAGTCATATTCCCAGTGGGAGCGCGTTGCCTACATCCAATTGCCCAAGGCAGTCGCTTACATCGTATTCTCGGCACGAGATGAAGCGAGCTATCGCAAATATTTTCCGGCGCTCAACGAAGTGCTTAAATCGTTTGCCTACATGAAAGTCGAAGGCGATCACAAACAACATTGATCGCCCTTACAAGAACGCGTGAGTCCTCGAGCGAAGACTGAGAGCCGTGATTAAACGTTAGTGGGCGCCCAGCGCGAGGAAGATGCGCAGTTCGCCATAGTCGTACTTGCTGTCGAGTAATGACCTTACGTCTGCGAGTTTGCCGTCAGCGACTTTCCGAAACGCCCACGCGATTTCCTCGCGTTGCGCAGCTGTGAAAAAGCGATCAAGCTCGAGGGATTCGCCCAATTTAATCGCCGTTTCAAGATGATCGTAAATGGTGCTCGGCACGAATCCGCGGGCACGGGAAATATCGTCCACTGATTCGCCGCTCCGAAAACGCCGGAGCGTTTCTTTCTGGCTGTCATTCAAGCGACGGCGCGGCGGATGCACAGGCTCCAGACCGCTGGAAAATGTTCGGCGTGGATTAGCGGCGAGATAATTTTTGATTTCGCCAAGGAACCCGTCGGCAAAATCCTTCAGCTTTTGCTCGCCGACCCCGGGAATTCGGCGAAACTCGGTCGCTGTCGTCGGATAATGTTTCGCCATTTCACGGAGCGAGACATCGGAGAAGATGACGTAGGCTGGCACGTTGCGTTCGTCCGCCAGCTTGCGCCGCAGACCGCGCAAGCGCTCGAACAACACTTCGTCGCATTCGATTGCGCCCGCGCGAGCCTTTTGATCCCGCGCGACAACTTCAATCTGCTTCGTGAGTGTGACCGGCGTACGGTGGCGCAAGGCGTCGCGGCCAGCCGGCGTGAGACTCAAGGTCGCGAACTTTCCCGGCGCGCATTCGATGAACCCCAGCCGCAACAACTCGCGCCCGATCGCCTGCCAGGCTTCGCGTTTCAATTCGCGGCCAATCCCGTAAGTGGACAACTCATTGTGGCTTCGTTGCCGGATCGCCTCCGTGTCTGCGCCGCGCAAAACATCTGCGATATGATTCACCCCAAATCCGAATCCGCTTTTCGCGTGGATGCGATGGACACAAGAGAGAAATTTCTGCGCCGGAATTGTGCCATCGAATGTCTCGCGCGGAGTGAGGCAATTGTCGCATCCTTCACACGATGGCCTTGTATATGTTTCGCCAAAGTATCCGAGCAAAGTCATGCGCCGGCAGTCGCGAGTTTCGGCATAATGAACCATTTGTTGGAGTTGTGTCCGCGCGATTCGCGCTTCGGGCTCGCTCTTTTCGTCGATGAAATGGAGCTGTTTGGCCACATCGCTTGCGCTGAACAGCAGCACGCATTCACTTGGCAATCCGTCCCGGCCTGCGCGGCCGGTCTCCTGATAGTAGCTCTCCAGATTTTTCGGGAGATCGTAATGTACCACGAAACGAACGTTTGGTTTGTTGATGCCCATCCCAAACGCAATTGTCGCGGTGACCACGCGAACGTCGTCGCGCAGGAACGCATCCTGATGTTTCGTGCGCTCGGAACTCGTTAGGCCGGCGTGATACGGCTTCGCGCTCACGTCGTCTTCGTTGAGATTCCGCGCCAGCGACTCGGCATTCTTCCGGCTCGCGCAGTAAACAATGCCGCTATCGTTAGGCCTGCTGCGAATGAACTCGAGTAACTGTTCGTAGGGCGCCGATTTTGGCACGATGCGGTATATGAGATTTGGCCGGTCAAAGCTGGCGACATAACACCGCGGCTCCCTCAGCTTCAGTTGCTTCACGATATCGGCCCGCACCCGTTCGGTAGCCGTTGCAGTGAGCGCGATCACTGGCACGTCCGGAAAATGCGTCCGTAATTTCTTGAGCTCGCGATATTCCGGCCGGAAATCGTGGCCCCATTCGCTGATGCAATGCGCCTCGTCGATGGCGAGCTGCGCGATGTTCCAGTTTACTGCGCGCTCCAAAAACGTATCGAGCATCAACCGCTCCGGCGCGACGTAAAGCATCCGGTACTCGCCGTGATGCAGCCCGCGCCAGCGAGCCGTGGCTTCGTGCCGATCCAGCGTTGAATTCAAGTAAGTCGCCGGGATCCCGCTGGTTTGCAGCGCATCCACCTGGTCTTTCATGAGCGAAATGAGCGGCGAAACCACAATCGTAAGGCCCTGGCGTATCAAAGCTGGCAATTGAAAACAGAGGGACTTGCCGCCACCCGTTGGCATCAGCACAAACACATCGCGTCCGGCCAGCGAATCGCTGATGATCTCACGCTGCAGCGGCCGGAATTGGTCGTAGCCGAAATGTTTTTTGAGCGTGCCGGCCAAGTCCATTTTGATGTTTTATAGGGAAATTTGTACGCTTCGCAGAGACAATTCACACGGTACGGAACATAGACTTTTAGTCTGTGCGCCTTGCGGAGTTGCACTCCGGTGAATCAGCGCCCGGGCAGTTACAGCCGAAAACATTTCCGCTAGGCGTACAGGCCCGAGGCGTATGTTCCGCCGCTTATTTCTGCCGCTTCAGACGAAAACCGTCAGCGTGCGCCCCGGAACCGCTGGCATACTCAACTAATCCCACGTCCTTTTTCCAAACGATCTTTTTGAAATGCCCGGAGGGATGGCTCGAATCGTAAATACACAGATCGCCTTTCAGGCTGATTGTCGTTTTCCATAAGCCATCTTCATGATTGAATTTACCAGTCGTAATTCCGTAGACGTCGCCCGGCTCGAATTCCGGCGGTTTATCCAACCCTGAGATCTTCTTAACGGCAGCCTCATTGTCCTCTTCATTCAACAGAAGGAGGCGGTCATCCGTGACAATGAAATAATCCGGCCGAATTTCACGCCGCTGCGGCGCGCGCGATTCGAGATCGGTAAATTCGATTTTGAAAATCGCGCCCCACGGCATCTTGGCGAGGCGCGTCGTGACGACTCGAGCGGAGAGCGGGATTTCGTTCTGCTGAATCTCGTCGCCCCACTCGGTCCCTTGAAATTTGGCGGACATTGGCTTCTCGGCCGGCGCATCCAGAAACGGATTGGCCGCATAAGCATGAGTCGATAACAAGATCGATCCGCAGAGCGCGGCGCAGCGGTAACTACTTCTACGAGCCAGGTGGATCGCAATTCGATAGCGGTTCATGGTTCGATTTTAGTGATCATAGGATTGCTATTGCACGCCGTTTTCCAATCAGCTCAATAGTTCAGCAGTGGCGCAGGCTACTTATCGCTGGCCTTCGGCGCGAGGGAGGCGACGATTTTTTCAAAACGCGGGTCGCCACGAAGCGGATCCCACCACGGCATCAGTTTGAGTTGGCCATAGCTGACGCCACTCGGAACCCGGGTGGCAATAGTGAGCTCTTCGCAAGCCAGATCGTTGTCGCCAACCCATGCGGCAATCTTCGCCAGATATCTGATCATCGCCTTTCCTCTGATTGCGTCCTTTTCCACCGGAAGAAGCTCGACCCCGCGGCGGCCTTCGCGCAATGCTTCCTCTTTCCGCCCGAGAGCGGCGTCGATTAAACCAAGCACACAACGCGCCGGGCCGTAATTTGGCTCGGCCTGCACGATCTTCTCCTGGTCCGCGCGGGCTGCCGTGAAAGCGGCGCGCGCTTTCGCATCATCTTTCATCATGCGCGCGATAAGGCCTTCGACGAGCGGATGATTCCATTGAACACTCCCGTCCATGAAAGGCGTTTCGCCTAGCGCAATCAAAGCGTCTTTTGCGGCAGCGCCGTCGCGCTCTGCTAACGCGCAGGTGAGCCAATTATTGGCGATCCCCCGCACGCCAGCCGAATTCCCTGCGCGGATTTCATCGATCACCTGATGCAAAGGCTGGGTATCGGCTTTCCAATCCAAGTCCACATTCGCGCGGATCACTTTGGTCTCAGCGCGGTTCGGTTCGACAGCCAGAGCACGGTCCAATACCAATGTTTCTTCAGCATAGCTTCGGAAAAGGTCGTAATTGGTCGCGATCTGGTGCAACGTCTCGAGATTGTGCGGGTCGAGCTCAACTGCGCGCTCAAGGTCTCGCGCGGATTCGTCCCAGCGCCCCTGTCGCCTTTGGATATAGCCCATCAACTGGAATATCCGCGCATCGTTTGGGAGGCTCTGACGAGCCACTTCCAGTTGCGCCAGAGCGCCATCATAATCAAGGTATCCCCAATAAAGATTTTGGGCATGCGCGAGGTGTGCTTCACCTGCATCGGGACGTAGCCGAAACGCCGTCTGGATTGCCGCTTCCGCCAGGGCAAGGCGCGCGGGAGTATGATCGAAGCCATCGAAGTAAAGGCGATCATGAGTATAGGCCAGTTGGCAATACGCCTGAAAAAACGCCGGATCTCGCACGACAGCCTGATTCAACAGGTCGGCTGCCTGCCGCAGATGCCCTCTGTCATCATCTCTGAAGCTCGCCGTTAGAAGAAGATTGTTCGCGCGCGTGTAGAGATCGAACGCAGGGATATCGCCCGTCGTGGGACGTTCGATTTCGCTCTTTTCAGTTGGCGAGAGTTTCGCATTTAGTTCGCCGGCAATAGCTGTTGCGATTTCACTTTCAATTGCAAAAACGTCTGTAAGATCGCGCTCGTATGTCAGCGCCCATACATTCCGGTCGGTGCGCGCATCGACCAGTTGCGCGTTGACGCGAACGCGATTGCCAGAGCGCTGAACAGTTCCCTCCACGAGATGCGCCACGCCGAGTTGCTGGCCGATCTTGCGCAGATCGCGGGTTACTCCGCTCTTGTATTGCATCACGGAGGTGCGCCCGATCACCTTCAGATCGGCGATCCTCGCCAGGTCCGTCAGAATTTCGTCCTGCACGCCATCGGCAAAAAAGGCGTTATCCGGATCCCGACTCAGGTTTTCAAACGGAAGCACTGCGACGCTCTTTGCGGGCACCGGGGTTTTAGGCGCAAGAAACTTCTCCTTGAGTAGCCAAACGACGGCAAGCGCAAGCAAGAGGCACGCAGTACTCGCGCTCGCTAAAATTGGATTGCGCCGCGACCAGCGGAAAACTCGCGCTGGTGCTCGCACGGGCCGCGCGATGATCGGTCGTCTCTCCAGCCAGCGCTCAAGATCTTCTGCAAGCGCACCAGCGGTCTGATACCGCGCCTTGGGATCGCGTTCGAGGCAACGGGCGACAATTATTTCGAGGTCGCGATCGAGCGATGGGATGAATGACCGAAGCTTCGGCGCCGGAGTTGCGGCTGCCTGCCGAATAACCGAAAGCGCATTCGCGCCGATGAAAGGCGGCCGGCTGGCAAGCAAATTGAACAGGATCGCGCCGAGACTATAAATATCCGCCGCGGGACCGAAGTTGGCACCCTCAGCTTGCTCGGGAGCGATGTAACCGGGCGTACCAAACGTGGTTAGAGTTCGGGTGAGGTCGCTCTCTTCTTCGAGCCATTTCGCCAGGCCGAAATCGCTTACTAGCGGTTCGCCGCGCGCGTCCAACAGAATATTTCCCGGCTGAAGATCGCGGTGAAGAATCCCGTATGCGTGCGCATACTCAATCGCGCGGGCGATCTTCGACATCAGCCGTGCACATTCGTGCGGTCCCCTGCGCAGGCCGGACGCAGCAGTGCGCAAGCTTCCTCCGGTAGCGAATTTCATGCTGAAAAAAGGAACTCCGTCCTCTGTTTCGCTGACTTCGTAAACCGGAAGAATATTCGGGTGATCGAGACTGGCAGCTGCTTCCGCCTCACGACGGAACCGCGCGAGTGTCTCATGCGAATCCGCGTGGTAGCTGACCACACGTTTCAACGCCACGATGCGTCCGGAGTGGCGCTGCCGTGCTCGGTAAATCACACCCATGCCGCCGCGTCCGACTTCCTCCAGAATTTCGTAATTGCCGAGCCGCCATTGTTTGTCAGGCACATCGGCCTCTCCCAGCACGCCCTCGAACACTTCCGCGGACGCTTCGACTTCTGCTTCAAAGTTTTCTTTGAGAAGACAACTCACGCAGCAACCGTTATCAAGACGGGTGGTAGCGCCACATTGCTCGCATCTTGCTGCGCCTTCCACGCCCATGACTGAGCCGGAGGGATCTGCCGCAGCTTTCATCAGTTAGTCTCTGCCAGAACGGCACAGAGATGGCGAATCTCGTCATCAATGTCCGCCAGGTTTTCCACAGTGCGCGCGACTTCATCGCGCAAGAACCACCGGTAACGTTTCCGCAAATTGTGGAGCTGCTTTTTTACCATTGTCTCCGCGATTCCCAAAGCAGCCGCGAGATTGGCGTACGACAAATCGCTGCATCCCGGCGTAAGATGCGCGCTCAACATTTCGAACAGCCGGAGTCGGCCTTTGCATTCGCATTCCTCGCGGAGACGTTGCAGAGCGTGTTCTACAACTGTCGCCGCCCAACGGAGATCAAAGAGATGCTCTGGCGAAATATACTCGAGGGTCTCAGCAGGGACGGACAACTGAGACGGCGCTTCGGCAATCCATTCGTCCCAGGAAACGAACGCCATTCTCCCACCGCGTTTAACCGCGCGAGTTTTTTCTTCGGCATGACTGAGAAAATTCTGAAGCGACTTAAGCAGAAACGAGCGGAAGCGACCGCGATGTTCGTCGGCGCGCCGAAGCCAGTTGCTCTCCAGGATCATGGCAAAAAAATCCTGGGTGAGATCCTGCGATTCCTCCACGGGGTAACCCTGACGACTTACGAACACGAAGACAGGCCGCCAGTACGTCCGGCAAAGTTCAGCGAGTGCCTCGCGCGCCTTTTGCTCGTCGGCGTTCGAGCCTGCCGCGGCAAGAATCAAGCTCCAGCGCGTCGTGCCGAACCCGCGCAGTTCGGCTAAGCCCCCCGCCGCCATCTCCGATCTCATCTAAAGCACAGGCTGCCCATTTTCCTGTTCTTTTACAAGCGTAAACACCATCCACCGGAGCGCGAGTTGGAGGGCGGCTGTGTCAGCTCCGAACGCTTTCGGAGTTCACAGAAGGGAGCGGCAAGGACGCGAGCGACATAGCCGGGCAGCCCATCTGGGCGAGAGAGCGGGAGCGAACGAGTCAAACGCGCTACAAATCCGGATGAACCGTCCCGGATACAACTTTCCGAAAATTAATCCGGAACTTACGTCCCCCACTTCGTTAGAACCTTGATGAAAGGAAAAATTAATTTATGAAAAATCGAAACATTATACTCACAACGATACTCTTGGCCCTTGGTTCCCTTGCGCTTCCGCAGTGGACGCAAGCGGTCAGTCCGGCGCCCGACGGAGGTTATCCAGGGGGCAATACGGCCGAGGGGTATCTCGCCCTTGGGAGCCTTACCACCGGCGTTTACAACACGGGAATCGGCGTATACTCGCTGCTGAGCATTACCGATCAGAGCCTGTGCACAGCTGTCGGCGCTGGAGCGCTCTTTAGCAACACAGGGGGCACGAACACGGCCACTGGCACCGGGGCCCTTTTAAGCAACACCACCGGCACCAACAACACAGCCAACGGAACGTTCGCGCTGTTTAGCAGTACCGCAGGCAACGATAACACGGCCATCGGTGACAGGGCGCTCGTTGTTGCTGATAACGCCGATGGCAACACGGCCGTCGGTAGTTTTGCGCTCGGTGTCAACACCAGCGGCAGCCTTAATACCGTCATCGGTGCCGCTGCCCTCATTACCAACACCACCGGCAGCAGCAACACGGCCGTCGGCCTTAATTCGCTCTTTAGCAATAACGGGGACAACAACACGGCCGTCGGGCGCGGTGCGCTCGGTGGCAACACCAGTGGTAACAACAATGTTGCGTTGGGCTTTGGAGCCGGCAGCGGCGTCACCACGGCCAGTAACGTTATTTGTATCGGCACGAACGTCGCAGGTAACGACGTGAACGACAGTTGCTATATCGGCAATATCTTTGGTGACACCTCTTCCGGAGGAACTGCCGTTTTCGTTAACACAAACGGCAGGCTCGGCACGGCCACCTCCTCCCGGCGGTTTAAAGACGAAATCAAGCCAATGAACAAAGCCAGCGAAATGCTCTTTGCGCTAAAGCCGGTCACCTTTCGCTACAAGAAAGAGATAGATTCACAAGGGATTCCTCAGTTTGGACTGGTGGCCGAGGACGTGGAAGCGGTCAATCCTGATTTGGTGGTGCGCGATAAGGAAGGCAAAGTCAACACCGTGCGCTACGAGGCTGTAAACGCCATGTTGCTTAACGAGTTTCTCAAAGAGCACCGTAAAGTGCAGGAACAGGGAGTGACGATTGCGGAATTGAAGAAGGATTTTCGAGCAACCGTTGCACAACTCACTGCGCGTCTTGAAGAGCAGGCAGCGCAAATCCAAAGGGTGAGCGCGCATCTCGAAATGAAAAAGCCCGCGCCACAAATGGCTGCAAATCATCCGTAAACATTTCTCAACCGGGTCTGCCCGCGAATCACGCCAATTAACGCGAATAGAAGCAAATCCTTTAGTCGATTCTTTCGCGTGCATTCGTGTGGTTCGTGGGCAGAATTTCTCTTTTGGCAAGCAGGCCAAATTTGTTCAAACTCGGCGCCGTCTCGAACCGGGTCCGGGCACAAAGCTTTTCTCCCGGAAGTTTCTTCCCCTTTTCAGAGGTCCCGCCTGAGTCGG